>Ga0335071_10000080_pt1 | contig 111851 bp, 78 predicted proteins | sample Lox_Sample_15_FD_206724 | JGI IMG/M metagenome (GOLD analysis project Ga0335071, IMG submission 206724) | Soil microbial communities from Loxahatchee National Wildlife Refuge, Florida, United States - Lox_Sample_1.5 | ecosystem: Environmental > Terrestrial > Soil > Wetlands | place: USA... | reverse complement strand
TGACATAGACTCAGCCTCCTTGAGAATATTGGAGCCACCAACAACTACATGTCATTCCGAGCGAAGCGAGGAATCTATACTGACCTCGGTTCCTTCACTGTATCGCCGTAAGAAAGATTCTTCGTCGTCGCAAAAAAACGCTCCTCCTCAGAATGACATAGACTCAGCCTCCTTGAGAATATTGGAGCCACCAACAACTACATGTCATTCCGAGCGAAGCGAGGAATCTATACTGACCTCGGTTCCTTCACTCTTTCGCCGTAAGAAAGATTCTTCGTCGTCGCAAAGAACGCTCCACCTCAGAATGACACAGACCCAGCTTCCTTGGGAATATTGGAGCCACCAACAACTGCATGTCATTCCGAGCGCAGCGAGGAATCTATACTGACCTCGGTTCCTTCACTCTATCGCCGTAAGAAAGATTCTTCGTCGTCGCAAAGAACGCTCCTCCTCAGAATGACAGGGATCCAGCTTCCTTGAGAATATTGAAGCGACTAACAACCATATGTCATTCCGAGCGTAGCGAGGAATCTATACTGACTTCGGTTCCTTCACTCTTTCGTCGTGCGAAAGATTCTTCGTCGTCGCAAAAAACGCTCCTCCTCAGAATGACAGAGGCCCAGCTTCCTTGAGAATATTGGAGCCACCAACAACTACATGTCATTCCGAGCGCAGCGAGGAATCTATGCTGTCGTCGTTTCCTTCACTCTTTCGTCGTGCGAAAGATTCTTCGTCGTCGCAAAAAACGCTCCTCCTCAGAATGACAGAGACGGAACTAGATTCCGCTACTTAATTATCCAGACCCCAATCTGCGTAATCTGCAATCAGCGCAAAATCAGCGCCATCTGCGTAATCACTTTAGCAGAAGCATCTTTCTCGTCTCTATAAACCTTCCAGACCTGAGGGTGTAAAAATATGCGCCGCCGGCAAAGCTGGCTCCGTTGAACGCCGCACGGTTCAACACTCCCGCCTCAACGCTGCCGTTCACGAGAGTCGCAACCTCTTCCCCAAGCGTGTTGTACACTTTCAGCGTCGCGATGCCCGACGTCGGCACCGCAAATTCGATGCTGGTTTCCGGGTTGAACGGGTTCGGGTAATTCTGTCCGAGCAGTATCGTATTCGGCGCCAACGTCATCGTTGCTTCCACTTCATCGCTGTACTCAAAGTTTCCGTTGCGGTCAATCTGCTTCAGACGGTAATTGTAGCTCCCAACCACCGCGGATGCATCCTTGAAAGAATAACGATGCACGCTGCTGCTCGTTCCATACCCGTGAACAAACCCTATTGTTTCCCAACTGTTCATTGTTGATTGTTCATTGTTCATTGTACTCCGCTCCACCTCAAACCCGTAATTCTCCGTCTCCGTCGCCGTCGTCCAGCGAAGCTCGACCCCATCCTCCGCCGCACGAGCCGTGAACGAACTCAGCTCGACGGGAAGATTGGTCGCGACAAAACTTGACTCGGCAGCGTCGTTCGCTGAACCCTCTGTTCCAGCCCCTCCTGCCGATGTTTTTGAATCGAGCCCGAAGTCGCTTACCGACCCGATATTCACGAATTGAACCACGTGGCCCGAAGCCGGAGCCGTCGTTGAATTTGCGGTCGGCGCCGCAAGCGAGGCGATGCTCCCCGGTTTACTGCCATGACTGAGGGAATGAATATGGCCGCCGCCGGAAGTCAGGATCTCAAGCGCATCGGCGGTGCCGGAAATATCGAAGCCGCTTGCACCGCCGGTAAAGTACGTCGCGTTGGTGTCGCTGACGACGAGTTTCTTATCCGAAATATCAAAGTCCTGCGCTTGCGCGTTTCCCTTTCCAAGAAGAACAATGAACGTTCCTTTTGGTACTGATGACCAGAGTGCTGCATTCGAAAACACGACCGGCGTCTGCGCATTGCCGGCGGAGCTGTAGTCGCGAAGCTGCATCCCGCGCATATCCAGGTTGTTCTGGATGACCAGAAGCTCGACCCATTCCCCGCTTTGCGCCGATGCATTAAAATACTCGTTCACTACGACGGTTGGCGACGACGAAGCGGCTCCGGTGGTGTAGGTGACCTGGTCTTTCGACGAAGGGAAATTGTCCGTCTTATAGTTGCGCTGACAACCGCTTCCGTTGTAGGGATAAATCCTGAACGAGTAGCTGGTCAGACTCAGGAGGCCGGTACACTGCAGCGAATCTCCGCTGCCGTACGGGACATTGACAACCGCCGAACCGTCGCCGAGGTTGGTATCGTTCGAATACGTTACACCGTCCACAGGGTCGCTGAACGCGTTCGTGGTATTCGCGAGGATAAGATAGCCGGAGGGAACGGTACCTCCGGCCGAGTCGATCCACCGGATCGTGATTGAGGAGTTCGTGATCGTCGGTGTCGTAAGGTTGAACCCTCCCGGATACTTTGATGGCTCGGCGGCAAGCGTTGCCGACCCTGTCGTTGCACTGCAGGAAGGGACCGTCCCGTCGATTTTGTAGTTGATCTGCGACGACGAGCCGTTATAAGAATACATATGCACATAGTATGTCGTTCCGCACGAGAGGCCGGTGAACTGGTGCGACGTCCCCCCGCTGTTGGCCACATTCACTACCGCACGGTTGTCGGTCAGGTCCGTGTCGTCGGCATAGACCGAACCGTCTTCGGGCGTGAAATAATCGTCCGATGCGTAGAGCTCGATCAGGTACCCGGAGGGCTGCTGACTCCCTGCCGCGGCGTTCGTCCAGCTGACCGTCAGACTGGACGAAGTGACGTTCCCTATCGCAAGGTTCGTCACATGGTTGGAAGGTTCAACGGCATACGTCGGAGTCAGTTTCGAGAGGTCGTTGAAGTTGATATAGTTCGCCCACTCGGGATGATCGACAAACGGATTGCGGTTGTTCTGGATCGATTGGATATAGTTGTTCCGCGATACTTCCCACGCGTCGGGAGGGTCGTCTTTATTCCACTGCAAAAGAAGGTTCACATCCTGTGCTGCTTCGCTCAGCGAATCGAGTATAACATTGTTGAGATGATTGAATGTCCAGTCGTAGCCATTCACGCCGTTATAGCAAACGGCCATGTAGAAAAGAGCGCGTGCGAAATCCCCCTTGTGCGACTGACGAGGCTCGAAGACGGTATGCCCGCTCGCATCCGTTCCGACCTTGCACGCCAAAAAAGTGTATGTTGGAGAAACAACGACTCCCTCAGGATGATTGCTCCTCGGGTCGTTTGCGTGTACCTGATTCACGGGAAAAAGGTGATGCTGGTCGGAATACTCAGGCAAGCTTGTAAAATTGGATGCGTGCGCGCTCGGCATCCAACTCTGGCACCAGGAGTGCTCGCGGCTGAATCCCGAGTCATTGTTCACTCCGGCGTTTCCCCACCATTTAAAGGGCGGCGTGTAAACGTAGTTAAGCCCGGAATACACACACGTCACAACTTTCTGCCCGTTCGTCGTATCGCGCGAGGCGAAGTTGGCAATGTTCGTCTCATCGTAATTGTCGTAGGTGATGCGGGTGTGAGGATTGATCAGGTTCTGGAGGTCAGTGACAAAGGTCGCGCTTGATGTGGAAATACCGTCGAAGTAAGTTCCGGGCTGCGCCCAGAGGGATAATGATTGAAGAACGATCAGAGAGACAAGAACGCCGAGGCTCTTCCTCGATGTTCTCAAAGATTTCAAACCAGCGCCCATTCAGCAACAGCACCATTCTCCCCCCCGCGATGAATTAATAATGTGAATTATGAATTACGAATCTCTTCGTACGTAAGATCCCATCGTTCGGCGCCGGCCCATTCCGACCATTCCACAATGTACCCGGCGTAGCGTTGATTTAATGTACATACGGCAACCCGGCGGGACGATGACCAACAGCACGCATAATGAAAAAATAAACAAACGGCGGAAGAAATACCAGCGGCAACCCCGTTTTATTCCCCGTTACCCCCTCCGCCCGAAGGTTCGAGGGGATGGCTTTGCAAGACCTCCGCGGAGGATCCATGACGCTGCATTTCCGTTACACTGGAATGTACCATCAGAAACGCCTGCGGTCACCAATTCGTAGTGTCATGGATTCTCCCAAAGGGATGCTTCGGAAGGAGCATCCGTCGCTGCGCTCCTCAGAATGACACAGACTCAGCATCCTTGAGAATATTGAAGCCACCAACAACTATATGTCATTCCGAGCGCAGCGAGGAATCTATGCCGTTAGAAAGATTCTTCGTCGTCGCAAAGAACAGTCCTCCTCAGAATGACAGAGATTCAGCTTCCTTGAGAATATTGAAACCACCAACGACTACATGTCATTCCGAGCGAAGCGAGGAATCTATGCTGTCGTCGGTTCCTTCACTCTTTCGCCGTAAGAAAGATTCTTCGTCGTCGCATAGAACGCTCCTCCTCAGAATGACAAGGACCCGGTTTCCTTGAGAATATTGGAGCCACCAACAACTACATGTCATTCCGAGCGTAGCGAGGAATCTATGCTGTCGTCGGTTCCTTCACTTTTTCACCGTGTGAAAGATTCTTCGTCGTCGCAAAAAACGCTCCTCCTCGGAATGACATAGACTCAGTAACCTTAAGAATATCTGAGCCACCAACAACTACATGTCATTCCGAGCGTAGCGAGGAATCTATCTTAAAATCTGACCTCTTCAAAATTAGGGTTTATCGATGAGATGAGATCAATTTTTTTCTGCCTCCCCCACCCCTTAATTTGCTTTTCTCTCGAAATTGCGTCGCGCACGTCAGAGTACTCTTCAAAATACACTAACTTCGAAATTTTATAGCGAGATGTGAATCCGGGATTCGAATGCATGCAGTGCTCGGCTACCCGGCGTTCTAAGTTATTTGTCAACCCTGTGTACAACGTCATCTTTCTATTTGTCATTATATAGATGTAGTATTTGCGCATGTTTCTCCCCTAAAGAATGGCTTTCATGAGGCCTGAGTGCCTGAGAACAAAAGGCGGACCGAGACTATTTGTCACCCCGAGCCAGCGAGGGGTCCCTGCGGTAAGAAAGATTCTTCGTCGTCGCAAAAAACGCTCCTCCTCAGAATGACACAGACTCAGCTTCCTTGAGAATATTAAATCCACCAACAACCACATGTCATTCCGATCGCAGCGAGGAATCTACACAGGAAGAAGAACGCTCTTCCTCAGAATGACATAGACTCAGCTTCCATGAGAATATTGGAACCACCAACAACTGCATGTCATTCCGAGCGCAGCGAGGAATCTATACCGCAAGAAAGATTCTTCGTCGTCGCAAAGAACACTCCTCCTCAGAATGACAGAGACCCAGCTTCTTTGAGAATATTGGAGCCACCAACAACTACATGTCATTCCGAGCGAAGCGAGGAATCTATGCGGCAAGAAAGATTCTTCGTCGTCGCAAAGAACGCTCCTCCTCAGAATGACAGAGACTCAGCTTCTTTGAGAATATCGGAGCCACCAACAACTACATGTCATTCCGAGCGCAGCGAGGAATCTATGCCGTTAGAAAGATTCTTCGTCGTCGCAAAGAACGCTCCTCCTCAGAATGAAAGAGACGGAACTAGACTCCGCTACTTAATTATCCAGACCCCAATCTGCGCAATCTGCAATCAGCGCAAAATCAGCGCCATCTGCGTAATCACTTCAGCAGAAGCATCTTCTTCACGTCCCGTTTCCCTCCCGACTGCAGTACATAAAAGTATATCCCCGAGCTCAAGCATCCCGCATTCATCCGAACACGATATCGCAGGTTCGCGTCCGCATCTCCATCGAACAGCGACATCACTTCCTCACCGAGCGTGTTGTACACTTTCAGCGTCGCGATGCCCGCCGTCGGCACCGCAAATTCGATGCTGGTTTCCGGGTTGAACGGGTTCGGGTAATTCTGTCCGAGCAGCATCGTATTCGGCGCCAACGTTATCGTTGCTTCCACTTCATCGCTGTACTCGAAGTTTCCGTTGCGGTCGATCTGCTTCAGACGGTAATTGTAGCTCCCAACCACCGCGGATACATCCTTGAAAGAATAACGATGTATGCTGCTGCTCGTCCCCTGTCCCGCCACAAACCCAAGCTTCACCCAACCGTTCATTGTTGATTGTTCATTGTTCATTGTACTCCGCTCCACCTCAAACCCGTAATTCTCCGTCTCCGTCGCCGTCGTCCAGCGAAGCTCGACCCCATCCTCCGCTGTGCGAGCCGTGAACGAACTCAGCTCGACGGGAAGCGGGACATTCCCCCACGAGGTTGCGACACGAATGCCGTCAATTCTCAGCGTCGGTGCCGTCCCCGCTCCTCCTTGCCGCAGCGCAATGGCTCCGATGCTCTGGGCGTCGTTCTCCCCGGCGGGAGCGCTTGCCGAGGGGGTATGTTCCGGCGCGTTCAACGGCGGATCGACAAAAAGATCGGCCGTGTCGTCGGTGTCAGATTTATTTTTGAACGTGTATTTCAAAACGAGAAGATACGTCGTGTTGTACGAATAGACAGCGCGCGTATAGTTCGGCTCCGTGCTGCTCTTGCTTACGCCGAAGGCAAGCTTGCCGGCGCTGTCTTTCACAAAGACGCGCCCCGTGAACGTTCCGAGGGAACTGGTGCTGAAATGGAAGAAGAAATCTCCGCCGCTTTGGGCTGCGCTCACATTGACAAGCATCGACGCGTACACCGACCCGCTGGCGATCGTGAAAAACGTGACATGGTCGTCTTCCCCGCTGGACGACAGCTGCGCGGCATTGCCGATGCCGGACGAATGATATCCCGCGTAGGTCAATCCGGGAGAAACGACGCAGATCGGGTTCGTCCCTTCCGCGCCGTGAGCGCTCCAGCCGTCGCCGGTGATCGGCCCGGAAACGGCGTACGGAAAATTCTCGACAACGATCGCGTTCGTCGTCTCGAATACGCCGGAGGTCGGGTTGATCAAACCTCCGGTGTTCGAGGCGGTCAGGCTGACGCCTAACTCCCCTTTCGTGAATCTGATATCATCCCATGAAACTGACCCCGACGACAGAACTTTCGTTAACCCGGATGCCGAACCCGGCGCGTCCGTCCCGGACGCAAGAAGTATTGTGACATTCCCGTGAGCTTCCGTGTCTTTATTGTTGTTCGCGTCGCGCGCTTCAAGCGAAACGCTGATGTTCGTGTTCAGGTTCGCGAACTGGACCGGAGCAGCGATAAACACGAGCTGCGTCGCTATGACTCCGATCGCATTTTTCGCGGAGTCCGAGACCGCGGCCGGGAACAAACTCATCTGAGAGCTTGTCACGTCGTTCTGCGTGATGGTGTTGGCCGGTGTCAGCTTGAACTGGAAGACCTGTCCGTCGTGGAGTCCCGACGTCTTCAGCGAGATCCTGAGCGAGAGTGTTTTTGTCCCCTTGCTTGGCGCGGTCGCGGTAAAATTACCGAACACGAGCGAAGCCGCTCCGATCGTCCCGCTTGCGAGATGCGTCGATCCGTCGAACAGGTCGGCCGCAAGAATTGCGCTCGACCAATCGGCGACCTTGTTGGCCGGGCCTTGCGTGAATGTCAGCCCTGTGACAATGGTCGGCTTCCCGTCGCCGTCCGACAATGCCGCTCCCCCGTCCCGGATCTTGACCTGCCACACCTGGGTCCCGGTCGTCGATGTGAGCGGCGAAGGATGATTTGAGATGGAAGAGATCGCAGCCGTTTCTGAACCCGCGATAGCGACGATGTCGCTCAGCGATGCGGCGGCAGTTGCTCCGGTTGTCTTGCTTCCGGTCAGCGGGGCCGCAGTCAGATAATTTGTGCCGTATCCTTTTCCGTTGAAGGCGAAGACCTCGTAACCGTACGTGGTTGATGCGGTCAATCCTTCTTCCGTGAATGATGTTCCGCTGCCGGCATATTCCACAACGCCGTCTCCGATGGTTTGACCGGCAATATAGGAATTGCCGTCGGCGGGAATCCCCGTCGGCAATGCGCTGGTGCGGCGGAGAACGAGGTAGCTTTCCGCGGTTGCGGACGGGGTGAACGATACCTGCATCGACGTCGAGCCGACGTTCGAAAAAACGAGCGCGGTCGGCTGCGACTTCGGCTCGGACTCGGGACCTGCGGTGATCGTGATGTCGTCGATGCTGATCTTCGGACGGCTCCCCGTCGTTCCGCCGGTGCCGTTATAACAATAGAACCGGATTCTCGCCGCCGAGCAGTTCTTAAGATTTTGAGGAAGCGGAATCCCGGAGAGAGTCCCGAACGACAACGCGCCGTTGACGAGATTCAGCACCGCGGCCGCGGTCAGTTCGGTGAAGGCGGCGCCGTCCCCGCTCGTATAAACGCGGAGCGATGCGCAGCGCGGGCTGGCGCCGACGGTGCCGTTGGTGCTGTCCCCCCATCGAAAGCTGAGCATCCCCGGCGCAACGCCGGTGAAGTCCACAAAAAGATCGATCGCGGCCGAAGCGGAATTATCCGCCGTGCCGGTGGCGAGGAGAAGAATATTTCCGGTCCCCCGCTGGACGCCGGCGGAGGTACCGGTGGAAAATTTTTGGGTCGGGACGGTGATCCTGATGCCGTCCGGGATCGTGCCGCGCGAATTCGTATCCACGGCGCCGAAGCGTTCCGCCCCGGTGCCGGAGGCGAAGCCGTTCGTCCAGTCTGCAATGTCAGAGAAATTTTCGGTGTACATCATGCCGGCAGTCGAGGACATCGGAAGCGGCGTTTGCGCGAACAATGGAGAGAGAAGAAAAAATGCGGAGAAAAAAAGATAGAATGGTTTCATGGAGCCCCCTTTTTTTTCAGTTAACAGTTAGCAGCTATCAGTTATCAGCTAACAATCAACAATGAACAATTAACAAGCGTGCGTAGGTCAGACATTCTTGTCTGACCTAACAATTAACAAAAATGGGGAGATGGTTTTGGGGAGAAAAAAGATGGGAGAGTAACTGGACCAATATTGGAATTGGTGGGATAAGATGCAAGTGGATTTGGGTACTTGGCTGCTTTGAGAAGTCAACCCTTCGACGCGCTCCCCCGACTTCGTCGGGGTCGCTTGCTCAGGGTGAACAAGCATTTATTATAATTAAAGAATCTGCTCATCCTGAGCGAGCCTCGCGAAGCGAGGCGAGCCGAAGGACATCCTGAGCGAGCCTCGCATAGCGAGGCGAGACGAAGGACATCCTGAGCGAGTGGCGCGGCTTTATCGCGGCACGAGACGAAGGACATCCTGAGCGAGTGGCGCGGCTTTATCGTGCCACGAGACGAATGACAAGTTGCGCCCTTCGACGCGCTCCCCCGACTTCGTCGGGATCGCTTGCTCCCCGAAGGGGTCCCTTAGGGGACAGGGTGAACAAGCATTTATTATAATTAAAAAATCTGCTCATCCTGAGCGAGCCTCGCGAAGCGAGGCGAGACGAAGGACATCCTGAGCGAGTGCTGCAGCTTTATCGCGGCACGAGACGAAGGACATCCTGAGCGAGTGCTGCAGCCTTATCGCGGCACGAGACGAAGGACATCCTGAGCGAGTGGCGCGGCTTTATCGCGGCACGAGACGAAGGACATCTTGAGCGAGTGGCGCGGCTTTATCGCGGCACGAGACGAAGGACATCTTGAGCCCTTCGACTCCCCTGTTCCGCTTTCAGCGGAACAGGTTCGCTCAGGGTGAACAAGCTTTTTCGATCCCCTTTATAAAACGAAAAGCCAGTCGGCGTTTCAACCGGCTGGCTTTTCAAAAAAACTACAGCTCTTCTACAACATTACTTCAGCAGGATCATCTTCTTGATCTGACGGGTCTCTCCCGTTTGCAGAACGTAAAAGTATGTTCCGGAGCTGAGCGAGCTTGCGTTCATGTTCACATGAATCAGCTGGTTCGCCTGCGCCGTGCCGTCGAACAGCGTCATCACTTCCTGCCCGAGCATGTTGTACACTTTCATAGTCGCCTTCTGATCCGTTGGCACGGCAAAGGTGATCATGGTCGTCGGGTTGAAAGGATTCGGATAGTTCTGGCTCAGTTCGTAGTCAGCCGGCGTGAGGCCGATCGTCGCATTCACGGCCGCGCTGTACACGAACGCACCGTTATGGTCGATCTGCTTCAGACGGTAGGTATACGTACCGGCGGCAACCTGGTCTGTGTAGCTGTAATGATGACCAACGTTGCTCGTTCCGTTTCCTGCCACAAACCCGACCTGCTGATAGGAGCTGGTCGAGGTCTTCCGTTCGATCGCAAAGCCGGAGTTGTTCACTTCGGTCGCGGTCGACCAGGCAAGTTCCACCGACTTCCCGTTGGGCGTCGCAGTGAAGCTCTTCAACTCAACCGGCAAGTTCAAACTTGTCCAATCCTGGCTGACATGGATTCCGTCGATGACAAGGTAAGGTGCGGTCGTGGCTGATCCCTGACGCAATGCAATAAATGAAATTTCATGGGCGACACTTAAACCTGTCCCAAACTGCGAAGCCGCGCCATCGCCATACGCTTGAGCGTTGGGCGATCCCGGTTCGGAAGTCCAGTCATCGCCCGATTGGAAGACGTAAAGACTGGCATTCCCGGCTCCACTGAGGGAAGTGTCGAGAGGAGCTCCGCCAAAGTCGTACTTTACTACTAGAAGGTAGGTGGTGTTACGCTGATAAATCGAGTCAGTAAACACGGGAAGCCCAGTTCCTGACACGAGGGCACCCCTGGCAATCCCAAACGTTAAAGAGCTGTCAGGCTTTGTAGATTTCCGGACGTACACACGAGCCCAAAAATCAGAGGTGTTCATAGTAGTACCGACTGCCTGCGCTCCGCCGCCGTAATCTCCAAAGTGAAAGAAATAATCACCGACAGCATTTAACTTATTATTTGGAGTGGTTCCGACAGTATCGATATTGACCAGGAATGATGCATATACTACGCCAGATCCAGTCGAGCACGTGATACTATCCGACTCCGATGCCACGAATCTGTAGTTGACGTCTTGTCCAGTCCTTTTGAGCACGAGGGCTTTCCCGCCGGATGGATATGTTGTAACTCCAGACAAAGTCAAATTTGAGTCGGATATTTGCTCGGGATTTGTGCCAGCGCTGCTATGTGCGAGCCATCCCGTGTTATCGACTGTCAGTAGCGTTTGAAGTGGATAATTGAAATCCTCCGTGAAGATCTGCGCGAACGTCGACTGTGCGCCGAGTCCGAGCAGGAAGAGGATGCATAATACAGTAAACAGTTTTTTCATAAGTGGATCCTTTCTGAGATTGATGAGGTGTGGGTTAATAAGAATTACGATTTACGAATTTCAATTTACGATCTTGGGAAAGGAGTTCTTGGTCCTCAGTGTCCGGTGTCTGGTATTGCCTTCCGCCAGTCACTCCTTACTCCTTACTGCCTACTGTTTAGTCCTGCGTGCCAAGTCTTAACGTCAGCGCCCGTGCTTCTGTGCTCTTCATTCTCACATCTGAATTCTCCCTTCTGTCTCCCGCTTTCCCCACGATCGCATCGGAGCGGAGGGCGAAGAGGATGGTCGGGATCGTTTTCAACACGAGCGCGAGGTCGAGCGCGAGCGAACGGGTCTGCTCGTACAACAGATCGAGGCGTACGAGGTTCTCGACTCCTTCTTCCCTGCTGCCGTACAGCTGCCAGAGTCCCGAGAGTCCCGCCGGCGCGGTGACCGCCGCGCGCATATCATAGAACGAAGGGGATTCGCGTTTCATCGTTTCGAGGTCGGCGAGCGCCAGCGGGCGCGGGCCGATGAAGCTCATGTCCCCGACCAGAATATTCCACAACTGCGGAAGCTCGTCGAGTCCGGTCAGTCGGAACCATCTGCAGATACGGGGAACGTCGCCGGCGTATTCGGGCCTGAAGAAGATCTGTGCCGCGCCGGGAATGTGCGCGCGGGAATCCCGTTCGCGCATCGTCCGGAGTTTATAGATGCGGAACCGCTCCCGTTCGAGCGAGACACCCCGGTCCTGAACATAGAGGGGGAATGCCCGAGTCTCCCATGCTGCGACGAGGAGGAGCAGAACCATTGCCGGAAAAAGCGCGGCCATGAGCGTCAGCGCGAGAACGACGTCGAAAATTCTTTTCCAGAGAAAATAGGATTTGCGCAAGGGCATTAGGGAGTATGCCTGAGTATCGAATTGATGACGAACAGAAAATCAGCTGAAGCACATGCGGTAGTTCGGGGAAAATATCCGCATTGGGGGGACAAAATGCAAGTTAATTTTGTGTTACGAATCAGGATTTTTTTGGAAAAGAACGCACCGCACAGGACCCGAGGGGATGGTTTCGTCAGCCGCCCGAGTGCAGAGGAACTGCCGTAGGGGCGTCGTGTTTTTGTGGAAGCCGTTCTTTGGAAGTCGCAAAAATTTTTGGAAATGCGTTTGCGAAAAGGGGAATGATTATGTATCATGGGGCGGTGGAAATGGGGGATGGGGGAAGGATGGAGTGGTGGAAGGGTGGAATGGGGGAAGGGTGGAATATTGGAAACATGGAATGGTGGAGGGATGGAATCAGGGGGGCGTTTGGAGAACGGCAACTCTTTTAATGGTGGATAGTTATCTGTGGACAAGGTTTTTTGGGGGGATGCAAATTTGCCCCAGTCATCCTCGGAAGAGGGGGATATGCGGCCATTTCCCGTCCCTTTCATTCCGACGATGACATCGCTATAGAACCAATTCACGTTAAGGAGACAATCGTTATGCACCGACTCATACTCATTGCCGCGCTGGCGGTATCGACGGCCGGATTTGCTGCACAGCCCCTTCAACCGGCCGGCGTCGATTCGCTCATCGCGGCGAGCGATGCCTATTCCCTCCAGACGTTCGAGAACCAGAAGTCGCTCGACGTGCTGATGAAGGCGTATGCCGCCGATTCGACCAACTACGAGGTCCTCTGGCGCATCAGCCGGGCGTACAGCGACATCGGCGAGATCCTTCCGACGGTAACGCAGGAGCAGAAGACGAAACAGCTGGACATGTATGAAAAATCGCTCGATTTTGCCGAGCGCGCGGTGAAGGCAAACCCGAACGGGACGATGGGCTACACCCGGCGGGCGATCGCGACGGGACGGGTGGCGCTTTTTAAGGGAGTATGGGATTCCATCGACCTGGTGAAGGAAGTGAGGGCCGACTGCGAGAAGGCGATCGATCTGGACAAGAGCAATCCCGCGGCGTATTACGTGCTCGGCCGGACGCACGCGAAGCTGTGCGAGAAGCCGAAGATCATCCGCTGGCCGCTCGGGCTGAGCTGGGCGAATTACGACGATGCGAAGGCGAATTACGAGAAGGCGATCGCGCTCCGGCCGACGTTCATCATGTATCGTCTCGACGCGGCGCGGGCGTATGTTGAAGTGGACGAGTACGACAAAGCGAAGACGGAGCTGACGCGCATTGCGACGCTTCCGACCGAGAACCAGAAGGACAACGATTTCCGCAAAGAGGCGAAGGAACTGCTGGAGGAGATAAAAGACAAGTAACAGTGATCAGGGAACAGCGATCAGTGATCAAGGTTTTCGGGGGACGGGCGTTCTGACAAAGACGGCAACAATTTTTCCCATTGAGAATATTGGAGCCATCAACAACCACATGTCATTCCGAGCGCAGCGAGGAATCTATACGGTAAGAAAGATTCTTCGTCGTCGCAAAAAACGCTCCTCCTCAGAATGACACGGACTCAGTAACCTTGAGAATATTGGAGCCATCAACAACCACATGTCATTCCGAGCGAAGCGAGGAATCTATGCGGTAAGAAAGTGCTCCTCCTCAGAATGACACGGACTCAGCTTCCTTGAGAATATTGGAGCCACCAACAACTACATGTCATTCCGAGCGAAGCGAGGAATCTATGCTGACGTCGGTTCCTTGACTTTTTCGCCGTGTGAAAGATTCTTCGTCGTCGCAAAGAGCGCTCCTCCTCAGAATGACACGGACTTAGTAACCTTGGGAATATCGGAGCCGCCAACAACTACATGTCATTCCGAGCGAAGCGAGGAATCTATGCGGTAAGAAAGTGCTCCTCCTCAGAATGACACAGACTCAGTAACCTTGAGAATATTGGAGCCACCAACAACTACATGTCATTCCGAGCGAAGCGAGGAATCTATACTGACGTCGGTTCCTTCACTTTTTCGCCGTGTGAAAGATTCTTCGTCGTCGCAAAAACGCTCCTCCTCAGAATGACACGGACTCAGTAACCTTGAGAATATTGGAGCCATCAACAACTACATGTCATTCCGAGCGAAGCGAGGAATCTATACTGACGTCGGTTCCTTTACTTTTTCGCCGTAAGAAAGATTCTTCGTCGTCGCAAAGAGCGCTCCTCCTCAGAATGACACAGACCCAGTAACCTTGAGAGTATCGGAGCCGCCAACAACTACATGTCATTCCGAGCGAAGCGAGGAATCTATTTTAATAATAATAGAGAATAATCCCAACGCACAAACTTTTGACCACACTTTGCGTCTAAGAGTAACCGATCTATTTCATTCACGTACGGAGAATTCATGAAGCAATATCAACAAACGGCGGCACTCATATGCATTGCGGCGCTCGCCGTCCTCGCGTTATCAGTTGTCGGATGCAAGAAAGACAGCAATCCGGTCGAATCGACCGTCGTCCCCATCACCACCGATATCTTCCCCCTGACCGTCGGCCACAAGATCACGTACACCGGATATCTCCGCCCCGCCGGATCCGATTCCGACCAGACGACCGCCGGGACGTACGCGTCCAGCTGGACGGTCGTTTCGATCGACACCGCGACGCCGCTCGGCGGGACGTCGAACCTCGTCATTGATTCGATCACTTCCCCCGTCCCCAGCGCATCGCTCCTTTACATCCAGCGGACGCCTCCGACCGGCGACGCGAATTTTTCGTTCTTGCAAACGGTCTCGTATCAGGGGAGGGACACGGTTGCCTGGCTGCTTACCGGCGATTCACAGGACGGCGTCGGCTCATACTGGGCAGCGCTCAAAGACAGTGTCCCTGGGGATACGGTGCACAGTCTGTGGATCGTCGGGCATTTCGTCGATCAGGAGAGCCTCTCCGTCGGCGGCCAAATGTTCTACGCGTACCGTCTGGCCATTACAGCCGACACTCTTGTTAACGGAATTGTACCCGGAGCCGTCGATACTCCGGTCGCGACGTACTGGTTCGCTCCCGGGATCGGTCCGGTGAAGATCATCATCGAAGCGACCGCAACGAAGAGCGGGTATGACTGGGAGTTCGCGGGAAAGAATTTTTGATAAAGATTGAGTCAACGCTCCCATCAACATCATCCCGATTGAGTTTGCTTCTCAGGACGAGCCCAAAGCAAATGCCCATCGTTCGATAACCACATGTCATTCCGAGCGAAGCGAGGAATCTATAAGGCAAGAAAGATTCTTCGTCGTCGCAAAGAGCGCTCCTCCTCAGAATGACACGGACTCGGGTTCCTTGAGAATATTGGAGCCGCCAACAACTATAAGTCATTCCGAGCGCAGCGAGGAATCTATGCGGCAAGAAAGATTCTTCGTCGTCGCGAAGAGCGCTCCTCCTCAGAATGACACGGACTCGGCTTCCTTGAGAATATCGGAGCCACCAACAACCTCATGTCATTCCGAGCGAAGCGAGGAATCTATACTGACGTCGGTTCCTTCACTTTTTCGCCGTTCGAAAGATTCTTCGTCGTCGCAAAGAACGCTCCTCCTCAGAATGACATAGACTCAGCTTCCTTGAGAATACCGGAGCCACCAACAACCTCATGTCATTCCGAGCGAAGCGAGGAATCTATACGGCAAGATAGCGCTCCTCCTCAGGATGACATAGACTCGGCATTCGTCTTCGGTTATCGTTTTCCAGGTTGATGATACCAATAACTACCAAAAACCCCGTTCATTGTTCATTGTTGATTGTTAGCTGTCCCCCCCTGTCGACCGATTCCTCCTTGCTTTTTATATTCGAGAGTGCTATACTTGACCCACCTTTTGTAACGCCACAGTTTGAAAGACACACACGTTACCGCAACATAGTGCAACGAAACAACATACCTAACGAGACATATTTTCAGAAGGAGGTTACCTTGAAAAGAATGACCCTTCACACAGTCTGCCTGTGCGTCGCTGCGATCCTGGGAAGTGCACGTGGTTTTGCAGGAGGCTTCCAGTTGAACGAGCTCGGCGCAAGAGCGATGGCACAAGGAGGCGCATTCGCAGCCCGCGCGTCGGATCCTTCGGCGATCTACTTCAACCCGGCGGGGCTCGCGTTCCAAACGCAGCCGGAACTCTACCTCGGAACGACGCTCATCATGCCGCAGGTCTCGTTCTACGGTCCCGTCGTGGACGCGAACGATCCTGCCATCAAGAACGAAACGAAGATGACGAACCAGACCTTCACCCCCATCGGCATGTACGGCACGTATCCGGTCGCGAACAATATCACGGTCGGCGTCGGCGTGACAAATCCGTACGGCCTCGGCACCGAATGGCCCTCCGGCTGGGTGGGAAGATTCCTGACGACCAAGGTCGACCTTGCATCGTTCTATTATACACCGACCGTCGCCTATAAAGTGAGCGACCAGCTCTCCATCGGCGCCGGATTGAACATTGTGACCGGGACCGTGAAGCTGCAGCAGGATGCGCAGGTGATCGACACGACAACGCACGTCTCGATCGATATGACGGCGAAGGCCGCGTACGGCTTCAACGTCGGCGTTCTCTATAAAATTTCTCCGGAGTGGAGCGTCGGAGTTTCCTACCGCTCCTCCGTAAAACTGAGCGCCACCGGGACCGCGGATTTCACGCCGCAATTCACCGTTGCCGGACTCGTGAACGACAATGTCACCTCGTCGCTGACCCTCCCCGCCACGGCGTTTGCAGGCCTCGCCTACAAGGCGTCGCCGAACTTCACCGTGGAAGCCGATTACCAGTACATCGGATGGTCGTCGTATAACCAGCTCGCGATCGACTTCACGAAGAATCCGGCCAACAACGTCGTTGCGCCGAAAGATTACAGCGACACCTACATCATCCGCATCGGCGGCGAGTACACGATGAACGAGCTGAAACTCCGCGCCGGGTATCTCTATGACCACTCGCCGGTCGCATCGGCGTACGTGGACCCGATCCTTCCGGACGCGAACCGGAACGGCGTGAACGTCGGCGTCGGCTATCAATTCTCGAAGGCGATCTCCGCAGACCTTTCGTATATGTTCCTGAAATTCGACCAGCGCCAGGCGACGAATACGGTCAGCAATTTTGACGGAACCTACAATGCTCTCGCCAACCTGATCGGCGTGAGCTTGGGCTACACGTTCTAATCAACGAGTCTATGAATGTTCAACTAGTATGGAGTACAGAACAATGAAAGCAATCATCTTGAACGTTAGTGCGGCGCTGGTCATCGCCGGCCTCCTGGCGGCAAGCGGATGCACCGATACCGCCCCGTCCGGTCCGTCCGCGAGCCTCGGCAGCGTGACCGTGACGAAGTACGTTGCGATCGGCAACAGCCTGACCGCGGGATACCAGTCGAACGGCCTCTACGAGTCGGCGCAGATCTACAGCTACCCGAACCTCATCTCGCAGCAATTGAACGCGGCGGGAGCGAACCTTCCGGCGTTTCAGCAGCCGTTGTGGCCCGACCCGGGAACTCCGAGTTCGGCGACCTCCGGCGTGGCTTCCCGTTATGTCATCATCAGCATGAACGGGCCGGTGGTGGGTCCTGCGAACGAAGCGATCACAGCTCTGGCGCCGTTGAATGCGGCAACGCTCGCCAGACCGTACGACAATTTGGGTGTTCCGGGAGCCGTCATCTATGATTTCCTTGACACCTCAAGCTTTGCGTCCAAAGCGGGTGCTCCGCGCAACAATCCGCTCTTCGAGGCGATCCTGCGGACTCCTGTATTCGGGAACAGCATCCTTGCCCAGGCGACGGCGCTGAATCCGGATCTGGTCACCTTCTGGCTCGGCAACAACGACGTCCTCGGATATGCCACGAGCGGCGGTACGAGTCCGGCCGCTCCGACCGATCCGGCTATTTTCGCGCAGTTGTATGGCGGATCGCTCACGCTGCTCCATCAAGCGCTCCCGAAAGCAAAAATTCTCGCGGCGAATATTCCGGACGTCGCGGCGATCCCGTTCTTCACGACGATCGGACCAAAAATTGCAGCAACGCTTCCGGCAGGCGTCTATCTTCGCTACCAAAAGCACGGTAACGCAGGCCCGGCGCTCGATTCTACGAGATTCACAGAAGCAAATTCTCCTCTCATTACGCTCGAAGCCGGTCCGTATGCAGCCTTGATCGGTCAGTCTCCTTGCGCACAGTGGTATCACGACCTCGCAGCGTCCTTGGGAATTCCATTTACAACGCTTTTTGCGCAATATGCAGCGGCTGGAATCGACACGACGACACCGTTCGGTCTTTCCCCATCCAACCCGTTCCCCGACGCTCTGGTCCTCGATGCCGGCGAGCAGACGATCGCAACGAACGCGATCACGGCGTTCAACGCGACGATCGCAAATGTCGTTGCCAACACCTCCGGTGCGGTCGTTGTGGATATGAACAGCTTTTTTAATTCTGTGAAGGCCAACGGCCTTAGCGTGAACGGACAGACGTTCACGACGGCGTACATCGCGGGGGGATTGTTCAGTCTTGACGGCGTGCATCCTTCATCCAAGGGCTATGGTATCGTCGCGAACCAGTACATCAAGGCGATGAACGACAAGCTGGGAATGCATGTCCCGTATGTCAACGTCAACAACCTCCCCGGCATTCCGACGCCGCCGCTCAGCAAGGCGCATGGAGTGCAGTACCCGAACATTCCGCTCAGCGCATGGAAGAGTTTCCACACACTCTGGGGCTCGGAGAATTGAGAAGTATATAATAGATGGAAACAAAAAGGGACGCCGCGTGCGTCCCTTTTTGTTTGGGGGGAGATGCCGGAGGGCTTGAGAATATTGGAGCCGCCAACAACTACATGTCATTCCGAGCGAAGCGACGAATCTATACTGACCTCGGTTCCCTCACCCTTTCGCCGTAAGAAAGATTCTTCGTCGTCGCAAAGAACGCTCCTCCTCAGAATGACAGAGACTCGGGTTCCTTGAGAATATTAGAGCCACCAACAACTGCATGTCATTCCGAGCGAAGCGAGGAATCTATGCGGTAAGAAAGATTCTTCGTCGTCGAAAAAAACGCTCCTCCTCAGAATGACACGGACTAAGCTTTCTTGAAAATATTGGAGCGACCAACAACTGCATGTCATTCCGAGCGAAGCGAGGAATCTATACGGTAAGAAAGATTCTTCGTCGTCGCAAAGAACGCTCCTCCTCAGAATGACAGAGAGTCAGTTTCCTTGAGAACATCGGAGCCACCAACGACTACATGTCATTCCGAGCGAAGCGAGGAATCTATACTGACATCGGTTCCTTCACTTTTTCGCCGTAAGAAAGATTCTTCGTCGTCGCAAAGAGCGCTCCTCCTCAGAATGACATGGACTCGGGTTCCTTGAGGATATCGGAGCCACCAACAACTACATGTCATTCCGAGCGCAGCGAGGAATCTATACGGTAAGAAAGATTCTTCGTCGTCGCAAAGAGCGCTCCTCCTCAGAATGACAGAGACTCAGCTTCCTTGAGAATATCGGAGCCACCATCAACCACATGTCACCTCGAGAACAACGAAGGGTCTATCCTGCTTCAACTTAAATGAAATTGAATTTCGTCCGCCAAATCCTTATTTTTAATTCTCTCAGCCGAGATGGTGGAATTGGCAGACACACTAGCCTTAGGAGCTAGCGCCGTAAGGCATTGGGGGTTCGAATCCCCCTCTCGGCACAACGTCATCCCCCCTTTGAACTTCTTCCATCGCCGCCACGAAGGATCAGCGTGCGCACCGTCAAATCCCCCTTATTTGCCTTGATTTTATTTTAAGGAAAAAGTAATTTCATCATTAGTCCCCCCTTTCTGCAGAGCCGACTTACTTTTTTAACGATATCAGCGCCACCCCAAGGCGGTCTCTTGGGAAAAATCGCTGAACGCAAATGGACAGGTTTTCCGGCATGCCCCGCATTCGGGGCGTTTGGGTAGTGGTTCTCTCCAGCTATTAAAAAAGATGCTGACGGTAAAATAGTAAATAGTGAAAAGTAAAGGGTGAAGAGTGAATAGTGAAGAGAAAGGAGCAGGGTATGCGGTGTGATTGGAGCAAGCTTTTAGGGAAGCTAATTTCCGTTTCTTTTGCGGCAACGCTCTCCTTTGCGCAGACGGCAACGACTCCCTCCGGGAGCGGCACGGCCGGCGATCCCTACCTGATCGATTCACTCAGCAATCTCTATTGGGTGACGCAAAACTCAACGTCGTGGAGTTCGTTCTTCCGGCAAACTGCGGACATCGATGCGTCGGCGAGTTCCGGATGGAATTCCGGCAGCGGCTTCGCGCCGATCGGGGGGCAGTCGACCAGTTTCGACGGCACCTATGACGGTAATGGGCACACGATCGACAGCCTCTATATCTCCAACAGCAATAACGACTATATCGGCATGTTCGGGCTCGTCTCGGACGGCACGATCCGGAATCTCCGGCTCACCAATGAGAACATCACAGGGGGGAGCGAAGTGGGAGGGCTCGTCGGGATGTCAACCGGAAGCGGATCCTCGCTGATCGACAGTTGCTCGACCGGCGGGGTCATTACCGGGAGCGACTCACAGGAAACCGGCGGTCTCGTCGGCATGGCGACGGCTGCCTCGACGATAAGAAACTGTTACAGCTCCGCGCTCGTGAACGGCGCGAACTTGGTCGGGGGACTTGTCGGCCACAATGACCAGGGGACCGTGATTAGTAACTGCTACAGTACCGGGAGCGTCAACGGAAGCGGCAGCGGGATTGGAGGCCTCGTCGGTTACAACACCTACACGTCCCCTGCCAACGCGCAGATCGTAAATAGTTACGCTATCGGCAAACTCATCGGGAGCGGCGTCTCGCAGGTCGGCGGACTTGTCGGCGGGAACGGCGCGACGATCAGCAACAGTTTCTGGAATACCGATTCCTCCGGGTCGACGGGCGTCGGGGCGGGTTCCGGCTCCGGTGCAACAGGAGCAACTTCGGGCCAGATGCAAACTCTCTCGACGTTCACCGGCGCCGGATGGGATTTTGTTCTCGAGACTGCCAACGGAACGAATGACTATTGGGATATGGATACCACTCACAAGGCCATCAACCATGGATATCCGTTCCTCTCGTGGGAGGACCACGATACCATCGCCCTTCCGGTCGAGCTGACGGCGTTCGCCGGAACCTCGACGGGGGCTGATGCGGTACTCAGCTGGAAGACGGCAACGGAGGTGCAGAATGCAGGGTTCGAAATTGAGAGAATGACCGACAAGCAACCAACGGCGGCGAACAGCTGGAAACGTGTAGGGTTTGTCGGAGGGGCGGGAACGTCGAACGCCCCGCACAATTACTCCTTCACCGATAACGTCGGATCGTCGGGAAGCTATTCATACCGGCTGATGCAGATCGACAGGAACGGCGCGTTCACCTATTCTCAGACTGTCACCGTCAACGTTGCCGCCGGACCGAGAATCTTCTCGCTCGGTCAGAATTATCCGAATCCGTTCAACCCCTCGACGACGATCCAATTCACGGTGCCGGAAGACGGAAGGGCGAGCTTGAAGATCTACGACGCGATCGGGCAGGAAGTCGCGACGCTTTTCAATAGCGGGGCGAAGGCGGGAGAATACCACCAGGCGACGTTCGACGCATCCCGGCTCGCGAGCGGGATATATTTTGCTCGGCTGGAATTCGGCGGGACAATGCTGACGAAAAAAATGATGCTGTTAAAATAGCGCCAGTTCTTGTTCGGCAAAACAGGCGAGCCCGGATGATGAGTCCGGGCTTGCTGTTTTAAGGGCTACACAGAATGATGATATGGATGATGGTCAAACGATATAGGTTCTTTGAAGGGATCGATGTGCCCCTTACTCCATTGCATAGTAGGAGAGTCTCCACTCTCATTCCCAACGTCTCGTTGGGAATGCCAATTTCTGACACTCCCTTTCAGCGGGCTGGGTTACGTTCCCGATCGAAGATCGGAAGCGAGGGAACTCCTCTCCCAACAAGCTCGGAGGCGGGGCTGCAACACTTCTATCCTCTTCATAAATGTCTTGACAATAGCCCTGAAAAGGAAGTATCTTAACCCGAACATAACGCTATAAGAACAACCGACTTCCTGGGGAAGACGACGGGGCGGTTGAGCTGAGGATATCAAAAGACCTCCGGATTTCCGGTTCACGGAATGAAGGAGGTCTTCGTTTTTTTGGGGGATGCAAAAGGCCTTTTCTGTGCCCAGGATCGGCGGAGAAGTTCTCAACGGACAAGCAGACAGCCGGCGTGCGTCATCACGCCAATGTCCTGCCGATCCATGCTCATGCGGCGAACAAATTATTCAACTTCAATCCCCGCTGGCTCACACGTCAACACTCATCAACTCGAAGGAGAAGAATAATGCTCTCATTATACCGCGGTTCAACTCTCATTGTGATCGTCGCCTGCTTCCTTGCAGCGTTCGGCGGATGCAAGAAGAACGACTCGACCACGAATCCAGTAAACGCTCCCCTCTATAACGTCACCGCCACGGTCGTCAATCCGCAAGGACAACCGCAGGGGGGCGCCACGCTCGCGCTGCAAAACCCCCCGGCCGAAAGCGGTACTTTCTCCGCGATAACCGACAGCACCGGAAAAGCGACCATCGAATCGCCTTCCGGACAGCATACGATCATCGCGTCGATAGGGACGGTCTTTCAGGCGACCCTGACCGTGAACGTCAGCGCGAGCGCCTCGGGCACAGTGGTCACCACACCGCTCCACTTGCAGCAGAACACGACCCTCGGGAGAGTTCTCGTCGTAACGGCGGATGCGGAGCAGTTGGAGGACGTTCTGCGCGTGATCGGATACACGGCCTTCGATTCTGTTTACATTGACACTCTGGAAGAGGAAGCGAACATCGATTCCACGAAAGTCCTAAACTATCTGAAGCAATACACGCTGGTCTTTTCGGATTGCGACGGAGGTACGGAAGGGGATGATGAATATGCGGCCCTCTCAAGAACGTACGGCAGGTATATCCAGGGGGGCGGGAAAATGTACGGCGGGCATTACAACTATTACCACCTCGAACGGATCTGGCCGCCGTACTATATGCTGGAGGACAGTCAGGACAACCCTGCAGAGGATTCCATCAGGATCGTCAGCCCGCCGCTCGCCGGTTATGTAGGGTTCACCGTCGCAAGCTGGGATTCATCAGGCGATTCCAGGGAGCTCTCCGGGTATGAGCATTTCACAGACCTGCCTCCGACCTCTGTCGTTTATGCGACGATCTCCTGGACCAACCCGAGGATCGCCGTCATCGTCGAGAACCATCTCGGAAGCGGAAAGTTTCTCTGGACAGACTACCACAATCAGGACATCAAGGATGTCGCACATCTTGTAAAGATCGTGCAGTACTTCCTTCTGAACCTGTAGCGTGAATTTTGGTACGGATGCGGGAGGAGCGTGGCAAGAAATGAACCACCCGAACTGCAACCAATTAACAAGCCGCGGGAGAGTCTCGACGATTCTCCCGCGAATTATTATCCGTTCGTCTTTGGCAGTGAATGGATGAACGCTTCTCCTGCCTGCACGCCGAGACCGACCCCTGTGCCGATCAGAACGCCGTCGATAAAATTATCCCTGAACACCGACGGCGGAATGGCGGAGACGTTCTGGAGTACGCCGACGATCATCGTCAGCAGAACGAACATCGTCCCGTAGACCAGCCCGATCACGATGAATTTTCCCCAGCTGAATGCCGCAAGCCGGCGCTCGAAGACGAACGCCAGCCACACCACCGGCAAGTTCACTCCGAACGACCAGAACCCCGAATAGAGCACCGGCATCGACGCCGTTGCGACGATGAACTGCACCGCGCTCGTGCACACCGCCGCCGTGATCGCTTCCGACAACCCGCGAATGTGGTAGAAGGCGAAGATGAACGCCCCGGTCAGGCCGAACGCGATATAGGCGAAATAAATGTCCCTGTAATTGAAGACTTCGGTGCCGTGCATGATCAGCCCGACTGTCATGCTGCCGAGAGCACCGGTGACGGTAATAAGGCCAAGCTTCCACAATTGTCTGAAAATGTCCTTCATGAATTCCTCCTTCTCCGATGTAGAGATCGGTTGTTCAATGCCGCGATGTCTCCCCGGCCGCAGGGGGAAAATCAGGCGGCGCTTGCGGCGGGAATATGTGATTATTTTAGAGTATTGTCAATTAATTCTGTGCGATGGAGTGTCCCATTTTCGGCATGCATAGCTCAGACATTCTTCTCCGACTAGTTCTGTGGACAGGCAAGAATGCCTGTCCTGCGGACACAAATTCCTCAATGAACCACTCCCCGCGCAGCCCAAACCAATGCAACCCCCGCAGTTGATAAATCAAACGGCAATCACGATATTGCATGGAACGGAGCATTGAAACGTATTTTTCGGGAGCCGGCGAGACCGCTCCTCTGAGCAACGGCACTGATGACCTTCCTCAATCCTTTTGTCCTTTTCGGCCTGGCGGCGGCAGGAATCCCCATTCTTCTCCATCTGCTGAATATCCGGAAGCTCAGGAAAATTGAATTCAGCACGCTGACTTTTCTCAAGGAATTGCAGAAGAACACGATGCGGAGAGTGAAGATTCGCCAATGGCTCCTCCTGCTTCTGCGGACGCTGATCATCATCTTTGTCGTCATCGCATTTTCGCGCCCCGCCCTCCGCGGAACGCTCGCCGGCCTCGGAACGCATGCCCGCACCACGGTCGCCGTTATCCTCGACGATTCGTACAGCATGACCCTCCGCGGCGAGCACGGCCCCTTTTTGAAGCAGGCGCAATCGTCAGCCCTTGCGATTGCCGATCTGTTGAAAGAGGGGGACGATGCGCTCTTCATCCGGCTTTCAGACCTTCCGGCTGCGACGATCGCCGAGCCGACCCACGATATCCGCCAGCTCCGGCGGGAGATCGAGCAGACGCAAGCGAGCTATAAACACCGGACGGTCGAGGAGGGGCTCCAATGCGCTCTGCGGTACCTCGGCATGTCAAAGAATTTTAACAAGGAAATTTACATCTTCACCGACAACCAGAAAACCAGCGTTCTCGGCAAGTCCTCCGCCGGGAACGGAATGCAGCCAAATTTTCCCCTCGACCCGAACATCAGGATTTTTTTCGTCCCACTCACGGACCGCCCGTTTGAGAATATCGGCGTCGTAAAAATAGAGATTCCGCCGACCCTTTTTCAAAAGGGGAAGCCCTTCATAGTGAAGGCCGATGTCCGTAATTTCGGGACTGCCCCGGCGCAGAATCGTCTCGTCAATCTGTACCTCGACGGAGTGCGGGTGATGCAAAAGAGCGTGACTGTCGACGGGGGAAGAGAAACCGCTGTCGAGTTTACCGCTGTCCCCCGGCGTACCGGATATGTTTCCGGAAGGATCGAGCTTGAGGACGATGCGTTCGACGAGGACAACTCCCGCTCGTTCACCGTCGACGTCCCGAAGCGTATCGCCGTCCTTCTTTCGTCGTCCGACCCGAAAAGCTCGACCTACCTCCGACTCGCATTGACCGCTCACAACGAAGACGAGGCTTCAACGCCGGTGGCGCTGACGGAGGTCTCGCCGCAGCAAATAACGTACTCCGCCCTCGCCCAAGCGGATGTCGTCGTTCTTTCCAATGTCGCGTCGCTCTCGCCGCTGCAGGCAGACCAGCTGAGTGAATTCGCCGCCGGCGGAGGGGGGATCATACTTCTTCCGGGAAATCTGCTCAACGTCGATCAGTATAACTCCTCCCTCCTGCCGAAGCTCGGCCTTCCGCAGCTCATGCCGTTCGACAGCAAAAGGGGGCCGGGGACCTACCGATCCTTCGAGAAAATAGACTTCAATCATCCTGTTTTCCAGGGAATGTTCGAAACTGCCTCCGGCGGGCAAATGGAAAAAAAGGGGGTAGAGTCGCCGCGGGTCATGACGTCGGTCCGGTTCGCTTCCGAAAAAGAACTCCGCTCGATCATTGCGCTTTCGGACGGCACGCCGTTTCTTTGGGAAAAAATTTCGGCCGGGAGGGCAGCGGCACGGATGCTCGGATTTTCAACGGCGGCGAATGCCGAATGGTCAGATTTTCCCCTCAAGGGAATTTTTGTACCGCTGTTGTATCAGACGATCCTGTACGCAGCGTCCGGAGGTAGCTCGATCATCGCCCAGCCGTCGCTGAACGCCGGAGACAGGGTCGACGTGCCTCTTTCAACATTAACCAGGAGAAACGGGGGGACGTCCGAAGGCCAGTCACCGGTATTTCGCATGCTGGATCCCGAAGGGAAAGAAACACTGCTCCCCCCGACCGCGGTCCGGCCGCAGAGAAATTCTCCGCGGGTAATTTCATTCGACGGCACGGAGCAGCCGGGAATTTATACTCTTCTTCGGGAAAAAGATACTGTGCAGCAGATCGCCGTGAACGTCGACCCGGCCGAATCGGCTCCCGAGAGGGCGACCTCGGCCGAGGTGATGACGATGCTCGGGCAAATCGGCTTCGAGCGGAAAGCAGTCTCGGTCGTCGGCGATCCGGGAACGCTCGGCGCTGTCGTCCTCCAAAGCAGGTTCGGCGTGGAATTGTGGAGTTATTTCCTCGCCGCCGCGCTTATCACAGCCCTTATTGAAATGATCGTTGCGCGCGAACCGCAGCAGGAAGGAACCGCATGATCGATCTCGTCCGGGATCAAAAAGAGCGTGCCATCGTCGTCGGGCTGGTCAGCAGAAGCGTTCCCAAGCTTCAGGCTGCGGAATATCTCGACGAGCTGTCGCTCCTCGCCGATACCGCAGGCGCGGTGGTGGTCCACCGGATCATGCAGGAGCGGAACAAGGTCGATCCGGCATTCTACATCGGGAAAGGAAAGGTCGAGCAGCTCGCGCAGCTCGTGGAAGACGACGACATCGCCAGCGTCATCTTCGACGACGACCTTTCTCCCGCCCAGGTCAGGAACCTGGAGACGAACATCAACAGGAAAATTCTCGACCGGAGCGGGCTGATCCTCGATATTTTTGCCAGCCGCGCGAAGACCAACGAGGCGCGCACGCAGGTGGAGCTGGCCCAGCTGCAGTACCTCCTCCCCCGCCTGACGCGCGCGTGGACGCATCTCTCGAAACAATTCGGCGGCATCGGGACCAAGGGTCCCGGCGAGACCCAGATAGAAACCGACCGCCGGATGATCAGGCAGCGAATTTCGCACCTCGAGGAAAAACTCGAAAAGATCGGACGGCAGCGCGAAACCCGGCGGAGCGGGCGAAAGGATTTCGTGAACGTCTCGCTTGTCGGCTACACGAATGCCGGCAAATCGACGCTGCTCAATGCGCTCACCGATTCGGATGTCTTCGTCGAGAACCGTCTCTTTGCCACGCTCGATACCACAACGCGCACGGCGGTGCTTTCGCCTTCCACCAAGATCCTCCTTTCCGACACGGTCGGTTTCATCCGGAAGCTTCCCCATCATCTTGTCGCATCGTTCAAAGGGACGCTTGAAGAAGTTATCGAGGCCGACATTCTCCTCCATGTGATCGACGTTTGTCACCCGAAATTCGACGAGCAAATTCGCGTCGTCATTTCCACGCTGGAGGAACTTGGCGCAGCGGGGAAGCCGACCCTTTACGTCTTCAACAAGATCGACGCCCTGCAAGACCGTGAACATTTGCAGGAACTGCAGCGTCAGTTTATTCCTTCGGTGTTCATATCAGCCGAGCGGGGAATAAACCTCCTCGGGCTGAAGGAAATGATCCTGAGGACGATCCATCATTCCCGCATCGACCTGACGTTTTCCATCGCGCACACCGAACATAAATTGCTTTCCGCGCTGCACGACCTTGCGGAGATCGAAGAGAGAGTCTATGAAGACGGCAGCGTGATCGTGAAGGCGAAAGTGAGCAGCCGCAATATCAACCATGTGCGGGAGGTCTTGAAACAGGCGCACGCGACGATCATCTCTTTCCAGGCCCCGCATGAACAGCGCGAACCTTCAAAGTCGGGCGATGATGAGTGATGAGATAACTGGCGCCATTTCAAAAACCCAGATCTTGTCATTCCGAGGAGCGCAGCGGCGAAGAATCCACCTCACGGCAGCAGCACAGAAAGATGAAGGTTCGCTGTCGTAGACCCTTCGCTCCGCTCAGGGTGACATGCCGTACTGGTGCACTCGGCTCGATCTTTGTCAGAATAACAATACAAAGGATTTTTGAGATAGCTTCTAGGAAGTCACGGCATCGCTTGTAAGGAATAAAAAAAGTCCGACGCGAAGCACGCGCCGGACTTAGACAATCCGTAAAACAAAGCTACTTCAACAGCAGCATCTTCTTGATCTGCACCTTCCCTCCAAACTCCAGCTGCGAAAAATAGATCCCGCTTGCGAGGTTCGATGCGTTGAACTGAACCTGATGATAGCTCCCGGCTGCAGCGTTGCCGTTGAACAGCGTCGCCACTTCCTGACCGAGGATGTTGTATACTTTGAGAACCGCCCGACCGTTCGACGGTACGGTGAATTGAATGATCGTCGACGGGTTGAAAGGATTCGGGTAGTTCTGCGACAGGGCGAACTGCAAGGGGATGCCGGCGGCACCCGAGGCTACACCGGTTGCCGTATTTGCGTAGATGGTGTAGATCGTGCAGGCGTTGTAATAGCTGTAGTCTCCGACTCCGTCGGAAAAATAGAGGTTTCCGTCAGCCGGAACCCAAAGGGAATCCTGCCATACTTCAAAGCTGGCGCTCGTCTCAAGTCCGTCGGAATCGTACAAGTATGAGGTCCGGTCGACATTCATCCATCGGCCGTTCGTCCATTGTTCATCCAGCTGTGTCAACGAGTTTCCGTTCGCATCATACGAGTACGCAGTACTATCGAAGTTCACCCATTGGCTGTTCGTCCACTGTTTCTCCGATTGCGACAACGTTTGTCCAAATGCATTGTAGGTGTATACGGAGCTATCGACGTTCGCCCATTCGCTGTTCCCCCATTGTTGGTTCACTTCCTCGAAAACCTCTCCGGTCGTGTAGTACTTGTAGGTCGTTCTCTCGACGTTAACCCATTGGCTGTTCGTCCACTGTTCAGTCAGCCCCGACAGGATTCTTCCGTTCGAACCGGCGGTATTGGTGTAGCGAAGGTCGTTGACCCATTGGCCGTTCGTCCAGACCTCTTTCAATACCGAGGACGTATTCCCGTACTCATCATATTCGTACGTATCGCGCCAGTCGCTCACCCACTGGCCGTTCGTCCAAAGATTCTCCCAGACAGAGAAGAGGTTCCCGAATACATCGTAGGAATACGCCACGCTGTCAACGCTGACCCAATCTCCGTTTGTCCATTGTTCATGTACCCGCGCGATCTCATCCCCGGAAAAATCGAACGTATATGTCACGCTGTCGACATTGACCCATTGGCCGAGCGCCCAATCCTCAAGCACTTCTGTCAACTCATATCCGGCCTCAGCATAGAAGTAGCGGCAAGAGTCAACCCACTCGCCGTCGATCCATTTCTTCACAGAAATGGAGACCACCGATCCAAATGCATCGTGCGCAAACGTATATCTTGTCGTATCATATGTGCTGACGGCAGTGACGGTGTCGATGACATAAAATGCGGCCCCGGACGATCGGGAAGGGTTCAATACGCCGGTCCGGATCTTTTTGGCGAATGCGGAAACGGCAGGCATTTCCCGCACGTTGAGGGGTCCTCCTCGAGCGCCGGAAAAAAATGGGAGCGGCGGTACCCTCGCCCCGCCTCCGGGGTGATTCGATTCACGCGGATCGCTTTTCGGCTCCTGCGAATAAGCCTCGCATGTGGACAATACCGTCAACAGAACGAAACCAAGAATGCTGACGACGGTGATCATTTTTCCCAAATGGCATCTCCTTCTCCTGTTGAAATCGCCCGCCGGAACCTGCGGAACATTATTTCAACAGCATCATTTTTTTGATCTGGACCTTGCCGCCAAACGCCAGCTCCGAAAAATAGATCCCGCTGGACAGATTCGATGCGTTGAACTGGACCTGAACACCCCACCGATTTACAGAAAAACGGAGCGTTGCCAGTATGCGACGAACGGATTGCTTATAGTGCTTACGAAATCTTGGAGCTTATCTTTGAAAAGGCATATTCAGAGGAGGGGTGTCACTGGGAATGAAAGTTAGGGGTTACTGCGAGAATGTCAAGCCCGCCACGGCTGTTGTGCGAAGCAGCAGTTGGGCCGGCTCGCTCCGGGGCGGTGAAGTTTGAGAATTTCCCCTCGCGCTCCGGTTATTTGTCATTCGGCTGAAAATATCGAGAACGAGATCCATTCCGTTCGCGATCGGAGATTGAGAACGAGTGAATCCGTCCCCTAAAAGCCGCGATTGCGGGCCTGGAACGGTCCCCCTTGCGCTGGGTGTCTCAATTTGATAGGATCCTTTCTTTCCGAGAAAGAAAGGATCCAAAGAAATCCTTCGAAATCGTAACGCTCAGATTCAATCCCAACCGCACTTCCGCCAATTTCGGTGCCAACAAGTTTTTTGAACATCATCATATGGGAATTTTTGCACCGAAATTGGAACCCTTCGATTGAATCCTTCCCCCTGCTCGTACCCGACGATTTCGAATAGCGATCAAATAGCGGCTGAAATTTTAAGCAAGGAATCGGCGGGTATGTGCGTTGGGCGCGATGCGCGCCTAAGGAAAACGGCAAGCTTGTGAGTCGGCATGAGGGTTCCGATTCCGAAGGGCTCTTCCCGCTTTCCAAAGCTATGAATGGCGGGATCCCATAAAGCGGGACTTTGCTTCTTTCCCTGGCTAAAGAGAAAGAAGTGAGGTCTGGCAAAATTCGTGCTGAGACTCCCCTTTCGCCCCTCACCTTGACTCTCGAAACGCTTATATGTAAATTTCTGCTGATGTAAAAAAATTTGCTTGAAAATTTCTTCACGCCGAAACACTCAGGCCGCGCATGGAAAATACGAATCTCACGATCGAGAACCTTCGCGTCAATTCTCTCTTCAAGTACATCAGCGACAACGATCTGCAAAAGATCTCCAAGACTCTGAAAGAGGAAACCTTCAGCGCAGGAACGGTTATTTTCAACGAAAGGACCCGCGGCGAACGCCTCTACCTGATCCTCGACGGAAGAGTGAAGATCTCCAAGATCACGAAATTCGGCATGGAAACTCCGCTTGCCATCCTCGGCAAGGGTGAATTTTTCGGCGAGATGGAGCTTATCGAGGACCTCGATCGCTCTGCCCGGACCACCGCGCTGGAAAATACCGTCGTCGCCGGCATCTCCAATCACGATTTTGACAGTCTCATCAAGACCAATCATATCGTGACGCTGAATCTGCTGAAGGCGATCAGCAAACGGCTTCGTTCGACGGACGAGATCGTGGTGGCGGAACTGGAAAAGAACCTTGAAGCCTCCAACCGGCAGGTAGAAAAACTGAATTTGCTCATCGACGCGGCGAAGACGGTCAACTCCACCCTCGACCTTGATAAACTCCTCGACGTCATCCTTGAGACCTCGATCAAATCTATTTCTGCGGACCGCGGGACGCTCTATCTCATCGATGAGCTGAAATCGGAAATCTGGTCGAAGGCGCTGCGGGGAACCGAGGTCATCGAGATCCGCCTCCCCATCGGCAAAGGATTGTCCGGCTACGTCGCGAAGACCGGGGAGACGATCAACATTCCCGATGCATACAACGATTCGCGCTTCAACCCGGAGGTCGACAGGAAATCCGGCTTCCGGACGAACAACATGCTTTGCATGCCGATGCGCAACAGGGACGGAAAAATTATCGGCGTCTTTCAGATGCTGAACAAAAAAGGGGGACCGTTCACCAGCCAGGACGAAGAGTTCATCAACGCTCTGTCGATCCACGCGTCGATCGCGATCGAGAACGCCCGTCTTGCACAGGAGATGGTGAACAGCGAACGTCTCTCCGCCGTCGGAAGAATGGCCAGCACCATCATCCACGACATCAAGAACCCGATGGGGACGCTGCGGGTCTATGCGCAGGTGATGAAGAAAAAATCGGGGAACGAGGAAGCGGGAAAGCTCGCCGACGAAATGATCCATCAGGTCGACCGGTTCGTCAACATGACGCAGGAGATCCTCGATTTCAGCCGCGGCGTCAGCGCCACCAACATCCAGACGGCGGAATTCGGCGAAGTGATGGAAGGGGTCCTCGCCTTCATCGAGAAAGACCTGACGAAGCGGAACATCAAGCTGGAAAAGAACCTCAATTTTCAGGGGAAGGTACGGATCGACCAGGATAAGGTCGTACGGGTTTTCTATAATATCGCAAGCAACGCGGCGGACGCAATGCCGACGGGGGGAACGCTCCTGGTCACGACGGAAAGCGCCGGCGACATGGTGAAGGTCGACTTCAAGGACACCGGAACCGGGATGCCCGAAGAAGTGAAGCGGAGGATCTTTGAGCCGTTCGTGACGTACGGCAAGAAGCACGGCACCGGCCTCGGCATGGCGATCGTGAAGAAAGTGATGGACGACCACAAAGGGAAGATCGAGATCGAAACGGAAATGGGAAAAGGTACGACCATCCGCCTCCTCTTTCCGCTGACGTAGCTTTTCACCGGGGGGAAGATTACCGCGCGCTATCTCCTGATGCGCCTTCAAGGAATTTCCGCACCAGCGCCCCGCATCGGTATCCGCTTTGTGCCGCTCCCTCGATCGTTGCCGGCAGTTTCGTGTCGGTCCAATCCCCCGCCAAAAATAAATTCCTGACCGATGTTGCGTGCGATGGACGAACGCTTTCCGTTCCAACCCGCGGCGAGAAGGTCGCCCGTTTTTCCTTCACGACAAGAGAGTGAACAAGGGAAGCCCGGCCGCACGCCGGATAAAACCGCCGAAGCTCCGACAACGCCAGCGCAAGAAGTTCCTCTTTCTCTTTTGCAATGAAATCCCCCGCGCCGCTGATGACGAGCGAAAGATAATCGCCGCCGCTCTCCTTTTCAAAAATTCTGGATTTGTTGAACACCCAATGGATCGGCGAATCGAGAAGCGCCGTAAAATCCTCATCCACAAAGCTCCTGTCGAACCAGAGATGGATCGTGACGATTGGCGAGGAGATGAAACTGCCGGCGGACGACGTCTCCGGCAAAACGGCGGACGTCCCCCCGCCGAACACTCTCGGCAAATCGAAGTATGGAACGGCCGAAACGACGGCCCGCGGAGAGACGGCAGCTCCGGAATTCAACTCAAGTTTTGAGATCTGCATCCCATCCAGTTCGGCCCTTTCAACCGTCGTCTCCGTTAGGACCCGGCCGCCGTTCCGCTCCAGAAATTCGACCGCGTTATCCACCAAAACAACGCTCAGGCCCCTCTTTGGTATGACCATGGAAGAATCGCGCTTCTTCCCCAAAAACGCCGACTGAAGAACCTTGATGAAGAGCGCCGCAGAGACGACATCCGGCGAGTCGTTCAGCGTTCCGATGGCAAGAATATCCCACAGATACTCCTTGTTCTCTTTTGATTGACCGAGAGTATCGAGCCATTGGGTAACCGTCTGCGCCCGGAGATTCTCGTCGGAATCGGGCTTGGCGGAGAGAAGCGCCGTTCCGACACGGAGCAGCGACAACCGCTGGCTGAAGGAAAGGCTTTTCAGCCGAAGCAAACCGGCCAAGATGTTGAGAGGAGGGGGGAGAGCAGCCGAACGCAACCGGAAAAGGCCGCGATCTGCGTGGCGGAAGGAGACGGAAAGTCGCTCCTGAACCGAAACGAGAGGCATCGCGCCGATGGCGGCGAGATAGTTCAGCGTGGAATGATAGCAGCCCATCATCAGATGCTGGCCGTTGTCGACCTCGTCGCCGGTCGCTCTTTCGACAAATGAATACGTCCTGCCGCCGCAATGCTGCTTCTGTTCGATGAGACAAACTGAATAACCGGACCCGGCAAGGCTGACCGCCGCCGTCAGTCCGCTGACGCCGCCGCCGATCACAACGACATCGGGAGCACTACGTGCGGGAAGCTGCATGCGTGAAGAGCCTTCTGTTCTTCCACCATACTTCGATGGTGATCAGAAGCTTCGTAAAATTGGAGAGCTTGATGCGTTTGGAAAAAACGTTGTACTCCGCCCGGCCGATATCCTGGAGAAGCCGGAAATAGATGGCTTCCATGATCTGCGCCGCGAGGAAAAGCGGCTTGTCTTCTTCCGAAAGATTCTCGAGAGCGCTCTTGAAGAATGAGCGGGCCCGCTCGCATTCGAATTTCATCAGACGGATGAACTGAGCGTTGTATGTTCCGGCCAGTAATTCTTCCTCGGTGTACCCGAATTCGGCCAGGTCTTCGAGCGGAAGATAAATTCTCCCCTTCGCCGCGTCGGCCTTGATGTCCCGCAAAATATTGGTGAGCTGAAGAGCGATGCCGAGGTTGACGGCGTATTCCTTCGCCCCTTCGTTCTTATAGCCGAAAATTTCCGTGCAGATCAGTCCGACGGTCGACGCCGCGCGGTAGCAATACTCCCGCAGCTCGCCGAAGGTGGCATACCTCGTTTTCAACAGGTCCATTTCCATTCCCTTGATCAGGTCGTGAAAATGGTTCAGCGGAATGTTGAACCGCTGGATGATCTGGCTCAGCTTGTTCAGCAGCGGGTAGCGCGACGTCCCCGCGATCGCCTGCTCGAACTCCCGCGACCACTGGCGCAGCCGGACATACTTCCGCTTGACGTTCTCGTCCTCGTCGACGATGTCGTCCGTCGTGCGGCACCAGGCGTACACGACGTTGATGGCGTCGCGCTTGGGCTTCGGAAGAAGAAAGAACGAGTAATAGAAATTACTCCGTTTATTCTTTTCTATAATGTCGGCTACAAGAAGTGATTCCATGTCAGCGTGTGAGTAGCGTTCGAAATCCGATCAGGGGCCAGTCGGCGATCGAGAGGGCCGGCCGGCGGCGCGTTGTATCATACCCGAGCTGTTCGATCTTTTCCAGGATCCTCATTCCCCCGTGGAACGTCGCCCGGAGTTCAAACGAAAAACGGGCATCGACCAGATGAAACAGCGGCTTGCCGTCAAGAAAAAATCTCTTCGTCCGCTCAACCTGAAATTTCAACAACGGGGCAATGGCGTCGGTTCCGCCGTTTCGGAGTGCGTCCGGAGTTACGCCGAACCGCTCAAGATCCTCACGGGGAATATAAAGACGATTTCGCTTTATATCAATACTCAAATCCTGCCAGAAGTTCGTCAGCTGCAGCGCAGTGCAGATGGAATCCGAGAACCTGTACGTTTCGTCGTTCGCATGGCTCACGATGTGAAGAACGATCCTCCCTACCGGGTTGGCGGAATGGCTGCAGTACGCAAGAACGTCGGCAAAGGTCGGATATTCCCTTCCCTCGGCATCCATTTTGAACGCCGCCATCAGGTCGATGAAGAGAGACGACGGAATACTATACTCTTTGACAGCCTCTGCAAGTTCGATGAAGAACGGAACATCGCTGAGGCCGGCCAAGGATTCCCTGAACTCCCCTTCCCAATCGTCAAGTTTTTGCAGCCGGACTGACGACGGGGCATCCCCTTCATCGGCAATATCATCAGCAACACGGGCAAAAGCATAGACCAGCCTGATCGGGGACCGGAATTCTTTGGCGACCAATATCGAACCGACCGGAAAATTCTCGTAGTGCGTTTCGGCAAGCGACTGGAGGGATTCTGACACAGGAACTTTCGGAAGAAAACTTATCGATACTTGAATTGATCTCGGTCAAAATATCCTCAATTACCGGCGGAGTTGCAATCCTGATCAGCCTCTAAGCTGCGAGGGCGAATCGATACCAAATGATTCGCGTGCGCCGTTCGTCCCCCTACTCCCGTCGCAAAGCCTTCGTTTATCAGGATTGTCACCCTTCTAAGTGCATACATTTATGAAAATCTTTTATTTCGCCTTGACTCTCTTTACCTATCAACTTACATTTGCTCATCGCAAACGGGCCTGCCTTCTAAACAATTGCCAGCACCAAGGTTTCGCGAATAAGTTTACTTCCCTAAATAATTCCATTTTTTTAATACGTTTCAAGAGGAGCGATCGATGGAAAGACCGTTGCACGTTCTTATTACCGAAGATGAAGAATCATTTGCCGACGTGTTGGCAATGGAATTACAGGAAACGGGCAATTTTCGGGTCACAACGGCTTACAACGGCACCGAAGGCATCGAGCGCTTGAAAGAAATCAAGGACATTGATATCGTTTTGATGGATTTTAACCTGGGGGATATTTCCGGCCTGCAGGTGCTCCAATGGATCAACGAGCAAAAAATGGAAACTCCGGTCATTATGATGACCGCCGCCGGAACAGAAGAAGTCGCCGTCGAAGCGATGAAGCTTGGCGCCTACGACTATGTCCGCAAAGAACATCTCGAAATTAATCACTTCCCTATTTTGCTCCACGGCGTGTACGAACGATATCTCTTTCGCAAGGATAAACAGGCGCGAGACAAGGAGCAGCTGGAAAAAGAGAAGATGGAAGCCGCCGTTCAGATGTTCCAGACCACCGTGCGGACGATCGCCCATCACATCAACAACGCCCTCGCAATTTTCAAGCTTCAATCGTCTGTCTGCGAAAGAAATGTCCAGAAGATGCTCGACCCGACTCTTGCCAACCCTCTCCTCAAGCTGGTCACCGATCTTCGCCGCCAGGCGGATACCGTGGAATCGATCGTCCGGTCGCTCGTCGGAATTTCGGACATCGTGTACACAAAATATGCCGGCGATCAGGACATCATCGAGATCCGGGCTCAGCTCGAAAGAAATCTGGAACGCCTGAAAGAGCAGAAGGTCGAAATGCTCGCGAGATAATATCCCGCGCTGCTGTTTGATATCTCACTCCCCTTTGTTTGATCGCATCCACCATTTGTCTCCGGTTTCTAAGATTCTGTAAGGATCGTCATCCAGGCCTTCACGGGAGACGACCGATTCCCGCTTTTCTGACCATGTGCTGATTTGTCATGCGGATCTTTAATGCATTCTGCGGTGATCCTTCCTGCACTTGAGTCCTGCCATTCAGCGTATAGGACTCAATTTATCGTGTTATCTCTCTTCCCGCTTTCCAAAACTATGAAAGGCGGGATCCCATAAAGTGGGACTTTGCTTCTTTCTCTGGCTACAGAGAAAAAAGAGTGGTTTGGCATAATTCAAACTGAGACATCACCATCCCCCCCTCCTTCCTTGACTCAGCGCCTAAAAATTCGTACTTTTCATAGAATATCGGCGTTTTTTCATACCGGGCAGATTGACAATGACTGAGAGCTTGAACGAACGGGAAAGAACGATCTTACGGAGCATTATTTACAGCTTCATCCAGACCGCTACGCCTGTCGGCTCCCGTTATATTTCGAAGAGACACGGCCTCGACCTGAGTCCTGCGACCGTTCGCAACGTCATGTCCGATCTGGAATTTTTGGGATACATCGACCACCCGCACACCTCGGCGGGAAGAATTCCGACGGACAAAGGCTACAGGTTTTACGTCGATTCGTTGATCGAGCTGGAAACTCTTTCGGAACAGGACCGGACCGCCATTCAATCCCAGATCCACGGGAGCGCCGATCCCGACGAAGTGCTGAAAGAAACATCAAAAATTTTGGGAACGATCTCGCACCAGCTGGGAATCGTCTCCACGCCCCGTGTGAGCGCCGGAGTCTTCGATAAGCTCGAACTGGTCTCGGTTTCCGCCTCAAAGGTGATGGTCATAATCTCCATCCGCTCCGGTTTGGTGAAGACGATCATGATGGAAGTTCATTCCGAGATCCCCAAAATAAAGCTGGAAGAGGTGAGCAGGATTCTCAACGAACGGCTTTCCGGCCTGACCTTGCGGCAGATCAGGCGAACCTTCCGCGACCGCGTCCGGGACATGCAGAACGAAGAGACGGGTTTGATACGATTGTTCGTCGAATCGGTCGACAAGGTCTTCGACGAGGCGCGCAACAAGGACAAGGTCCATATCGGGGGGACGCAGAGCCTGCTGTCGCAGCCGGAGTTCAACAGCGCCGACAATTTCCGCGGCATCATCGAACTGCTGGATAATGAGGACATCATCGTTCATATTCTGGAAAAAAAAGAATTTGGAGAAGGAAATATTTCGGTCTCGATCGGGTCCGAAAATCAGGAAGAAAAGATGCGGGAACTGAGCGTTGTCACCTCCCAATATGCCGCGGGGGATGTCAGCGGCACGGTCGGCATCATTGGCGCAAAGAGGATGGATTATTCGAAGATGATCCCCCTCGTCGACTATATGGCGAAGCTTATCTCGATGGCCCTGCGGCCGTAAGCGATCGCGAACACATACATCCGTATTGATTCAATCCAAGGAAACATGCCGGAAGAGAATAACGACATCAAGAAAGAACAGACGGTAGACGGAGCGCCGGAAACGGCGCAGCCGGCCGACAAAAAGCCGGAGAGTGCGGTGCTGAACGAAAAAATAGCCGATTTAGAGAGGCAGGCTGCCCAGTTGAAGGACCAGCTCCTTCGCAAAGCGGCGGAATTCGACAATTACAAGCGGCGTACGGAGAACGATTTTTCTTCGCTCACAAGATTCGCCGCCGAGAATATCATTACCCAGCTCGTCCCGGTCCTCGACGACCTCAACCGCTCGCTGAAGAGCGGCAAGGAAAAATCCGGGAACGATCCTTTCTACAAAGGGGTCGAGCTGATCTATGCGAAATTTCTCAAGGTCCTCGAAGCCCAGGGGTTGAAGGCGATGGATGTTGTCGGCCAGGAATTTAACGTCGATGTGCACGACGCGCTCATGCAGATGCCGCGTACCGACGTCCCTCCGCACACGGTGCTCGAGGAGGTGGAAAAAGGGTACCTGCTGTTCGACAAAGTGATACGGCATGCCAAGGTGATCGTCTCCTCGGCGCCGGCGGAAGCGCCCGTCCAGCAGACAAAGACGGAGAATTTTGAAGACTGAGTATGGCAACGAAACGTGATTTTTACGAGGTGCTCGGCGTTCCGCGGACCGCGTCCCAGGACGAAATAAAAAAAGCGTACCGCAAGCTTGCGCTGCAGTACCATCCGGACCGGAACCCGAACAACAAGGAAGCCGAAGAGAAATTCAAGGAGGCCGCCGAGGCGTACGAAGCTCTCAGCGACCCGGCCAAGCGCCAGCGCTTTGACCAGTACGGGCACGAAGGAATGCGCGGCACCGACTTCAGGGGCTCGGCCGACATCAACGACATCTTCTCGAACTTCGGGGATATTTTCGGCGGCTCGATTTTCGACGACGTGTTCACCGGCGGCAGGCAGCAGCGCCGCCGGACGACCGGCCAGGCCGGCTCCGACCTCAAAGTGCAGCTGAAGCTGACCCTTGAAGAGATCGCGACGGGGGTCGAGAAGAAGATCAAGATCAAAAAATGGAAGACCTGCCAGACGTGTTCCGGCAGCGGCGCAAAGCCGGGCTCGTCGAAAACGACCTGCCCGCAGTGCAACGGCACCGGAGAACTGCGCCAGGTTTCGCGTTCGATGTTCGGCCAATTCGTCAATATTACCACATGCCTGAACTGCGACGGCGAAGGACAGATCGTCCGCGACCGCTGCACGGCGTGCGACGGCGAGGGGCGCGAACAGGGAGAATCGACGATCAAAGTCAACGTTCCGGCCGGCGTGTCCGAGGGAAATTATATTTCGATGCAGGGACAGGGAAATGCCGGAAGGCGCGGGGGACCGCCGGGAGACGTCATCGTCGAGTTCCATGAGGTGCGCCACGAACACTTTGTACGGAACGGCGACGACATCATTTACAACGCCCTCATCAGCTTTCCGCACGCGGCGACTGGGGGCGATATCGAGGTGCCGACCCTCACCGGCCGCTCGCGGGTAAAGATCGACCCGGGAACGATGCCCGGCAAGATGCTGCGGATGAAAGAAAAAGGGATTCCGCACCTTAACAGTTTTGGACGGGGGGACCAATTGATCCGAATTCAAGTCTGGGTTCCTGCAAAGCTGAACGCACGGGAAAAAGAATTGCTGCGGGAGCTTTCGTCGAGCGAGCATATCGTGCCGACGGAAGATGAGAAGAACGCGAATAAGTCGTTCTTCGAAAAAGTACGGAATACTTTTTCTTGACGGAAAAAGAACCCTCTTTTCCGTCCCCCAACAATTGCACAACCCATGAAACTGCTGAAGCGTCTGCAGGAGTTTGCTGCTTTCACAAAGAACGAGCAGAGAATCTTTTTTTTTCTGTCGGTCGTCTTTCTTGTCGGAGTCTCGGTCAAGGCGTACAAAGCGTATTTCTCGCCGGAGCCGGTCCGTCAGTTCGACTATTCCGCTTCCGACAAGGAGTTTGAGGAGCGTTCGCGGTACCTGACGGCCGCGCCTCCGGCCGCAGATTCGGGAACGATCGTCGCCGGCAGGCCGGACAGGAAGGGCAAGAAGAAGATCAATCTTAACACCGCGACGAAAGACGAGCTCCGTTCGCTTCCCGGCATCGGCGACGGCATTGCAGAACAGATCTTGATCTATCGCGACGAACACGGCGGCTTCTCTTCCGTCGACCAGTTGAGAAAGATCAAAGGCATCGGAGTCAAGAAACTCGAAAAATTGCGCCCACGCGTGGTACTCAAATGAAATCAACCGAACGTCATATCGCCCTCATCCTCGAACAATCGCAGGTCACCGCTGTTGAAATTGCGCAAAGTCCTAAAGGACATACGCTGACCGCGGCCGGCTCATTCAATTCATCCTTCAACTTCGACGACCAGGACGCGTTCAGCCAGCCGGGAGCATCGCAGCGCGAGCGCGGCTTTGCCCAGGAACTCCAGACGTTTTTCAAGACGATCGGCAGCGGTTCGCGCACGCTGACCTTCGGCCTGAACAGCAGGATGGTCGTGGCGGAATCCATTCCGACCGACGCCTCGCTTTCCGAGTCGGAGCTGGACCAGCATGCCCAATGGGAACTCGGCCAGTACGCGCTGCTCAAGAACACCAACGCGTTCAACCTCGGCGCAATGGTGCTGGAGACAAACGAGGAGACCCAGGTGAACACGACGGTGCTCGTTGCCGTACGAAAAATTTTCCTCAACTTCCTGGCCAACGTCTGCAGGCAGCTCAGCGGAACGCTGAACATCGTCGACGTCGACCATTTTGGCGCGGAGAACGCCCTCCTCTTCAACTATCCGGAGGCCGCGGCAAAACGCGTTCTGCTGGCCGGTGTGGACGAACGTTCATTCGACGCCAGCGTCCTCGCCGGCGGGCAGACAAGAAATTTCGTTTCGATGGAATGGAGCACGGAGAACGACATGGCCCAGCTGGCCGAGTACGTGAAGGAGGTCGGCGCAGAATCGGTCTATTTCCACGGCAGGATCGTTTCGCCGGCGCTGGTCTCAAGCCTGAAGGAGCTGGTCTCCATCCCGGTCGAGATCATGGACCCGTTCAGGAAGGTCTCGCTCCCGAGGACGTTGAAGAATTACCGGGATATCGAATCGCGCAAACAGGAATACGCGTCGGCGGTCGGCCTTGCGCTGAGAACGGAATAGCGATGCGTGTCATCGCCGGCAAGCACAAGGGAAGACAGCTCCGGACCGTCGCCGATCTGTCGGTCCGCCCCGCCACCAGCCGGGTGAAAGGCTCGGTCTTCAACATCCTGCAGAACAGGGTCGACTGGCCGCTCGCGCAGGTGCTCGACCTGTTTGCCGGAAGCGGAAGTTTGGGAATAGAGGCGCTGAGCCGCGGAGCGCGGCGGGCCGTGTTCGTGGAAAACTCGCGGCGCGCGGTCGAATACCTGAGACAGAACCTCGCGGCGATCGCGGCCTCGGAATGCGAAGTGATCGCAGCCGACGTGTTCGAGTACCTTGCCCGTCCGCGAGGCCAGTTCGATGTTGTTTTTGCCGACCCCCCTTACGAGTTTGAAGTCCTGCAGCGGCTGCCGTCGATGATTTTTCGGAGCGGGGTGGTCTCTCAGGATGGGTATCTGATCATCGAACACCCGCAGGAATTGCGTTTTGAAGAAAGTCCGTTATGTGCAGCGGCGGACGTGAGGAAATATGGGAGGACCGTGGTCACATTTTTCCAATCACGACTCGAAAGCCGGCCATGAAAATTGCATTGTATCCGGGGACGTTCGACCCGATCACCAACGGTCACATCGACATCCTCGAACGGGGAATGGAATTGTTCGACAAGGTGATCGTCACCGTCGCGAACAATTCCAGCAAATCTCCGATGTTCGACGAGCGCGAGCGGGTGGAGATGATCGAGGAGGTCATCAGGCGGAACAAATACCGGAACGTCGCCGTCGAAGCCTTCGACGGACTGCTCATTGACTTTGCCAGAAAGAAAAAAGCGGTCGCGCTGATCCGCGGCCTGCGGGCAATATCCGATTTCGAGTACGAGTTCCAAATGGCGCTTATCAACCGGAAACAGGACAACAAGATCTTCACCGTTTTTTTAATGCCGCACGAACGGTACACGTATCTTAACTCCAGTATCGTGCGGGAACTTGCGCGGCTGAACGGCGACTATAAGTCGTTCGTTCCGCCGAATGTCTATGCGCGGTTACAGAAAAAGGTCAAGGGATTCTAGCTGAGAGCAGTGAATAATTAGGAATTAGGAATTATGAATTGAGACTTCTGAGAAACCGGTGTCCAAAAGTCATTCTGAACGGAGCGAAGAATCTATTCGCTCATTTTCAAAAGAAAAACTGGATTCTTCGTCGCTACGCTCCTCAGAATGACATTACTCAGGCATTTCTCAGAAGTCCCGAATTACGAATTATAATCGAACGATGATTGTTCACATCAGAAGTCTAACCTCAGTAAGAAAGGACATCTCCCTGCATTGAAATCGTTATCGAGACAAGTTGCGAAGGCCGAACCATCTATGACGCTGGCCATGTCGGCGATTGCCAAGAAATTGAAGGCCGAGGGGGTGGACGTCGTGACGCTGACGGCCGGCGAGCCGGACTTCCCGACCCCCTTCCACATCAAGAGAGCGGCGATCTCCGCCATCGAGAATAATTACACCGGCTACACGATCAACGCCGGCATCGTCGAGCTGCGGAAAGCGATCGCCGATAAGTTCAAGCGCGACAACAATCTCTCGTTCGATCCGTCGCAGATCCTCGTCTCCAACGGCGCCAAGCACTCCATCTACAACGCCCTGAAAGCGATCTGCAACAAGGGGGATGAGGTGATCATCCCGGCGCCGTACTGGGTGACCTATCCTGAAATGGTGAAGCTGGTCGACGCCGTGCCGGTCATCATCAACACAACGGAAGCGAACGATTTTAAGATGACGCCGGTGCAGTTGAAAAGGGCAATCACGAAGAAAACGAAAGCGCTTCTTTTCTGTTCCCCCTCGAACCCGACAGGGACAGTGTATTCGCAGGAAGAGATCGAGGCGCTGGCAAAAGTCACGGCAAAAGCCGACCTCTACGTGATCTCGGACGAGATCTACGAAAAGGTCATATACGACGGAGCGAAACACTTTAGCATCGGGTCGATTCCCGACGTGCGCGACCATGTCATCACGGTCAACGGCGTCTCAAAAGCCTTCTCGATGACCGGCTGGAGGATCGGCTACCTTGGAGCGAAGAAAGAGATCGTCGATGCGGCGGAGAAGGTGCAAAGCCAGGTGACCTCCAACGCTTCGTCGATTTCGCAGCACGCCGCTCTCGCAGCCCTGACGGGGTCGGACGACGAGGTCAATTCGATGGCTTCGGAATTCCTGCGCCGGCGGAACTTCATCTACGATGCGGTAACGTCGATCGAAGGAATCACCTGCGCCAAGCCGAAAGGGGCGTTCTACATCTTTCCGAACCTGAGCGGATTCATTGGCAAAAAAGCGAAGGGAAAAACGCTGAGATCGGGAGATGATATCGCACAGTATTTGCTGGATGAAGAGCGCGTGGTGATCGTTCCGGGAAGCGGGTTCGGCGCAAAGAATTATGCGCGAATATCGTACGCCTGCTCGATGCAGGAATTGGAAAAAGCGGCGGTGCGGATGACGCGCGGGTTCAAAAGACTTAACGGGAATTGAAGAGAGAATATGCCGACATACGAATATCGATGCAAGAAATGCAAGCACGAATTTGAGGAATATGAGTCGATAACGGCCCCTCCGCTGACCATATGCCCCTCGTGTAAAACGCCGAACTTGGAGCGCATCATCGGTTCCGGTGCAGGTATGATCTTCAAGGGGAGCGGGTTCTATCAAACGGATTACAAAGGCTCGAGTCCGGAGACGAAAGGGTCAACAAACTCAAAAAAGAACTCGAAGGCTGCTTCGACGCCATCCTCCGACGAGAAGTCTTCTCCTTCCACAAAACCGCCCGATCCCCCTTCGGCCCCGCCGAAACCAGAGCCGCCGTCAAAGCCTAAACAGTAGCCATCCACGAAGCGCACGAAGAACACCAAGAATATTTTTACCTCGTTCCAAACGTTTCGTTGGAAACGCAAAAGCCTGTGTCATCTCGTTCCCAACGTCTCGTTGGGAACGGGAAGTTATGACACACCGCTTAATTTCTCCAATCCATTGTTACATCCAGCAGACCCTGCATACCTTCATAATTCCTCGCACTGGAATAACGCCAGCATTTCGGCTCATCAACATATCCCCGCCGCACCGGGTTAGTATGAATATACTCAATCTTTTGTATGAGCATTGCCTCGCTATAAATTTCTTGGGGATGATTTCCCTCTTGCCACAGTTGATACTCGCTTTTCGCCTTATGGGCTAGTTTTGCCCGATGCAGATCCTCCAATAATGGCAGCAATTTCTTCTCTTCTAAATAATCTATGATCCTTCTCGCCGTGTATGACTTGGACTCTTTCATTGTCTTCCCCAGTTCTGGCGCCGATGCAATAAGGTGCAAATGGTGCTCCATAATGACATAGGCGTATAAAATGACGTCGCGTTCCTTTTGCACAAAACGGAGCGATTCAAGCAAAATGGAGGCGATTCCAGGATTTGCAAACAATGGGATCCATCCAACCACCGTCATCGTCAGGAAATGGGGCAGCTGCTCGTTGTAGATTTTATAGCGGGTGCGGGTCATCTATTTCCCCCTTTGCATTGTGAAGCGGAACTTCATGTGGCGTGCCCAATCGGAAATCGGGAACGCAAAAGCCTATGTCATCTCGTTCCCAACGTCTCGTTCGGAACGGAAAAGCCCCTGAAATTCTGTTCACCTTCGCTCCCAAACAGAGTTTGGGAGCAAGATGGGACGAGAAACAGTAGCCATCCACGAAGCGCACGAAGTACACCAAGAATATTTTTGCCTCGTTCCCAACGTCCCGTTGGGATTGGAATGTTTAATTTTATCTAAAAAAAATCCCCAAGCTTTTGCCCGGGGATTTTGACTTTCAACAAGGACAACTGCTTAGATCTTCGGTCCGGCGTCGATCACTTCTTTCGGACATCCATCCTCGAACTTCTTGAAGTTCTCGATGAACCGCGATGCCAGCTGTTTGTACTTCTGCGTGTATTGTTCTTTGCTGGGCCACGAACCGGACGGGTCGAGCACGTTGGCAGGAACGCCGTCACAGGTCGTCGGGACTTCGAAGCCGAAGATCGGATCTTTGACAAACTTGGCCTTCTGCAGTTCGCCGGACAGGGCCGCGTTGAGGAGCGCCCGCGTGTGTCCGATGCTGATCCGCTTGCCGATGCCGAACGGTCCGCCGATCCAGCCCGTGTTGACGAGCCAGCAGGTGACGCCGTGCTTCAGGATCTTCCGCTTCAACAGGTCCGCGTAAAACGACGGATGGTGCACCATGAACGGCGCACCGAAGCAGGTGCTGAACGTCATCTCCGGCTCCTTTCCGAGGCCGACCTCGGTCCCGGCGATCTTTGACGTGTAACCGGAAATGAACTGGTACATTGCCTGGTTCGCCGTCAGCCGCGCGATCGGCGGCATGACGCCCGAGGCGTCGCAGGTAAGGAGAATGATGTTCTTCGGATGCCCTCCCATTTTTTCGGGGACGGCGTTGGCAATATATCCGAGGGGGTAGGAGGCGCGGGTGTTCTCCGTGATCGATTCATCGTCGAGGTCGATCAGCCGCGTCACCGGGTCGTACACAACGTTCTCGAGGATCGTCCCGAACATCTTCGTCGTCGCGTAGATCTGCGGTTCGGCAGTTGGCGAGAGCCGGATGACCTTGGCGTAGCATCCCCCTTCGAAGTTGAACACTCCCTCGTCGCTCCATCCATGCTCGTCGTCCCCGATCAGGCTTCGTTTCGGGTCGGCGGAGAGCGTCGTTTTCCCCGTTCCGGAAAGACCGAAGAAGATCGCCGCATCGCCGTCCTTGCCGATGTTCGCCGAGCTGTGCATTGCCATCACCCCCTGCAGCGGCAGGAGATAATTGAGGATGGTGAAGATCGACTTCTTGATCTCGCCGGCGTACGCCGTGTTGCCGATAATGCATAAGCGCTGCGCGAAGTTCAGCACGATAAAGGTGTTCGTCGCCGTGCCGTCGATCTGCGGAATGCCCTTAAAGGAAGGGACTGCGATAACGGTGAAATCGGGAACGTGTCTCCGGTATTCTTCGTTCGTCTCGGGGAGAATGAACATATTCCGCGCGAAGAGGGCATGCCATGCATGCTCGCTGATGATGCGGATCGGCATCCGGTAGTTCGGGTCGGCGCCGCCGTAACAATCCTGCACGAACACGTCTCTTCCCTGTAAAAATCCCTGCAGCCGGTTATACAGATCGTTGAATTTATCAGTGCTGAACGGACGGTTGTATTGTCCCCACCAGATCTGATTCTCCGTCGTCGGCTCTTTGACGATAAATTTATCGTTGGCGGAACGGGCAGTATGTTTTCCGGTGTTGGCAATGATCGGCCCGAGATGAGAAATTCTCGCCTCACGCCGGAAGGTGATCTCCTCATACAACGCCTCGGACGGCAGATTCCAGTATGCCATCCGTAAATTTGCGAGGCCGTGGTTGTCAAGCCCAAAGTCGCTCTTTAAGGCGGCGGCTTCGCCTTGCGCTGGTGTTTTGATGTCTAAGATGTTGTTCATAGCCAGTCCCTCACAAGTTTTCTGTCGCCGATGTAAATTTCATTGGGTGACGATGGGTCGAGCGCCCATTTTATGCGTGTGACGCCATCGGTGATCTCTTTGATCGTGCCTGCATAGCTGAGGCGAAGATGTCCCTCCATGCCGAATTCTTTTCCGGGCACCGTGACGACGAGCGCTTTCTTCAGCAAAAGCTGCGACAGGTCGACCGATTTATTGGAGTACGCGCGGAAATCCGGCAGGCAGTAATACGTCCCGTTCGGTTTCGTACATTTCACTCCCTTGAAGGAACTCAGCTCCTGCATCATGACATTGCGGTTGTTCTCCAGCGTCATGCGGAGGCTCTCGGTGGCGCTCTGGAGACCGGTCAATGCCCCCTCGGCCGCTGCCTGCAGCAGCACCGAAGTGCACGATGTGATCTGGCTTTGAACGTTCGACATGATCCCGACGAGTTCTTTGTTCGCAACGGCCCAGCCGATCCTGAAGCCGGTCATGCCGTAGAGTTTCGACACGCCGTTGATGACAATGATGTGAGTCGATTCCGTGTCTTTCTTCGTGTACTTGAAACAAACGGGGACCGTCTTGCCGTCGAACACCAGCTTGTGATAGATGTCGTCCATGATCACATAAATTCCCTTTGTCTCGCAGAATTCGACGATCTGCGCGATGAATTCTTCCGGATAGACGACCCCGGACGGGTTGTTCGGGCTGTTGATGATGATGGCTTTTGTGTATGAGCTGACCGCTTTGACCACTTCCTCGAAGCGGGGATAGAATCCCCCGTCCTCCGGCGTGACAATGACCGGGATTCCGTACACCATCTTCACCATGTCGGGATAGCTGACCCAATACGGCGCAAGAATGATGACCTCGTCCTGAGGATTGACGATCGAATATAGGACGTTGTACACCGACTGCTTCGCTCCGGCGGAGACGATGACGTTCTCCGGCGCCACGATGCGGTTGTAGTTCTCCTCGGTGTACTTGATGATCGCCTTTTTAAGGGACGGAATACCGTCGGTCGGTGTGTACTTGATGTCCGCCGCGTTAAGCTTTGCGGAGGCGCTGAGGATCGCGTTGATCGGAGCCTTGTTCTTCGGCTCACCGGCCCCCAGGTGAACGACCGCTTCCCCTTTTTCACGCAGCACGCGCGCCTCTTCGTTCAACTTCAACGTCGGCGACTCAGCGATTGATTTTGCAAGCTGACTGACGCTCATGGTATGAGACCTCCATTGTTAAAAAGATGTGAGAACACCAAATGAAAGGTCCGCGCAATTCTAATGCCAAGTTGATGGCGCAGATGTACTCAGATTCAAGCTCAGATCGCAGATGGACGCAGATGATGCGCCGAATTATTCAGCTTTTCAACGGTTACTACGGAGACCTTCTCGAACGGCCCTGCAAACGCGTTCGCGTTCTTAACAATGCGAAGATACGACAAAAAATGTTAGCAGAAATGATAAAAAATGTCGTGCGGCAAGCACATTTGCTTCATCGGAGGCAAGCAAAAGCATCTTCCTGCCTGAGTAAGGCAGGTTATTTTCCCCGAAAGCCTAACATTCGAAAATTCCTGAACGCCATTCGAAGTTATTTGATGAGCAAGAGTTTCTTCATTGCCGTAAACGCCCCGGCCTGGATCCTATAGATGTACACTCCGCTCGGCAATCTCGAAGCATCAAACGTTGCTTGGTACGTTCCAGCCTGCTTTTGTTCGTTCACGATCGTTGCGACCTCTCTGCCGAGAATATCGTATACCTTCAGCGCAACGCGACTGTTTATTGGTAACTGATAACTGATGACTGTCGTAGGATTGAACGGGTTCGGATAATTCTGGCTCAGACCGAATTGATCCGGGATGGTCGCCTGTTTGCCGGGAACACCGGTCAAAGATTCGCCGATACCGTCGACGTGCAGCGTATCGGGAGACGCCCCCGAATTGCTCGAGATGAGAAAGAATCCTTTGACGCTGCCGACGGAGTCGGGCGAAAAAGTGATCGTATCGGACAGCGAGGCTCCGGGCGCCAGGGCGAAATTCGAAGGCCGAGCCGTAAACACTGCCGTATCAGCGACCACGCCCGAAATTTTCAGTGTGTCGGTCCCATTGTTCGCAACTACGATCGCGGTATCTTTCGTCTGACCGATCTTTATATGCCCGAATGATATGGAATGTGCCGCCAGGTTCAGCAGCGCATTGGTCGTTCCGCTCCCCGCTACCTGAATCGTGTCGGGGGACGATGCCGCATTGCTGGCGATAACGATCCGTGCGGCAGCACTGCCGAATGCCGACGGGATAAACCGGAGCGTGTCGACGAACGTCTGTCCCGGTCCGATGTTCGCCGATGTCGCCGTCACGGAGAGGGAATTCCCCGAAACAGAGATATTCGAAACAATGAGGGAGTCGTTGCCATAGTTCGTGATCGTGATCGTCGTATCTTTGAAATTTCCAACCCTTACTTTGCCGTACGCGATATTCGTCAGCGACGGGTTCAGGGGGATGACCGCGTTGGGAACGATTCCGGCGTTGATCGCGGCAGTATACCAGAGACATGCCAGGTCCGCCGTCGCGTCCTGGATCTGGTTCTGGGTCATCGCACCGACTTTCGACCACAATGCGGCATAATAGGAGCCCTTGTATGTCGGATCGATCCCTTTTGCATACGTGTCTCCGTGAATGATGGAATCAACGAGACCGTTGCCGTGCATAATGAAAACGAAATTTGTATCGATCGGAACAGGGATGAAATGCGCGTGTTTCGGGGTGACGGTGACCTGGCTTAAATAGCCGTAGGTTGCAAGCATCGTCGATTCGTACCTGCTGTGAACTCCGTTGGGGTCATAGTTGGACGTCACGTGGAGCGGTTGATGCGCATCGCCTACGTAATGGCCGAGGTCGGCGGCGAATTGCAGCGCGGCGGCGGAATCCCCCCGCTTGAGCGATTCGGTCAGCGAATCGAACGACCAGATGATCGACCAGGGAACGACCCCGGTATTCGTGACAAACGTCAGCCCGTGTTTCGCCACGAGCGTGTCGTAATTATGCGAAAGCGTCCGGGGGGCGAATTCGGGATAGTCTTCGATGTCGATAAAATGCTTGGGCGCCTCGGTCGGGTCGCTGCTCTTTCTGTTGTCCGGATCGACCGCGTGAGCGCTGATCCAGTCCACATTGTTCGCGAAGAAGGGGAACGACGGCGGGAGGTGTTTCATCGCCGATTTGTTGATGAAAATATGAGTCGGACCTCCCCAGCTCCATGTCAATGAATACCAGACTATTGATATCAACCCCACAAAGAAAGCTCTGCGCACTCTAAGGATCCTTTCCGAAATTATGGCGTGGCAAAATTAATTGGCGACAACTCTGAAGCCTTTCTTCCGGAGAACTCGTGCGGCCATGCGGGAGGTTTCTGCGGAATCGAACGCCAGGCGGAATGTGCCCCCTTGGCCTTCCCGCACTTTCAAAAGTTCGATGTCGTTGATGTTGATGCCGGCGCCAGACAGAGCCGCAGCTACCCGCGCCAGCATTCCGGGCTTATCGTCGACCCAAACAAAGAGATCATGGAGCGAATGCAGGAAACCTTTTGAATTCTTCGGAATTGCATCCCGGAACGATTTTGCGCGGACGAATTTCTTCCCCACCTCCGAAAGCGTACGTTGGGAGAGTTCTTTCCGGATCTGTTTGAGCAGTTTTTCAAATTCCGCCACTGCCCGCCCTGCCTCGCTCCTGTTGTTCGACAGGATCTCTTTCCACATCCCGAAAGGACTCGATGCGATCCGGGTCATATCCCTGAATCCGCCCGCTGCAAGCCTGAGGATGGCCGGGTCCCGTTTATTCTCGCGGGCCGCATTGTCCATCAATCCGACCGCGACCAGCTGCGGAAGATGGCTGATGACTGCCGCAACACGGTCGTGTTCCCGCGCGTTCATCGTCACGACACGCGCACCGATGGACTTCAACAAGGAGAACAACGGCTGGATCTTCTTCCCCGTTCCGGGGAGAGGGCAAAGGACATAAACGGCATTCTGAAAAAGGAGGCCGTCGGCGTATTCGATGCCGCTCCCTTCGGAACCGGCCATCGGATGTCCTCCCACAAATACTCCCCTCGACGAAAAATATTTTTGGGCGTACGATTGAATAACTCCCTTCACGCTGCCGACGTCCGTGACGATCGCATTGGGAGCAATACTGCGTGAGACCGCAGGTAAAATTCTTATGATCGAATCGACCGGCGTGCATAAGAAAACAATATCGGCATCCGAGACGGCGCTCCGGACCGATGCAGCGGAGAGATCGACCGCCTTCCGTCTCTTCGCGCGTCGGAGCACCTCGGGTGAATCGAACCCGGTTACCGTGACGCCGGAGTTACTCTGTTTGATCGCGATGCCCAGCGAACCGCCGACAACACCAAGACCGATGATAGAAACACGCATGATCAATCAACAATGAACAATGAACAGCAACAGGCTAAAAATTCGGAAGTGTTACCGATTGAGAATTTCCCTTCTTGTTCCCAAACTCCGATCGGGAACGAGAGAAAACTTTCATAACCAATCAACAGTTGACTTCAATGAGAAGAGGCGTCCGTGGATTTTTGATTCTTAATTTTTAACTTTTGACTTTTTCTATCCTACGGTTCTCCCGATCGCTTCAGCGATGATCCTCACCTGCTTCATCAACTCGTCGAATTGTTCGGGGAAGAGCGATTGCGCTCCGTCCGATTTTGCGTGGTCGGGATCGTTATGGACTTCCACCATAATGGCGTCCGCGCCGGCGGCGACGGAAGCGCGCGCCATCGGCGTCACTTTATCGCGGATGCCGATGCCGTGCGAAGGGTCGGCGACGATCGGCAGGTGGCTCTTCGCATGGATGACCGGTATCGCGCTGATGTCCATCGTGTTGCGTGTTGCGGTCTCGAACGTCCGGATGCCCCGCTCGCAGAGGATCACCTGCTTGTTCCCTCCCGCCAGAACATACTCGGCCGACATCAGCCATTCTTCGATCGTCGCCGAGAGGCCACGCTTCAGCATGACCGGCTTCCGGGATTTGCCGAGTTCTTTCAGGAAATTATAGTTCTGCATGTTGCGCGCGCCGATCTGGAGAACATCGGCATACTTCTCGACAAGCTCGATCTGGTTCGAATCCATGACTTCGGTGATGACCAGCAGACCGAACTCGTCGGCGGCCCGCCGCATCAGCTTCAGCCCTTCCTCGCCCATCCCCTGGAACGAATACGGCGACGTGCGGGGTTTGAACCCTCCGCCGCGGAGAAATTTTGCGCCGTGCTTCGCCACATGCTGTGCGATGGCAAAAATTTGCTTCTCGCTCTCGACAGAGCAGGGGCCGGCCATGACGATGATCTCTTCTCCGCCTATCTTCACCCCCTTGATGTCGAAGACGGAATTCTCCGGATGGAACGACCGGCTGGCAAGCTTGAACGGGTCGGTCACGCGGTACACGTGCGCAACTCCCGGCAGCAATTCCACCTGTCTCGTATCGAAATCCGGCTTGACGCCGATCGCACCCAGCACGGTCTGATTGACCCCCGTCGAGCGGTGAACGTCGAACCCGAAATCGTTGAGGACCTTGATAATGCGCTCTACATCCGCTTCAGTAGCATGCTGCTCGAGTACAACAACCATTTTTTGGACCCTCTGATAGTGATGAGTTGAAAATCTTTTTCCTTTTCAATAAGCTATGAATTCAAAATGCAGAGGATAGAAGACAGAAGACAGAAGTCAGAAGTCAGAAGCTTTTCCGAATAGTGTTCGAATATACTTCGAGAATCCTGCTCACATCCTCTACCATCATAGCGAGCATTCCTGTTTCTCCATAGTGAAGATCTTTCGCAAGAATCAGATAGTATCTGCATTCTTCTAAGGAGCCTTGAGCAATGTTCATAAAACGCACTTTGTCGGGCTTTCCTCTTCTTTTAAATCCCTCGGCAATATTTGCGGGAACTGATATCGCACATCTTCTCATTTGCGAAGCAAGTCCATACGTTTCATTTGCAGGCAATAAGCCTGTGAATCGATAAATCTGCAAAACCAATTGATGCGCTTTCTTCCAAACAACCAAATCTTCAAACGACCGAGCTGCAATGTTCCCCATAAAATCCCCCATAGTTAGATTCTGACTTCTGTATTCTGAATTCTGACTTCTGTATTCTGTATTCTATCTCTTTCATCCCCCCCCGTTACTCATACCGATCCAGCTTAAAACTCTCTCCGAGATAGAGCTTCCTTGCTTCCGGGTCGTTGGCCAGAAACTCGGCGGACCCGGCTTTCAAGATCTTCCCTTCGAACAACAGGTACGAGCGGTCGGTGATCGAGAGCGTTTCGTGGACGTTGTGGTCGGTGATCAGGACGCCGATGCCGCGCGATCGGAGACCGGTGACGATCCTCATGATCTCCTCCACGGCGATCGGGTCGATGCCCGCGAACGGCTCGTCGAGCAAGATGAACTTCGGGTCGGTCGCGAGGGCGCGCGCGATCTCCGTCCGCCGCCGTTCGCCCCCGGAGAGAACGTAGCCTTTGCTCTTCTCCAGATGCGTGAGTCCGAATTCCTCCAGCAATTTGTCGCATCGCTCGGCCTGCGCCTGGGCGGGGAGTTTCGTCATCTGGAGCACGGCAAGAATATTCTCTCTCACCGTCATCGTCCGGAACACGGACGGTTCCTGGGGAAGATAGCCGACGCCTGCATGAGCGCGCTTATACATCGGCAGCCGCGTGATATTCTTGTCTTCGAGATAGACGTCTCCGCCGTTCGGCCTGATCATACCGACGATCATGTAAAATGTGGTCGTTTTTCCCGCGCCGTTCGGTCCGAGCAGCCCGACAATTTCTCCCTGCCGGACGTTCACCGAAACGTCTTTCACCACAGCCCGCTTTTTATAGAGCTTCACCAGGTTGTCGGCGCGCAGGACGATCCTGTAGTCCGGCGCCCCATTACGGGGATCCGGAGAGAGGGGGGTACCGTCAGTCGCTGACTGGGTTTCGGTCATAAATTTTTCAGAGATGGAAAAATTGAATCCAACGTCGGCCGGTTCCCCCGCAGCTCGAAACCGTCAAGATTATACTTGTTCTCTTTCTTCAAGACCATGTTCTCCGGATAATACGTTCCTTCGATCCCCCTGACGATCCGGATCATATCGATCTTCCCTGCGACGAACGACATCGTGATTTTGTCGCCGCTCGTTCTGTTGCAGCCGTTCGGGTCTTTCCCGTCGTACAGATAATAGAGGCTGATCGCATTCTGGTCCACGGCCATTTCGCGCAGCTTGTCATCCTCGAAGAACATTTCGATCTTTCTTCCGGTCAGCTGGTTGTAGCGGGACGGATACGCGCTGTCGCTGACGGAGAGGGCGAACGTTCTCCCCTGCAGCAGCGCCCGCTGCAATTTATTGTGCGAGAGAAAGAGCGAGATCGAATCGCCGGTGGCCTGGTTGTCCTCGTACCAGACGACGGGGTCCTGCCGCAATTCCATGAACTCTTTTTGGATAAAATACCGCGCCCACCCGCAGCGGACGGCCAGAGGACCTCGGGCGATCGCCACGCTGTCGGTCGCGATCAATTTCTTCGTCGAGTCGTCGAACGATTCCATCACAATGCTTTTGACGACGAGCGTGTCGATCTCTCCCTTGGATGAGGTGTCGATCTGCATCAGCCGCGGGTGTTCCGTGACCCTCGAATACTTCGACTCGTCAAAATGCTCGAGGTAGTCGCCGAACAGGCGGACATGATTTTCGGAGTTCACGATCTTCACGTTGTGGACGCCGATCGACTCCCGCTCCTTTTCCAGATAGGTCAGCTCGTCGCTGAAGATCGTGGTCGTGGAATCGACCACGCAGACGTGCGAACGAAAGAACGATTTCTTCTCTTCGGTGAAGTACGTCCCCGAATCGGCCGTCAGCACGATGTGGCTCGTCTCGAGTTTCACGCCGTCCTCACACACGGCCTTTTTCGTGTTGCCGTCATAGGTCCCATGCTTCGCCGTCAGCTTCACGGTATCACGGAGAACCCTGACGTTCCCCATCAGCTCAACTTCATTCTTTGCCAAATGCTGGATCGCCCGGTCGCACCAGACGAGGACGTTCCCCTGCACGAAGTGAACGTTCCCGGTACACTCGCGGATATCCTCGCCGTTCACATTCCTGCCGACAAAGACGTCGGCATTCTTGAGGACAATATTCTCTTTCCCCTGGGCATCCGCGACCGCGTTCGAGAGTAAAAGAACCAGAAGTAGTATTGGCGCCCTTGTCATGGTTTCACGTTATTGCGGCTTTGCCGAGCCGGTGACCTTAAAGATCTTGTAATTTTTCAAATTCTGGTCGGACTCAAATCCGTGCCCCTGCAAAGTTTCCTTCGGGGAGGTGATCGTCACGAACTCGTCCGAATGGATCAGCTGGCGCCGGTTATCCCATAAAAGTTTCTCCGTTTCGACCACGACGCCGCTGTCCGAAACGACCACGACATTTCCGTCCGCTTCGAGGTCGTTGGTGTTCTCGTCCACTTTGCCGGTGCGGGACGTGAGCACCGACGAGTGTACGCCGTGCTCGTCGAAGAAATCGACGTGGACTCCGCTGTCGAGCAGCGTTTGCTTCGTCGTCTCAAGGGCGGCGATGTGTCCCGCCTTCAAGATCGCTTTGACGGTGCCGGAGTCGGTGAACGTGACGGTGGTGTTCCAGCTTTCCTGCGAAGGAAGGGCAGCGCTCGAGACGCCGCCCAGGACGGAAGGCTTGATCTTTTCCTCACATCCGTTGGAGAACAAGAAAAGAGATGCGGCGAGAAAAACGAAGCATTCCTTTACCACGCTATCCTCGTTCCTGTGACGCCAGGCCTGCCTTCACCAGTTCATGGATATGCACCATGCCGACAGGGCGATGGCTGCGGTCGACGATGATCAGCTGCGTGATCTTGAACGTTTCCATTTCCTGAAGGGCCGCGGCGGCAAGAGCGCCGAACAAAATCGTTTTTGGATTGCGCGTCATGACCTGCTCCGCAGTCACCGCGGAGACGTCGGTCGTTTTTTGCAGAAGCCTGCGAAGGTCGCCGTCCGTGATCACGCCTTTGAGAATTCCCTCCGCATCGACAACGCACGTCGCGCCGAGCCGTTTCGTGGTCATTTCGATGATCGTATCCTTCAAACTCGCCGTGAGGGGCACCGTAGGGACAGCGGCCCCGCCGGTCATCAGCTCTTCGATCTTCAGGAGGAGCTGCTTGCCGAGGTTCCCCCCCGGATGGAACATCGCAAAATCTTCTTTGCTGAAATTTCTTTTTTCCAGGAGCGTGATGGCAAGAGCGTCCCCCATCGCCAGAGCGGCCGTCGTCGACGACGTCGGAGCCAGGTCGTGCGGACAGGCCTCCTCTTCCACTGAAATATCGAGGACCACGTCCGATTGGCGTGCGATGGACGAGTTGACGCGCCCGAGCATGGCAATGACCGGCACCTGGATCCGCTTGAACATCGGTATCAGGTTCGAGATCTCCTGCGTCTCGCCGCTCTTCGAGAGACAAACCACGACGTCCTCTTTCCGCACCATTCCCAGGTCGCCGTGGACGGCATCCGAAGGATGAAGAAAAATGGCCGGTGTGCCGGTCGAGTTCATCGTCGCAACGATCTTGCGCGCGATGATCCCCGACTTCCCCATCCCCGTCACGACGATCCGCCCCTTCGCTTCGAAAATGACCTTGACGGCCTGTTCGAACGTTTCGTCGATCTTGTCGACGAGCGCGGCCAACGACTGCGCTTCCACGCGGATGACGTGCTTCCCCTTTTCAATTTCAAACGATGGAGTATTCATTTTTTAAAGAATGAGAGAATTTTACCGGCCAGCGTCGACTTCCTTGAAGCCGGTGCTGCTATTCTGCCAAGGTCGATCTTTTTTCTCAATTTATTGTATTGGACGAAGGCCGCGCCGAGGTCGGTATCGGAGTACGTCCGGAGGTCCCTGAAAAAATTCTCCGCGGCAAGGGCGACCTTCGGATCGCGGATGTTCTTGTACAACATCAGCGCGTTGTGAAAATTCGTCACCGGCACGAGATGATTGACCCCGTCGCCGGCGTCATGGATCCAGATCTTTTTATCGGCTGAACAGACAGCGAGGGTTGCATCCCCGCCAACCTCCCTCCGGAGCAACACTTCCCGCGGTTGCGCGCCGCACGCCGGACACGGCTGGCCCGGCGACCATGCCGAAAAATTCCACTGCCGGCGCACCGAGAGTTTTTCCGGAATCGCATCGCTGTTCAGTCCGACGATCTCGAACTCAAGCTGGTCCTCGAACAGCTCGCGGAGCGTCGCGGCGATGCTCGCTTCCTCGGCTTCAACCACTCCATACGCGAACACCTGCGGCAGCGGCGATTCCACGTCCGGAACAATTTCTTTCTCGGCCAGAATATAATTTCCCGTTCCCCTGCGGCCTTCGCCGACAACAACCCATTCCGAAACATACCTGCGGTATTCCCTGTATCCCGGCTTTGATTCAGGAAGCAGCCAGAGCAGCGTAGTCCGTTCAAACGGAGTCAGCTGCCGGGGATACAGCGCCTGTTGCCCGTTGCGGGAGGAACTGTGGTTCACGACCATCCGTTCTTTTTCACAAGGGAATCGATCGCCTTCGCCTGGGCGAGCAATTCTTCCAGGCGTGAAAGCGGAAGCTGGCTTGCCGCATCGCTGAGCGCTTTGGCAGGCTCGGGATGCGTCTCGACAAATAATCCGTCGATCCCCACCGCCACGCCGGCGCGCATGATCGGAAAGATATACTGCGGCTGTCCGCCGCTCTGCCCGCTGTCGTTGCTGGGAAGTTGGACTGAATGCGTCGCGTCCAGGACAACGGGATAACCGAGCGAGCGCATTATCGGCAAGCCGCGCATATCGACGACAAGGTTGTGGTAACCGAACGTCGCTCCCCGCTCGGTCACAAGAATTTTTTCATTTTCTGTCGAAGCGACCTTTTCCACGGGATGCCTCATATCTTCGGGGGCAAGGAATTGGCCTTTCTTGATGTTCACCGCCTTCCCCGTCCTCCCTGCCGCAACCAAAAGGTCTGTTTGACGGCAAAGAAATGCCGGGATCTGAAGAACATCGGCGACCTGGGCTGCGGCATGGACCTCTTCGACCGAATGGACATCTGTCAGTATCGGAACGGCAAGCCCTTTCTTTATCTCCGCTAAAATTTTTAACGCCTCATCAATGCCGATTCCGGTAAATCCTCTGACGCTCGTCCGGTTCGCCTTTTTGTATGACGATTTGAAGATGAAAGGGATGCCAAGCCGCGATGTGATCTCTTTGATCTTTTCCGCGGTGGATAGAACCATCTCCCGGCTTTCGACGACGCAGGGACCGGCAATCAGCACCAAAGGATTGCTTCCGCCGATGGAAATTGAAGAAATTGTTACCGTTTTCATAGGTTTTCACCAACAAAATAGCAATCTTTTGGGGGAAAGTAAAGGTGAATAAGGATGACGGCAATATGCTGTACGAGAGCGTTACGAAGGAAATTCGGGCAGATTCCTACATTGGTACAGAGAACATCAGGAGGAAAAAGAAGGGGCCGGCAATTGCGCAAACCCAGTTCACAACATCATTGTTCACCCATCGTACACCCCCGGCGAGCTGCGCGGGCGTATCGCAATGTGTTGTCCGCTCCGTCATCTTCCTGCACACGTCACACTGATACCTTGCCTGAAGCGTTGCTCCAAGAAAACTGTCCGCAAGCGAACCAGCTATCCCCGACACAACAATCAACACGAACGCACGGATGAGTACATCGCCGGCCAGCCAAACGGATCCGCTCAACGCAATGAAGAGTGCTCCGAGCGCTCCTCCAGCGATTCCGGCGATGGAGACGGCTCCGCTCGTGCCGGTTTCTGCTTTTTTCAAGGTCGTGATCGAGCGGGGAGATCCTTTTGCCAACAGACCGATCTCTGTCCCCCACGTATCCGCAGTCACCGCGGCGAGCGACGCAAGATACAGCGCGTACCATCCGGGATATCCCGGAAAGAAATACCAGAACAGAATGATGATTCCCGCGGCACCGCCGTTCGCCGCAACCTGCCCCGCATCCCGGGTATCGCTTTTTTCGAACATCAGTTGGAAGGCCGCTTTTCTTTTCTTGCCGAGTTTTGAAAGCAGGCTCGAGAGAAGAAAGAATGCCAGGATAGGGATGGTCCATTGCCATCCCCCCGATCCGAAAACTATCGCGGCAAGAATGAATGTCGCCACGCTCCCGCTGGCCGATAAGAAGCGGAGCGAGAACGAAATGGCCGCGAACACCAGTGCAAGCACGACGCCGGCGATAAACTGGACGGGTACATGGTGCGGAAGCGGTGAAAGACAATAATGAAGAACGAACGCCGTCGAAAGCGGGATCGCAAGGTTGTCCAGGCCCTTTGAGGAGATCGCTTCCCATGCAGTCGCAAAAAGCGAAACGGCAAAAGCAATAAGGACCGAGGCAACATGATGCGACAGATGAAGCGAGCGGGAAAGTTGAGCATTCATCATAAGCCCGGACATCGTCTCAAGAACGACGACAACAATCAGAAATGTTGTTGCAAACATTGCGAACGAACCTTCGAGAGACTTTTTGTCGCTTGTCAGAGCATAGTTGTGAGGCGAACGAAGGTTCTCGCCGACGATGGCCGCCGCGGCGTCCCCCAATCCGAGCACGAGGATCGACGCAGAAATAAGCTGAGGCATCGAGTCCCAGCACAACAACACAAGGATCAAAAATGAAAGGGGATAGTACACCGTCCCGTACGACCGTCTGTTTGTCCCGTGCATCCCTTTCAACAGGCCGAACTCTATGGCGGCAAAATTAACGACGATGAAGATCACAGCCAGGAGGATCGCCGGAATGCCCGACACGAATATCCGGGGAGCGAAGAAGATCAGGATGCCGGTGGAGATATGGACCAGTTTCCGCGTTACTTCGGGGGACCAGCGGAGCGCCTTCCTCACCCCTTCCGCAAGGACGATGAAGGACGTCAGTCCAAACAAGAGGAGAGAAAAAGACAGCCACTCGGAATTCGTCGGCGGAGAAAGAAGGTGCATGCGGAACAATTATGTGGAAGGAGCTTGAACGGACGGCTGCCTCATGATCTCGCACAACACAACGTCCATGATGAGCTTCGGGTCGGCAGCGGAGGACTTCAATTCACGGTCGGCTTTCGTCAGAGCGAGAAATGCGTTTTCGATGGCCGCTGGAGAATAGCCGCGAAGCTGGGAAAGATATTCTTTAATGAAATAGGGGCTGACTCTGACGGCGCCGGCGAGCTCGAACTCGGATTTCGAGGAGGCCTGAAGTTCACGCAGCTTCGCCATGATGATAAAATGACGCGTGAGCATGACGATGATCAGCTGCGGGGATTCTCCGCTGTCGAGCATCCGTTCGACAATCTCGAGCGATCTCGAGACATTTTTTTCGCCGACCATCTTTGTCAGTTCAAAGACAGTGAATTCCTTGGAGATGCCGACGACAGCCTCCACATCCTCCAGCTCGATCATCGATTTCGAACCGATCGCGATCAGCAATTTGTCGATCTGATTCGAGACTTCACGGAGAGAATTGCCGACGTATGCCTGCAGCAGTTCCGCCGCCTCCGGCGTAATGGTCTTGCGGAACTGCGACACGCGGCGCTGGATCCACCCGGGGACCTCGTTATCGTACAGCCGGCTGAATTCCCCGACGACTGAATTCTTTTTCAGCAGCGGGTACGGTTTCTTGCGTGTATCGGGCTTTGAAGCGGTCAGAATGAGACAGGTGGAAGGGGACGGATGCTCAACATAGGGCTCGATCAGCTCCTTGTTCGCCACCCGGTCGAAATCCTTGACGATGACGACCCGGCGCTCGGCCATCATCGGAAAGGACGAAGCGATGGAGACAATGTCTTTTCCGTCCGTTTCGCTCCCGTGAATCACGTCCAGGTTGAAACCCCTGGTCGCGGGGTCGATGCCTTCCTCGACGACGGCATCGATAATTTCATCGATCAGGAAATCCTCTTCGCCCGAGAAAAAATAGATCGGGGCAAAATCCTTTCTTTTGATGGAGGAGAGAAAGGTATCGACGGAGGATTTCGTTTTTGCGCTCTTTGCCATTGGCGTACGGCGTGCTATTGCACTACCACTTTTTCGATAACCACTTTGTGAAGAGGATTATCATTCCGGTCACGCGGGACGGCAACGATCTTGTCGACGACCTCCATCCCTTTGACGACCTTTCCGAAAACGGAATATTGGCCGTCTAAGGAGGGGGTCGGCACCACGGTGATGTAGAACTGGCTGCCATTCGATTTGCGGAGCGGGTTCACGGCATCTCCCTGCCTCGCCGCTGCAATGACCCCGCGATCGTGCTTCAACCCGATCTCGGCGTCGATGGTATATCCCGGTCCGCCGAGCCCGTCTTTCGACCGGTCGTCCCCCTTCGAGTTCGGATCCCCTCCCTGGATCATGAATCCGGGAATAACGCGATGGAACGTCGTTCCGGCATAAAATCCCTCTTTTGCAAGCTTGCGGAAATTTGCCGCATGCTTCGGCGCTTTATCATCCGCCAATTGAACGGTGATATCTCCCATCGAAGTTTTGATGACGACAAGACCGTGCGGTTCTTTGTTTTTTTCCACTGATGGTTTTCCTTTCTTGGTTGAACTGGAATCCTGGCTCACCGAAAATGCGCTCAGAAAAATTGTCCCGGCAAACACGATCAGAGCTGCTTTCATGCGTTTCTTCCTCCTGCTTAAAAATAATAGATGACCCCGAAATTGACCCCCACGACGAACATCGACAGGGACGCCGCCCTTCCTTCATTCTGCAAAACAGTCCCGCTCCCATTTTTCAGGTTCCCGAGCAGCTCCCATCTCATCGATCCCCCGATGTATCCGTAAAAATGGCCGTCGAAGGCGGTTTGCCCGACTGCCTGCGCCTTGAAACCGATCCCGTGGGTGGAATACGTGATATCGTTGCCGTAGGAATCTTTTTGCTCCAGCGACCCGGTGTGGTAACCGAGTCCCCCCCCGAATTTGATGAAATATCCGATCCCGGAAAAAACATACTGCGCCATCGCCGTCGGCATGCTGACCGAATAGAATTCTGTATACGTCCCCGCGATGGAATTCGGAAGCGTGTATGATTTGAAAAGGTATCCGTACTCGAGCGCTCCCCCCCATTGATCCGTGACCGGAAATTCGGCGCCGCCAAAAAATTCGATATTGGTGCCGAAATCCGGGACCTGCTGTGCCGGGTCGGCGAGCGTGTTAAGATATTTCACCAGGCCGGGAGCCGCGGCAAGAGAGACCCCCATGCCGCCGTACACCGCAAAAGAATTATCCTGCGGCGGAATGACGATGGGGGGCAGCGTGGCCTGCGCAAATGAAACAGCCGTGCAGCATATCACGGCGACCATACTTGAAAGAAATTTTCCGGCTGACGCTGACAGCTTAGAGTTCAACGGGAAGTCCGGTCTCCAACGATTCAATGATCTTGAACGTCGCCCTTGTGGTGGCGACGAGGCTCTGGAACGGGATGAGGTCTTTCGCAAGATGGACAGAGCTGATAAATTCCTCGACTTCGGCTTTATGCCCCTTTTCAATAGAAGAAGTTTCCTGAACCTTTCTCGCGCCTCCATGGAACATCTCCAGCACTTTGAAATTGTCGATGACCGCCGTCTTCCCCCCCGAGAACATTTCGATGCGTTCCTTCGATACCGCCGGATCGCCGTTCGCGAGATACGTGACCACGCCGACGGAGCCGTTCGAAAGCCGGATCGTTATCGCAACGTTGTCGCCTTGTGTCCGCTCTCCCCCCAGCGACAGCGATTGCGCAAAAACCGAGACCGGTTCGCCGTTCGTAAGATACTGGATCGTATCGATGAAATGACATACTTCGCCGATGATCCTTCCGCCCCCTTCAACAGGATCCTGCGTCCAATGATCTTTGGGAAGAAAACCGGCATTCACTCTGTAATTGACCAGCATCGGTTCAGCCGCATTGTCGAAGAAGGCCTTGGCCTGCCGCACCGAGGGAGAAAACCTGCGGTTGAATCCGACCATGAACCGGAGATGCGATTGTTGTTTCGCCGCATCGTGGGCTTTGACGACTTCGTCGAGCTCGCGTTCGTTGAGCGCAAGGGGCTTTTCAACGAAGACATTCTTGTGATGCTTCATTGCCTGGACACACATCGCGGCATGAAGATTATGGCGCGTCGCGATAAAGACGGTATCGATATTGTTCGACGCGAAAATTTCCTTCGGGTCGGCGGTCGCTGACTCGAAGCCGAACTGCCGTGCGACGTTCTTGGCGTTCAAACCGTTGGAGGTGCACACGCTCTTTAAGGCGGCCCGTTTGACATCAATGAACGGCAAAAGAGAGCTCTGGGCAAAGTTCCCCGCGCCGATGAATCCCACCGACAGCGATCCCTTTGTTTCCCGCGGCGGGGCGACGAGGACGCTCTTCGCCGCCGCTTTCCTTTCGTGCGGGTATTCAAGCATCACGCCGATATAGCGCTCCTTCGCCCCCTTCGAGATCAAGTGATACGCTTTCAACGCTTCTGCGATTGGAAAGGTATGTGTCGTCAGCTTTTCGACGTCGACTTTCTTTTCCTGCACAAGCCGAAGGAATTCTTCCATGTTTCGTTTTTCTGTCCAGCGGACGAACGCCACCGGATAATCGATCCCTTTTTCTTCGTACGACTTGTCATATCGTCCGGGACCGTACGACCGTGAGATCCTGAACTCAAGTTCTTTCATGTAATACGGGGCGCGCGGAATGGTGATTCCGACGTCGCCGACTAAAACAACGCGTCCCTTGTCGCGCGCGATCTCCCCCGCCAGCTGCACCGGGTCGCTGCTTTTTGTCGCCGCCGTGATGATCACTGCATCGATGCCGAGCCCCCGAGTGCGGGACTGGATATCCGAGGTCAATCCCCTCGAATTCCGGTGAAAGGCCGCATCGGCACCGAGGGTTTTCGCCAGCGCCACCGAGCGTGCGTCGAGGTCGATGCCGACGACCGAACATCCGGCGGCTTTCAAAATCTGAACCGTCAATTGTCCGACCAGTCCGAGCCCGATGACGGCGACGGTCTCTCCGAGCGTCGGGGCCGTCAGCCGTACTCCCTGGAGCGCGATCGCTCCGACGGTCGTGTACGCTGCCTCCTTCATCGACAGTTCGGGGGGGACTTTGGCGCAGAGATTCTTCGGGACGAAGAGCACTTCGGCATGGTTCGCCGAACTGCCTCCGCACGCAACCCTGTCGCCGACAGAAAAATCGTCAATATCCCCCGCGACGCCGATGACGGTCCCGGCAGAGCTGTAGCCGAGCGGGCCGAACGCCTCGAGTTTTGTCATCACTTTCCTGTAAACGTTCATCACGCCTTGCTGCTTCATCTGCTGAAGGACGAGCTTCACCATGTCGGGGTTCGAGCGCGCCTTGGAGATCATGCTCCCCTTCCGCTTTTGAACGGACGAGCGTTCCGTCCCGGCGCTGATGAGAGAGTATTCGTTGCGGACGACCACGCCCCCGCTCCGGAGCGCCGGCTCGGGAACCTCTTCCACGTGCATGGTCCCCTTCTTCATTTCCTGCGAAACTTGTTTCATAGACTGCACCTCATTCAATGGATCCGCCCGCCGTCATCCGGCATCGGCGACAATTTCGGTAACACGGATATGGTCTCTAAAAAAGTAATACAATCCTATGACCAACGTCAGAAGAACACCGACTTCGTGCGTCAGGACCGAATAACTCAATGCCGTCACACTGTCCACATGATAGAGCTGCGTAAGCGTGAACGACGTAAACGAATGGTACGTGCCGAATCCGCTCGGCGTCGGCACGGCAAAGGCGACGGTGGAAACCACGAGCAAAATTGCCGCGGAACCAAAATCAAGCGAATGGCTCACGATCCCGTCGTAGGCAAAAAATGGGATATACATCAACAGCAGGTAAAGTCCCTGAATGATATAGCTCGTCACGATGATCATCGCGAAATCCCCCGGCTGCTTCGCGACGGCAAACCCGCTGATGAAGGAATCAAATGTACGGTCGATCGTGGTCCGGATCTTCTGCGGCAAAAAGACGAGGCCTTTTTTTAGGAAGGAAAAAATGAGCTCTGCTTTGAAAAAAAGGAAGATAAAAAAAACGAGCCCGAAAACGGCGCCCGCAAGAAAGATCGGCTCGATCGAAGCGAACGACGGGAACAGCTGCGCAAACGAGTCGGAGTAAATGAACATGACGGCAAGCAGGATCGAATAGAATGTGATGATGTCGATGATCCTTTCGATGATGACCGTTCCGAACGCCGCTGTCTTTGAAATGTTTTCAAGTTTTCCGAGCGTATACGGACGGACAACCTCTCCCACCCGCGGAAGAAAATTATTGATCATATATCCGATCATCACGGCCGAAAAACAATTCCGCAGTGTGACATTCTTTTTGATGGGGTTGAGAAGATACTGCCAGCGCCATGCCCGCACGACATGGCTCAAGATGCCGCCCACGACAAGATAGACGATCCAGATGAAGCGGACCTGGGTCAACGACGCCCAAAGCGCGTTGAGATCCTGCCCGCGAAACGCAAGGTACATGAACAGCGCCATGATGACGAAGCTGACGATGTACCGGATATAGTTTTTGGACCGTTTCATCGAAGTGGGGCCGGATTACTGGCGAGGGGCGGGGTGGCCGGAAGAACGAAGGTCCACGATTTCCACATGGTCGGGAACGGTGAAGGTGAAACGCTCGTCCGGAATTCCCGGATTAAAACGGATATTCGTCATCGTATAAACGGTCCGGGTTTCGTTCATGTCGATATACTCGACCTGCCGGACGCTCCAGTCGGCGTCATCGATCCATACTTTCAGCGACTTGATCGACTTGGGGGAGCCGGAAGTCGGCGAAAGCTTCAGGCAGTACGCGGCATGACGGTCGCCGCTGTTATCCTCAACAAGCGCGGCACGGAAATTCTTCGGCAAACCGACGAGGAATTGCTCCGGCGAGAGCGTGTTCGGATTTTCTTTGTACGAATCGATCAGCACCTGTTTGTTGACCGGTGAATAGGCCCAGACCGTTTTACCGTCGGTCACGAGCGTCTGCTCCTGCGACTCGACGCGGTATTTATTCCCTTTCTTCATCATCACCTTCCCGGTAAAGGATTGCTCGACCTTTGCATAGCTGAGCGAAACGGTCTGCGTGAAGTCGGCCGACGCATCGTCGACGCCCGCGTACGCGCGTTGAACTTTCTCAAGCACTTCTGCCGCACTCAGCTTTTCCTTCTGGGCGGAAAAGACCAGCGCGGAGACGCCGACTGCCAACATCCCTGCCGTCAAAAAAGAAACCGATCGTCGCATCATATGAGACTCTTCAGAATGCTTTCAAGTTCCGCTTCGCTTTCCACGAGCACCTCGCGCGCTTTGCTCCCGTCGAACGGTCCGACAATGCCCGCCGCTTCCAGCTCATCGACTAGACGGGCCGCACGCGAATAACCGACCTTCAACCGCCGCTGCAGCAGGGAGACCGAACCCTGCTGATGGCGGACGATGGTCCGCGCAGCTTCCTCAAACAATTCATCGCGTTCTCCCCCTCCCGAACTCATCGAGGCGCGCTGTTTCTCCAGCACCGACGGGAGTTCAAACGGCCTGCTGTATCCCTTTTGCTTGCCGATGTGGTCGACGATCGCTTCGACCTCGTCGCTCGAAATAAACGCGTTCTGGATGCGGATCGGCTTGGGACTTGATGAAGGCAGGTACAGCATGTCGCCGTTCCCGAGGAGCTGCTCGGCGCCGTTCATGTCGAGAATGGTGCGGGAGTCGGTCTTCGACGAAACCTGGTACGCAATGCGCGCAGGGAAATTTGCTTTGATCACCCCCGTGATGACATCGACCGAAGGCCGCTGCGTCGCAACGACGAGGTGGATCCCCACTGCGCGTGCGAGCTGCGCGAGCCGCGTGATCGGCTCTTCTACTTCGCGCGCCGCCGTGATCATCAGGTCGGCCAGCTCGTCGATGATGACAACGATATACGGGAGTTTTCTGTGCTTCAGCGTATCCGAATCCTTCAGCCGCCCCGACCCGATCCGTTCGTTGTAGTCGGCGATGTTCCTCACGCCGGCATGCGCGAGCTTGTCGTACCGCTGTTCCATCTCGAGCTCGACGGCCTTCAGCGCAAGCACGGCGTTTTGCGGCATCGTGATGATCTTTTCATCGATGTCCTTCGAGACGGCGAGGTAATGGTGCTCGAGCTTCCTGTAAAGGCTGAGCTCGATCTTCTTCGGGTCGACGATGAGGAACTTCACTTCGGACGGATGCAGGCGGTAGAGAATGCTGGCAAGGATCGTATTGATGCCGACGCTCTTTCCCGAGCCGGTCGAGCCGGCAATGAGCAGGTGAGGCATCTTGGAAAGGTCATCGACGTAAACCTCCCCCGAGATCGTTTTTCCCATCGCGAGGGGAAGCGCCGCCTGAGCATCCCGGAATTTCGCCGAATTGATGATGCTTCGGATCGTCACCAGCGACGGCTTATGATTCGGGATCTCCACGCCGACGGTCCCTTTCCCCGGGATCGGCGCCTCGATGCGGATCCCTTTCGCCTGCATCGCAAGAGCGAGGTCGTTCGCGAGGTTCACGATCTTCGCGACCTTGACGCCGGTCGCCGGGACAAGCTCGTACAGCGTCACGACCGGGCCGGGAGTGACGCTGACGTTCGCCACTTCGACGTCGAAGTCGGCGAGCTTCGCCCGGAGAAGCTCGGCGTTGGCTTTGAGCTCCGCATCGTCGATCGCTTCGGCCTGGCGCTGCGTGTTCAGCAGATCGACCGACGGAAAAACGTAATCGATTTCCTCATCCTCCACATCGCGCTCACCCAGATCGACCTCCTCGTCGCGCACCATCTCCTTGATGTCCAGGGGCGCTTCGTCCTGAGGCTCCGATGACGCAATATTGGCTTTCTCCGCTTCATCAACGGCAAATGTCCCGACGGACTGCGGCGCGTCGGTCTTCACAGGTTCTTCAACCGGAGGCATATTCCTTTGCTTCACGGCTCGGTCCGGCCTGGAGGATATTTCTTCCGCCGGACGCTTGACCTCGATCATTGCCTTCTGTTTTTCTTTTTCCACCTCGCGAAGAGCGCGCTGTTCTTTCCAACGCCCCAGAAGCGCATTCATTGCCGATGCGGTCATCACGAAGAAATTTTTCACCCGTTCCGACGTGACATGGAGGTCGAGGTCAATGGCGAGCGTTACCGTAATGAAAAGGAGCGAAAGGGTCACGATGATGCCCCCCGCCGATCCGATCAACTGCTTCAGCACTATCGAGAGAAATGCACCGACCGCCCCGCTCCATTGCGGCGAAAGGTCTTCGGACATCCCTACCAGCCTCAGCAGTCCGCAGAGCGTTGCCCAAAGGACGACGATGACGATGACATAATTCGTGAAATACACAAGGCGGCGAATGTCGCTGCGGCGAAGCGTCATCCATCCCCAGGCGAGCAGGAGAAACGGGAGGACGAAGACGGCGTAGCCGACCGTGGAGTTGATGAGGAAGTTCGACGTGATGGCCCCGACGAGTCCGAGCCAGTTGCCGGTGGCCGCGGCTTTCTCCTGGATGACAGGGTCGTTCGTGAAGATTTTATAGAGCTGTGAAAAGGGGACGTCGCCGCTCGCTTCGTCCGCGGGAGAGTACGAAACGAGGCAGAGCAGGACAAGGATACCGAGCACCATGACGAGGAACGATGCGATCTGTTTGTTGCGGCGGGAGTTTTTTCCCTCGTCGTTCTTCTTCCGGCGAGGTGCTGGTCGTTCCGTTAGGGTTGAGGTGTCGTCCATTGAAAAAAAAATTCTTATCCCTCTTGAACGTCGAGAGTGATGGAATGCTTGGTCTCCTCTTTCTTCAGCTTGATGACGTTGCCGATGAGGAGGGGAATGACGGGGATGGAATCGACGTCCACGCAGGTTTTCAGGTCGTTCTCGAAGCCGATGTCGACGAGATACTTTCCGTGGTCCGAGCTCCTCGCCATCTTGAGCAGATTTTTGCTCACGGTCTTATAGAGGACCTGGGCGGCTCCGGCGGCATCGTTCACGTCAACGACGATCGGCGAATCTTCCACAAGCATTTTGACCAGCATGCCGGCGCAGACCGCATCCTCGATGCAAAAGAGCTGCTTTTCGCCGGCACAGACGATCGAAAAATCTTCGCCGGCCTGGCGGATAAAGTCGGCCACGATCGACACGTTGATGAAGCCGGCGACCGCCATCCTTTTGGCGTACTTCGCTTTCACCATCGCCGAGGAACCGTTGGTCGTGCAGAAAATGATCGATTTCCCTTTGACCGCCTCTTCCGTGTATTCGCTGGGGGAATTCCCCAAATTGAAGCCGGTAATGATCTTTCCGTTCCGTTCGCCGCCGCGCAGCACGACATCCCCGAATAGATTCCCCGACACCTTCACGGCCGATTCGATCGATCCGACCGGGATGATCTCGCGGGCCCCGTTGTTCAGCGCCGTTACGATGGTCGTGCTCGCCCGCAGTACGTCGATCACGACGACATTCTTGTCGCGCAGCTGCATCTCATCGACTTGAGCAGGAGAAAAGTACACGTCAAGTTTCATCGCAACACCAGACCATTATTCAATAGATGGCGCTCGAACTGCTTGAGCGTAGAATTCGGCGTCAGGCCCTCAACTGCCGGCGGTTGATAATTCACCTCTTCAAAAACGGTAGCGCTGTGACTTTTCCGGGAACGGCCTTTCCACGGACATCGATGCCGACCGGACTGCCGGGAGAAGAATAGGACGCTTCGACGTATCCCATCGCGATTCCTTTTTCAAGGGACGGAGAGAAGGTCCCGCTGGTCACGGAGCCGATCGGTTTTCCATCCGCATGAATAGCGTACCCGTGCCGCGGAATGGCCTTTTCTTCGATCTCAACACCGACGAGCTTTCGCTTCAACCCTTCTGCCTTCACTTTTTCAAGGACTGTCTTGCCGATAAAATCCCCCTTTTTCAGTTTTGTGATCCAGCCGAGCCCCGCTTCGAGTGTATTGGTCGTCTGGTCAATGTCATTTCCGTAGAGACAATATCCCATCTCGAGGCGGAGCGTATCGCGGGCACCAAGCCCGACCGGCGCGATCCCGAACTCCTTCCCCGTGTCAAAGAGAGCATTCCATACGCGCTCGGCGTGCTCGGGGGAAAAATAAATCTCAAAGCCAAGCTCGCCGGTATATCCGGTCCGTGAAAGCATCATCGCGACTCCGGCAAGAGTTACGTCTTTGAACCGATAATACGAAACCGAGTTCAGGTCGACGGCCGTCAGTTTTTGAAGCACCGACTGTGATTTCGGCCCCTGGACCGCAAGGAGCGCCGTTGCGTCGCTGTCGTTCCGGAATTCAACGCCGGGCGTCAGGTGCCGGCTCATCCACTCAAAATCCTTCCCGATATTCGAAGCATTCACGACGACCATGAAACGGTCTTCGGCAAGCTTATAGACAAGGAGGTCGTCGACAATTCCCGCGTCGTCGTAGCACATCGCGGAATACTGCGCTTCGCCGGGGGTCAGTTTCGCAACATCGTTCACCGTGACGCGCTGAAGGAACGCTTCCGCATTCTTTCCCTTCACAACGAACTCCCCCATGTGCGACACGTCGAACACGCCGACAGCAGCGCGCACCGCGTTATGCTCTTCGATGATGCTCGAATACTGCACGGGCATTTCAAAACCGCCGAACGGAACCATCTTTGCGCCGAGCTTTCGATGGATCGAATGAAACGGCGTTTGCTTCATTTTTTCTGGCCTTTATTCCAATCGGCGAGGAACCGCTCGATGCCGATGTCGGTCAGCGGATGCTTGATGAGCTGGTCGATGACTTTGAACGGCATCGTGCAAATGTCGGCGCCCATCATCGCCGCGTCAATGACGTGAAGCGGATGGCGCACGCTCGCAACAAGCACCTGCGTGTCGTATCCGTAATTATGGTAGATCGTCACGATCTGTCCGATCAGGTCCATTCCGTTATGGCTGATGTCGTCGAGCCTTCCGACGAACGGACTGATGAAATAGGCTCCGGCTTTCGCCGCAAGCAAGGCCTGGTTGGCGGAAAAACAGAGCGTCACATTCGTCCTGATCCCTTCGGCCTTCAGCGCCTTCACGGCTTTCAATCCGTCCTTAATGAGCGGTACTTTCACGACGATGTTATCGTGGATCTTCGCAAGCTCGCGTCCTTCCTTCATCATTCCGTCGAACTCGGTCGAGACCACTTCGGCGCTGATCGGTCCCTGAACAATGGCGCAAATTTCCTTGAGGAGCGGAATAAATTCTTTCCCTTCCTTCGCCACGAGGCTCGGATTCGTCGTCACGCCGTCGAGGACGCCAAGGTCGTTCGCCTCTTTGATCTCTTTGATGCTTGCGGTGTCGATAAAAAATTTCATATTGATCTCTTTCTACGATTTATATTGAGCGGTGATGTCTTTATCCTGCTTTCGCGAGATGAACTTAAATTCGTCGATCGCGAGCCCTTTATCCTCTTCGAGCTTGATCTGGACAAAGAAGCGGAGCTTAATTTTCGTCAGCCGGCTGATCGTACCCTCCGTCAGGTGCAAGGCGATGCTCGGATGGACGCGAAGAATGAGCCTGAACTCCTTCGACTCGGATTTGAACCGGCGGATCCATCGCTCGATCTGGCTGACGATCGTCGTCTTCGACTGGATGAGTCCGCTGCCGCCGCACACGGGGCACGGCTCGGTGAAGCTGTGGATGATGCTCTGGCGGATCCGCTGCCGGGTGATCTGGACGAGGCAGAATTCCGTCATGGGGAGCACCGTGACCTTCGCGCGGTCCTTCCGGAATTCCTTCTTCAGCTCGTCGTAGACTTTCTTCTTGTTCTTCTCGTCCGCGATGTCGATGAAATCGATGACGATGATGCCGCCGAGGTCGCGCAGACGAAGCTGACGGCAGATCTCGCGCGCCGCTTCCAGGTCCGTCTTCAGCGAATTCAGTTCCTGTTCCTGCTTCGCAGCGTACCGTCCGCTGTTCACGTCGATCACCGTCATGGCTTCGGTGTGGTCGACGATGATGTAGCCGCCGCTCTTCAGCCATACTTTTCTCGAGAGGGTGGTTGCGATTTCCTTCTCAACGCCGAACACGTCGAAGATCGGTTCCCGCTTGCCGTAATATTCGATCTTCTCTACGAGCTGCGGGGAGACCAGTTTAACGTATTGCCTGATCTCCTTGAACAATTTTTTATTGTCGATGACAACGCGCTGTACGTCCTCGCTGAAGAGATCGCGGATGACGCTCGAGGTCGTCGCCATGTCCTTATAGAGAAGCGCGGGGGGATGTTCCTCTTTGACCCCCTTCTCAATTTCGCGCCACGTCGCAAGAAGAGATTCAAGGTCCTGAAGGAAGACTTTTTCATCCTGGTTCTCAGCATTCGTGCGGACGATAACGCCGAAGGACGGAGGGAGAATGCTGCGCACCAGCTTCCGCAGACGCCGCTTCTCCTTGAAACTGCTGATCTTTTTCGAGATGCCGACCTTCCCGTCGAACGGGAGGAGCACAAGAAAACGTCCCGGGAGAGAGACCTCGGTCGTGACGCGAACTCCCTTTTTTCCGACCGGCTCTTTCGTAACCTGGACGATGATTTCCTGTCCCTTTGTGAGGTTGACGTTGCGGCGCTGCCGCTGATCATACCGCGGACGATGGTCGTGCCGATTTTCCTGGCGTGCGGGAGGAGGCTGAACAGCGACGGCAGCCGATGACCCGTCTGGCGACGGGGGCGCGGCCGCGGCGGCCGGAACTGCCGATTGATGAGGCTCATCTTCATCATCGTCCGCATCCGTGTCGATGTCGGAGTCCTCTCCGAGCATGGCGTTGTATTGGCCCAGCGAAGCGCCGATGTCGGAAAAATGAAGGAAGGCATCCTGCGGCAGACCGACGTCAATAAATGCCGCCTGAATCCCGGGCATGACCTTCGCGACCTTGCCGACGTAAATATCTCCTACCAGCCTCTCCTTCTCTGGAGTTTCGACGAAGAGCTCAGCGAGCTTCCCTTCTTCGGTGATGGCGATGCGAACTTCGTTCGCGGTGGAGTTAATGATTATTTCTTTTCTCATGAAACTACATTCCTTGAATTGCGCCGAATAAAATTATTTTTCATCCCCTTCTGGCACGCGACAATCGAATAGCGGAACAGCGCAACTTCCTGACTATTATTGCTTGTGTAGTGAATTTCTAAAGCCTGCAAACGTATCCCCCCCTGCAACGAGGTTCGATGACGAACCTTACCGCTCAAAACCGGCGGAGAAGTGCCGGAATCGCATTTTGCTGCCTGGAAAAAGGCGCAACCGCCTTTTTTATAAAATTCATGTAAAGGTACGAAAATTCCGGCAGGCTTGCAAGCTATTTAATCGTAGGGGATTTACGGGATAGAAATAAAAAGGTCAAGCTTACTGTATCACACTTTCGGTAGCGGGCCGTTGCTTCCTTCCGGACCTGGCGGGGTTGGGCGACGTACGGTTGTACAGGGCTTGACCAAAACAGTGATCAGTTAACAGTAAGCCGTTAAAAGGCTCTTTGGGCAATTGATCTTTTTTTGATCACCGTTAACTGCTAACTGTTTACTGATTAGTGGAGCTGATCGGGATCGAACCGACGACCTATTCGTTGCGAACGAATCGCTCTCCCAACTGAGCTACAGCCCCGATTGACCAATACAGCTAACAATCAACAATGAACAGCTAACAGCTAGAAAAAAATCAAGTACTAAAGATCATTGCTCATTGTTCATTGTTGATTGACCTACACCCCCGATTGACCAAAACAGCCAGCAATCAACAAAGAACAGCTAACAACTAGAAAAAAATCAAGTACTAAAGATCATTGCTCATTGTTAATTGTTCATTGTTGATTGACCTCCCCCCATGACATACAAATATAAGAAAATTCGCCGGTTAAGGCAAGAAGGGAAATTCCAAGTCAGTAAGCCCTCTTTTCACAGGTCTTTCTTCATCTTTTGGTGAGGAATTGTGACTTCGACAAACTCGCCTCCCAGTTTTTCATATCCAAGTTTTTCATAAAAACCGATCACGGATTTTCTTGCGTTCAGCACCATCTTCTTCCGGCCCAAGCTCCTGGCGACATCTTCGGCGAATGCTACCAACTTTGCCCCTACATCCTTCCCTCTCCAGGCCTCGGCAACGCCAACCTGACGCATCTTGATCTCATTTCCGCCTACTGTCGTCAGGATAAGGACCCCGACGAGCCGGTCCCCGGCAAAGGCGCCAAGATGAACGTCATCGGCCTCCTTCGTCAAATTCTCATCATACAAACTCAGCCCGAGCGGCAAACGCAGCACGTTATTCCTCAATTCCAGCTCTTCCTTGTATTGGCCCGAGCCAAATTGGATCTTCCGTATCTCGATCTTGTCATTCATTGTTCGCGCTTTTTCTTATCAAAACCATTAGAATTTCGGATTATCCGTCTAGATTGTCAATACGGAAGACTGTATTGAACTTGTGCCATAATAGTAGTACACTAACCTCACTTTTCACAGGAAAAACGCAACCCTCCAAGTCTCGCAACGTATTGGTATTAAATCACATTCGACTTGACCAACTATTTTTCCCGTCAGGAGGACGTCGTGGTTAATAAACGCTTCTTCATTTCCTTGCTTGCGCTGTTTGCATGGAGCGCGCTGACAGCCCAGGTCAACATCAAGTTCACCGAATACACGCTCCCCAACGGCCTTCACGTTATTCTGCACGAAGATCATTCATCGCCCATCGTTTCGCAGGTCGTCGTCTACCACGTCGGATCGAAGAATGAAAACCCAGACAGGACCGGCTTCGCCCACTTTTTCGAGCATTTGATGTTTGAAGGTTCGCCGAACATCCCCCGCGGTGAATTCTTCAAGATGGTGCAAAACGCCGGCGGAGAGCTTAATGCATATACAAGCTTCGACAAAACGGTTTATTATATCACGGTCCCGTCAAATCAATTGGAGCTCGCGATGTGGATGGAGTCAGAGCGGATGCTGCATCTTAAGGTCGATTCCATCGGGATCGAAACCCAGCGTTCGGTCGTGAAGGAGGAACGGAGACAGAGTCTCGATAACAGGCCGTACGGGTCACTCATCGAACAGACGTTCTCGCACGCGTACAAGGTCCATCCCTACCGCTGGGTTCCGATCGGCTCATTCCAGTATATCGACAGGGCATCGTACGACGAGTTCTATCAGTTCTATAAATCGTTCTACCTTCCCAACAACGCCTGTCTCGTGATCGCCGGAGACATCGACACCGCAAAGACAAAGGCGCTGGTCGACAAATACTACGGCGGCATTCCAAAGGGAACGAAGGAAATATACCGGCCCACGATCGTCGAGCCGCCGCAGACCGCCGAGGTGCGCGACACGGTGTACGACAACATCCAGCTCCCTGCCGTGATCGAAGCTTACCATATGCCGGCGGAGGGAACAAAGGACTACTACGCCCTCAGCATGCTGACGACGCTCCTTTCGGGGGGAGAAAGTTCGCGGCTCACGAAACGTCTTGTCGACAAAGAGAAGGTCGCGCTCGGCGTACAGTCGTTCCCGTTCGACCTCGAGGACCCGTCGCTGTTCCTTCTTTTCGGCGTCGCCAACTTCGGAAGATCGCCGAAGGAGATCGAATCGAGCATTTGGGATGAGATCCAGAAGGTCAAAGATTCTCTCATCACCGACAACGAGCTGACGAAAATCCGGAACGAGGAAGAAACGGGCTTCATCGAAAAAAATTCGACCGACCAGGGAAAAGCGACCGAGCTGGCGAATTATTATCTCTTTTTCGGCGACGCAAACCTCATCAATTCCGAGATCAACAAATTCATGGCCGTGACGAAAGAAGACATCAAGCGCGTCGCGAACCAATACCTGACCGAAAAGAACAGGGCCGTTCTCTATTATTTACCAAAAACAAAAGTCCAGTAGGATTAAGGAGCTCTCACAATGAAAAAATCTTTCTCAGTATCGGCCGCATTGTTATGCCTGATCTTTTCCCTTTCCCAGGCTCAGCTGGACAGAAGCAAGATCCCCGGGCCGGGCCCCGCTCCCGCGATAGCGTTTCCTGATTACGACGTCCTGACAACGCCAAACGGCATTCGCGTCATCATCGTCAAGAACACGGAATTGCCGACCGTCAGCATCAGCCTGCTCATCGACCGGAAGCCCGACGTCGAAAAAGGGGACGCCGGATGCATCGACATTGCCGGCCAACTCCTGCGCACCGGCACCACGACCCGCACCAAGGACCAGCTGGACGATGAGATCGACCTGATCGGAGGCGATCTCAGTTCGAGCGGAACCAACGTCTATGCCTCGGGGCTTTCGAGGAACACCGAAAAACTGTTTGCCCTGATGTCGGACATCACCCTTCATCCTTCATTTCCCCAGGATGAACTGGATAAAATCATCACTCAGACAAAGTCGGGGCTGCAGTACCGAAAGACAGATCCCAGCATGATCGTGGATGTCGTACGAAAGAAGGTCATGTACGGCGCCGAGCATCCTTACGGCGAAGTGGAAACCGAAACAACCGTCGGCAACGTGACCCGCGAAAAATGCATCAACGCATACAACACGTATTTCAAGTCCAATTACGCGATCATGGCCGTCGTCGGAGACGTCGAAAAAGACAGCGTCATGAACCTCGTGAATAAATATTTTGGAGCCTGGGCGACAGGGACGATCGCTTCGCCCGTGTTCGCCGCGCCGCAGCGTCCGGATAAAGTGCACGTGGCATTCGTCGACAGGCCGAGTTCGGTCCAGTCCGTCGTCAGGGTTGCAGAAGTTGTGAACCTCCCGCGCGTCTCCCCCGACGTCCTTCCCGCTCAGGTGATGAACACCATCCTCGGCGGAGGCATCTTCCGGCTTTTCGTTAACCTGAGGGAAAAGCATGCGTACACTTACGGCGCCTACAGTTCCCTCAACGCCGACGAGCTTATCGGAAACTTTACCGCGTCGACATCGACAAAGAACGGGGTTACGGACAGCGCTCTGACGGAGATCTTCAACGAGCTCAACAGGATCCGTGATGAACGCGTGGACGCCAAAGAATTGCAGATGGCAAAGAATTATATGAGCGGTTCATTTGTGCGGGGGCTTGAACACGCAAATACCGTTGCCGAAGAGGCCACCGCGATCGAGCGTTACAACCTGCCGAAAGATTACTATAAAACATACCTGAAGCGTCTCGATTCCGTCACCGCCGAGGACGTCCAGGCCGCTGCGAAAAAATACCTTGAACCGAATGCGATGACGATCATCGTCGTCGGCTCCGCGCAGGAGGTCAAGGCGAAGCTGACAAAGTTCGGACCGGTCGCCGTGTATGACGAAGACGGGAACCTCATCGTCGAAAAAAGGGCACCGGCGGTGACGATGACGGCGGAGGAGATTTTCGCAAAGTCGATCGAGAAGAGCGGCGGCAAGGCAAAGCTGAAGGGGATGAAGGATAAAACGATCGAATTAAGCGGGAAGATCCAGAATATGGACGTCAAGCTGAAAGTTGTTCAGAAGGCCCCGAACAAACTATACGCCGAAACGGAAATGGTCGGGATGTTCAAGCAGCGGCAGGGGTTTGACGGAAAAAAGGGATGGGCTGCGTCTCCGCAAGGGACAAAGGACCTTGAAGGGGAACAGCTCGACGACATCCGCATCGAATCGACGTTTGATTTCTACGGCAACTACAAAGCGTTGGGGTTCAAGGCAGACGTCAGCGGAGTTCAGGTCGTGAAAGGAAAGGAATGTTACGAAATTACCTTCACGAACGATTCGGGGAAAACGATGAAGCAGTACTTCGGGACGGAGGACTTCCTCAAATACCGCGAAGTGAAAACACTCCCGACCCCGAACGGCCCGATCGCACAGACAACCGATTTTTCGGACTATAAGGATTTCAACGGTTACCTTGCCCCCGCAAAAATGGAGCAATCGGTTATGGGACAGACCTTCGAATTTACGACGGATAAGTACGAGGTCAACAAAGGGATCAGCGACAAGATCTTCAAAAAGCCTCTGCAGTAGATTAATTCTTCCTTGCATAGGCCTTCCCGGGAATCCGGCGGGGGCCTATGCTTTGTACACCCCCCCCTTGCTCCTGCGCACGATGTTACGCGTATCGACGATTGGAACGGTGAACCGTTCGAAGTCGATCTTCTTGTATTCGTTGTGGGCGGTGGCCACGAGAATGAGGTCAAAATTGTCCGAGATCTCGACCGATCTTCTTCCGGCAAATCTAGGAAATTCGCGGGTGTGTTTGATCGCCGGGATGTAGGGATCGTTGTAGCTGACGGCCGCTCCGCGCTCTTCGAGCTTCTCGATCAAATGGTATGAAGGGGATTCGCGGTCGTCGTCAACATTCGCTTTGTACGCGAGGCCGAGCATCAAGATTTTTGCCCCCTTCAGAGGTTTCCCGACTTCATTAAGCGCTTCCATCACGCGCGTGACGACAAACTCCGGCATGGCAGTGTTGATCTCTCCGGCGAGCTCGATGAATTTCGTCGTGACGCCGAACTCCCGCGCTTTCCACGTTAAATAGAACGGATCGATGGGGATACAATGTCCGCCCAAACCCGGCCCCGGATAGAACGGCATGAAGCCGAACGGCTTGGTCTTCGCCGCATCGATGACGTCCCATACATCGATCCCCATTTTCATGAACGTCGTTTTCAGTTCATTGACCAGCGCGATGTTGACGGCGCGAAAAATATTCTCAACAAGCTTGGTCGCTTCCGCCACTTTCACGCTCGAGACCGGAACGGTCCTGACGACGATCTGTTTATAGACCGCGTCGACGACCGCAAGGCCGTCGGGCGTCGTTGAGCCGACGACCTTGGGAATCGTTTCAGTGGTATAATCGGGGTTGTTGGGATCTTCCCGCTCGGGCGAAAAGGCGACATAAAAATCCTTATCGACTTTCAATCCGTTCTTTTCAAGAATGGGCACCATCACTTCTTCCGTAGTGCCGGGATAAGTTGTCGACTCAAGCACGACCATCTGCCCTCTCCGCAGATGCGGCGCGATCGCTTCGCAGGTCGAGACGATGAACGACATATCCGGCTCGCGATTTTTGTTCAGCGGCGTCGGCACGGCGATGAGGATGGCGTCGCATTCCTTCAGCCGCGAAAAATCGGTCGTCACGCTGAACCGCCCGGAATCGACCGCGCGTTTGATCCTCTCCGAAGGAATATGCTTGATGTACGATTTCCCTTTCGCAAGGGAATCGACCTTCGAGCCGTCGATGTCGAAACCGATCGAGCGGAAACCCTTCTCCACAAAACAATGGAGGAGCGGGAGTCCGACGTATCCCAATCCAATCACGCCGACGACGAATGATTTGTTTTCAATTTTTTGCAAAAGCTCGGATTTCATAGAGAGTGCGTTGTGTTAAGTTCGTGATGCCGTGTGAATTATGTTCCAGAGGTAATTCCTTCTACGATAACGAATAAGTCCGCCACTAAGCCCTTTGATCCTTGATGCCTTTTTGACCATGCCTTGAAATATCACCGCGTCAATTTGCCGGACATCCAACGCAAAACACAACAACGGCCGCACTATGCACGGGCAGCGCTCTTTTCATACCACTCGATCGTCCGGCGGATCCCTTCCCGTAGGGGGACCGAGGCTCTCCATCCCAATGCATTGATTTTGCCGACGTCGAGCAGCTTCCGCGGCATACCGTCCGGCTTTGTGACATCGAAGCCGATCCGTCCCGTGAACCCTGTCATTTCCCCGATGAGATGAGCCAAATCAAAGATCGAAATATCTTCTCCGCAGCCGATATTGATGATCTCGCTGCTGTCATACCGTTCCATGAGGAAGACACACGCGTTCGCGAGATCGTCGACATACAAAAATTCCCTCTTGGCCTTGCCGGTCCCCCAGAGCATCACCGAATCCGACCGCGAATTGCGGGCGTCGATGAATTTTCTGATGAGTGCCGGCAGCACGTGCGAATTTTGCAGGTCAAAGTTGTCGTTCGGGCCGTACAAATTCGTCGGCATCACGGAGATAAAATTTGTTCCATATTGCTTATTGTACGCCTGGCACATTTTGATGCCGGCGATTTTCGCCACGGCATACGCATCGTTCGTCGGCTCTAATTTTCCGTCGAGGAAGTACTCCTCTTTGATCGGCTGAGGGGCAAACTTCGGATAGATACAAGAACTTCCGAGGAAGCAGAGCTTCTTTACCTTATACAAGTACGAAGAATGAATTACGTTGTTCTGGATCTGCAGGTTGTCAAAAATGAACTCGGCGGGATACGTGTCGTTTGCGTAGATGCCGCCGACGATCGCCGCCGCCAGAAAAACATATTCGGGTTTTTCCTTCTCAAAAAAATCCCTGACCGCCTGCTGATTTTCGAGTTCCAGTTCCTCGTGCGTGCGCGACGCAATATTCGAATATCCGGATGCCCGGAGCGCTCGGGTGATCGCCGAACCGACAAGGCCCCGGTGGCCGGCCACATATATTTTGGACTTATACTCCATTATCGACGTCCGAGCAAAAGTTCTGCGTTTTAAGTTTCGGGCCTCAAATCCCTAATTTTCGTAACTAGAAACTATCGCAACTATATGTCACTTCACGCTTCCCAACGGGCCTGCGACCCGCCTGGTCGTTGACGATGCGCTCCCTTCGTTCGCTTACGTCCCGAAAGGGCCCTTTGGGGGCAGGATGATCTGCTATGTGTTCACTCTGAACATGTTCCCCAGGGTGACGCGCTGAAGGGTCGATCTAATTTCATTCCTGAGATAGCTTCTAATACCCCCTCTTAGAAATCTTTTCGTAATCTCCTTTTACCATTATTTTCACCAGCTCTTCGAATTTTACTTTCGGCGTCCAGCCGAGTTTCTCCTTCGCCTTTGCGGGATCGCCGATCAGCAATTCGACCTCGGTCGGACGGTAGTAGCGGGAGTCAACCTCGACGACCGTTTTACCGGTCTTCTTGTCGATCCCCTTTTCACCGGGGCCATCTCCTTCCCACTTCAATGCAATCCCCACCTCCGCAAATGCAACTTCGGCAAATTCGCGGACCGTGTGCGTCTCGCCGGTCGCAAGGACAAAATCCTCGGGATGGTCCAGCTGGAGCATGCGCCACATGCCGTCGACATACTCGGGGGCGTAGCCCCAATCCCTCTTCGCATTGAGATTCCCGAGCGAGAGTTTTTCTTCCATACCCAATTTGATCTTCGCCGCCGCTCTCGTAATTTTCCTGGTGACGAACGTTTCACCTCTCCGGGGGGATTCATGGTTGAAGAGAATTCCGTTGCAGGCAAAAATATTATAGGCCTCACGATAATTGATGATGATCCAGTACCCGTACAGTTTTGCCACGCCATACGGGCTGCGCGGATAGAACGGAGTCTTTTCATTCTGCGGAACCTGCTGCGCTTTGCCGAACAATTCGCTCGTGGACGCCTGGTAAAATTTCGGTTTGATCCCCACTTCTCTGATCGCGTCAAGAAATCGGACGGTCCCGATCGCGTCGACCTCGGCCGTGTACTCGGGAAGCTCGAACGATACCTTGACATGGCTTTGCGCGGCGAGATTATAGATCTCGTCGGGCTGGATCCTTTCGAGGATCCGGTTCAAGTTGCTCGTGTCGGTCAGATCCCCGAAATGAAGAAAAAGCCTCTTGCCAAGAAGCTGCGGGTCATTATAGAGGTGGTCGATCCTCCCGGTGTTGAATGAACTGCTTCGGCGGATGATGCCGTGCACTTCGTACCCTTTTTGCAGGAGCAATTCGGCAAGATAGGATCCATCCTGCCCTGTGATGCCGGTCAGCAATGCTTTTTTTGACATAAGAATTTGCGTTTTTGTATCGGATGAGGATAAGAAAATAAATTGAATTCAGGAACAAACAGTTGTTGCGAACCATTCATCCCTTTGACATGGCGCGTCGGTCAGAGCAGTTCCTATTTTTCCATCCACGTCGCGAGAATGTCCTTCAATGTTCTCTCCATAGGGATTTCGGGCTGCCATCCCGTCGCACTCCTCAACAGCTCATTCGATCCCGCAAGAAGCTGGATGTCGTATCCGCGCAGTCTCTTCTGTTCGACATGCAGCTCAAACGTTATTCCGGTAATTGTCTCATAGAGCCTGATAATTTCCTCGATCGAGAAAATCTTCCCGGAGCAGACATTGTACATGAACTCTTTTCCATTCGGGACTGCACCCAGGAGCCAGTACGCGCGAACGACGTCGCGAACATCGGTGAAATCCCTCCGCGGCTTGATGCTGCCGATCTGAATGACGGGGGGCGCATTGTTCTTTCGGATCAATGAGATCTGGCGGGCGAGCGATGAACAGACGAACGACGGCTTCTGACGCGGGCCGGTATGATTGAACGGCCGGGCAATGACGATGTTCAGCCCTTCATACGTTTTATACGTCTGCGCAATGTAATCGATGCTCGTTTTGCTCGCGGCATAGGGGTTGACGGGATGTGGGATCGATCGCTCCGTGTGCACGGCAGGCAATCCGGCCGTCTCGCCGTACACCTCGCCCGACGTCACGACGACGATCCTCGGCGCGATGTCGGCCGCCTTCACTGCTTCAAAAATGTTGATCGGGGCGATGACGTTGACTTTGAACGTTTCTGCCGCGTGCTCGAACGAACTTGGCACGAACGCCTGTCCGGCCAGGTGAAAAATAATGTCCGGCTTGACCTCTTTGAGCACCCCGAACACCGACTGAAAATCCACGACATCGCATTCGTGCAGGTCGATGTTCTTTTCGCGGGAACGGATGTTCTCGTTCTTTTCCGCGTCGCGGATTGTTCCGGCGACTTCTGCGACGCCTTGATCGAGAACATATTCCGCGAGATGACTTCCGGCAAATCCCCCGATACCGGTAATAAGAACTTTCATAATTTCAATTACTCTGGATTACAGCGATGATGACAAACAGCGAGCGTACGGCTCTGAAAATGCGAGACATAATATACGGAATCGGCCGCGCCTTTTCAACGAGAAGCGGGAAAAGCCCTTGATACTGCTTGGGTTGCGAGGAATAGACGAGGAGGGAAAGACGATCATTGCCCCAGTTTCAGCTTCTGCCTGAAATACTCAATCGTTCGTTTCAACCCTTCGTCGCGGGGAACCCGCGGCTCCCATCCGAGCAGCCGCTTTGCTTTGGAAATATCCGGCTGCCGAACTTTCGGGTCGTCCTGGGGAAGCTCCTTAAAGACGATCGTGCTTGTGCTGTGTGTTAATCGGACGATCTCCTGTGCAAGCTGCAGCATCGTCAGCTCCGACGGGTTTCCGATGTTCAACGGAAGATCATACTCGGACATCATCAACTTGAAAATGCCGTCGATCAGGTCGGAAACATAGCACACGCTGCGCGTTTGGCTCCCGTCGCCGAACACTGTGATGTCCTCCCCGCGGAGCGCCTGAGCCACGAACGCCGGGATCGCGCGCCCGTCGTCGATCCTCATCCGCTCTCCGTACGTATTGAAAATTCTCACGATGCGCGTTTCGACGTTGTGATAACGATGGTACGCCATCGTCATCGCTTCGGCGAACCGTTTCGCTTCGTCGTACACGCCTCGCGGGCCGACGGGGTTCACGTTTCCCCAATATTCTTCCACCTGCGGATGAATTTCCGGATCGCCGTAGACTTCAGACGTCGATGCCAGAAAAAATCTGGCATGCTTCGCTTTTGCCAATCCGAGCGCTTTGTGCGTTCCCAGGGAACCGACCTTCAGGGTCTGGATCGGGAGTTTCAGGTAATCGATCGGGCTTGCCGGCGAGGCGAAATGAAAAATGTAATCGACGTCGTCGTGAAGATAAATATATTCGGTGACGTCATGCTGGAAAAATTTGAACCGGGGGTTGCCGAACAGATGAGCGATGTTCGCCGTGTCGCCGGTAATGAGGTTATCGATACAGACGACAGAATGCCCTTCGGCAAGAAGCCTGTCGCACAGGTGCGAGCCGAGGAACCCGGCACCGCCGGTCACCACTGACGTTTTCTTGTTGAGCAGATTCATTCAGAGAAGTAGAGAGTAAGGAGTAAGGCGAACAAGATTTAAGACTGAAGCCAAAATTCTTTCTAAAAAGTAAACTTAGCTTCATTTTGAATCATGCCGTAGAGCATTTTGCTAACTTCTTCATACCCTTGAAAAAAATGGCGATGACGACCGCTATCGAGATAGCCGCAATCTCTTGCAAAATCTAACCACACTTCGACTTCTCCGGCCTCTCCCAGACAATCTATCACTTTACTGATAAACGACTTTCGATACCGCCGCTTTTTCCACCCTTCAGCCAAATTTGCGGGTATTGACCGTGTAGAGCGCCGGATTTGATCCGTCAAAGAAAATCTCTCTTCGGATGGAAATTTCTTTGTCTCAAAATACATTTCCATAGCCAAAGAGTAAGACGCCTGATATACTCTGAGATCCTTAAAACCCCGATACATCCTTTCCATTGCCCCCTCTTTTCTCTCCTTACTTCTTACTCCTTACTCCTTATTTCAGTCACTCCCCATTCCTCCCGATCCCGAAATACACGAATCCTTTTTCCCTCATCAATTTCGGGTCGTAGATGTTTCTTCCGTCGAAGATGACCGGACGTTTCATGAGGGATTTGATCCTGTCGAAATCGGGACGGCGGAACTCGTTCCATTCCGTGATGACGGCAAGCGCTTCGGCCCCTTTCAGCGCATCGTAGTTGTTGTCGAAAAATTCGACCCTTCCCTCGAACAGAGGTTTGACCCTGCCATTGGCGATGGGGTCGTGTGCGCGGACTTTCGCCCCCGCTTCAAGCAGGCTGGCGATAACAACAAGCGCCGGCGCCTCCCGGATGTCGTCAGTCTGAGGTTTGAACGACAGCCCCCATACGGTGATGACTTTCTGGTGCAATTGGTTGTTGAAATGCTTCATCATCTTTTTGACGATCAGGCGCTTTTGACGTTCGTTCACTTCGTCGACGGCGCGAAGAACTTTGAACTCATACTCGTGTTCCTGTGCGGTCTTGATCAGCGCCTTCACGTCCTTCGGAAAACACGACCCGCCGTATCCTACGCCGGCAAAAAGGAATTGTTGCCCGATGCGGGGATCGGACCCGATCCCCTTTCTCACCCAGTCGATATCCGCTCCCGTTTTTTCGCACAGGTTGGCGAGCTCGTTCATGAAAGAGATTTTTGTTGCGAGGAACGAGTTCGCTGCATACTTGGTCATCTCGGCGCTTCGCTCGTCCATCACCATGATCGGGTTGCCCGTCCGCATGAACGGCGTATAGATGTCCGTCAAAACGGCGATCGCCCGCTTGCTGCGCGAGCCGATCACGATCCGGTTCGGGCGCAGGGAATCTTCGAGCGCCGAACCCTCTTTCAGGAACTCCGGGCTGGAGACGACGTCGATCTCCGTCTTTCCTTTCTTTCGCATGATCTGCCGGATCCTGTCGACCGTCCCGACGGGAACGGTGCTTTTGCTGACAAGGATCTTGTACCCTGTCGCATGCGAGGCGATCTGCTCGGCCACCGCGAGAACGCGCGACAGGTCTGCCGAACCGTCCTCCGATTGCGGAGTCGGCAGGCAGAGGAAGATCACTTCACCGTGGTCGATCGCCGCCTTCAGCGATGTCGTAAATTCAAGACGTTCTTCCTGCGTATTGCGCCGGACCATTTCTTCAAGCCCGGGTTCGTAGATCGGGATCGTCCCCTTCTTCAGTCCGGCGATCTTCTTTTCATCGATGTCCATGCAGAGTACCGAGTTGCCCGTATCTGCAAAACAGGCGCCCTGGACCAATCCAACGTACCCCGTACCAATAATAGAAATTTCCATAGCTGTTCGCAGTCTTTCAAATTACAATGAAGGATAACGGAATTTCTTCAACGCTCCGTTGGGAACGGAACTTTTCTTTCAATCATCGGCAAGAAACTGATTCGCCACCCTGGCCCTATCTGCGTGATCTGTCTAATCTGTAATCAGCGCAAAATCTGCGTCATCTGCGTAATCAATAGGCGCCCTTGCCGAACAGCACCACCGGAACCGTTTCAAACATGATTTCCAGGTCAAACAGCAGAGAATGGTTCTCGACGTAATACAGGTCGAGCAGGATCATCTCTCTGAACTTGATGTCGCTTCTTCCAGAGACCTGCCACAAACCGGTCATCCCTGGTTTCACGGCAGCGCGGTCCTGGATCGTCTCCCAGAATTCATCAGGCTCGTTGACCGTATCAAAATCAGACAGCGGCAGCGGCCGCGGTCCCACTAGGCTCATATCTCCTTTAAGGACATTGAAGAGCTGCGGGAGTTCATCGATGCTCAGCTTGCGGATTATGCGTCCGACTTTCGTGATCCGTGGATCGTTCTTCATCTTGAAGAGCGCGCCGTCCGATTCGTTGTGCCCCCAGAGTTCATCTTTCATTTGGTCCGCTTTTTCGATCATGCTGCGGAACTTTATGAAATCGAACTGTTTTCCCCCCTTGATGCTTGCCCGGGTTTGCAGAAAGAAAAATGGGCGCCCGCTTTCCAGGTAAATGGCGACGATCGTCACGAGAAAAATAGGGCTAAAAAGGATAATGGCAACGGTGGAGCCTACGATGTCAAACAGCCGCTTGATGAAAAGCTTGATGGCATCCACATGATACCTTGGGGGCGCCGTGAGGGTAATGCCGGCGATATCGTAGATACGGGCGATCTTCAAAAGCTCCTCAGCCTGCGGTGAGAGGATTTTAAGTTTGATCGGATGGTTTTCGCCCTTCTTCTTCAGTGAGGCATAGCCGTTCACCACCATTTCGGGGGACGGAATGAAGACCCTATCGATCGATTCGCTTGCAATGACCTCGTCGAATTGCGCGAGCGTGTATTGAGGCTGCAGCGTGCTCGCGGAGTTCTTTTCGCGAACGACGAATCCTTTGATCTTGTATCCAAGCTCCGGAAATGAGGAAAAACGCTGGTAAATCTTGAACGCATCCTGGTCGTACCCGACGATCAGTGAATTATGGACTCCGTATCCCCATTTCTGAAATAGCAAATTGACCCTTCGCAGCAGAACGCGCCCGAGAACAAAGAAAACCGGAAGGGAAAAAAGGAAGATCACCAGCGCGTGGCGGCCGATGTAGAGATTGTCGATCGCGGAGACGATCGTCAACGTCACGAGGACACAGAGGATGAATGCCCGTGCCATGATGAGGTTCTGAAGGCTGAGGCTAAGATGATATGAGCCACGGTACAATCCCATCATCGCGGCAATTGTGATATACACCGCGACGAAAATCAAGTAGCATGTGGCAAGGTCGGCATCGGGCGTCCGTATGGTAACCAGATTGTAATGCCTCGTCCCTAGAAGGACAAGAGCGGCACAGATCATGGCGAGGAGGTCAACGAGCTGCGAGATTCCGACGAAAAGTATTTTCCAGTTGTGACGTATGAGTCTTAACATGCCAAATAACTTTCATCCCCCGACGTAGTCCCCTTCGTGAGGTGCCGAGTAATATACAAAATATCGAGCGAAGGCAAAACAATTCTTTTCCGGATTGAACAAGAGAGTCTCAAATTTGAACCGCTTTAATAAAATGCACCGCCTTTGTTCCGTTAATCCCTCAAAAAAGGAACTGGTGGATTATTTTACGTAGAGTGCTTTTTTGATGCTGCGATAGGTTTTTGTCGGTGAAATCAAGCTCTGTGCATTAATGACGACAATATAAACTCCCGAAGCGGCATGGTTCGGATTCCATCGATATTCGTAAAACTGCGGCTGCTGAACTTCATGGACGAGCGTTGCGACAACCTGGCCTAAGATATTATACACTTTGACCGAGACATTGCTCAGTTCGGGAATTCCGTACCGAATGGTTGTCGATGGATTAAACGGATTGGGATAATTCTGGTACAGAACATAATCCTGTGGGATCTGCGACGCCTGCCCCTCGGCATAGACGATGGACCCCGACGTAAAAAATTGCACGGTGTCTTTCGACCATACCGCAGTCCGGCCGTTGACCGCGGCAGAGACTGTCCATGCATAATGTGTGCGCGGCAACAGTTTCTTCATCATCGACGAAGAACTGAACACCGTGTCCGCTATCCCGCTGATCGTCGTATCGATGCGTCCTCCCCACAACTTCAACGCATACCGGACCGTGTCGCCTGGATCATGCCCATGAGAGGGCTGCCAGTTCAGCGTGAGGGCTTTGCCATAATTTATCGTCAGGCTGTCTGCATGAAACGTATTGACCAGCTGAAAAGCTGTCGGCGGAAGCACCATCGGGAGCACGGCTATTTTCCACACCTGCTGTACGGTACTCCCATGCTTGTCCGAGACCAAGATCGCTACCATGCTGTCTCCTGCATTTGCGTTTACCGGCAATCCTATGAGAGTGTCGTTTTTCATATGCAGCCATTGCGGGCCAAATAGTTCTTTGTAGGAAATGGAATCCCTCCCAAAGATCGCATCGGAATCTACTGCTGTGACCACGTACCGGTACATTGAATCTGCCAGCGCAATGGTGTCAGGCGCAGAAAGGATTTGAGGTGGATGATTAACGTTGGCGACATGCACGATAAAATGCTGAGTCGTTGAAAGGCCGTGATTGTCGGCGACGACGAGCTCTACGATGGTATCGGCGGCCAATCTTCCGTAGGGAATTCCAGTCAGCACGTGTTGCACGGAATCATGGTGCAGCCAAGAGGGACGGATTGTCGTCGTCACCGTCATAGTGTCGCCAAACAACGCAGCGTCCCTGTCATACACGGAATATTGATAACGGTACAACGAGTCTTCCGTGGCAACTGAATCAGGAGCGCTTGTAAATACCGGCGCGTGATCGGTGTGAAGAACTGCCAGGGTGAAGCTCTGCAGCGCAATCCCCCCTTTTCCATCGCTGGCAGATATACTGACTGGAAATGTTCGGTATTGCGATGAATCCATCACGGCACGCGCGCCGGCGACGGACTTCTTCGCCGCACGCGATACCGCAGGAATGAACTTTACAACACTGGTGTGCATTACACCTCCGCGGCTCTGCTTCCCCGTCGACGCTTTTCCGGATTTCATCGCAAGAGAATCGAGGACTAGAGCTGGTATACCAGCGATAATCCCGCTCGTCGAATCTATCGAGAGAAAGCTCGGCGCTGTAACGACTGCATAACTCACCCTGTCCCCCCATAAGAGCGAATCAGAGTCGATAGCAGATGCTCTGTAAACATACAATGAATCCTCCACTCCGTTAGTCACGGGTGGTGAGACAAATACCGGCGGATGGTTCACATGCCTGATATGAACTCCATATTGGTACGAAGTTACTCCACCCTTTCCGTCATATGCTTGAGCGATAATTTTTGTGGTATCAACGAGATCTGGGCCATGGGGTGTGCCTGTTATGATCCCCGTAACAGAATCGATGGATATCCAGGGAGGTTTCGAAACAAAACGATAGTGTACAATGTCGCCGAACATCGCAGAATCGATATCGCTTGCCCGAACTACCGTTGTATAGAGCGAATCCTCTACCGCCGTCGAGTCGGGGAAAACGAAGAATCCTGGCGGATGATTCGTATGCCTCACCGTCAGATCATAACTATATTCGCTAGCTCCTCCTCTAGTATCCCAAACGGCAATAGTCACTGGAAAATCCAGGTAGATATTGGTTCCCGCGATTCCTAATATTTGCGCCCTTTTTGTCTTTGGCTTTGCAGCGTAGTGCTTGATGGTCTTTGTTTTGTCAAGAATTTGCTGTACACGCGCATTAACAGTTTGACTGGCGAGAGAAGAACTACTTCTCACAAGTCTTGGTATCCCATGGATAATTCCTTTGACTGAATCAATCACCAGCCAACTCGGACTTTGCAGTATGCCAAAACTGTCTATGTCCCCCCACAGTAACGAATCTTGATCCGTCGCTCCGGCAACGGTGTAATACATAGAGTCCTCCACAGCGCTATCGGCCGGAAAGATGTCAAATTGCGGTGGGTGGTTGACATGGGTGACACGGAGAATAAACTGCTGCGTGGCTGTCCCACCGCTGTTATCGTATGCGAGGATACAGACTACCGTGTCCCGTACATTCTTACCGGAAGGAATTCCCGAAAGTAAGCCAGTGACGCTGTCGATGGCGATCCAGCTCGGTTTGGTTATAAGTTTATAATGAACCTTATCCCCAAACAAGGCGCTGTCTTGATCTCTCGCTGTTGCAGCATAAAGATACAAAGAATCTTCCGTCGCCATGCTGTCAATCGCCGAAACAAAATACGGATTGTGATTGGTATGAATCACTGCAAGATGATAGCTTTGATTTACGACGCCGCCGTTTCCATCACTTACTTTTACAGTGACGGTCGTGTCGCCGACATTTATTCCGCGCGGTATGCCGGAGACTAACCCGCCGGAGGACACCGACAGCCAGCTTGGCTTTTGCGTCAGCGTATAGGCTAATACTTGACCGATCAAAGTGTCAGGGTCATACGCAACGACTTGATACCGATACAGGGTATCTTCATGCGCGGTAAAAACCGGCGAAGAAGAGAGTGTCGGCGAATGATTAATCCGAGTAATGTGCAAAGTATATTGTTGTTGTGCCATCCCACCGTGATTGTCGTAAGCCTGGAGGACAACGGCCGAGTCAAAAACATTTTGCACATGCGGCGTGCCGCCGAATATTCCCGTTGTGCTATCAATTGCCATCCATGCCGGTTTGAGGAGCCGGTAATGTACTTTGTCCCCAAACAACGCACTGTCTTGATCCGTTGCCCAAACAGAGGCCCTATAGCTTTGATCCTCTACAACGGTTGTGTCGGTAACGGTACCGACAAACTGAGGCGTGTGATTCGTGTGGTGCACGTGCAGCGTATCGGTTTGGGTTGCGAACGCGCCCAATCTATCTGTGAGTTTAAACGAGAACAGAGTGTCGCCGACATCCACGGCTCTCGGTGTACCGCTAAAACAGTGTGTGACAGCGTTGAATGTTAACCAGGATGGATGTGCAATGAGGCTGTATGAGATACTATCGCCCACAACGGTATCTTGATCGGCCGCGGTTACCTTGTATTTATAGACCGAATCTTCCTGCGCTATCGTGAGCGCCGTTGAAAGGATAACCGGGGGATGATTTACTCTTAAAACATGAAGAGTCATCCGTTTTGTCGCAAGTCCCCCTTTCCCATCGTACGCTTGAAGATTGAGTATCGTATCGACGGCGCTAGCTCCTATCGGAGTGCCGCTCAATTTTCCCAGCACCGAGTCGATAGTGATCCAGCTCGGCTTGTTCAAAAGCGCGTAATGGACTCTGTCACCGTACAATGCGCTGTCTTGATCCGTCGCCCAAACCTTAGATTGATACAAAGTGTCTTCTCTCGCGAGGGTGTCGGGCAACTGCATAATTACAGGTGGATGATTCGTATGTGTGATCGTAAGCGGATAACTCTGCGTTGCTGTCCCTCCTTTCCCGTCGCTCACTTGCACGGTCACAACAGTATCTCCAACATTCTGCGCATGCGGCGTTCCGCTGATTAATCCTAACACGCTATCGATCGTGATCCAGCTCGGCCGTGTCGTCAGATGGTAATGTACACGGTCGCCGAACAACGCACTATCCTGATCCGATCCCCACACCGCATACCGGTAAAGCGTGTCTTCTGCCGCATGCGTCACCGCTATGCTCACGATCACCGGCGCGTGATTCGTATGGACAACATGAATCGCATAACTCTGGCTTGAGCTTCCACCCTTTCCGTCATACGCTGTTGCCGTCACGGTCGTATCCTGGGCATTGATCCCGCTCGCAGTCCCCGTGATGATTCCGCTCACACTGTCGATCTTCAGCCACACCGGCCTTAGTGATAATTTGTAATGGACGACGTCGCCGAACAACGCGCTGTCCTGGTCGCTCGCGTAGACCCTCGTTTGATAAAGCGTGTCTTCTACCGCTGGCGGAAGACTTCCCGTCTTTATCACTGGCGAATGGTTCGTATGCGCCACGTGAAGCGGATAACTCTGCGTCGCCGTCCCCCCTTTCCCGTCGCTCACTTGCACGGTCACAACAGTATCTCCAACATTCAGCGCATGCGGCGTTCCGCTGACAATCCCCGTTACCGAATCCGCTGTTAACCAGTACGGATAAACTTGCAACATATAGGTCAAGCGGTCTCCCCATAGTGCACTGTCCTGATCCGTTGCATACATGCGGTATCGATAAAGAGAATCTTGTTTCGCGATCGTTACAGGCTGAGAAAGGATTTTTGGAACATGATTGACGTGCACGACGTGCAGGGTGAATTGCTGAGTTCCTGCACCCCCTTTGTTATCGTACGCCTGGATTGCTACCACTGTATCGCGGGCATTGATCCCGGAAGGGAGTCCCGTAACTAATCCTGCAACACTGTCAATTGTCAGCCAGCTCGGCTTAATGGACAAACGATAGCGAATCACATCCCCATAAAGGGCGGTATCCTTGTCTACGGCAATAACTCTGTATTTGTACGGCGAATCCTCTGTCGCCGTTGAATCAGCTGCCGTAATGATCTTCGGATTGTGATTTGTCTGCAGAACGGTCAGAGTGTACGATTGAGTCGTAACCCGGCCTGCGCCGTTGCGGACCTGTATCATGACCGTTGTATCACCAACGTTTGCAGCGCCGGGCGTTCCGTAAATGATGCCGCTCAAGTTGTTAATTTTCAACCAGCTCGGTTTCACAATGAATGTATATCTCAGCGTACTGTCCAAAAATGCGCTTTGAGAGACTACCGTATCTCTGTAGACAGAATCCTCATGGGCGACAAACAAGGGGGTCGAAATAATTTTGAGAGGAATGTTTCTTGTCAGCGTCGCGAGACTTGAGACCAGGTACATTGTATCATACGGCTCAGTCGAAGACCGTTCAAGATAAATGTATTTATTCGTTTCGGTCGCTAGGGTGCCCGGTGTTTCAAAAACGGTAAAACAATCGCTTAAAAGCCGGGATGAAAAGAAACCAGGAACATTGTTAAAGCCTGTGGGATATTTCGTCATTCCCCACGCATCCATCGGAGCGAAGACATTTGCCGTGTTAATCAGGTTCCCGCAAAAAATGATCTTCTTTACTCCGGTGCCCCTGATGTACGAGTATAGCGAATTCTTATCGTTCACGACCAATTCGTTCCCGAGAGGTAGGCACGATGAATCTATCGGCTGCCCGTTCGCAGCATGATAAACCCTAATGCCGATACTCCTGGCCCATTTAATCAACGGGGCAATGTTGTTTCGGTTATTGTTCCGAATTCGCGCCAGCCACCCCGCATTCGGGAAATAATTCCATGCATTGACAACAACCAATGCCGTTTGGGAAGGGTTCAGAACCGTGCCAAACGCGGAGTCAGTGTTAATGGTTGCTAGAAGTGAGGGCCGCTGTACGATCAGCGTATTAACTGTATCGCCGAGCGCCGCCGCCAAGGTCGCCATCAAGGTCGTTTGATACTTCGTTTCGATAGCGTTGATACCCCAATTATACGCAAGCTGCGACCAACTTATTATGCAGTCTTTTATTCCGACAATCTTGTACGTGTTGGGGACTTTGAGTGTAAGGGTATTGATGCTGATCGGTCGCGTAAAGAGAATACATTCCGATGCGTCCCCGCCTGCGTATAACAGCGTCGTATATCCTTTCTGGCTCAACATGGTATCGGGAATCGCGGAGATGTTTGCATTGATATCCCACGGCTTCAGCACAACGGTAGGGTAGAGGGGTCCGTTATGGTTGAAAAGAAAAACTGGAATATTATGTTTTCGAGCCACATCGAGCATTGTGACGATGTTAACGACGTTGCTGTCAGCTGCCGACGCCCAGACGTCACACAGCACTAATGCCGTTTTTCCAATATCGATGGAATCAGTGAACGTAATGGTCTGCGAAGACAACTCTGAGACGAAGTTGATGGAATCGATGGCGGGAATGAACTTAAAATTCTGAAATGTTAAGTAGTGTCCTGTGGTGAACCAGGAGGTTTGACTTGAGACATTGCTGGTATCGCCAATCGTCTGGAGTTTCCAAAAATACGTCGTTGATGGCGACAGCTTTGTGATGACCAGATAGGAACCGCTCACAACGGTATCCACAATGCCCCACGACAGCGAATCGGTTCCTATCAGAACTCTGTACGAATGGGTCGTATCGGCCCACTGAAGAACGACTTGGCTGTAGTTCTGATTCGTGGCGCCGGTTTCTGGCGAAAGAATGTTCTGGCTCTGGCCGTGAAATGCAGCGGTCAGAAGGAACAGGACAACAAACCCGCACCTCCTCAAACAAATGAGGTTGAGCAGATTGGGTGTCCTGAAGCGCCGGTATAGTGTAGACGTCAATACCATGGACCAAAACGGGGACAATGGAAAGAATTAGCTAAGCTCAGAATCAACTTCCGAACTAAATTTTTCAGTTCAATACCAGTTGTAGCGAATCCCAAGCAAGAAATCGTATTTTCCGGAAAAACTTTGGCCGAGCACGTAATCAAAGGGGTTGCTTAAGAACTCATTATAGCCGGGGATCACGGTGTTATCCGTCGTCGAAGGCGTCATCTGTGTCGTGAATCGCGTGCACAACGCGTGAAAATCAACATACAGGTCGCGTAACGGCTGGAACGTGCCCACAATACCGACTGATTGTTGTTTGGTGATCGGGCCGTATAAGAACCCTGGATCGCCGAACCCGTACTGGTAATACGTAGACTCCTTTCCCCCTTTTCTCAGCGACTGAAATTTCAGCCCGAGCTCTAGATTATACACAGGGCGATGATAGACGCTCATCGCGAAGAGGTCGGCGTTCTGCCCGATCCAATCGCCCAAATTCACGCCATGATTTTGATACGTATCCTCGGCATACTCGTGATTATAGACCCACGGATTGATACGAGTATATTCGATGTTGATTCTTGTGTCATGGTAGAAGAGGTCGTACGCATTACCCCCTAACGTAAACCCCAGTTGATTCCGATTTTTAGTGGGGCTAAGAAACGTCGCGGTCGAAAATTCATCAATAAAGAGAGGAACGTAGAAATCGAAATTTCTTACGGCGGTTAGCTTAATATTGAAAAATATCTGAGAATTATCCTGGTTGTTCAGATAGTGTTCGGCGGATTTAAAGAACATTATTGGTATGAGATACAATAATTCCGGTTCACGCCCGGGACCTCCATAAATCTCCGATTGCCCGACAGCGATGTTGACGCCATTCCAGGGAGTGAACTCCAGCATGTTCGCCGCGATGTACTTATTGATATACGCCGGGCGCGCTCCATAGTACTGGGTATCGTACGTTTGCGATGAATCTGTTATCCCGGAGAAGAGCCAGCCATGGATGTATGTAAAATCAATGTCCTTACTCAGCCGCGCACGCATCTTCAATTGCGGGAATGCGGGAGACTTGGTCGAGAGAATTATATTACCGTTCTCGCCCGCACCCCACACGTTCTGCATTTGCTCGAGTGTAAAGGTTACAAAGCCAAAATCGGCGTTCACCTGGGCATTGAACACATCGTAATCATACGCCGTGGCCGTACCGTTTGCTCCGATCGTCGAGGCGGACGGAACAACGGCGGTCAACGGAGAAAGCGGCCGAAGCGGAGATTGCGGGCCCAAGGTACTAACGTACGACCCTCCGTCATGGGTGTCGTGATAATAAAAATATGCGCCGACGGCATTTCCGACATATCCATAGGCGAACAATCCATTGGCAAAAGTGTGAAAAACTGTTCCGTTTGCCATATGGTCGTTCGACGCCGAACCAACAAGGTCGATCATCATCCGCATTGATTCACTTTGAAGATTATAGAAATGCCAACGTCCGTCTATCTCACGATCGTAGCCGATATTTTTAAGCTCTTCGTAGAATTCTTCTTTGTAGAACTTCAACTGTTCCCTTTCCACCGTCGTCAGGTCGTTTTTTAGACTATCAGTCTGGAGGAGAAACCTGGCGACGGACTGCCGGGACAGAGGTTTGACCGCATCGCGGTATCCCACAATAATATGCTTTGCAGCCATCTTGTCGAGAAAATTGTAGACTTCGTGCGTCGCAGGCAAATAGACTGTTTGAGAATATACAAACGTACTCCACAGCAGCAACGAAAGAATCTCTCCGTGCATTTTCAGCATTCTTTTCACTTCTGGTTCAACAGCATTACCTCTTACGGTTCTAAGGGAAACATGGCGCCGGTATTACACCGATTGGTTCATGCAAGCGCTACGGCTTCGAGAGCGTTACGATTATCATTTCGTGCACTTTGATTTTCGGTATAATGACGGGAATAGAACCATCGACAGGAATGATCTTTTCAAATTCAACGTTGATGCTGCGGACGGGAAGCAAACCGGCATTCGGAACCCTGCTGACAGAGACCTTCGCCATTTTGGAGTTCTTGAGGAAGGGCAACGAGCCGAGGTTTGTCAAGGAAACTCCGACAGATGCAAAATAGTCCTTTTTCTTTTCAGGGTCATAACTTGCTATCAGAATTTGCGCTGAGTTGGGATCTTTGCCACTCCTGCTTGCCAAGGCGACGATCCCGCCATAGGATGATGTACTGGCAACCCTCGTGCCGACTCCATCTGCGTAGTATTTGTAAGCCCACCAACCGGCGCGAGGTTCGTAGGTGTTTGGAACCAGTAAACCGTCGAGTGTGGAATTGCCGCAAGTTACTTCTCCGCTGGCGTCATCCTGCCAGCATGCTTTGCATGCACCATCCGCTCCTCCTTTTTCCAGAAAATAGAACCAAGCAATCATGGAGCCAGGATAGTAGGTGGAATACTTGCCGATAATCTCATTGATATGAAGGTCCCGAATTCCGACGCCCGCATATTCCGGATTGCCAATATATTTCTTGCGCACCTGCTGTAAATGGTCTTCGATGGCTGCAACGCTTTCATCACCTAGTATTTCATGCCAACTCAGACCATCAACCCTCAAATGATTTGCTTTGACATATTCCATGAACTGATCGATGGTTAGAACATGGTTTCCCCACGTCCCTATACTAGGTCCCTCGATGTACACGTTATTGCCAAGTTCCTTCCTCAGAACGTCGTGCGCGCGGCGAAAAGATTCAAGAAACTGATCGGTGGTCTCGAGGCCTTTCTGGAGTTCACCGGTCGGTTCGTTCCAAATATCCCAGATGATATTCTTGTCAGGAAATTTCCTTGCAAGATCAGCCACCAAACTTTCCCACGCTGAATAGTTGACAAAAGGCATTTCATGGTGACTCCATCTCCACGCATTGCTCACCACGAGAATGGGCCTCATCCCGAGACCCTCCGCTCTTGCAATCCGATTCTCAAAACCTTTGGCCCCCCACCCTGGATTACGCATAAAGCGCGGCCGGAGAGGAAGGATCATGCTGTCGGGAGGTGCTGTCTCCGTAAAACTGTCCAAAAATCCAACCATGGATTTCTCGGAAATTGAAGTTCCGAAATCCACTTTTATTGCGACATCGGTGTTCGCCTGTTGGGCGGCCGCATTTTGCGGAATATTTTCAGCCGCCGCGATCGTTCCGAAGCCGATCATCGCGCAACAAACAAAAATAGATACTATCTTCTTCATTTTCTCCTTCTCCTCATCGTCATCAAGTAAGTAAATATACCTTGATTACAATTCGCCTCGTAACAAAGATGACCTCTCGGTAAGATCATTTTTACCAATGGTTCATTTTATCAATTCCGATATGAAGGAAAATACAGCCAAGGGAATATTCTGATGATTCTTTTCGGACGGTTGAAATGGGCCCTACAGAATGCCCTAATTCTAAAATTGGCAATTCCATCATAGGGAACTGTGTCTCGCAACACAGAACAATTAGTCATAACGCCTCGAAACAAGGCCTTTTAAGAGTTTTGAATAGAGGTTCGCCTGTTTCTTCCTATCGCAGTTCTTCTCGACCCAAACCCGTCCATTTTCGCCTAAGGACTTGAAAGCGGTGATCGTATCTCTGTCGAGCTTGAGCAAACAAGAACAGAGTTGGTCGACATTTTCAGGCTCAACAAAAACGCCCGCGCTTGCTTCTTCAATAATGGAACGGCATTCACCGTCAACCATGCATACCATAGCCCCGCCGCATGCCATAATTTCGTAAATCTTCGAGGGTATCGTGTGACTGAACAGGGGAAGTTTTCTTAAAGGGACGATATGAACGTCCGACGATCGGTAAAAGCTCTCCATCCTCTCGAACGGTTGAGTTGGGAGAATGATCACATTATGCAGATTGTTCGTTCGGACGTACGAGATCATCGAATCCCTTTCTACACCGTCGCCTGCAAAGAGAAAATGAAATCTGTCGATCCCGGCATCGGAGAATCGTTTTGCAGCCTCCAGGATACTGTGCAGGCCTTGTGACAAACCGAATGTTCCGCCGTACGTAACGAGAATTTTGTCCTTGATCGAGAATTCGATCTTCATGTTCTGGACGCTTGGTGAACGAAATGCATCAATATTGACGCCATTTCTTATCACTGAGATCTTCGATGAAGGGACTTTTTGACCGATCAGCGTTCTCCTGCTGGCTTCGGTTACCACAACAATGTGGTCTGCGCTCGAATAGAAGAAATGCTCTAATTTTCGAGAGAGCCAGATGAGTAGCGAATTCTGAATGATGCCCAGATCAATTGCCTGCTGCGGCCAGAGATCCCGAACTTCGAAAACCAAAGGAACGTTCTTGAAGAATTTCAGAAGTACGCCTGAAAATCCCATGAACAGCGGTGGCGACGTCGCGATAACGACGTCGTAGGCGTCGTTATGAAATATTCCCACCAGGAAAGCCGAAAGCGCTGAACTGACGTGGTTGAGAATTCTCGGTAAAAATCCCTTGTTCGGCACATTGAACTTCTTCGCCCGAAGCACACGGACGCCGTCATGAATTTCTTCCGCCAGCCACCGGTGTTTGTATCGTGACGGCACAATCCCGGTCGGATGTGTAGGAAAACCCGTTGCGACCGTAACACCATTCCCCTGTTTCACCCATTCCGACGCGAGATCGCTTACCCGGCGGGCTCCACCGTTCAATTCGGGGGGGAAAAAATGCGTGATATACAGAATGTTCATTGATTGATACTGACAGTATACGATACGATAGTCGGCGAAAGCTTCGACGAAGAGATTGAAAGGCAGTAATGCTGCTGCCGGCATCCGAATTCTTCGAAGAATGGCTGATGCGCGCCTTCCACGCGAGAACAATGGTGAATTTCAACGGAGCCGCTGATGCCGTCAGACGAACGGGAAAAGCTGTATTTGTTCCCTGACGGCTTAACATCGACGCTTGGATGAAAATGCAAATACGAGCTGATGGTATGAAGTCCCTCTCCCGTATAAATATCTTCGACGGTAATTTGCCCGGACTCCTTGTTTATCCTGATCTTTCTTGTGTAGTCCGCTAAGAAAGACTTCTGATGTTTGTACCCCTCATGCTTCCCTTCAAAATAGATATGGCTCGCAGTCTCGTCGACATGAGACAGAATCTGCTTAGGCCTGCGTGCAACCCTGAACGTCCCCCACATTTCCGCCTGTTCCTGTCCATCGATCATGGCGGTATTATGCGCCCGGGTGCTCCGAAGCGATTGACGTGTGGAGGCGTTTCCATAATCGTCGGTTCCGGAATTACAGAATATTCGCCGGTCGTTCTTTGCGACTTCGAAAGAAAAGATGTCACAATGAGCGTGCGCAGGCAGATATGCCGGGCCCACCCTTCCATGGTCGATGATCAAACGAAACGGCTGAAGGCGGATGATGCTGTACCCGGAGTCCTCCTTCACGGTCAATAAACTCGGTGGACGATCATTAATGGTGACTTTCAACTGAACCGCGTACGCACGCAATTCCGCTAACGTCGGCGACTCATTTTGCGAGACATCATTGAAAAATGAAGGGGTATTTCCAAACGACATATCCTCGAGCCACTCCAACATCCTAGAAATTGTCGTTTCAAGCCTCGACGAAAGGCCGGGATATTTCCCGAACAACACCGGATTGCGTAGAACGATGCTGTAAACATCGAGAAGATCTTCCAGCACAGCTGCGTGGTACATGGGGCTCAGTTCAAAATGTCCTCCATCTTTCAAAATCTGCTCGTCGATCTCTTCGCACAAAAGTCGAACAGCTTTGTGTAGGACTTTTCCTTCTCCCGAAAAGCATGAGGCGCAATACACCATCGCTTTGATGTTCTTTAAAAGATGATTCCCTAGAACGTTGTATTCTATTTTTTTTAACAACTCACCGTATTGAAGTGAGAGCGATTCAATGATCACCGGATCATAACATTGAACAGCATGCATCCATTTGATCCAGTTCACAACGCGCAGGGAGAGGGGAAAGGCTGCCCAGCCGGCCGCTGATGACGGCTTTTTGTGCCTCGTTATCCAACTCACCACAAGGTTCTTTGCTGTGTGAGCATCGGAAATACACGCGTCGCTCACTAAATAATCGAATGCATGGAGATGATATTGCCATAGTCTCGACGCAGACGGGGGATACCACTCAATGGCGTCTGCATGATCAAAAGAAATCGTCTTTCCAACAAAAGAAAATTCATGAGGCCGGCGATCCCATTTTCTCAGAATCGGGGGGCTCAGGGTTAACGTGCGATTATAGGTACGGGCAGCAACACGCCCCCCCGGAAACGAAACGATGCTTCGAAGTCCGTAATAGATGCGATACACTATCTGCCGCCGGGTGAGATGGCGAACCGTGAAAAACAAGGTCAGAACTTTCTCCATTCTATCCTGTACTTGTCTTTCTATGTTTCGAAAGGGACCTTTCACAACCAGCCTTCTGAGGGGAGCCACTGACAAAAACGCCCTTTAATTGATCCAGATACTTCGTGATATTGGGGAAGTCGTTTCCGCTTGCATGTCACAAGACGCTAAAATCGGGCAAACTTTTTCCTTATGGTATCGGCAAGCGCCGCAGAGGGAATCATTGCTTCTCTCCAAAATCATCGAATTTGAACTAAGGCCTCTCCTTTGCTCACGTTGGGCGCAGAAACCTAATCGTAAAGAAGATCGCCTAATCGTAGCTCTTCAATGAACTATTTCATCGGAGAATAATCGCGTTGAATGCCCGTGCTATGACGAGTGGACTTTCGACGGCCTTAAGTATCACGAAACTGTGTCATCCAACTGTCGATAGAGAGCAATGCCCAAATGGTGTACGCTGCGTCGACCTTTCCTTCCAGATTCAGCCGTATTAAATGCTGAACGTTCTTGCTGTCAAAAATTCCCGATCTATCAAGTGAAGCTCCGGACAATCTCTCGGCGATCATTGGCTTCATGCTGCTCTTGATCCATTGGCGGACAGGCGCCCCGAAACCGGTCTTAGGCCGATAGACAACTTCTTTCGGCAGATACCTCTCTCCCACTTTGCGTAATAAGTATTTTGTCACATTTCCTCCCATCTTCAGATGCGGCGGCATCTTGCCGGCGAGGTCGATGAGCTCCATATCTAAGAAAGGTACGCGAATTTCAACGCTCGAAGCCATGCCCATTTTATCGAAGTAATTGAGGTTGTGATCGGGCAAAAATGTCCTCAACTCTAAATAGAGCATTTTGTTGATGTCGTCGGTGGAAGCGGGCAAACTGCGCAGCAGATCCATCCAGTATTCTCTAGGCATTTTCCTCCGCAATAGTTCTGCCCTCTGTTCTTCTCGATATAACGATGTGATGTTTCGGTCATCAAGCCACATGAAATACCCGGCAAGGCGCTCGTCTTTGGTCAAGGAAATGTCGTGGGCAATCTTCTGGATCCGCCTGCCAAGAGGGCTTGAACTGTTCAAGCGTTTGGCGGCCGATTGGATCTGTCGGGCGGCAAAACCAGGGATCATTGCGATGTATTTTTCCAGGTTCAATGCCTGATGCCGGCGATACCCTGTAAAAACGTCATCGCCCCCCGCGCCGCTCAGCAAGACCTTTATCCCCTTTTGTACCGCACCGTCGCAGATGTTATTCACACTGATCGGAGCAGGGTCGGCCTGCGGTTCGTCCAGGTGCCAGATCATCTTGTCAAATTGTGCCAGCATGTCAACATGCGCCGGGATGATTTCGAGTTTTACGCCGAGAGCTTTCGCCACTATTTGTGCATAGTATTCATCGTCAGCAAAACCCTCCTTTTTCATCTCGGGTCCCGTTGCGATCGTGAAACATGTCAGGCTGCTTTGAGGCAGCAACTTCTTGGCCATAGCGACAACCAGGCTTGAATCCAGGCCGCCCGACAAAAAGTATCCCAACGGTACGTCGCTCATGAGTTGCCGCTCGACTGCCTTCTGCAGCGCACTGTCAAGCCGATCAATCCATTCCTTTTCGCTGACGGTATCCTGTTCAACGTGAAACGAAACATCATAATAACGGGTCACCGCAAGGGTGTGCCTGTGCACGTCATAGATCAAATAATGGCCGGGCAGAAGCTTTTTGACGTGCTGGAACGGAGTGACCTCTCCGGGACCGTAGAGAGCCTGCAGGTAATAACTGAGCGCATGAACGTCAAGACTCCTATCAAACCCGGGGATCGCCTTAAAGATCTTCAGTTCCGACGCAAACGCAAAGATATTTTCCCGGTTGTAGTAGTACAGGGGTTTGACGCCAAGCTGATCTCTGGCGATGAAAACCGTTCCGGCATTTTTGTCATAAATCGCAAACGCAAAGATCCCGTTCAGGTGATTGACGAGCGTCCTCCCGTATTCCATGTACCCATAGATCAGGACTTCACTGTCAGAATGAGATCTGAACACATACCCTTTTGAAATCAATTCCTTTTTGATGGCCTGATAATTATAGATCTCTCCGTTGAATATGAGGGCGATCCTGCCATCGCGGGAAAACATCGGCTGATGTCCGTTCGCGCTGGTATCAATGATCGACAACCGTCGATGACCAAGCATCACATCGTTATCAAGGAAATATCCGGAATCGTCGGGGCCGCGATGAGACAGGATGTCTACATGCTTTTCGGTAAAATGGAAATTCCTGCTGACACTGCCTACAATACCGCACATATCGTTCTCTATGTTTTAGGGGTAACGTTGTCTTCCTGATTTTTTCAACTTCCCGCCAATCGCTGTAGGGATGCGGACATAACTGTCCGGACTGCTTCAACGACTTCGTCAGCGGTGATTCCCTCGAGGCACACGGTATTCCCGCATCCCAGCGGCAGAGCCGGATAACAGGGGCTGCAGTGTATTTTCTTCCACAGGATCTTTGAGGCATGAAAGGGCGCTGTCCTTGCGGGATCCGTCGGTCCAAAAATAACTACGGTAGGCGCACCGGCGGCGGCCGCAACGTGCATCATTCCGCTGTCCGATCCCAACGCAACCGTGGCAGCGTGGAAGAGCGCCGCGGTCTGCCTCAATTCAAATTTGCCGGCGACCGATATTGCCCCTCCGGGAATTTTCCCAACGATCTCGTCACACAGTACGGCTTCATCTTTGCCTCCGACAAGAATGACCGTTGCGTTGTTCTCGGATATGAGGCGGTCTGCCGCAAGAGCGAACCCATCGCGATTCCATCTCTTGTGCTTTTCGACCGGACCAGATCCCGGATGGATTATCACTATCGGCCCTCTGCGTTGTACCACTCCGTGTTCCCTGAAAAAGGTCTGAACGAAATCCCGGTCGTCATCGGAAAAATAGACGCTCGGCCTCATTTCCTTCTCTCCCCCAGCTGCTTCAGCAATCCGGCGGTTGCTCAATACTTTATGTTCCGTGACCTCCCGAGGTACGGTTCGGCTGTACAATCTGCTCGCCAGGGTGGAACGCTCTCCCACCCGGCGCGAAGCTCCTGAGATCAAGGCCAGGAAAGGCGATTTTATGGCATCAAGATCTGTCGGAACGATAAACAGATCGAAACGCGATCGGATTATCTTCCAGACAAATTGAATCTTTTGAGCGAGGTTTTGCGGCCTGTTCGGGTCAAAAAAGATCGTGCCGTCGAGGACTGTTTCCCCGCCGAAAATCCGCGCCTCGGTTTCGCTCTTCAGGATCCCGGTAATCGAGCAGCCTGGATACGCTCGCCGCAATCCAGCAATGATGACCGTGGAACAGACGACGTCCCCGATGCCCTGTGTCATAAGTACTGCAATATTTGACGGACGATAAGTTTTCACTTTTTTGGCTCCCGATGAGCTGCGGGCTCAACAGCCGCCCCTCCGCTGACGCACACCGCTGCATCATCTGGGGCGAACGGTAACGCATTCATACACCGCGTATCGGAGCTGCAGGCGAGCATCCCGATGCTATATTTTAAGTTCTCCGTGCTAAGCACTTTGTGATTGCGGTGCAAGGTCGTGCGACAGCCCCGCATCTTCCGCCTTCTTGTGAAACGGCGGAAAAAGATACAGCAAGAGAAAGAGAGGGAGCGTCTTTACGAGAAGCGCAACAAAGGTAATGAATTCGGTCTCAAAAGACATGAAGCGTGTAAGCACGAACAAGGCGAAACAAAATACAAACGGAGCGCGGTTTGACGACAAGGATTTGACAACGAATCCAAACCCATAACCGATCACAACGGCGCACGCTGCAAATCCCATGAGGAAGAAATTCCCATACCAATCAGTAATCGGCGTGGAATTCACGTCCATCGTTTCGTTGTCAATGGTCGTATAGTGTTCAAGAAAATATGTTTCGGCAGTATCCTCAAAATTCGCTTTGATCTCATCGCTTTTATGCCGGTCGAACAGGGGGAGGTACACGATCTCTATTGGCTTGATCCATGCCTCACCCCACGCGAATCCCTTGGTCATTGCCGCAGGAGTCATCTCCGCCAAAAGCTCTACTCCGTCCAGCCTCCACCAAAACTCATAGCCATTTCTATTTTTGTCTTCGCCCTTATAGAAAGGATCCAAATAACTGAACGTCAGTCCGTCATAGAGTATGTTGTCTCTGACATTCTGTACAACTTTAAGGCTATAGGCAGACACAATAAAGATCACCGCGAGGACTTTCGCCAACTTAGCGGCGTTCTTTATCTTTTTACCGGTGAAAAGCAAGTAAGTGATCACCACGGCGCAAATCCCCAATACGGAAGCGATCCGGGAGTTGATAAGAGCATACGCAAAATAAGTAATTCCCGTAAGCGACATGCTTATATACACAAGCCCCCGCAACTTTCGCGGCAACTCACACTGAGCGATCGCGAGCAGGAGCAGGAAAAGGAACAAACTCCACTCGCTGAAACCGCGATATACAAAGAATTCCAGGAATGACAGGCTTGCTATGGCTACCGGCAGCATAGGACCCAGACGCTTAAAAAGCAGATTCTCTGCGATCGCGACTTCCAAAAAACCGCCGGTCAACAGAATCGCGGCAAGAGAATAGAGAACAACGTATGTGTTTACCGGTGCCAGCTCTTCCTTCAACGGACGTATCGCAATTCTCTTTGTTCTCCGCTGATAAATCACGATGAACGGGATTATGAAACAAATGAATATTTCAAGGAACAAAACGATGTAGCTGTACTTTTGATCGAGAGAGAACTGACTGAACCGAATGACGGGAGAAAAATAGAGATAGATGAATCCCTGGACCAAAAAAACAATAAAGAACATATCCCTGTACGGATGCCACCGCTGAAGTACGGCCCAGGCGACCAGAGAAGCCGCTACGACAATGACTATGCTCCATCCAAGAAAATCTTCAAGCATCTCGGCCTACGTTAGATCTTTGCATATTGGGGTTCACGTATCTCACAACTTTCTACTCACCGCAATTTCTCTACTGGAGGTCACGCATACATTCCGGCGGGAATCTCAAAATCTGGGCTATCATGCACCGTCTGTCCTCCTCAACAACCCTGGTGGCTGCCTACTTAGGCACGAACGCTTCACTCCGCCGTAAAACGAGTCTCTCAAAATAACTCTTCAGCAGGGCTTTCTCTGCGGCGTTCAGCCCTTTCACCAGGAAAATCGCAAAACCGGCAACGACAAAACAAAACATTATCATTTGATACATAAACTGTTTCTCGGCCATACCGAGGATAAATACACCAAACATGAATGCCATGAGGAAGATGAACGAGAATTGCTCTTTGAATGAGCAGCGCAGCAGATAAAAAGAAGCACTCGACAGAAAGACCAGATCGACAAGAATTCTGATCGTCCATACCCAGGCCACACCGGTCATGCCGTAATGATGAATGACGAACCATAACACAACAAAATAGACCGGCAATTCCACCAGCCTGATTTTTGCCGTTACGGACGGCCGGTTAAGGCTGCTGATTAATTCTACGGGGATGTGCTGAACGCCGAAGAAGAACACTCCAATGGACAGTATTTGAAGAATAGAGAAGCTTTTGACGGCAAACTCGCTCCCAAGCCATAACGATAAAATCTGTGGGGCAAAAAAGATCACCCCGACAATGACCGGGAACAGCATGAGGCTTAAAAATCGAAGACTGATCAGGTAAAGACGCTTGGTTTGAAGAATATCCAAGATCGAGGATGATACGAAAATCGGGAATAGCACACCTATGACCGACGCGGGGACGATCCACAATTTTGTGATCATTTCCGAAGGGGTCGTATAGAGAGCGATGAGCGATGCAGAAAAAACGCCGCTGATGAGAAACCTGTCTCCGCTTATCATGACCGGATTGATGATGTTGGCGACTGCGACCCAGCCACCGAAATTGACCAGCGTTGCGATCTTGTTCTTTGAAAATTCAACGCCTTTCTTTAGATCTGGTATCAATTTTAAACAGTAATAGATATACCACGCTGTACCGATGAGGCGAATGAGAAAAATAATGACGATCGTCCCGACCAAACTCTTTGTATACCCGAGCATTAACACCGGCCCAACGAACATTGATATGCCCATGAATGTCCGCACATAGTTCGAGTCTCGAAAACTCCCGTACACTTCAAGGATGCTGCGCAAAGCGGAAAGAAAAATTATCATCGGGAGCGTCAGTACGACCAGGTAGAATGTTTCGAGAACTTCTGTATGGAGCGACGGGGAAATTGATAAAACCGAATTGACGGTGTACGGTATTGCCGCCACAAAAACTGCGCATGCAACCACGGTAAACGCAAGCATGATGATGAACGCGGTCCAGACCAGCCCAGGTATTTCTTTCCTTTTTTCCTTGTCTGTATTGTATTCAGCGATGTATTTCGAAAGGGCCTTTCCAAGGCCGAAATCAAAGATGCTGAAATATCCTGCAACGACCCAAATGATGGTCAGCAATCCGAATCGTTCCTGACCTAATTGGCGCAATAAGGTGGGGATGCAAAAGAACGCGGCAAGCATGGGAAGCATCTGTCCCAGGAAATTCCAAAAGGTATTCGATATGATGGAAAACTTTTTCAGTAGAGTAGATCCTGGTTGATCCTTAGAGCACGATGCCGTGTACGAACCGTACCGGGGTCCATGATCGGCCCGGGGCCTCCGCGGTCATTAGTCAGCTACCAAAGAAGAAAAATTTGTCAGGCGCGCTTATCACAGTCAACCCAAGCATCTTCCGGACACCGTCCTTAATCGCAAAGCCTCCAAGACCCTTTCGATCTTAAAGGCTTCAGATTTGTGAACCATAAGCTTTTTACGGCATCCTGTCCTGCGAAGACAGCGTTTGCTGCGCGATAATCACCGTGATCCCAAAGACTCTTTTATCTGGCTGGGTATGCCGGTTTCAGTCGGTTCAAATTCGTGTAAATGTTTTGGCTTTGTACGGCAGTTTCAAGGTCAGAAAGTTTCGGATCACAGCGACCGTATCTGCATACTTTACTCTTGCAAAGGCAAATCCGATTCCGCCAAACAAAGACAGCACAAAAAAGACAATGGTGATGACCGTTTTCTTGGGCTTTTCATTCTTTGCGGCCGGTCGTCCGGCATCCATAATGTTCACGATCGGAACGTTCTTTATTTCTTCAATTTTGGCGACTTCGAATTGTTTTTTCAATTCCGTGAACAATGCCGAGTTGATTTCCACTTCGCGGATAAATCGCCCTTGTTCGAGCAACAACTCGGGGGAATCGGAAACTCTTCTGTTAGTCTCGCGGAAATCTTTCAATGCATTTTCAGATCTCTCAAGGTCTGCCTTCACTTCCATCAACCTCCCCTCGATCCATTTTCGCTGTGCCGAAGCATTGGTCGTTCGTTTGGTCCGGCTGAACACATCTAGTTCATGGGCAATCGCGTTCACAATGTCGGCAGAGAGCTGCGGCTCTTTCGTGAATAGCGAGACAGTAAGAACGTTCGTCTTCGAATCAAGCGAGACATCCAGCTCGTCACGCAATTCTCTCAACACTGATTCATAGGCCAATCGCGGGTCTCCCTCGCTTCCATCCCATAGCTGAACGAGGTTGACCGAATCGGGGAACGCCTTCGTCTGGTACTTCCTATAGATTACGTTCTTGAGGACCGCTTCGCTTTTCACTATGACCGGATAGAGCTTCGTTGGTGACGCTTCCGCGCCGACATTGACCCCCGCCAGCGATGCAAGGTCGGAGAGTCCGCCGAGTGCCGCGAGCTTGCTCTGGCTCGCTTCGGGCAAGATGACAACGGTCGATGAGAAATAGGGGGGAAGGAGGAAGCTGACAACTATGGCCGCTGCCGTCACTGAACCGGTTATTTTGCCGATCAGCCCGCGGGATGCCCAGAGGACGGAGAGCGTTTCTTCATATTTGAACTCATGCCTGGAGTCTGCGGATTCCAAAGGAGTATTTTCTTCCATGCAATGCAGCCCTATTCTCTTTTATACTACCGGTGCGCGACTCGTGCGGACGATTACTTGGTCACCTGCACGATCGCAATTGTTATGGCTGCCAAGCTTGCCATGACCGTCCCCCAGGCAGCCAAGATCGACAACGTCTTATCTTCGGTCTCAATCTTCCTGGGGACATACACCAGGCTTCCCGGCAGAATTTCAGGGCTGGGGAAGACAAAGAAACCCGGTTCCCATTTCTTCCCTCCCGGAAGAAATACCGCGACTTTGCCTTTGTCGGCATCATCTTTGAACCCGCCGGCCTGGTCTATATAATAGCTCTCACTAGCTCCCTTCTTGTACAGAATCGGAGTGGGCACAAAAACTTCGCCGCGAACGTACACAACATCCTCGAGGAATGCGATGTGAACAGAATCGTCCGGATCCATCACAACGTTGTCACGCGACGCGGTGTCGGTGACGGCATTGTTAAAATCTATCGGAACGAGATCGAAATTGTTTATTTTGACACCTGCGGTATCCGTCGAAAGGTTCGAAAAGAGCGCCGTCGCATTTCGCGCTTTTCTCAACAGGACGGAACCGTTGAGGTACGCCCCTGCCCTGAGCCCGCCGGCCCTCTTGAGTATTTCCGAGAGCCTCTCGCCCTCGTACCGCAGGGCATAGGTTCCAGGATAAAGAGCATACCCCGAGAGATGAACAACTTTTTGCTCCGAGAATCGGGGGTTGATAGGAACGGAAACGATGTCTTTATCCTTGAGATAGAAATTCTTCGCTTCAGGGGTATTCCAATAGTCTTTCGGCAAGTCGACGATGATCACTTTGCTGTATGTGCCGACTATCGCCGTATCAAGGCGCGAGACTTGAATCCCGAACGTCTGTGCATCTTCTTTCAATCCACCCGCGATGAGCAAGAGATCGGAAACGGACATGTTGTCGCGGCGGGGATATTTTCCGGGGTTCCGGACTCCCCCAGCAATCGTCACCGAGTCGCGGGGATAGAACTGAGTCTCCTTATAGACCACGAGGCTGTCCTCGTTCTGAAGCTCGATGTTGTTTTCACTGTCGGCGGCGAGAGCGAGCCGGGGATTGAACGAGATTATCTTTCGCTGCGAGTCGGGGAGCATCCGGAACAGCGAGGCACGCTCCGCGAACGAATTGCGTTGGAGGCTGTCCGCCTCGTAGATCAGGTCTTTTATCCGCATGCCGGCCCACAGCTGAAAATTGCCCGGCTTGTTTACAGTGCCGGTAATCGAAACACGGTTCTCCGCCAGGTTTGCTACTTTGAAAATCGTAACGACGTCTCCGTCTTCAAGTGCGCTCGAACTCTTCTGCAAATCTGCCAGCGAACCAAAGGCAAGGTCAAGGTCGAGGATGTTGCGTTCATATAAGTGCCGTTGTTCGAAGGGGATGATCCGTTCAACGTGAACGCGGTTAAAGTACGCATCAAAGCGAAGGCCGCCCGCCATCGCGATGAGATTTCCAAGCGATTCCTTATCCCTCATTTCAAAAATTGCGGGGTGCGTGACTTCGCCCATCAACGCAACGCGCTTCGCGGCGGGCTTGACAAACACGATGTCGTCATCCTGAAGCCTGATATCTTTTGATTTGTCCCCTCTGAGTACATAATTGTACATATCAACGGAGGCGATAGCCTTCCCGTCCCGTATTACTTGGACATCGCGCATTGTTCCGTTTACTGTCGGGCCGCCGGAGACATAAAGCGCATGGAATGCCGTAGACATTGACGAAAGAGAATAGCCTCCCGGCTGCACCACTTCTCCCATCACGTAGACTTGAATGGTCCTTAGTCTTCCGATCGACACATCGAGAAAGGTGTTAGCGCCTTCGCTCCCATTTTTCAGACCTGAGTAAACCTCCGACATCCGATGGAGCAATTTTTCGCGGAACTGCTGCACCGATACACCGTTCGCCGATACTGGTCCAACATCAGGTACAAGGATATTCCCGTCGCGATTGACAGTCAGCTGCAAATTGAGCCTGGTCTCCCCCCAAACAGAAATGATAATCTGGTCGCCGGGTCCAAGGACGTACGACTGCGGCGTCGAAACATTGATGACGGGTTCAAATGAGGAAGGGGCGTATTGAAAGATATCATAGCCGAAGGGCTGAAGCCTCTCAGTGCCTGTCCGTCTTTCGAAGCCCGGCACGACAAGCTCCTTTTTTGCAACCAGAACCTCTGCTCTTCTTCTCGCGGGAGCGAACGACCCTGTGGTATCTTGCTGCAAGGAGCTGGGAGCTACTGTGGCAGGCGTCGGGATCCGTGAAAGATAATCATCGAGATTGATATTCAACGCTTTGGCGCGCTGGATTGCCTCATCCCTCGTTATTCCAAGGTCTTTTAGCTTTTGGTTGATTTCATCCGGCGTCATGGTTTGCAATGCCTGTTCGGCTTCCGCTCTCGTTTGAGAGACTAGACGAGCCGGAAGAATCAGGAAAAAGAATATAGCTACCCCGGCCAGAAGCAGAAACGAGCATTTCTCTGATCTTTTAAGGTTTTTCATTATTTCGGGATTCGGTGAAAGCACAATATTATAAGCCAATGTAAGATAAAACTTCAGAATGATTTTTCCAAGAGGAAAAATAGGGCCTTCGAGGCGGTATGTTGCAGCTCACGTGTACCGTAGGTGCCCTCTTGGTTACGAAATCAAAAGCCGGCGGCAAAGATGAGAGTCGCATGCAAAAAACAAAAATGCCCCGTGCTTTTGACACGGGGCATTGAAAAATAAATCAGGCATCGACCTACTCTCCCATACAGTTACCCGTATAGTACCATCGGCTCAGCGGGGCTTAACTTCTCTGTTCGGAATGGGAAGAGGTGTAACACCCGCGACATAGACACCTGAATTTAAAATTTGCAATCGAGAAGAATCCGCTCTGACGAGCGGAACGAAACCGAAGCATGTTTGATGATATTTCTCAGCGCACTTTCCAATTAAGTTTATTGATGCACACATTGTGTGGACAATAAAAAATATTGGCAAGCCGCACGACTTATTAGTACTACTCGACTCATGCCTTACGGCATTTATATCTGTAGCCTATCAACCAAGTCATCTCCTTGGAGTCTTTAGGGGCTTACGCCCGGGAAGCCTAATCTTGAGGCGGGTTTCGCACTTAGATGCTTTCAGTGCTTATCCCATCCGGACATGGCTACTCTGCTATGCCACTGGCGTGACAACAGATACACCGTCGGTCCGTTCATTCCGGTCCTCTCGTACTAAGAACGACACCTCTCAAGCTTCCTGCGCCCACATAGGATAGGGACCGAACTGTCTCACGACGTTCTGAACCCAGTTCACGTACCGCTTTAATTGGCGAACAGCCAAACCCTTGGGACCTTCTCCAGCCCCAGGATGCGATGAACCGACATCGAGGTG
>Ga0335071_10000079_pt1 | contig 111909 bp, 100 predicted proteins | sample Lox_Sample_15_FD_206724 | JGI IMG/M metagenome (GOLD analysis project Ga0335071, IMG submission 206724) | Soil microbial communities from Loxahatchee National Wildlife Refuge, Florida, United States - Lox_Sample_1.5 | ecosystem: Environmental > Terrestrial > Soil > Wetlands | place: USA... | reverse complement strand
CCCACCCTTGTATGGGGCTGTGGAAGTCAAGAGGTCGGCATAGCGGCGACTCCTTTTTCGGTCAGTTTCTTGGTTCGACCGAGGGTGTTTCTTCGTCCCGACCACGGCTCCGCCGAGCGCCGCGCGCAGCCGTTGTCAAGGCTGGCCGGCAGGACGCTGGTGCCACGGGGGCATCGTTTCCAGGCCATGCCTTGACGGCGGCGAGCACGGCGCGAGACTTGATGGGCGGGATGATCGATCGCGCGATCGACGGCAGGACGTGATCCTGGACCGGGCCACAAATGACGCATGCGGAAAGCTCCGCATCACCTTGTATTCGGTCCGGGACGAAAGCCCGGGACCCCAATCCTTCATGCACGGGCGAAGGCAAGGCCCAGTAAAGACGGGACCCATCTACAAAACGGGTGTGAGTAAGCCCAGGGTGGGCAGCGGTCACGCGTCTGTCCTGGTTCACGTCGGCCATCGTTGCGCGGCCGTTCAGAGGCTCGGACGCAGCACGGCGCCGGTCGGCACCACGCCGGTGGTGAGATAGCGCCAGAGCGCTACCATCAGTTTGCGCGCCAGCGCCACGATGGCGATGCGGCGCACCCGTCCCTTCATGTCGCCGACGCGCTCACGGAACCAGCGGCTGAGGTCACTGCCGGGCTGATGCCGCAGCCACAGCCAGGCGAGCTCGATCGCAAGCTTGCGGGCACGGCGGTTGCCGGCCTTGCTGATGCCCTGCTCGCGGCGGCTGTTGCCGCTGTCGTAAGGCGTGCCGGTGAGCCCGAAATAGCCGCCGACCTGGCGGCGGTTGTTGAACGCGCGATAGAACGCCTCGTTGACCAGCTCCGGCCCGCCGACCAGACCAATACTCTTGAGGTCGATGAGTTGCCGCATCTTGGCCTCGGCCGAGCCGGGCGCGGCCGCGCGCAGCGCGGCCTTGTTGGCTGCGTCGAGCGCGTTGAGCTGCTTGCCGACCAGGCACAGCCGCTCGTGTTCGCGAACGATCTCCTCCATGAGCCATGGCATCAGCATCCGACCATCACCCGTGCGCATCTTGTCCAGGCTGGCGATGAAGCCCGGCTTGAGTGGCTGGGCCTCGCGCACGCCCTGGCCCTGCAACAATCCCTTGATGCGGTTGCTGTGGGCGGTGCGCTCCTTCAACAGGCGCTCCCGCGCCCGCGTGCGCCGCTTGCGATCTTCGTCCTCCGCCGATGGCACATGGACCATGCTGCAGACCCGCGGCTCGCCCCGCAGATAGGCAAGGAACGTGCGCATCAGCTTCTCCAGATCGATCCGATCGGTCTTCGCGCGCCGCGCACGACGGCTCACCTCGATGCTCGACGGATCGACCTCGTAACTGATCACCCCTTGATCCGTCAGCCAACGATGCAGCCAATGCCCGTCGAGACCGGCCTCGAAGCACGACATGATCCGAACCGGCTTGCCGCCGCGCGCAGCCTCCGACCGACAGCGCGCCAAACGCGACGCCAGTTCCGTCAGATCACCTCCTGCAATCGAATACCGGCTCAACTTCTCTGAAGCGGGCAGCAGCACGCCCAGCTGCCACCTCGTCTTGCTCAGTTCAAAAACCAGGTAAACCGTGGCATGCTCGCCACCGGCGGGTGTGTCAATCCGATCGAGCTTAGACATCTTGATCCTCGAGGTTGGATGGTGGGTGGAACTACCAATCCTACCTCCTGACCACCCGCCGCCCCATAGGATCTACATTTCTACGCGTGATCCCCCGCCGCTATCTTTTGCGCGCGCTGGAACGCCGGGCGCGCGACACAGCGGTCGATATAGGCGTCGAAGGACGGCCGCTGCGGCACCATCTTGAACATCCGGACCGCAAAATTGAGCATCGAGCCCATCGCGACGTCGGCTGCGGAAAAGTTTTCGCCGAGCAGCCACGGGCCCTTGGACAGCGCCGCATCGAGCACGTCGAACGGGCGTTGCGCCTCCCCCCAGCCCGCGGCGACCGGGTTCATCTCGAACTTGGTCGAGAGCTGCACCATCGCGGGCTCGATACAGCCGGGCAGGAAGAACAGCCAGTACAGGAATTTTGCGCGCAAGGGATCGCCGAGCGGCGGCGTGAGCTTCGCATCGGGATAGCGCTCGGCGACATAGGCGCAGATTGCCGCGTTCTCCGCCAGCGTCACCTCGCCATCCCTGAGCGCCGGCACCTTGCCCATCGGATTGATGGCGAGATAGTCCGCCTGTTTCTGCGCGCCGGTCGAAATGTCGATCAGCACGCGCTCGTAGGGTTTTCCGGTCTCCTCCATCAACCAGAGTGCGGTCGCCGAACGCGTGCGCGGGCTCCAATAGAGCTGCATCATTGTTTGTTTCCTTCCTTCTTCCAGCGATAATATTTCATCATGCGGCCAGTCGCGGGCTCGAGCGTCTCGTTCTCGAACACAAATCCCTCGCGCTCATACCAGCGCCAGGCCTTTTCGTTCTCGCGCACGCAGCGCAGCCAGATCTCGTCGGGCAGGAGCTGCCGCGTGAACCCGAGCAGCTTTCGTCCGAGCGAGTGGCCCTGAAAAAACGGCGCCACGAACAGCTGGTCAAGATAGGACCTTGGCAGGTTTATGGCGAGCATCGCCGCGAGCTGCCCCTCGGCGTCTGCGACGAACAGGCTCCAGCCGTTCGCAATCTCGCGCGGGACACGCGCGCGCAGGTTCGACAGCAAGACCTCGCTGGCCTGATCGAGTCCGGTCGAGACCCAGCTCTCCATCCAGACCCGGGCAACCGCATCATATTCGTCGGGACGGGCTTGGCGGATGATCGGTTCTTGCATCTGATGAGCCCGGGTTGCGGCATGCCGACAATGTCAGCACAGGGCAGGTGTGAAAACCAGCTGACAAGCGCTTCGAAACAACGCCGCCGTAATGGATTTGTCGCGAAGGCGACAAAATCGCTCCTTCTTGTCCCATCGTTTGCAGGCCGGGTGGAGAGCCCGGGCCGCGGGCCGGTATCGGGGCGGCGGAAGTTGCGGCAACCAGCGTCTTCACATCGCAGCTACCGACGGCACTGGATCACTTTCCACGGCCTGACGATGCGAGTATACGGACGGAAACAGGGACGGGAAAACAAGAACACATTGGAGAGATCATGGATACCGAAGCCAAGTGCCCGTTCACGGGCGCGAACCGCGCACACAGCAACCGCGACTGGTGGCCGAACCAGCTGAGACTGGAGGCTCTCCACCAGCACTCCAGCCTGTCCAATCCGATGGGCCAGGCGTTCGACTACGCCAAGGAGTTCAAGAGCCTCGACCTCGATGCCGTGGTCAAGGACCTCAAGGCCCTGATGACGGATTCGCAGGAATGGTGGCCGGCCGATTTCGGTCATTATGGCGGCCTGATGATCCGCATGGCCTGGCACAGCGCCGGCACCTACCGCATCACCGACGGCCGCGGCGGCGCCGGCGCCGGTCAGCAGCGCTTTGCGCCACTCAACAGCTGGCCTGACAACGCCAACCTCGACAAGGCGCGCCGGCTGATGTGGCCGATCAAGCAGAAATATGGCCGCAAGATCTCCTGGGCCGATCTGATGGTGCTGGCCGGCAATGTCGCGCTGGAGTCGATGGGCTTCAAGACGTTCGGTTTTGCCGGCGGCCGCGCCGACGTCTGGGAGCCCGAAGAACTGTTCTGGGGTCCCGAGGGCACCTGGCTCGGCGACGAACGCTATAGCGGCGAGCGCCAGCTCGCCGAACCGCTCGGTGCGGTGCAGATGGGCCTCATCTACGTCAATCCGGAAGGGCCGAACGGCAAGCCGGATCCGGTCGCGGCCGCCAAGGACATCCGCGAGACGTTCTTCCGCATGGCGATGAACGACGAGGAGACGGTTGCGCTGATCGCCGGCGGCCACACCTTTGGCAAGACCCACGGTGCGGGCGACCCGTCACTGATCGGTGCCGAGCCGGAAGGCGGCGCCCTCGAGGAGCAGGGCCTCGGCTGGAAGAGCAAGTTCGGCACCGGCATCGGCGCCGACGCGATCACCGGCGGGCCGGAAGTCGTCTGGACCCAGACTCCGACCAAGTGGAGCAACTACTTCTTCGAAAACCTGTTCAGGTACGAGTGGGAGCTGACCAGGAGCCCGGCAGGTGCGCAGCAGTGGCAGGCGAAAGGCGCCGAGGCGAGCATCCCGGATCCCTTCGACAAGACGAAGAAGCGTGTGCCGACCATGCTCACGACGGATCTGTCGCTGCGCTTCGATCCGGCCTATGAAAAGATCTCGCGGCGTTTCTACGAGCACCCGGATCAGTTCGCGGACGCGTTTGCCCGCGCCTGGTTCAAGCTCACGCATCGCGACATGGGGCCGCGCGCGCGCTACCTCGGCCCGCTGGTGCCGAAGGAGACGCTGATCTGGCAGGATCCGATTCCTGCCGTGGATCATCCGCTCGTCGACGACAAGGACGTCGAAGCGCTGAAGGCAAAGATCCTCGCCTCGGGGCTCACGGTATCGCAACTGGTCTCGGCGGCCTGGGCCTCCGCGTCCACGTTCCGCGGCTCGGACAAGCGCGGCGGCGCCAATGGCGCGCGCGTTCGCCTCAGCCCGCAGAAGGACTGGGAGGTCAACGAGCCGGCGCAGCTGAAAGCCGTGCTGCAAAAGCTCGAAGCCATCCAGAAGGAGTTCAATGGTGCCGGAGCCAAGAAGATCTCGCTCGCCGACCTGATCGTGCTCGGCGGCTCCGCCGCGGTCGAGAAGGCGGCGAAGGACGGCGGCACCGCGGTGAAGGTCCCCTTCACGGCCGGACGCATGGATGCTTCGGACGCAGAGACCGATGCGGCCTCGTTCGCGCCGCTCGAGCCGCGGGCCGACGGCTTCCGCAACTATCTCAGCGGCAAGCGGCAGTTCATGAAGCCTGAAGAGGCGCTGGTCGATCGGGCAGAGCTGCTGACATTGACGGCACCCGAAATGACGGTGCTGGTCGGGGGCCTGCGCGTGCTCGGCGCCAATGTCGGCAAGTCAAAGCATGGCGTGTTCACGAGCAAGCCGGAGACGCTGAGCAACGACTTCTTCGTCAACCTGCTCGACATGGCCACGGAGTGGCAGCCGAAGCCGGGCGCCGAGGGCGTCTATGAAGGGCATGACCGCAAGACCAAGGCGGCGAAGTGGACCGGCACGCGCGTCGACCTGATCTTCGGCTCGCACTCGCAGCTCCGCGCGTTTGCCGAGGTCTATGCCTCTTCCGATGCGAAGGAGAAGTTCGTCAACGACTTCGTGGCGGCCTGGACCAAGGTGATGAACCTCGACCGCTTCGAGCTGGCGTGAGGCGGGCGATCAAGGATCAAGCCGACCGCGAGTGAGGCGCACTGCTCCCGCTCGCCCAACTCGTCATCCCCCGCGTAGGCGGGGGATTCAGTACGCTGCGGCCTATCGGCTCAAGCACTGCCGTCTCTGGAATACTGGATCGCCCGGTCAAGCCGGGCGATGACAAGCGTAAAGGGACAGTCATCGCCTACCAAAGCAAAAAGGGCGGCTGAAACAGCCGCCCTTTTCATTTGTCTGAGACGTTCCGTTGTCGCGATCGTTGCGCCAACTACTCGCCCGCGGCCTCGCGCGGCGCCGGCGCGTCGGCCTTCGGCTTGGCCTCGAGGTCCTCGCCGGTGGTCTGATCGACCGCCTTCATCGACAGCCGCGTCTTGCCGCGATCGTCGAAGCCGAGCAGCTTGACCTTCACCTTGTCGCCTTCCTTGACGACGTCGGAGGTCTTCTGCACCCGGCTGGCCGCGAGCTGGCTGATGTGCACGAGGCCGTCGCGCGTGCCGAAGAAGTTCACGAAGGCGCCGAACTCCATCACCTTCACGACGGTGCCGTCATAGATCTGGCCGACTTCCGGATCGGAAGCGATCGACTTGATCCACTTGATCGCGGCCTTCATCGCATCGCCATCGCTGGAGGCGACCTTCACGGTGCCATCGTCCTCGATGTTGATCTTGGCGCCGGTCTTTTCCACGATCTCGCGGATCACCTTGCCGCCGGTGCCGATCACCTCGCGGATCTTGTCGGTCGCGATCTTGAAGGTCTCGATGCGTGGCGCATATTCGCCGAGCTCGGCGCGCGCCGCGGTGAGCGCCTTGGACATCTCGCCGAGGATGTGTATCCGCCCCTCGCGCGCCTGGCCGAGCGCCACGCGCATGATCTCCTCGGTGATGCCCTCGATCTTGATGTCCATCTGCAGCGAGGTGATGCCGCCCTCGGTGCCGGCGACCTTGAAGTCCATGTCGCCGAGATGGTCCTCGTCGCCGAGGATGTCGGAGAGCACGGCGAAGCGGCTGCCTTCCAGAATCAGGCCCATCGCAATGCCGGCGGTCGGCCGCTTCAGCGGCACACCGGCATCCATCAGCGCCAGCGAGGAGCCGCAGACGGTCGCCATCGACGAGGAGCCGTTCGATTCGGTGATCTCGGAGACCACGCGGATCGTGTAGGGGAACTCGTGATGCAGCGGCAGCACCGGATGGATCGCCCGCCAGGCGAGCTTGCCATGACCGATGTCGCGCCGCTTCGGGCTGCCGACGCGGCCGGTCTCGCCGACCGAGAAGGGCGGGAAGTTGTAGTGCAGCAGGAAGGTTTCCTTGTACGTCCCCGACAGTGCGTCGACATACTGCTCGTCCTCGCCGGTGCCGAGTGTGGTGACGACCAGCGCCTGGGTCTCGCCGCGGGTGAACAGCGCCGAGCCATGGGCACGCGGCAGCACGCCGACTTCGCAGGTGATGTTGCGCACCGTCTTGACGTCGCGGCCGTCGATGCGCTTGCCGGTGTCCAGGATGTTCCAGCGCACGATCTTGGCTTCCAGCGACTTGAAGACGTCGGCGATGCGCGTCTTGTCGTATTTCGGCTCCTGCCCCTCGGGGAAGTAGTGCGCCATCACCTTCTCCTTGGCGACGCCGACGGCGGCATAGCGCTCCTGCTTGATGGCGATCGCATAGGCCTTGCGCAGGTCCTGCTCGACGAGGCCGAGCATCTCCTTCTCGATCGCGCTGTCGTCCGGCAGTTGCACCTCGAGCGGCTCCTTGGCGGCCTTTTCCGCGAGCTCGATGATCGCCTTGATGACGGGCTGGAAATGCCGGTGGCCGAACATCACGGCACCGAGCATGATGTCCTCGTTGAGCTCCTTGGCCTCCGATTCCACCATCAGCACGGCGTCCGCGGTGCCGGCGACCACGAGGTCGAGCTGGGTCTCGCCCATCTCGTCGAGTGCGGGATTGAGCACATATTCATCGTTGATGAAGCCGACGCGCGCGGCGCCGATCGGGCCGCGGAACGGCACGCCCGAGAGCGTCAGCGCGGCGGAGGTCGCGACCATCGCCAGCACGTCGGGATCGTTCTCCATGTCGTGCGAGAGCGCGGTGACGATGACCTGGGTCTCGTTGCGCCAGCCGTCGACGAACAGCGGGCGGATCGGACGGTCGATCAGGCGCGAGACCAGTGTCTCCTTCTCGGTCGGACGGCCTTCGCGCTTGAAATAGCCGCCGGGAATGCGGCCCGCGGCGTAGGCCTTCTCCTGGTAGTCGACGGTCAGCGGCAGGAAGTCGACGCCCTCGCGCGGCGATTTCGCCGCGACCACGGTCGCCAGCACGACGGTCTCGCCATAGCTCGCGATGACGGCGCCGCCGGCCTGGCGCGCGATCTTGCCGGTTTCAAGCCTGAGCGGACGGCCGCCCCAATCGATTTCCACTGAATGAGTATTGAACATTTCGGTCTTCTTTCATCGGTTCACGAAAGAAGGGAGCACGAATCACAAAAACCATGCGCAAGATGGCAGGACGCTGATCAGCTCGAGATCAGCGTCCTGCGATCCTGCCATGGTTTTTGGAGTTCGGATGGCTCCATCCTTCCGGTCGTACGGGCACCTTGCCCGCTAAAGTCCCAGCTGCCGGATTGCCGCTGGACACTCCATTCCAATGGGCCTGATCGTTTTGGAAAACGGTTACGCAGATTTCCCAAATCAGGCCCAAACGCAGGATCGTGTCGTGAAGGCCGCTGGTTTGGGCCTTTCGCAAGATCATGCAAAAACGCGTGCCCTTTTCGGAGCACGCGGGGGTAACAAGCTCAACGACGAATGTTGTGCTTTTCGAGCAGCGCCTTGTAGCGCGCCTCGTCCGTCTTCTTGAGATAGTCGAGAAGCGAACGACGGGTCGAGACGAGCTTCAAGAGCCCACGACGCGAATGATTGTCCTTCACGTGGGACTTGAAATGGCCGGTGAGGTTGTTGATGCGTTCCGACAGGATCGCGACCTGGACCTCCGGCGAGCCGGTGTCGCCGGCCTTGGTGGCACTCGCCTTGATGATTTCCGCCTTGCGCTGTGCGGTAATCGACATCGTCACACTCTTTCATTCTGGTTGCGACCGGGACTGGCAGTCAGCCCGGTCAGGTTGAACACGCGCTTGGGGATGAGTTCGCCATTGCCAATTTCGGCAAGCGCCAGAAGGCGCCCTGCCACCGTGACATAGACTGTGCCGCTACAATTGGGCGCATCCCGTCCGCGCAACAAAACGGCCTGGCCCCTGTGGAGCCTTGCCGCATCCGCCCGAGTGACGGCCAGTGCCGGGATGTCGTCCAGCGCGGTCTCAACGGGCAAAAGCGCGTCGGCGAGGCTTCCCTCGCCGGACGCGGCTCTATTGCACAAAGCCTCCAACTGTTCCAGCGGAATCATGTCAGTTTCGCCAAACGGACCAACAAGCGTCCGCCGCAGCGCGCAGATATGGCCGAAACAGCCGAGAATCCGGCCGATATCGCGGGCCAGCGCCCGCACATAGGTCCCCTTGCCGCACTCGGCGTCGAACACCGAATGGCTGCTATCCGGCTGTTCGACAAGGGTTAATTCATGGATCTCGACCGGCCGCGGGGCCAGTTCGACGACCTCGCCGTCGCGCGCCAGATCATAGGCCCGCTCGCCCTGTACCTTGATCGCCGAGTAGCGCGGCGGGGTCTGCTCGATCACGCCGGTGAATTGCGGCAGCAGCGCGCGGATCGCCTCGGCGGTCGGCCTGACCTCGCTGGTCTTGACCACCTGGCCTTCGGTGTCGTCGGTATCCCGCTCCTCTCCCCAGCAGACCGTGAAGCGGTAGCGCTTGCGGCCGTCCATCACGAAGGGAACGGTCTTGGTGGCCTCGCCGAGCGCGATCGGCAGGCCGCCCGAGGCGAGCGGGTCGAGCGTGCCGGCATGGCCTGCGCGCTTCGCCGAAAACAGCCGCTTCACGACCGCAACCGCCTGCGTCGACGTCATGCCGATCGGCTTGTCGAGCACGACCCAGCCGTGGACATCGCGCTTGTCGCGCTTCTTCTGCTCGCGGGGAGCCTGCGCGACCGGGCCGGTCGAAACAGGCGGCTGAGGCGCCGCGTCGTCGTGCCGTGCATCGAAAATTTTTTTCGTGGCGCCGTCGCGCGATTCAACCTCCGCTGCGCCGGGCGCGCGGTTCGCCTGTGTCATGGTCATGAACTCTCGTCCGAATCGGGTGCGAGGTCTCTCTGCACCGCAGGTGTTCGCAGCAATTTCTCGATCCGTTCCGCCTCATCGAATCGTTCGTCGACGCGGAAGCGGATATCAGGGGCAAATTTCAGGTTAACGCGCCGCGCGACCTCGCCGCGCAGGAATTTCTTGTTGCGCTCCAGCGCCGCGACCACGATCTCGGTGTCGCGTCCGCCGAGCGGCATCACATAAATCGTTGCAAGCTTCAGATCCGGCGACATCCGAACTTCCGGCACAGTAATGGTGTGGCCTTCGAGTTCCGGGTCGTGCACGTCACCGTGGATAAGAATGTCGGCAACAGCGTGGCGCACCGCTTCGCCGACCCGCAGCTGGCGCTGCGATCCGCCTGCTGCGGAAGCTCTTTTGTGCTGACGAGACATGGTCTTCTCTCAAAATCGTCGTTGGCCGAACTTATCCCGGCTATTCACATCCCCGGGCTGTTGCGAAACAACAGACGTGGATGCCCCAGGTTTTGCGCGAAGACGCGCTTCGCACATTGCCGCGGACATGACGACGCTGTTTCAGTTCACATCAACCTCGGCGCGCGCTCTAAGATTTGGACTTAGAGCGAGCGCTGGATGGTTTCGACGCGGTAGCATTCGATCACGTCGCCGACACGCATGTCGCCGTAGTTCTCGAACGCCATGCCGCACTCCTGGCCGGCCTGGACTTCCTTCACTTCGTCCTTGAAGCGCTTCAGCGTCGACAGCTTGCCTTCGTGCACGACGACGTTGTCGCGGATCAGCCGGACATTGGCGCCGCGTTCCACGGTGCCGTCGGTGACGCGGCAGCCTGCGACCTTGCCGACCTTGGAGATGTTGAACACTTCCAGGATCTGGGCATTGCCGAGCATGGTTTCACGCAAGGTCGGCGCAAGCAGGCCGCTCATCGCCTTCTTCACGTCGTCCACGAGGTCGTAGATGATGTTGTAGTAGCGGATCTCGATGCCGTTGCGCTTGGCGGCGGCCGCCGCCTCCTTGTTGGCGCGCACCGAGAAGCCGATGATGGCGGCGCCAAAGCCTTCGGCGAGCGTCACATCGGATTCCGAGATGCCGCCGACGCCGGCATGCAGGATGCGGGCGGCGACCTCTTCGGTGCCGAGCTTTTCCAGCGAGCCCAGGATCGCTTCCAGCGAGCCTTGCACGTCGGCCTTGACGATCAGCGGGAACTCCTTGCGGCCCGCGGTTTTCAGCTGCGACATCATCTGCTCGAGCGAGCCGCGCATGCCCGAGATCGAGGCGGCGGCGTTCTCGCGCTTCTGATGGGCGCGGTAGCTGGTGATCTGGCGGGCGCGGGCTTCGTTCTCGACCACGGCGAGCCGGTCGCCGGCTTCCGGCGGCCCGTTGAAGCCGAGCACCTCGACCGGCACCGAGGGGCCAGCCTCCGTCAGCGTCTCGCCCTGGTCCGAGATCAGGGCGCGGACGCGGCCCATCTCGGCGCCGGCGACGATGATGTCGCCGACCATCAGCGTGCCGCGCTGCACCAGCACTGTTGCCACCGGGCCGCGGCCGCGATCGAGCTTGGCCTCGATCACGGTGCCCTCCGCCGGGCGATGCGAGTTGGTCTTCAGGTCCAGGATTTCGGCCTGCAGCACGATCATTTCGAGCAGGCGATCGAGATTGGTCTTGTTCTTGGCTGAGACCTCGACATCGACGACGTCGCCGCCGAGCGATTCCACCTGCACCTCGTACTGCAACAGCTCGGTGCGCACGCGCTCGGGCCGTGCATCGGGCTTGTCGATCTTGTTGATCGCGACGATCATCGGCACCTTGGCCGCCTTGGCGTGATTGATGGCCTCGACCGTCTGCGGCATCACGCCGTCATCGGCCGCCACCACCAGGATCACGATGTCGGTGACCTTGGCGCCGCGGGCGCGCATCGCGGTGAACGCGGCATGGCCGGGCGTATCGATGAAGGTGATCTTCTTGCCGCTGTCGGGCGCGGTCACCTGGTAGGCGCCGATATGCTGGGTGATGCCGCCGGCTTCGCCGGAGACCACATTGGCGTGGCGCAGCGCATCCAGCAGCGAGGTCTTGCCGTGGTCGACATGGCCCATCACGGTCACGACCGGCGAGCGCGGCTCGGTGTCGGTGGAATCGTCGACCACATCGAACAGGCCTTCCTCGACGTCGGAGGCCGCCACGCGCTTGACACTGTGTCCCAGTTCCTCGGCGATCAGCTGCGCGGTGTCGGCATCGATCACGTCGGTGATCTTGTGCATCGCGCCCTGCCTCATCAACAGCCGGATCACGTCGACCGCGCGCTCGGACATGCGGTTGGCGAGTTCCTGGATCGTGATGGCTTCGGGAATGATCACCTCGCGGATCAGCTTCTCCTTCGGCTCGTTCGAGGCGTGGCCCTTCAGGCGCTGAGTGCGGCGGCGGAACGAGGCGATCGAGCGTTCGCGCACGTCGTCGGCATTGAGGGCGGTCACGAGCGTCAATCGGCCGCGCTGCTTCTGCGGCGCCGGCTTGTGCGTGGTCTTGGCGGGCGCCGGGCGCACGGCCCCGCCGGGGCCGCGGCGGATCTGGCGCGGACCTTCGTCTTCCTCAGGCTCGGCGGCGACACCCGGCGCGCGGCCACCGGGCGGCATCGCAGGGGCGCGTGCGGTTGGCGCCGTAGCGGCCGTGCGGGTGGTTGCCGCCGGGCGAGCTGCCGCCGGCGGACGCGCGGGGGCCGACGCCGGCGTTGCCACGGGCCGGGGGGCTTCGGCTTCGCCAAAACGCTTCTTGGCTTCCTGTTCCGCCCTGCGCTTGGCCTCTTCGTCGGCGCGATGACGATCATCTTCGGCCTTGCGGCGCGCTTCGGCGGCTTCCCGCTCGGCCTTCTCGGCGCTCTCGCGGATGGCGCGGCGCCTCGCTTCCTCTTCCGCGATGCGGCGCTCTTCGACGTCGCGCTGCCTGGCGTCGGCGAGCGCGCTGGCGCGGGCCGAGCGCTCGTCCTCGGTCAGGGTCGGCAAGACCACGCCGGACCGGTTGCGGGGCTGAGGCGGGGGGCTGGCGGCCGGGCGTGCAGCGCCGCTGGGAGCGGCCTTCGCGACCACAGGCTCCGGGACATGCGGCGCCTCGGCAACGCCATCGCCGCCAACGCGGCGCTTGCCGCGTTTTTCCACGACCACCTGCTTGCTGCGGCCGTGCGGGAAGCTCTGGCGCACGGTGCCCGTCTCGACGCGCGGCTTGAGCGTCAAGGTCTTGCTCGGGACACTCAGCTTCTTGTCGCCAGGCGTATTCTGATCGGCCATTCAGTCGTCCTAATGTTGTTCGGCGTGCGTTCCTGCGCACTATCGTTGATGCAAGCGTTCTTAATCAGAAGTCTCGTCGCCAATAGAATTCTCAGGCCCGGTTCCGGCAGTCCTGTCGTCATCCGCCAGCCGGTATCGGACCAGGGTCAGGCTGCGCGACAGGAAGGTCCTGCTCGCCGGGCCCGCGAGCAGCGCAGCATGTATCACATTTGCCCGTGAAAGTGCCAAATCCAATTCTGCCGAAGTCAGCGCCGCAATGATGGGGAATTCCGCCGTTTCCTTCTTGTTCCCCTCATTTTGCCTGACCAGGGCGTCGAGCTTGCGGATTCCGTCTGGGGCTCCGTCGGAGGCGTGGATCAGGGCCGCAAGGCCGGAATGGCCGCGACCCGCCTTGAGCAACGCCTCGACCTTGGCAAAGCCGGAAACCACTTGGCCGGCCTTGGCGGCAACCGCCAGGGCCTCGACCACGCTGCTTGCCAGGAGCCGCTCAGTGTCCGCCGCAAGCGTCGCCGCCGCGCGGACGCCACGCTTGAATCCCCTCGCAAATTGGTGACGGCGGACCGCTTCCGCAACCACCTGGCGCGATGCCGAAAGCCACAATCCGCGCCCGGGAAGCTTGCGCTTGATGTCCGGCACGACCTCACCGCGCGGGGACACCACGAACCGGATCAGTTCTCCGACCGGTTTGACCTCGCGGCTGACCGCGCACAGCCGCAGCGGCGCAGACCTTTTGGTCTGCGGTCCGTCGTCGAGCTCGGGGTCGGCCAGCGCCAGCATGCGAAGGGCATCTCCCAAAAACCTTAGGCCGAGGCCGGTTCGGAGGGCTCATCCTCCTCGGTCGGCTCCGCGGTCTTGGCGAGATCGGCCTCGCTGATCCAGCCCGCCTTGACGCGCGCCTGCATGATCAGGGCCTCGGCGTCGTCGCGCGAGATCTCGATGCCGTCGAGGAAGCCCTTGTGTTTCGTCGGCTCGCTGCCCTCCTTGCGCTCGGTCCAGCCGACCAGATCGTCGGTGGCGCAGCCGGCCAGGTCCTCGACCGTCTTGACGCCGTTTTCGCCGAGTTTCACCAGCATCTTCGAGGTGACGCCGGGCACCGTCTTCATGTCATCCTCCACGCCGAGCTCCCTCCGCTTGTTCTCGAGTTCGTTCTCGAGCTGATCAAGATATTCCTTCGCCCGGCTCTGCAGCTCCTGGGCGGTTTCCTCGTCGAAACCCTCGATGCCGGCCAGTTCCTTGGCGTCTACCATCGCGAGTTCCTCGACCGAGGTAAAGCCTTCGGACGCGAGCAGCTGGCCGACCACCTCGTCGACATTCAGCGCTTCCATGAAGACACGGGTGGAGTTTTCGAAATCGGCCTGCCGGCGCTCCGATTCCTCCTGCTCGGTCAAAATGTCGATGTCCCAGCCGGTGAGCTGCGAGGCGAGGCGCACGTTCTGGCCACGCCGGCCGATCGCGAGCGACAGCTGGTTGTTGGTATCGGGAACCACGACCTCGATGCGTTCGCGGTCCTCGTCGATCACGACCTTGGAGACCTCGGCGGGCGCCAGTGCGTTGACGACGAAGGTCGCGATGTCGGGCGACCAGGGAATGATATCGATCTTCTCGCCCTGCAGCTCGTTGACCACGGCCTGCACGCGCGAGCCGCGCATGCCGACGCAGGCGCCGACCGGATCGACCGAGGAATCGCGCGAGATCACTCCGATCTTGGCGCGCGAACCGGGATCGCGGGCCACCGCCTTGATCTCGACGATGCCGTCATAGATTTCCGGCACTTCCTGCGCGAACAGTTTTGCCATGAATTGCGGATGGGTGCGGGACAGGAAGATCTGCGGCCCGCGGGTCTCGCGCCGCACATCGAAGATATAAGCGCGCACCCGGTCACCGTTGCGGAACACCTCGCGCGGCAGCATTTCGTCGCGGCGGATGATGGCCTCGCCGCGGCCGAGGTCGACGATGACGCTGCCATATTCGACGCGCTTGACGACGCCGTTGACGATGTCGCCGATGCGGTCCTTGAATTCCTGGTACTGCCGGTCGCGCTCGGCCTCGCGCACCTTCTGCACGATCACCTGCTTGGCGGATTGTGCGGCGATGCGGCCATATTCCAGCGGCGGCAGCGTGTCGGCGATGGTGTCGCCGATCTGTGCGCCTGGATTGGCCCGGCGCGCATCCTCGAGCGAAATCTGGTTGGCCGAGTTCTCGACGACCTCGACCACCAGCATGTGGCGCGACAGGCGCAGTTCGCCCTTCTTGGCGTCGATCTCGGCATGGACGTCGGTCTCGCTGCCGTAACGGGCGCGTGCCGCCTTCGCGATGGCATCTTCCATCGCCGAGATCACGATGCCGCGGTCGATCGACTTTTCGCGCGCCACGGCGTCCGCGATCTGCAGCAGTTCGAGCTTGTTGGCACTGACTGCCATGTTCAGTCTCCTCTCTCAGGATCGGATACGCCTCTGCGCAGCCGCTCGGCCGCGAGGCGATGTTTCTTGGTATTGGCCGGCGCCGGCTTCTTTGCCGGTTTCGACTTTGACTCACGACTGCCCGCATGCGCTGCCGCCGGCGGCTCAAGGCCGAGATCGCGCTTCAGTTCGCGCTCGGCCTGCTTGCCGCGCCGCATCGATTCCGCGATCAGGGCGTCGGTCAGCACCAGCCTTGCCTCGGCGATGTCTTCCATCGGCAGCAGGACCGCGGCCTCGTCACCTGATGGCACGTCGTCGCGAACGAGGCGAACCGCGCTGCCCGCAACGCCATCGAGCGTGCCGCGGAACCGCTTGCGCCCCTGATGGGGGACCGCCATCTCGACCTTCACGAGATGGCCGGTATTGCGCTCGAAATCGGAGCGGCGCACCAGCGGCCGGTCGATGCCGGGCGAGGAGATTTCCAGCCGATAGGCGCGCTCGATCGGATCGGCGACATCGAGCACCGGCGACAGCGCGCGCGAAACCGCCTCGCAATCGTCGATCAGCATCGTTCCATCCGGCCGTTCCGCCATGATCTGCACCGTGCAGCCGGCCTCACCGGAGATCCGGATGCGCACCAGCCGATAGCCCATGCCGGCGAGCACGGGCCCGGCGATCGCCGACACCCGCGCAGCAACGCCCGGCTCGACGATCAGGCGCGGCTCGGCCAGAAGGTCGGCGTCCATGGAAGGCGCGATTGGATCGGTCATGCCCAGGTCGGCTGTCGGGTCGGCTGTCAGGTTGGTTTGGCCTTGACGGTTTAGGGAACCGCCTGTCCCCTTTGGCGGCGCTCCGCCCCGCAGGGTTCAGGTAATAAAAAAGAGCGGGTCCTTTCGGGCCCACTCTCATCACGAGATCGTATGAGAAGATAAGTTGATCGCGAACATAGCGACTTCCGGCGGCTCCGGCAAGGTCCCCAAGAGGTAAAACGTCGGGCATTTTGGTGCTTTCGGCCGGCTCCAGCGCCTAATCCTTCCTTCACCAAGCTTGCTTAAATTGGTCGGAAATGCCGCCGGCAGCAGCGGCGCTCCGCAGTGCCGCGCGTGCCTCGAAGTGGCCATGCGAATCGGCAAGTCACCCGCGCCAACCCGGTCCCATTGGGGGACAAATGCGTTCGCGCGTGTTTTGAGCAGGATCCGATGACAGCGGCCACTTCGTTGATACCCGGCCTCGACGACATGGTCCGGAATGGCAGTCCGGAGCGCCTCGCCGAGGTCGGGCGCCGCATTGCAGCGCTGTTCCTGCAGGACGCCGGCCATCTCTCGACCAGGCATGTCGAGTTCTTCGACGGCCTGCTGGTCAATCTTGTGCCGCATGCCGACCTGAAGGAACGCGCCGAACTCGCCGAACGGCTGTCGCTGCTTGGCAACGCGCCGCGCAATCTGGTTGGGCAGATGGCGCGCGACAACGAGATCCTGATCGCCGGGCCGCTGCTGCGTCGCTCGATCGCGATCGACGAGACCCTGCTGCTCGAGATCGCGCGCGCGAAGGGGCAGGACCATCTGCTGGCGATGTCGGAGCGGCCGCAGCTGTCGCCCGATCTCACCGACGTCATCATCGGGCGCGGCGACCGCGACGTGGTGCGGCGTGCCGCCGGAAATGCCGGCGCGCGATTTTCCGATCGCGGCTATGCCGAACTGGTGCGGCGCGCCGGTTCCGACGGCGTGCTGACGCTTGCGGTGGGCCAGCGCCCCGATCTCTCCGATCAGCATCTGAGAGCGCTGCTCGCCGGCGCGCTGGATGTGGTGCGCCATCGCCTGTTCGACATCGCAAAACCGGCGCGGCAGGCCGCGATCAGGCAGGCCATCAGCGAACTCTCCGGGGTGTCCGACCATTTTGAAAGCCATCGCGACTTCGTGCCCGCGCAGCGCGCGATCATCGCCCTGCATGCCGCGGGACACCTCAACGAGGCCGCGCTGATCGGCTTTGCCAAGGCGTTCAATTACGAGGAGTCGGTTGTGGCGCTCGCGGCGCTGTCGGGCGTTGCGATCGCCACGCTCGACCGGCTGTTCTCCGGCGACCGGCACGATCCCATCCTGATCGTGGGCAAGTTCATTGGGCTGGAATGGGCGACGGTCCGCGCGCTCCTCCTGCTCCGGCTCGGCCCGCATCGCGTCCCGGCGGCCGCCGATCTCGAGAACGCGCGGGTGAATTTTGCGCGGCTGATGCCGTCCACCGCCGAGCGGGTCGTAACCTTCTGGAAGAGCCGCCGGACCGCATAGCGTTTGACTATCGAGCCGCATCGGAGGTGCGCCCCCTCTCCCCGCGAGCGGGGAGAGGTCCACCCATCATATCCTGCGAAACCGCAGATAGGTTGCGCGCCGTCCTTCGCGTTCGGCCTTCTGGCCGTAGCGCGTCATGGTGTAGCCATCCCACGGCGCGCGCCAATCGGCGGCGCGCTCCGCGGTCCAGACGAAATCGCGCGAGCGGGCGAGGTGCGCCAGCGTCCAGGCGCAGTAGTCGTCGATGTCGCTGACGAAACGGAATTCGCCGCCGCTCGTCAGCACGCGTGCCATCGCCGCGATGGTGGCGTCCTGAACAAAACGCCGCTTCCAGTGCCGCCGCTTCGGCCAGGGATCGGGATGGATCAGGTCGATCCGCGTCAGCGCGCGCGCCGGCAGCCAGGCCAGCAGCTCGGCGGCGTCGCCGGCGAAAAGTCTGACGTTGCCGATGTCATGGCTCTCGATCTGCGCCAGGATTTTTGCCATCCCGTTGACATAGGGCTCGCAGCCGATGAAGCCGGTCTCGCCTTGCGCACGCGCTTCCGCGGCCAGATGTTCGCCGCCGCCAAAACCGATCTCGAGCTTGATCTCCCGGGCCGGCGGATCGAACAGATCAGCGATATCAGTGGGCGCCGGACCTGAAATCTCCAGCGCAAGCCGGGGCAGCAAATGCGCGACCAGATCGGCCTGATGCGCGCGCAGTCTGTGGCCCTTGCGGCGGCCGAAGAACGCGCCGCGGCCGCGCGGCGCGCCGCCATCCTCGTGCGCACGAACGTGATTGCGGGGATCGCCGCCGAGCGCGCTCATCGCAGCGTCTGGTACAGCCCGTAGAGCAGCCGGGACCGCGGCTCGATCGACGAAACGTACATCTGCTCGTAATGGGTATGCGCACCCTTGCCGTCGACGCCGAGCCCGTCGAGGGTTGCGGTGTGCGGCGCGGTGAAGTTGCCATCCGATCCGCCGCCCGTATAGGTGTCGACCAGATCGAAGCCGAGCTCGGCCGCAAGCTGCCTCGCATGCTCGAACAAGGCGGCGCCGGCATTGTTCTTCTCGTAGGGCGGACGATTGAGGTCGCCAACCACGTCGACGCTGAGACCTTCGCTGCGCGAGCGCAGCGACAGGATCCTTGCAACCAGCTCCTCCGCATCGGCAAAGGAGGGAACCCGCAAGTCGACCTCGGCGTAGGCCTCTTCCGCGATCACGTTCGGCCGCGTGCCGCCCCGCACCACGCCGACATTGACCGTGATGCCGCGCTTCGGATCGTTCATGGCCTCCAGCGCATGGATGACGTTGGCGAGCTCGCGGATGGCGCTGCGCCCATCTTCCGGCCGCGATCCTGCGTGGGCAGGCGTGCCCTTGATGAAGACCTCGAACCGCCCGACGCCCTTGCGCCCGGTGACGATCTTGCCGCCGTCGCGCGCCGGTTCCGTGACCAGGACATATTTGGCCCGCTGCCCCTCCGCTTCGATCAGCGCGCGCGAGGTCGGGCTGCCGATCTCCTCGTCCGAGGTGAAGATCTGGGTGATGCCGAGTGGCGGCTGCGCGCCGTTGGCACAGATCTGGCGGAACGCATGGAAGGCGAGATAGGCGCCGCCCTTCATGTCGTAGATGCCGGGACCGAACACGCTGTCACCTTCGGTCCGGAATGGCAGCCGCGCGATGAAGCCCAGGGGATGCACGGTGTCGAGATGGCTCAGCACCAGAATGCCCGGCTGCTCCTGTCCCCAGGACGAGCGTGCCACGAGATGATCGCCGCAGCCGTCCTTGCCGGGGATTCGTTCGAGGGTGGCGGGCAGGTCGCGATAGCCATCGGCGACATGGGTGACGAGCTTGTTGACCTGCTCGGGGGCTTCGGTCGGCGTCTCGATCTCCACCCAGCGGCGGATGCCGTCGAGGATGATGTTGGGGTCGAATGGGTTGGACGACATCGTGCTCCGCGGGATGGTTTTGTCGGCGGTTCGGGAACTTAGTGCATGATCCGGAAAAGTGCGAAGCGGTTTTTCCGAAAACATCACGCTCGAACAACCAGCTGACGCGACGGCGAATTCGACCTCGTCGCGCTGCAGCGCGGCGCCTGACATGCGCTTCAGCATGTCGACGATTTCAAGGGATGAACCGCGGACGCAAGTGCCGCCGCGGACATCCATCCGCTGTATGTTTCGCACCTTCGGTCCCGGATTCCGGAACCGGCGCCGCCATTATAAGAATCCGCGACGCCACGGCGGCGACATCGGTTCACCGACGTCGGATCGAAAGCGGCACTCAAATCATGGGCAGCAGCCTTGAGACTTTCCGAAGTCCGCGCAAGGTGCGGCGGCGACCTGGACGTCGCGGACTTCGGAAAGCAGCCTTTAGCGCTTCTCGGCCGCCTCGCGCGCGGCGATCTGCTCGACCAGATCGACGATGCTGCGCCGGAGCTTGGCATCGGTGATCTTGGTGAAGGCGCGGGTCAGCGCCAGTCCTTCCGAGGTGGCGAGAAAGTCGGAGACGTAGGTCGGCGAACCATTGTCGCCAAAACCTTCGGCTGCGGCCGAACCGCTCGGTCCGCCCTCGAACAGGAACGACACCGGGACCTGCAGCACTTCCGAAATCTGCTGGATGCGGCTGGCACCGACGCGGTTGGTGCCCTTCTCGTATTTCTGGATCTGCTGGAAGGTCAGCCCGAGCGCCTCGCCAAGCTTTTCCTGGCTCATCCCGAGCATGATGCGGCGCATCCGCACCCGACTGCCAACGTATTTGTCAACAGGGTTGGGTGCTTTCGACATCTCCGTTACTCCTTGTGGGCGGACACACGCGATGGGACATGCCTCGCGTCGTCACGCCGTCTTTCCTAGTCTGCAACTCAGCGGGATACAGTCAAATTGAACGATTTGACGACGTCTCGTGGAGGGATATTCAGAATGCGAATTGCACCGTCAGTCTGTCAACTAGTGCGCTCACGCATGTCATAGAATATTTTTAGGAAATGAAAAGAAACATGAAGAAGGAACAAGAATATGCAGGGATCAAGATGTGCGCTTCGTAAAACGGCGCTTGAGAACTATCAATAAACCTAAGACAACAATCATCGCAGCCGGAATGTCTCCAGTTCGTGCATAGATTGTCGGTGCAATCGCCGCGGGCAGACGCGAATCAAGGACGCCCTCGATGCCGAGGCTCAGCTGCGCGACCATGCGCCCCACCGGGTCGACGACTGCCGAGATGCCGGTGTTGGCGGCGCGCACCAGCGGCAGTCCCTGTTCGATGGCCCGCAGCCTCGCCTGCTGCATGTGCTGATAGGGACCGGTCGAGATGCCGAACCAGCCGTCATTGGTCAAGTTGACGATCCATCCAGGACGACCATCGCGTGCAGCAACTTCAGCGGGGAAGATTGCCTCGTAGCAGATCAAAGGTAGCGCGCGGGGTGCGCCGGGAATCTCCAGCGTGTTGTGCACGTTGCCAGGGATGAAGCCGCCTTGAACCTTGGTCAATTGTTCCAGGCCGAGCCGCTCCAACAAATCCTGGAACGGCAGATATTCGCCGAACGGAACCAGGTGCAGCTTGTCGTAGACCGACAGCACGCTGCCATCGTGATCGATGATGTAGATCGAGTTATAGGCCCGCGTGATCCTCGACCCCGGCGGCAGATCCGGTGCGCGCACCGAACCGGTGACGAGGACCGTGCCCTTGGGAAGGAAGTCGGCGATCTCCGCCATGACATCCGCCTCCCGGGTCAGGAAGAACGGAAATGCTGATTCAGGCCAGATCAGAATGTTGGCGTCGCGAACGCCGGTCGATTGCGGACCGGAGGCGCGGTCGGACAGCGCCAGATATCTTTGCATCACCGCGGCCTTGGCCGAGTAATTGAACTTCGCGTCCTGCTCCAGGTTCGGCTGCATGATGCGAAGCCTGACCTTGTCAAGCATGACGGTCGGATGCATCGACAGCCGCAGCGCGCCGAAGGCGCCCATCGCGACGAGGACAAGCACCGCCGCAGCCGGCACCAGCCAGGGCAGTTGTCCCTTCGCGCGGCCATCGATCAGGACGGCCGGGCTTGCGAAGATCGCGACGCAAAGAAAGGTCATGCCCCACAGGCCGATCAACGACGCGGTCTGGGCCAGCGCCAGCGGTTCGCTCAGCGCGTAACCAAAGCTGTTCCAGGGAAAGCCGGTCAGCAGATGACCCCTGAGCCATTCGCCGATCGTGAGGCAGACGGCGAGCGCGAGCACGCGCGCGGCGTCGCGCGGCCAGATCAGCCGCGCCAGCGCGAAGCCGAAGGCGGTGAACAGCGCGAGATAGGCCGGCAGCCCCAGCACGGCGAACGGCATGAGCCAGGCGAAGGTCTGGGCGTCGACCAGGAAGGCGTCGCCGATCCAGTACAGGCCCGGCACGAAATAGCCGAGCCCGAACCAGAAGCCGCTCATCGCGGCCGCGGGAACGCCGCGCAGCCGGCCGGCGCCGGCGCCATCGATCAGCCAGACCGCGACGGGAAATGTCAGAAACAGCACCGGCCAGGCATTGAACGGCGCCATCGCCAGGTCCGACAGGCTGCCTGCCAACAATGCGATGGCGGCGCGCTTCCAGCCCCAACTGAGGACGATGGCCAAACTTGCTGCACTGAGCCTCTTGGCGGCAGCGCTCACTGGGGATCGGCTCCATCACCGGAGGGCGGGCTCGGATTGCCCTGGCCGTGCGGCAGGGGTGTCTCGGAGGCGGCTTCGCGCCGCCGGCTCTCGCGCTGGGTCCGCGGCGCGGGGCGTTCCTTGCGCACCGCGATGCGCAGCCGCTTGACCCGGCGCGGATCGGCGTCCAGCACCTCGACCTCGAAATTGCCCGGGCCGGAGATCACCTCGCCGCGCACCGGCAGCCGCCCGACAAAGCTGACGAGATAGCCGCCGAGCGTCTGCACTTCCTCGCCGGCCTCGCCGGTGACGAACTCCTGCCCGATCACCGAGCGCACATCGTCGAGGCTGGCGCGGGCATCGGCGATGAAGGAACCGTCGGCCTGGCGAACGATGGATGGCGGCTCGTCGCTGTCATGCTCGTCGTCGATCTCGCCGACGATCTGCTCGACGATGTCCTCGAGCGAGACCAGGCCGTCGCTGCCGCCATATTCGTCGACCACCAGCGCCAGATGGATGCGCGAGGCCTGCATCTGCGCCAAAAGGTCGATCGCCCGCATCGACGGCGGCACATACAGCAGTTTCCGGATGATGTTGGCTTCGAACAGCGGCAAAGCGAGGTCGACGGCGCGCAGATCGAGGCCGGCCGGCGGCGGCTTCTTGCGCCGGGTCTTGGTTACGTCCGGCACGCGGGCGCGCGCGGTCATGAAAGCCAGGAGGTCGCGGATGTGGACGATGCCCTCGGGGTCGTCGAGCGTGTCGTTGTAGACCACGAGGCGGGAATGCGCCGCACTTTCGAACAGGCTCAAAAGCTCGCCGAGCGGAATGTCGCGCTTCACCGCGATGATATCGGCGCGGTGCACCATGATTTCGGCGATGCGCCGCTCGTGCAGGTCGAGGATGTTGCGCAGCATGGTGCGCTCGACCGCGGAGAAGCCGACGTCATCGGGAGTCGAGGCGTCGAGCACGACCTGCAAGTCGTCGCGCACCGAGTTCGACTTCCAGCCGAACATGTGGCGGATTGCCCGGAGCAGCCAGTTGTCGGATGCGGTCCGCCCGAGCTCGCCTTGCGGCACCACCGCCGGCAGGTTGCGCGTATTGCGCGGGTTGTCGTGGATCGGCTCGGAATCGGCCATCTCAGTTGATCCGTTCCCGCATCCCATAGGGATCGGGAATCCCGAGTTGCGCCAGAACCTCCCGTTCCAGCGCCTCCATCGCCTCGGCCTCGGCGTCGGTCTCGTGATCGTAGCCGATCAGGTGCAGGAAGCCGTGCACCACGAGATGGCTGAGATGATGGTCGAACGGTTTTGCTTCCGCGTCGGCTTCCCGGCGCAGCGTCTCGTAGGCGATGGCGATGTCGCCGAGCATGCGCGGCGGATCGTCATCGCCGGGCGGCGCGGTCGGCTGTAATGCGGGAAACGACAACACGTTGGTCGGCTTGTCGATGCCGCGCCAATTGTTGTTCAGCGTGCGGATGCCGGCATCGTCCGTCAGCATCACGGCGAGCTCCGCTGCTCCGGTCTCGGCATCGACCGTTGCGGCCGCCGTCGCGACCGCGCGCAGGATCACGGCCTCGGCGTCGGGTTGCTCGCGCCAGCAATCAGCTGTGACGAGAACCTCGGTCGCCGGAAGGTAAGAATTGGGGATGAAGGAATCTGACATCGTAAGCTTGAATGAAATGTTGGCTGTGCGCCTCTGATCGCTGGCGGCACGGGCCCGCCGCGCCAGGTCGGCTCAAGGCTTCAGCGTTGCGGCTTGCCCTCATAGGCGGCGACGATCCGCGCCACCAGCTCGTGGCGGATGACGTCCTCGGCCGTGAACTTGACTTGTGAGATGCCCTCGACGCCGTCGAGCAGTTTTGCTGCTTCAGCGAGGCCGGAGGTCTGGCCGTTCGGCAGGTCGACCTGGGACGGATCGCCGGTCACGATCATGCGGCTGTTCTCGCCGAGCCGGGTGAGGAACATCTTCATCTGCATCGAGGTGGTGTTTTGCGCCTCGTCCAGGATGATGACCGCGTTGGTCAGCGTGCGGCCGCGCATGAAGGCGAGCGGCGCGATCTCGATCTCGCCGGTCTGCAGCGCCCGCTCGACGATGCGCGCGTCCATCAGGTCATACAGCGCGTCGTAGATCGGCCGCAAGTAAGGATCGACCTTCTCGCGCAGGTCGCCGGGCAGGAAGCCGAGCCGCTCGCCGGCCTCGACTGCCGGCCGCGACAGGATGATGCGATCGACTTCCTTGCGCTCGAACAATTGTGCCGCGTGCGCCACCGCAAGCCAGGTTTTTCCAGTGCCGGCAGGGCCGACACCGAACACCAGCTCATGGCGCTTTAGCGCGCGAATATAGGAGTCCTGGGCGGCGGTTCGCGCCCGCACCGGCCGCTTGCGCAGATTGATGATCTCGAAGGCGGATTTGGCCGTCTTGGCGTCGTATTCGAACAGCGAGCCCTGCGCGATGACGGCGCGGATGGCGCCCTCGACCTCGCCCTGGTCGAGATCGTGGCCCTTGATGGCATTGGCGTACAGCATCTCCAGCACGCGGCGGGCCGCGTCGCAGCCGTCGCGCGTGCCGGCGATGGTGATGTGGTTGCCGCGGGAGTCGACCAGCACGCCGAGCCGGCGCTCGATCAGCGCGAGGTTCTGACCGTAGGGACCGACCAGCGCGGACGCCGCGCGATTGTCGTCGAAGTCGATCACGACTTGGGTCTCAGGCGGAATCTGCATGTCGCGGTCGAATTTGCGGCTGGGAGCAAGCGAGGGTGAATCCGATGCACTTTTTGGCAAGGGTTCAGGCTCCGGTGGGGCTAAGAGGGGCGGCGGGCTGCGGCGGCACGGTCGATGCGAGTTCGCCAAGCAGGCTGTAGCGCTCGAGGCTTTCGATCCGGACCGGCTTGACCTGACCGATGATGTCTGGCGAGGCCATGACATGGGCCGGCTGCAGATAGGCGGTGCGGCCGACGATCTGCCCGTCCTTGCGGGCGGCGCGCTCGAACAGCACCTCCACGGTGCTTCCGATCGCAGCCTTGTTGAAGGCCGATTGCTGGCTGTCGATCAGATCCTGAAGCCGCGCCAATCGCTCGTCCATGTCAGGTGCTGACACCGTCTCCCGCATCTCCGCCGCCGGGGTGCCCGGGCGCGGCGAATATTTGAACGAATAAGCTGCAGCGTAGCCGATTTCCGTGACAAGCGCGAGGGTCTCGGAAAACTCGCGTTCCGTCTCGCCGGGGAAGCCAACGATAAAATCTGACGAAAATGCAATGTCTTGACGGGCGGTACGGAAGCGCTCGACGACTTTCAGGTAATCGCTGGCGGTATGCCTGCGGTTCATGGCCGCAAGAATCCGGTCGGAACCCGACTGCACCGGCAGGTGCACGAAGGGCATCAGCGCCTTGAGGTCGCGATGCGCCGCGATCAGGCTGTCGTCGACATCGAGGGGATGGCTGGTCGAGTAGCGCAGCCGGACGACGCCGGGAATTTCGGCCAGATAGGTGAGCAGCCGCCCGAGCGACCAGGTCCGGCCATCCGGGCCTTCGCCGTGATAGGCGTTGACGTTCTGTCCGATCAGGGTGATCTCGCGGACGCCGTTGTCGGCCAGCCGCTTCACCTCGTCAGCGATCCTTTCAACCGGCCGCGACACTTCCGCGCCGCGCGTATAGGGCACCACGCAGAAGGTGCAGAACTTGTCGCAGCCTTCCTGCACGGTGACGAAGGCAGAAATGCCGCGGGCGCGGATCGCCGCCGCTTTCGGCTGCGGCAGAAAGTTGAACTTGTCATCGACCGGGAACTCAGTCTCGATCGCGCTCTCGCCGGCCCGGCTGCGCGCCAGGAGTTTTGGCAGATGATGATAGCTCTGGGGACCCACGACGATATCGACCACCGGCGCGCGGCGGATGATCTCGTCGCCCTCGGCCTGCGCCACGCAGCCGGCCACCGCGATGCTGACCCGCCGCCCGCGCCGCGCCGCCTCGTCCTTGGCCACACGCAGCCTTCCGAGCTCCGAAAACACCTTTTCCGAGGCCTTCTCGCGGATGTGGCAGGTGTTGAGGATGACGAGGTCGGCCTCGTCGGCATCGGCCGTCTCGACAAAGCCTTCGCCGGCCAGCGTGTCCGCCATGCGCTGGGCATCGTAGACATTCATCTGGCAGCCGTAGGACTTGATGTGCAGCTTCTTCGGCGGCGTCATGGGACCTGAAACAATGGAAACTGCGCCCGTGGCGGCGCGCGGGGCTCAGATATAGGCTAAAGGATCGGAATTCCAGCCATATGCCGTCATTCCGGGTCTGGTCCTTCGGGACGCGCTTCGCGCGCCCCTCCAGACCATCCTGGAATGACGATCTCAACCCGCCGTGGCCAACGCACCGACTTGCGCGATCAGCGCCGGCAGCCGCCGCATGTCATCGAAGGTGACGGCGGCACCGGCGGCCCGCAACAGCTCGGCATGACCCTCGCTGCAATGACTGCCGCCGTGAAAGCCGAGCACGGTCATGCCGGCCGCGATGGCGCCCTTGACGCCGGGCACGCTGTCCTCGACGACGATGCAGCGTTTTGGCACGGCATTCATGGATGCGGCCGCGAACAGGAAGAGGTCCGGGGCCGGCTTGCCGCGCGCGACCTGCACCGCCGAGAACAGATGCGGCGCCAGCACGTCATACAGTCCGGCGCAGGTCAGTCCGTGACTGATCTTGTCCGGCGTGCCGCTGGAGGCCACGCATTTCGGCAAGGCAATGGCCGCGATGGCCTCGCCGACATGTGCGATCCCCGGGGGATCGCCGGCGGTTCGTAGCGTCTCGCGCCTGACTTGTTCGTCGAAATCTTCGGGAAGCTTGCGGCCGAGCTCGCGTTCGACCATCAGCCGCGCTTCGCGGTCGGAAACGCCGAGAAAGCGTTTCAGGACTTCATCCCGAGTGATCGGATAGCCGTGGCGCGTCAACGCTTCCGCATGCGCGCGGGTCGACATGGCCTCGCTGTCGACCAGCACGCCGTCGCAATCGAAAATGACGAGATCGAATCTCACGCGCGATGCCGCGTCACGCCTTGTCGTCGTCCAGCGGAACGCAATAGAGCTCCAGCCGGTGATCGACCAGCTTGTAGCCGAGCTTGCGCGCGACCTCGGCCTGGAGCTTTTCGATTTCCTCCGAGGTGAACTCGATCACCTTGCCGTCGCGCAGATTGATCAGATGATCGTGGTGGCTGTCGCGCATCTGCTCATAACGGGCGCGCCCCTCGCGAAAATCATGCCGCTCGATGATACCGGCATCCTCGAACAGTTTGACCGTGCGATAGACCGTCGAAATCGAGATCTTGTCGTCGACTGCCACGCAGCGGCGATACAGTTCCTCGACGTCGGGATGGTCGCAGGCGTCCGCCAGCACCCGCGCGATGACGCGGCGCTGTTCGGTCATTCGCATTCCGGTCGCGGCGCAACGCGCCTCGATGCCGGAGGGCTTTGGCGCGGGAGAGGGTTTTAGGGCTGTCATCGGGATTTCTCTTCTCGGGGCGTTTCTGCCACTTCGCGCCGCCGATTTGAAGCCCTTTCGCGCCCCCTGGCCGTCAGACAAAAGTGACACCGGATTTAGATTGCCGCTGGCATCTGCGACTCATTCCGAAGTTCGCCAGAAACTGCAGCAGAGAAGAAGCCGCGAGGCGTTGATCTACGACAAGTCGCGGCGCATCAGAAGCGCATTCAATTGTTCTCCGCTTGCCTGCCGGTAATAGCGCTCACGGCGCCCGACCACGGTAAATCCGGTACGTTCGTACAGCCGTCGTGCAGGCCTGTTGTTTTCTTCGACTTCGAGGAACACCGTTTTGACACCGCGCCCGGCGAGATGGCCGAGATGCGTGACCAGCAGGTTGCCCGACAGGCCCCGGCCGCGATGGACGCCATCGATGGCGATCGACAGAATCTCGGCCTCGTCGGCCCCGATCCGGGACACTGCGAAACCGATGACATTGCTTCCCATTCTGAGCACCTGCACCAGTGTGTTGCGCTCGGCCAACATGCGGTCGAACTCGTCCTCGCTCCAGCCGCGATGAAAGGATGCGGCGTGGATCTCGGCCAGCCGCCGCGTGTCGCGCCCGGTCGCGTCCTGCACCACGACGTTGCTGTCGCTGGCCCAGAAGGCCTCGAACAGGTCCAGCAGCAGATCGAACGGCCAAAGGAACATGGCGGTATCGATCACGGCACGAGCGGCGGCGCCGGTGCCTTGACGTCGGGCGCACGCAGATAATAGGGCCGTGGTGGCGCGGTCTCCGGGTTGACCGCTGCACCGAGCCACGCAACCCAGGTGATGTCGGGCGCAGGCAGCGCCTCGACCTTGAACGGCGGCGTCGCTTTGGCCGGCCAACGCTGGGCCAGGAGCTGCGCGGCGTTGCCGACCAGGTGCAGCGCGCCAAAGCGCACCGTTTCCACTGCCTCGTCAATCGGACCGACACGCGCGCGCAGCAACGAGGTGCCGTCGCCGGCGACGACCTGGAAATACACCTGGTCATGCCGGGCGTCGATCGCCGACAGCACCGGCTGCTCGGCGTTCTGGCTCACGACAGGGGCGGCATAAGCCGTCAGCGTCGTCACGCCGACCACGGGCTTGTTCGCGGCGAGGCCGATGCCGCGTGCCGCCGACAATCCGACGCGCAGGCCCGTAAAACTTCCGGGACCCGTGGTCACCGCAACGCGGTCCAGCGCGGCGAACGGCAGGCTGCAGGCTCTCATGACGCGCGCGATGAGGGGCATCAGCGCCTCGGCATGGCCACGCCTCATCAGCTGCTGCTCCTGGGCGATCAATTGGCCGGCTTCGGTGTCGAGCACGGCAGCCGCGCAGGCATCCAGCGCGGTATCAATGGCGAGGATCAGCATTTTATAAGCCCGGCGCGCCTTTCGTCCCATTTGATCGGAGGGAATGGTCCCGGGCCTGTTCGCTTTCGACGCGCCTGCCTCACCCGAGCCGATCCCCGTGTCGCCCGGACCCTTAGCATGGTTCCCCGCGGCATTCCCTGCAAAGCAGCTCTACCGGAGCGAGTGACTTTGTTGCGGTTCATGCTCGGATCCTGATAGGTGTGGGCGCGCATGCAATCATTGATGAGTAAGCCATTGAAATGCTGGATATTAATCAAAAATTAGCCTTGCCCCCGCAAATTTACCGTCAGCGGACGATACATCTTCGGCAGCCGGCCGCAGTCAAGCCGGTCAAGCCGAAAAGGGGGCCTCAATGTCATTCTGGCGCACGAGTTCGAAGACCAGCGAGGCGCTGGCCTTGGCGGAGTCCATCTACCAATCCCAGGCCGTGATCGAATTCAGCATGGATGGGACTGTCATCGCGGCAAACCAGCGCTTCCTCGATGCGCTCGGCTATCGCCTGACAGAGATCGCCGGCCGCCACTACAGCAATTTCGTTCCGGCCGCGAGCCGGGATGCCGCGGAGCATCGGACGCTCTGGGCCGATCTCAAGGAGGGCAAGACGCGGACCGGCGTATTTTCCTGCATCGGCAAGGGCGGCAAGGAGGTCTGGCTTCGGGCCTCCTTCACTCCGCTGGCCGATGCCAGCGGCAAGCCGGTCAAGGTGATCGAATTCGGCAGCGACGTCACCGCGCAGCGGATCCAGAGCATGGAGGACGCCGGCAAAATGGCGGCGATCATGCGCTCGCAGGCGGTGATCGAGCTCAATCTCGATGGCACGATCGTCGGCGCCAACGGAGTCCTGCTCCAGGGCATGGGCTACAGCCTCGCGGAGATCGTGGGCAAACCCCACAGCATGTTCGTCCCGCCGGCCGAGCGCGACAGCGCCGCCTATCGCGAGTTCTGGGCCACGCTCAATCGCGGCGAGTTTCGCACCGGCGAGTTCAAGCGGATCGGCAAGGGCGGCCGCGAGGCCTGGGTTCTCGCCTCCTACAATCCGATTCTGGATGACAGCGGCAAGCCGTTCAGGGTGGTCGTGTTCGCATCCGACATCACCCGGCAAAAGCTGCGGACCGCCGATCTTGCCGGCCAGATCGAGGCGATCGGCAAATCGCAGGCCGTGATCGAGTTCGACATGGATGGCGTCATCCTGAGCGCCAACGAAAACTTCCTGAAGACGTTCGGCTATGCATTGTCCGAGATCAAGGGCCGGCAACACGGCATGTTCCTGGCGGCGACCGATCGCGACAGCGCGGCCTACCGCGAGTTCTGGGCCAAGCTGAAGCGCGGCGAGTTCCAGTCGGGCGAATACAAGCGCATCGGCAAGGCCGGGAGGGAGGTCTGGATTCAGGCCTCCTACAATCCGATCCGCGACGTCAACGGCCAGCCCTGCAAGGTCGTGAAATACGCTACCGAAACGACGGCCCAGGTGATCGCCCGGATCAAGGGCGACAAGGTGCGCGGCATGATGGAGCAGGTGGCCTCCGGCGCCGAGCAGCTCTCGTCGTCGGTCCGCGAGATCTCGGAGGCGATGACGAAGTCGAGGCAGACGGCCGCCACGGCGGTCGAGCGCGTGGAGGTCGCCGACCGGCAGGCGCAGCGGCTGTCGACCGCGGCCGGATCGATGAGCAGCATCGTGGAACTGATCGGCGACATCACCGGGCAGATCAACCTGCTCGCGCTGAACGCAACCATCGAGTCGGCGCGGGCGGGAGATGCAGGGCGCGGCTTTGCGGTGGTCGCCGCCGAGGTGAAGAATCTCGCCAACCAGGCCAAGCAGGCGACCGACAAGATCGGCAGTGAGATCGGCAATCTGACCGGGATTTCGGCCGATGTGGTCGGCGCGCTGAACGCGATCAAGACCGCGATCCAGGGCGTCAGCGACTATGTGTCCTCGACCGCGGTCGCGGTGGAGGAGCAGAGCACGGTGACCAACGAGATGTCGTCGAGCATGCGCCGCGCCGCCGCCGAAGCCGCCAGCATCGGGCGGACGGGGTAGAATTTACTCCATCTGTCATTCCGCGGCGGAGTTTCGAGCGAGTGCCAATCCAGTTTCTGGTCATCGCCCGGCTTGAAGCCGCGCGATTCGTCCGCTTTCGCGGACGATGACAGCTCGGTTCTGGGCGCCGTCACATCGGGCGGACTTCGACCACCTCGGGCACGAAATGCCGCAGCAGGTTCTGGATGCCGTGCTGCAGCGTCGCGGTCGATGACGGGCAGCCCGAGCAGGCGCCCTTCATGTTGAGATAGACGATGCCGTCCTTGAAGCCGCGGAAGGTGATGTCGCCGCCGTCATTGGCGACCGCGGGACGCACCCGCGTCTCGATCAGGTCCTTGATCATGTCGACCGTCTCGGCGTCGTTTTCGTCGAAGAACTCGTCGTCCGCATCGCGCGCGTCATCGCTGTCCGCAATACCGTCGGCGAGCAGCGGCGCACCGGACATGTAGTGCTCCATGATCGCGCCGAGGATGGCGGGCTTCAAATGCTGCCAGTCGCCTTCGCTCTTGGTCACGGTGATGAAGTCGGAGCCGTAGAACACGCTGGTGACCCCGGGTACGGCGAACAGCCGTTCGGCCAGCGGCGAGCGCGTTGCTTCCTCGGGGGTGGTAAACTGCATCGGCCCGCCGTCGAGGACGACGCGGCCCGGGATGAACTTCAGGGTGGCTGGATTAGGGGTGGCTTCGGTCTGAATGAACATGGCTGTCTCCGGCGTCGCCGGTTCAAGGCCGGCGCGTGGGGTCTCCATAACAGATGGCTGTCCCAAAGGCACGGATCAAGGCGGTCGGCGGCCGCCCATCCGGGGAAGCCCTGCCCTGCGTTCGGGTCTGAATGGCGGCCGGGAACTGCAATTAGCGATCTCGCTCGCTCTCCTGGCCAACGAGCGAATAGCTCGTACTGCGGCCGCCAGGTGAGTCCCTCGTCAAGACGCCCTCGGCAACGAGACCGTCGATGTCGCGCAAGGCGGTGTCTTGCGAGCATTTTGCGAACTGCGCCCATTTCGACGATGTGAGTTTGCCTTCAAGACCATCGAACAGCCGATTGATCATCATGCGCTGACGCTCATTGAAGGCTGCGCCGGCATGCTGCCGCCAGAAACGTGCTTTCCTGAGCACCGATGCGAGGATCGCTTCAGCGCGATCGAAGGCGCGGTCGAGACAGTCCAGAAACCATGCCAGCCATGCGGTAATGTCGAGACCGCCCTTCTGCGTGGCTTCGAGGATGTCGTAGTAGGCGCTGCGGTCCTGCCGGATTTGGGCGGACATGCTGTAGAAGCGCTGCGAGCTATGCTCCGAGCGCGCCAGCTGCATGTCGGCGATGGCGCGCGCGATGCGTCCGTCGCCGTCGTCGAAAGGATGGATGGTAACGAACCAGAGGTGAGCCATGCCTGCCTTCAGCACAGGATCGAGATCCGGGCCGGCGTTGAACCAATCGATGAAGGCTTTCATTTGTGCGGGAAGCGCCGGCGCATCGGGGGCCTGATAGTGAACACGCTCGCGGCCGATCGGGCCGGAGACGACCTGCATGGGTCCCGTTGCGTCGGTCCGCCAGTGGCCGACGGTGATCCTGGTCGTGCCGCTGCGTCCGGTCGGAAACAGGGCAGCGTGCCAGCCGAACAGGCGATCGGAGGTCAGGGGCACCCGGTAGTTTCCTGTGGCATCGAGCAGCATCTCGACGACGCCTTCGACCTTGCTGTCGGCGGGCGTCAATGCGCCGATGTCGACACCGAGACGCCGTGCGATCGACGAGCGCACCTGATCGCGATTGAGGACCTCACCTTCGATTTCGCTGGATTTGGTAACCTCCTCGGTGAGCGCTTCGAGATTGGCCTCGCTTCTCGTTTTGAAGCCGAGTTCTTCCATGCGCCCGGTCAGGCGTCCCTGCCTGTTCCGGACAGCCGCCAGGCTTCGCTGCAGCCCCGCGTGGTCCCATTCGAAATTGGGCCAATCCTCGAGTTCGTGAATGTAGGTTGCCATTCTCCGCACCATATGCGGAGAATATGCATCCTATTCGCCGCAATCACAACTATCTCCGCAAGGCTTGCGAAGAAAGCGGCATCAAAATACCGCCTTGACGCGTCAGCAACTGCTGCCGGGTTCTGTCCGAGTTCGAGTTCCGTGACATCCATCCAACTCACGACAGCGCGTCGACATCCGCGTCCGCGAGATCGCCGGGCACGATCATGACCGGCACGGGAAATGAGCCGACCGTCTTGGCCACCAGCACGACCAGCGGGCCCGGCCCCTCGGCACCTGGATTGGCGGCCAGCACCAGCATCGCGACGTCGTTGTCCTCGTCGATGGCGGCGAGGATCTGTTCGACCGGATCGCCCTCGCGGATGGCGCGTTCGGGTGTGATCGCAGCGATGCCGTTGGCGCGGCCGGCGGCGCGATCGAGCACGGCGTTGGCCTCCTCATAAGCCTCGGCCCGCATGATGTCGGCAACCCCGAGCCATTGCTGGTTCTGGTCCTCGGTCTCGATCACGCGCAGCATCACGACGCCGCCGCCGCTGCGCACCGCCCAGCGGCTCGCGTAATAGACCGCGCGGTCGGCTTCCGCGCTGTCGTCGACGATGACCAGACATTTCGGCCTGTGACCGGTCTCGTAGCTTCGTCGCTGCGTGGCCATGCTTATCCCGAGGCAGGGACGTCAGTTGTGCGCCATACACACATGCTGCCACAACGCCTCTCCGATTGGGAGAGGGGCGGCAAGGTCCACGCTGTTCAACATCAGGATGGTCCCGCCTCGCGGCAAAGACTACCGCTTGCGGACAAACCCCACGATGTCCTGGGTCGCCTTCATGGTCTCGGCGGCGATCGTGCGGGCGCGGTCGGCGCCCTCGATCAGGATCGCATCGACATGGCCGGGATCGGCGACCAGGCGCTTCATCTCGGCAGCGATCGGCGACAGTTTTGTCACGCAGAGCTCGACCAGCGCGTTCTTGAAGCTCGAGAACTGCCCGCCGCCGAACTCGCGCAGCACCTCGGCCTTGGGCCGGTCCGACAGCGCCGCATAGATGCCGACGAGATTGTCGGCCTCGGGCCGCGGCTCCAGGCCCTTCTCCTCCGACGGCAGCGGCTCCGGATCGGTCTTCGCCTTGCGGATTTTTTGCGCGATGGTGTCGGCGTCATCGGTGAGGTTGATGCGCGAATAGTCCGACGCGTCCGACTTCGACATCTTCTTGGTGCCGTCGCGCAGGCTCATCACGCGCGTCGCAGGTCCGGTGATGAACGGTTCGGGCAACGGGAAATACATCCCGTCATTGTGGCCGTGTCCGCGGATCGAGTCGCCAAAATCATTGTTGAACTTCTGCGCGATGTCGCGCGACAGCTCGAGATGTTGCTTCTGGTCGTCGCCGACCGGCACATGAGTGGCGCGATAGAGCAAAATGTCGGCCGCCATCAGCACCGGATAGTCGTAGAGACCGACCGAGGCGTTCTCGCGGTCCTTGCCCGCCTTCTCCTTGAACTGGGTCATGCGGTTAAGCCAGCCGACCCGCGCCACGCAATTGAAGATCCAGGCCAGCTCGGCGTGCCCGGAGACCTGGCTCTGGTTGAAGACGATATGCTTCTTCGGATCGATGCCGGCGGCGATGAACGCGGCCGTGACCTCGCGGGTGTTGCGCGCGAGCTCGCTCGGGCCGCCCCACACCTCGACGGGCTGGGTCAGCGCATGCAGGTCGACCACGCAATAGATGCAGTTATGGGTCTCTTGCATCTTCACGAAGTTGACGATCGCGCCGAGATAGTTGCCGAGGTGCAGATTGCCCGTCGGCTGGACGCCCGAAAATACCCGTTCGACGAAGGCCATGGTCAGCTTTCCAGATCGATTTGTTTGGTCGCGTCGTTTGCCACGCTGGCCTCACGCGCGCAAGTCGCGGGATCGCGTTTGGCGGACGGCTCTGATGACGTCGGGCCAGGTCGTGACGCGGAGGAGGCCAAGCAGGAGGCCGTAGACGATGAGGGCGGCGGCGATCTGGGCGGCCAGGACGGCCGCCTGCACAAGGCCATGCCCGAATACAGGGGCGACGTTTTGCGCGAGCCACAACAGGCTGCCCATCGCGAGCGCGGCCGCAACAATGCGCGGCAGGCGGCGCCGCGCCGCCGCGTCTATGGAGAATCCGAACGTCGCCGTACCCCACCGCACCAGGCTGGCCGCGTTGCTCCAGGCGCCACAAGCGATGCCGGCGGCGACGCCGCTCGCGCCAAAAAGATGTCCGAACAGCAGCGCGGTCACGATCGCGACCACCAGCCCCTTCATGGTCGCGAACAGCGGCGCGCGCGTATCCTCGCGCGCGAAAAAGGCCGGCGACAGCGCCTTCACCAGCACATGCGCCGGCAGCGCCAGCGCCAAAACCGTCAGCACGCGCGCGGTCGCCGCGCTGTCGGCGCTCGTGAAGGCGCCGTGCTCGAACAACAGCCGCACGATCGGGTCGCTCAGCGCGACCAGGCCGAGCGTCGCAGGCAGCGCCAGCCCTGTCGCAAGTTCCAGGCCGCGGGATTCCGCCTCCGCAACGGCGCTGTGATCGCCACTGCGAACCGCGCGCGAAAGCTCGGCGACCTGCACCGTTCCCATGGCGACGCCGACGATGCCGAGCGGCAGCTCGACCAGACGGTTCGCGAAATAGAGCCAGGAGACCGCCGACGGCGAGGACGACGCGATCACGGCGCCGGCCAGCGCCAGCATCTGCGGACCGGCGCTCGCCACCATCGCCGGAAAGGCGCGCGAAAAAAAGCCGCGCATCGGCGCATCGAAGGCGACGCGCATGCGCGCCGTCGCCTTGCCGTCGCGCCGCAGCACCAGGATGCAGAGTTGCAGGAGGCCCGCGATGCCGACGGTCGCGGCCAGCGCGAGCGCGCTGGTGGCGGCATCGTAGCGCGCAACCACCAGTGCGATCATCACGGCGATCAGGGCGATGTTGAACAACAGCGGAGAGAACGCGGTCAGGACGAAGCGGCCCTGCGCACTCGCCAGCGCCAGCAGCACGGTGGCAGGGCCGGCAAAGGCCAGATAGGGCAGCATCAGCCGCGCATCGTCGATGGCGAGCGTGAGCGTCTCACGTCCGACGAATCCCGGTGCCAGCGCCGCCATCACGAGCGGCATCGCGACACTCATCAAAAGCGTCACCGCGGCGAGCGCCACGCTGACGGTGCCGAGCACGCGGCCGGCGAAGCGGGCGGCCGCGTCCGCGCCCTCGGTCTCGCGCAGTTTCAGCCAGGCCGGCACCAGCGCGGCGTTGAGCGCGCCTTCAGTGAGCAGGCGGCGGACCACGTTGACGAGCTGGAACGCGGCCAGAAACGCATCCGCCACCGGCCCGGTGCCGAGCAGGCCGGCGATCATGGCGTCGCGCACAAAGCCGAGCAGCCGCGAGGCCAGCGTTCCCAGGGAGACGGTGAGGAAAGAGCGGATCATGAGGTGTCTATGAGCGGGGGCCGCTTGCTGTTCAAGGGGCCGACGTGATAGGCCGCAAGCCATCTTCTGACCGGACCAGCCGGCCAATCGCAATCACCTTTAGCGGGACTTGGTAAATGACCGACGCCAAATACGACGTTCTCGGGATTGGAAACGCCATTTTCGACGTGCTGGTGCGGACCGACGAGGGCTTTCTCGCCAAGCACGGCATGGCCAAGGGCAGCATGATGCTGATCGACGAGGCGCGGGCGGCAGCCATCTACCGCGACATGGGCCCGGCGACCGAAATGTCCGGCGGCTCCGCCGCCAATACCATCGTCGGGATCGCGAGCCTCGGCGCACGCGCAGCCTATGTCGGCAAGGTCAGGGACGACCAGATCGGCCGGCTCTACACCCACGACATCCGCGCCGCAGGCGTCGCGTTCGAGACTTCGCCCGCCTCCGACGGCCCCGCGACCGGCTGTTGCTATGTCCTGGTTACCGGCGATGGCGAGCGCACGATGAACACCTATCTCGGTGCCGCGCAGGACCTGACGGTCGCCGACATCGACGCGGGCGAGATCGCGGCCGCCAGGATGATCTATCTCGAGGGCTATCTGTGGGACCCGAAGAACGCCAAGGACGCCTTCGTCAAGGCTTCGCAGATCGCGCACCAATCCGGCCGCGAGGTGGCGCTGACGCTGTCGGACGCGTTTTGCGTCGACCGCTATCGCGCAGAATTTCTCGAGCTGATGCGCGGCGGCACGGTCGATGTCGTGTTCGCGAACGAGGCCGAGCTGCATTCGCTGTACCAGACCTCGGATTTTGACGGCGCGCTCGGCCAGCTGCGCAAGGACGCCAAGCTGGGTGTCGTCACCCGCAGCGAGAAGGGCTGCGTGGTCGCCTCGCGCGAGGGCGTCATCGCGGTGCCGGCGTTTCCAATCGAGACCATCGTCGACACCACCGGCGCCGGCGACCTGTTCGCCGCCGGTTTTCTGTTCGGCCTGGTGCGCGGCGCGGGCCATGAGAATGCCGGGCGGCTCGGCGCGCTGGCGGCTGCCGAAGTGATCCAGCATATCGGCGCGCGGCCGCAAGTGTCGCTGAAGGAGCTCGCGCAGCAGCAGGGTTTGCCGGTGTAGGCTCGCAGCGAGAACGCGCATCTCTCAATGTCGTCATGCCCGGCCTTGTGCCGGGGATCCACGTCTTTCGGATTGCGCAAAAGCAAGACGTGGATGGCCGGTACTTTTGCGCGAACGCGCGCAAGACGCGCTTCGCGCTCTTGCCCGGCCATGACGACGTGGTGAAAACGGCGGTTGATCCAAACCTACGCCGTCTTCGCCGCCTTCAGCCCGAGGCGGTCTTCGACCTGCTGCCGCATCATGAATTTCTGGATCTTGCCCGTCACCGTCATCGGGAATTCGTCGACGAACTCGACATAGCGCGGGATCTTGTTGTGCGCGATCTGGCCCTGGCAGAAGCCGCGCACCTCCTCCGCCGTCAGCGTCTCGCCGGCCCGCGTTCTGACCCAGGCGCAAAGCTCCTCGCCATAGCGGTCGTCGGCGACGCCGAACACCTGCACGTCCTGGATTTTCGGGTGACGATAGAGGAACTCCTCGATCTCGCGCGGATAGAGATTCTCGCCGCCGCGGATCACCATGTCCTTGATGCGGCCGACGATGTTGCAAAAGCCCTCGGCGTCGATGGTGGCGAGATCGCCGGTGTGCATCCAGCCATTGCGGTCCAGGACGTCGGCGGTCTTTTCCACCTCGTCCCAATAGCCCAGCATCACGCTGTAGCCACGGGTACAGAGCTCGCCGCGTTCGCCGCGCTTGACGATCCTTCCTTCGAGATCGACCACCTTGACCTCGACATGGGGATGAATGCGCCCGACCGTCGAGACCCGCCGCTCCAGCGGGTCGTCGACTGCGCTCTGGAAGGAGACGGGGCTGGTCTCGGTCATGCCGTAGGCGATCGTCACCTCGCGCATGTTCATCTCGCCGTTGACGCGCTTCATCACCTCGATCGGGCAGGGCGCGCCGGCCATGATGCCGGTGCGCAGCGATGACAGATCGAAGCGCGAGAATTCGGGATGATCGAGCTCGGCGATGAACATTGTCGGCACGCCGTACAGCGTCGTGCACTTCTCCTCGGCGATCGTCTTGAGCGTCGTGAGCGGATCAAATCCTTCGCCGGGATAGACCATCGCGGCGCCGAGCGTGACCGCGGCGAGGTTGCCCATCACCATGCCAAAGCAATGATAGAGCGGCACCGGGATGCAGATGCGGTCCTGCTCGGTGAGCCGCATCGCGCGGCCGGTGAAATAGCCGTTGTTGAGGATGTTGTGATGCGTCAGCGTGACGCCTTTTGGCGAACCCGTTGTGCCGCTGGTGAACTGGATGTTGACGGCATCGTCGAACTGCAGCTCGCGGCCAAGCGTGGCAAGCTGCTCGCGATGCCTTGCGCCGCCCATCCCGGCGACCTCGTCGAACGCAATCGTACCGGGGCATTTTGGGCCGCCGATCTGGATCACGGCGCGGAGCTGCGGCAGCCGTGCCGCTTCAAGGTGACCGGGATTCGAGGTCGCAAGCTCCGGCAAGAGCGTATTCAGCATCTCCATATAGCCGGAGGTCTTGAACGCGGTCGCGCTGACGACCGCGGCGCAGCCGACTTTCGCCAGCGCGAATTCGAGTTCGGTCAGGCGGTAGGCGGGGTTGATGGTGACCAGGATCAGGCCGGCTTTCGCCGCGGCGAATTGCGTCAAGGTCCATTCCGGCCGGTTCAGCGACCAGATGCCGATGCGTTCGCCGCGCGTAAGGCCGAGCGCGAGAAAGCCCGCCGCCAGCGCGTCGACCCTTTCCGAGAATTCCGTCCAGGTCCAGCGCACGCCATGACTCGGCGAGACCAGCGCCTCGCGCCCGCCCCAGCGCGCCACCGCGAGATCGAGGCTGCGTCCGATGGTGTCGCCAAGCAGCGGCGCGCTGGACGTGCCGCATACGTAACTGTCCGCTCTCTCACTCAAGGTTCTGCTCCTCCCGGTCGCTGCCGGCGATCTGTTGTCTCGATCTTAAATCGTCGGGGCGTTTCGTACAGGCCCGACTTACGGTGAAGGCGCCGATGTTTCACCCTCGTCATGGCCGGGCAAAGCGCGAAGCGCGTTTTGCGCGCGCGTTCGCGCAGAAGTCCCGGCCATCCACGTCTTTGCAACGTCGAAAGTTAAGACGTGGATGCCCGGCACAAGGCCGGGCATGACGAATGTGTGGACGCTGTATCCCGCTACAGGAACAGCCGGGGCTCACGCCGCCTTGCGGCCGCCGGCCGCGTCGAGGCCCGCATAGACGCCGCGCTCGAAGCCGGCGAAGGCTTCCAGGCATTTGTGGTCGGCGAACGGCAACAGCTGCATCAGGATGACGCCGGCGACGTCGCGCGCGGGATCGATCCAGAAATAGGTGTTGGCGAGGCCCGCCCAGGCGAGGCTGCCGGCGCTGCGGCCCTCCGGCGTCATCGCGGTGTTGATCATGAAGCTGAGGCCCCATTTCTTCACCATGTCCGGATAGAGGTCGACGTGATTGGTGTAGATCGCCGCCACCGACGTCATCTTGGTCATGACCAGCTCGCCGATGTGGTTCTGGCTCATTAGCTCGATCGTCTCGGGTTTGAGCACCTGGTTGCCGTTGCCTTTGCCCTTGTTGAGGATCATCTGGCAGAATTTGATGTAGTCGCCGGCCGTGCCATAGAGCCCGCCGCCGCCCATGTGGAATTCCGGATCCTGCTCCAGCTCGAAGGGGATCGGCGCAAGCTGGCCGTCCTCGCCGCGCGCGTGCATGCCGACCAGTCGCCTCCGCTGGTCATCGCCGATCTTGAAGGCGGTGTCGTTCATGCCAAGCGGCGCCAGCATGTGGTCGCGCAAATAGGCGTCGAGCCGCTTGCCGCTGACGGCTTCCACGGCCTTGCCGACGAAGTCGATGTTGGTGCCGTACTCCCAGCGCGTGCCGGGATCCGTCATCAGCGGCGTCTTCAGCGCGTCGTTCTTGCAGGTGATGATCCCCGGCGTTCCGGTCTTCTCCATGTATTGCGCGAAGTCGCCGTTCCACATATCGTAGCAGAAGCCGGCGGTGTGGGTCATGAGGTGGCGCAGCGTGATCGCGTTACGCGCGGAGCGCAGGATCGGCTCGCCGCTCGGATCAAAGCCTTCGAGCACCTGCGGCGCGGCGAGATCGGGCAGCAGATCGCCGATCGGCTGATCCAGCGTCAGCTTGCCCTGCTCGACCAGTTGCATGGCGGCTGCGGTCGTGACCGCCTTCGTCATCGAGGCGATCCAGAACACGCTGTCGAGCGTCATCGCATCGTCCTTGGACAGGTCGCGCTTGCCGAACGCCCCCTGATAGATGATCTCGTTGCCGGTGGCGGCAACTGCAACCACGCCGGGAATCTCCTTGGCGTCGGCCTTTTGGCGCAGCAACTGGTCGATCTGGGCCTGGCTTTGCATCGGGTCTCCTCCAATTTGTTATGATTGAGAGCGCGGCGATCTTCCGCCCGGGCAGGAGGCGAGGCAAGCGCGGAAGTAGCGGGCCCCAGCCGCTCGCGATCCCGTGATCGACGGTAAAAAACGCTCGGGAAAACGTGGAAAAGGGCGGTGCGGAATGGCCACACCTGCCATAATTTCTGATCAAATCAACCTTAACCAGCACGCGTCCTCGCAAGAGTGGCGCTATGCTGTTTTGTACGTTCGGTTCAGTCTCCTTTTCTGGTAACGCGTTCAGAACACGGCCGGATCGGCGATTGCCGGCTGGCCTGACGGTTTTTCATTTGGCTTTTTTTTGCGGCGGGCATGCCGCACGGGGAATGCAATGATTTCGACCTGGAGTGACTGGAAGCGATATCCGAGGCTTGGGCGTGGCGAAAATTTGGAGGCGCCGATCTCGCCCGGCATCTACGAAGTGCGCTATGCCGGCACCGGCGCGCTGCACTCGTTCGGCGCGGTCGACAACGTGGCGCAGGCGCTGGCGCTGCTGTCGGTCGGCGGCAAATCCTGGTTCGGCCGGCGCGATGCCGCCGCGCAGGCGGATCTCGAATACCGCACCTGCGCAACCTCGACCAAGGCAGACGCCAAGGCCGCGGCCGAGCGCATGATCGGACGCCGCGAGACCTATATGAGCGGCGCAGCCTGAGGCGCAGACGAACATTTGCCGCCATGGCTTCAAGCGGGGCATCCAGCACCCCGCGGCCTCTCCATTCGAGCACTGCTGCCTCGGGAATACGGGATCCCCGCTTTCGCGGGGATGACGATCGCGTTTGTGGAAGCTGTCATGACACGCTGCCATGCGCATATTGCCTGTCGTGCCAACATGTCGCAGCTGACATCTTCTGATTTACGGAAACCAGTTTGACGGCGACCCTAAATCAGGTTGACCTGTACTCGAGCACGACGGCCTGTGGCCATGGATCCCCGCTTTCGCAGGGATGACGGCCGTGTGGGACTGAAAGCGTCCCCAATCATCACAAGCTGCAACCCATGACCAATCCGGCTGCGCTGCCTATATTGCCGGCGAGCGATCCGAATCAGCGAGCCCATGCGCGTCCTCAGCGTTCCCATTTCCGTGCCGTTCCTGCGCACCGTCATCGCGGCGCTGATCGACGGCGACCTGATCGACGGTTTCGAGGCCCGCAGCAACCCGGCTGCGCTCGCCGAAGCGACGCTCTATCTGCCGACCCAGCGCGCGATGCGCGTCGCACGCGAGATCTTTCTCGACGAACTGGAGACCGACGCCGCCGTGCTGCCGCGCATCGTCGCCCTCGGCGATATCGACGAGGATGAGCTGCTGTTCGCCGGCGAGATCGAAGCCGTTGGCTCTGGCGCAGCGCTCGACATTCCGCCAAAACTCGGCGAGCTCGAACGTCGGCTGACGCTGGCGCGGCTGGTCGCGGCCTGGGCGAAGCGTCCCGGTGCTTCGGCGCTCGTGGTTGGCGGACCGGCCTCGACGCTGGCGCTGGCCGCCGATCTCGCACGGCTGGTCGACGACATGGTCACGCGAAATGTCGCGTGGGACGCGCTCGATGGCCTGGTGCCCGATCAGCTCGACCGCTACTGGCAATATTCGCTGCAGTTTCTGCAGATCGCGCGCCAGGCCTGGCCGGCCTATCTCGCCGAGATCGGACGTATTGAACCCGCACGCCGTCGTGACCTCCTGATCACGGCCGAAGCCGCGCGCCTCACCGCACATTCCGCGGGTCCGGTGATCGCGGCGGGGTCGACCGGCTCGATGCCGTCGACCGCAAAATTCCTCCATGCCGTTGCAAGGCTGCCGCAAGGCGTAGTGGTGCTGCCCGGCCTCGACATCGATCTCGACGAGGCGGCCTGGGATTCGATCGGCGGGATCACGACCGCGCAGGGCAAGGTCGAGCAGCATCCCTCCGCCAACCATCCGCAGTTTGCCATGCACGGCCTGCTGCGGCGGTTCGGAATCGAGCGCGGCGACGTCGAGATTCTGGGAACACCAGCCGATGGCGGACGCGAGGTGCTGGTGTCCGAAGCGATGCGGCCCTCGGAAGCGACCGCGCGATGGCACGACCGGCTGGGCGAAGCCGACGTCGCGGCCCGGATCGCATCGGCCATGGACAACGTCGCGGTCATCACGGCGCCGAATGCGGAAGGTGAGGCGCTCGCGATCGCGGTCGCGATGCGCGAGGCGCGGCACCTGAACAAATCCGCTGCGCTGGTCACGCCGGATCGGGCGCTGGCGCGGCGGGTGATGGCGCAGCTCGCGCGCTGGAATCTGCGTTTTGACGATTCCGGAGGCGATGCGCTGATGGAGACGCAGGCCGGCCTGTTCGCGCGGCTCGCGGCGGAGGCGGTCGCACGGGGCCTCGAACCACCGACATTGCTGGCGCTGCTCAAACATCCGTTGTGCCGGCTCGGCCGCGCACAAGGCGGTTTCAGGAGCGCGATCGAGACGCTGGAGTTTTCGGTGCTGCGCGGCACCCGTCCCCAGCCCGGCACCGCCGGGTTGAAGCGCGAATTCAACCGCTTTCGCGAGGAGCTCGCAAAACTCCGCCGCAACGAACCCTCCTCGCTGCATGCGCGAGAACCCCGCGCACGCCTCTCGAACGAAAAGCTCGATCAGGCCGAGGTGCTGATCGCGACCCTGCGCACGGCGCTGGCACCGCTGGAAAACCTTTCGGCATCCAAGCCGCTCGATTTCGCCGAGCTCGCCGCACGGCATCGCGAGATCCTGGTGGCGCTGTCGCGCGACGAGGCCGGCATCGCAGTCGCGTTCGAGGACCAGGCCGGGCTCGCGCTGTCGGCCGCGTTCGACGAGCTGCTTGCGGCGCGGCAGATGAGCGGGCTCGAGGTCGCGCTGCCCGACTATGCCGAGGTGTTCCAGACCGCGTTCGGCGATCGTGCGGTACGTCGCCCCGAGCTGCCGGGCGCGCAGCTTCACATCTACGGGCCGCTGGAATCCCGCCTGATGCAGGCCGATCGCGTCATCATCGGCGGCCTGATCGAGGGCGTCTGGCCGCCGGCGCCGCGCATCGATCCCTGGCTGAGCCGGCCGATGCGGCATGAACTCGGCCTCGATCTGCCGGAGCGCCGCATCGGACTGTCCGCACATGACTTCACACAGTTGCTCGGCACCGGGGATGTGATCCTGAGCCACGCCACCAAGGCCGGCGGCGCACCCGCGGTCGCCTCCCGCTTCCTGCACCGGCTCGAAGCGGTGGCGGGCGAGGAACGCTGGACCATTGCCACACGCATGGGCGACACCTATGTGCGTTTCGCCGAAGCGCTCGACCAGCCCGACACGATCACGCCCATTCCGCAGCCGGCGCCAAAACCGCCGCGCGCTACACGGCCCCTGAAACTCTCGGTCACCGCGATCGAAGACTGGCTCAGGGATCCCTACACGATCTACGCAAAATATATTCTGAAGCTCGATGCGCTCGACCCCGTCGACATGCCGCTCTCCGCCGCCGACCGCGGCTCGGCGATTCACGATGCGATCGGCGAGTTCACCGAAAGCTTTGCAGGCGCCCTGCCCGACGATCCGGTGCGCGTGCTGCGCAGCATCGGCGAAAAGCATTTTGCGCCGCTGATGGAGCGGCCCGAGGCGCGGGCGCTGTGGTGGCCGCGCTTCCAGCGCATTGCGGGCTGGTTCGCCGAATGGGAGCGCGCGCGCCGCGGCGATATCGACGCCATCTTCGCCGAGACGTCCGGCGAGATCGCGTTTCCGATCGACAACGAGCGGACTTTTGTGCTGGTCGCGCGCGCCGACCGGATCGAGCGCCGCCATGACGGCAGCTTTGCCATTCTCGACTACAAGACCGGCCAGCCGCCGACCGGAAAGCAGGTGCGGATGGGGCTGGCACCACAGCTCTCGCTGGAAGCCGCGATCTTGCGCGAGGGCGGCTTTGCCGGGATCGCAGCCGGTTCATCCGTCGGCGATCTGGTCTATGTCCGCCTCTCCGGCAACAATCCGCCGGGCGAGCAGCGCACGCTGGAACTGAAGATCAACCAGCGCGACGCGCCGCAGCCGGCCGACGAGGCCGCGAGCGAGGCGCGGCGCAAGCTCGAAGCCCTGATCCGCAGTTTCGAGAACGAGGACCAGGCCTACACCTCCCTGAACCTGCCGATGTGGGCCAATCGCTACGGCACCTATGACGACCTGGCGCGGATCAAGGAATGGTCCGCGGCTGGCGGACTGGGGCTGGAGGAATGGTGAAAGCGCAGCGCCCGATTCCGCCGGCGGTCCGCGACGCCCAGGCCCGCGCCTCGAACCCCGCCGCCTCGGCCTTCGTCTCGGCAAATGCCGGCTCGGGCAAGACCCATGTGCTGGTGCAGCGCGTGATCCGCCTGCTGCTCGACGGCGTGCCGCCGCAAAAAATCCTCTGCATCACCTTCACCAAGGCCGCCGCGGCCAACATGGCGGAGCGCGTCTTCACCGCGCTCGGCCACTGGGTGACACTGGACGATGCCGCTCTTGACGCTGCGATCCACGAGATCGGCATCCCGCAGGTCGGCTTTTCCCTGCGGAAGGCGGCACGAAAGCTGTTCGCCGCGGCGCTGGAGACGCCGGGCGGCCTGAAAGTGCAGACCATCCACGCGCTTTGCACCAGGCTGTTGCAGCAGTTTCCCTTCGAGGCCAACGTGCCGGCGCGCTTTGCCGTGCTCGACGATCGCGACCAGACCGAGATGATGGAGCGCGCCAATCTTTCGGTGCTGCTCGCCGCCTCCCGCGATCCCGAAAGCCCGACCGGGCGGGCGCTATTGACCGCGATGGCGAGCGCTGCCGACGTCACGTTCAAGGACGTGGTGCGCGAGGCCTGCCTCAGCCGCGATCATTTCATGGCATGGACCGACGACGCCGGCAGCGTCGGTGCGGCCGCGACACAGCTTGCGGCGGCGCTCGGCGTCAGCGACGACGACCACATCGAGGAGGTCGAACGCGCGATTTTGGATGGGCCTTATCTCGCGCGCAAACGCTGGGGGGAGATCGCGGCGGCGCTCGATGGCGGCGCCAAGACGGACCAGAAGCAGGCCGACCAGTTGCGGGCGGCCGCGGCCTTCACCGGCAGCGCACAGGTCGACGAATATCTCTCTGTCTTCCTCACCGACGAGAAGGCGCCTCGCGCCTCGGTGCTGACCAAAGGATTCATTCGGGACAATCCGTCGGTGGCCCGGTTGTTCGAGGCGGAATGGCTCCGCCTCGGAGCGCTGATCGAAAGGCGCCGGGCTGTGATCGCCCGCGACCGCACCGCGGCGCTGCTGCACATTGCGACCGCAGCGGCGCAAAACTACCGGCGCGAGAAGGAGGAGCGCGGGCTTCTGGACTATGACGACCTGATCGACCGCACGCTTGCGATGCTCGACCGGGTCTCCTCGGGCTGGGTGCATTACAAGCTCGACCAGGGCGTCGACCATCTGCTGATCGACGAGGCGCAGGACACCAGCCCGCGGCAATGGGACATCGTGTTCCACCTGATCTCGGAATTCACCGCGGGCGCCGGCGCGCGCGACGGCCTGGTTCGCACCGTCTTTGCGGTCGGCGACGAGAAGCAGTCGATCTTCTCCTTCCAGGGTGCCGAGCCGCACCAGTTCGACCTGCGGCGCCGCGCGTTGCAGCGGCGTTTTCAGGAGGCCGGCCTCACCTTCGATCCCGTGTCCTTCACCTACTCGTTCCGCTCGGGCGCGGCGATCCTGCATTCGGTCGACCACGTCTTTCGCGAGGAAGCGATCTACCGCAGCATCCATTCGCCCGCCATCGGCTATCCGATCCATCACGCGCTGTCGGATGCCGGACCCGGCCTGATCGAGCTGTGGAATCTCGCCGAAGCCGACGACCGCAAGGAGATCGAGGGCTGGCGCGCGCCGTTCGACGGCGTCGCCGTGACGAGCCCGGAAGTGAAGCTGGCGCGGCGCGTGCAGGCCGAGATCAGGCGGCTGATCGACCAGGGCACCATGACGGGACCGGCCGGTCGCCGACGCCGGCTCGGTTATGGCGATGTCCTCATCCTGGTACGCCGTCGCGGCAACCTGTTCGACGCGGTGATCCAGGCGCTCAAGCATGCCGGCGTGCCGGTCGCCGGCGCCGACCGGCTGAAGCTCACCGAGCACATTGCAATCATCGACCTGATGAACCTGGCCGACGCGCTGCTGCTGCCGCGGGACGACCTCGCGCTCGCGGTGGCGCTGAAAAGCCCGTTGTTTGGCCTCACCGACGACGACCTGTTCACGCTGGCCTGGCAGCGCAAGGGATTTTTGCGCGAGGCGCTTCGGACGCACGCCGCGACGAACGAGATATTTGACGCCGCGCATCGTCGCCTGGAGCACTACGAGCGCCGCTTTGCGCAGGAGACGCCGTTTGCGTTCTATGCCTGGCTGCTCGGCGCCGACGGCGGCCGCGCGCGCATCCTGAAGCGGCTCGGCCATGAGGCCAATGACGCGCTCGATGAATTCCTCGAGCTGGCGCTGAATCACGAGCGCAAGGCGCCGGCCTCGCTGCAGGGCTTTGTGGCCTGGCTGCGCGCCGCCGACACCGAGGTGAAGCGCGACATGGAGATCTCGCGCGACGAGGTCCGCGTCATGACCGTCCACGGCGCCAAGGGCCTGGAGGCGGCGGTCGTGTTCATGGTCGACACCACGTCGTCGCCCGCCGACACACAGCGGCTGCGGCTGATCCAGCTGCCGCAAGCCGACGGTCGGGAAGTGGTGGTCTGGGCCGGCCGGAAGGCCGACGACCCTGCCGCGGTCGCCGCCGGCCGCACCGCCATGCTGGCGGAGACCGAGGATGAATATCGCCGGCTGCTCTATGTTGCGATGACGCGCGCGGCCGATCGCCTGATCGTCGCCGGCTGCAAGCCGGGAAATAGCAACAATGTCCGCAAGGACTGCTGGTATGACCTGATCGGCAAGGGGCTTGCCGCATCCGGACTGGCCGACGAGACGATCGAGGCGGCTGATAATGTGGTGAAGCGCTATCGGCTGGCGGGCGATGCGGCGGATGACGGCTCGTTGGAAGCCGCAGAGGTTCGGCTGCCCGCGCCGGTCGAACTGCCGCCCTGGCTGCGGATGCCCGTGATCGCGGAGAGTGCCGCCGCTCCAGCCCTGCGTCCATCCGATGGCAGCGCCGCCGTCGGACGGCGGATCGGGGCCGTGGAACTGGAGGCGCGGGCGCGCGCCATCCAGCGCGGCACGCTGGTGCACCGGCTGCTGCAATCGCTGCCGGAGGTTTCGCCGTCGCGGCGGCGCGATATCGCGCAAAACTTTCTGGCCCGGAACGCCGAGAGCTGGAGCGAGGCCGAGCGCGAAGCCTTGGCTGCAAATGTGCTGGCCGTCATCGCGGAGCCGCGCTTTGCGCCTGTCTTTGCCGATGGCAGCCGCGCCGAGGTCGCCATTGTCGGCCGGCTGGAACGGCCGGGCGGACGGAGCGCGCTGGTGTCCGGCCAGATCGATCGCCTGGTGGTGACGGCGGACGAGGTCCTGATCGTCGACTTCAAGACCAACCAGGCGCCGCCGAAATCGGCGGCCGAGGCGCCGGAGGCCTATGTAAGGCAACTCGCGCTGTACCGGGCGGTGCTGCAGAAGCTTTATCCCGACAAACCGGTTCGCGCCGCGCTGCTCTGGACAGAAAGCGTTGAATTGATGGAGATTTCTGCCTCCGCGCTGGACGCTGGCCTCCCATCCCCGGCCGCCTGAGCGGACGAACTTGACCCGGCAGGGAGGCGTCCATACCTTGCATCCATCATCTAAAGCGCGATTCTCGAGGGATCCGCGCTGTCCCGAACCGAACGAGGTATCCAATGGCCGTTGGCAAGGTTTCTGACGCCAATTTCGAAGCCGAAGTCCTGAAGGCGACTGGCCCTGTCGTGGTCGATTTCTGGGCCGAATGGTGCGGCCCCTGCCGCATGATCGCGCCCGCGCTCGACGAGATCGCCGGCGCGCTGGGCGACAAGGTCAAGATCGTAAAGCTCAATGTCGACGAGAGCCCGAAGACGGCGTCGAAATATGGCGTGATGTCGATCCCGACCCTGATGATCTTCAAGGGCGGCGAGATGGCCTCGCGCCAGGTCGGCGCCGCGCCGAAGCAGAAGCTGCACCAGTGGATCAGCACCGCGGTCTGACACGCGACGCAAATCAATGTCTCGAGCGGCCGGCCTCTCGCCGGCCGCTTTGCGTTTGTAAGCAGGTCTTTTGGACTTTGGCGCCGCTACGCGATCCAGCCCGTGGCCAGCGCGGCGGCAAGTTCTGGCTGGCCGTTGCGGCGCGCGAACTCGGCCATCGCGGCATGATCGTAGGGCACATGACGGAAGGTGACCTGCCAGGCGCCGTTGGTATCTTCCAGGATGGCGTAGCGCGCGTCCGGCGTGCCGGCCTCGACCACGTGCGGAAAGGGGTGGATGTCGCGATAACCCGGGCAGCCGACGCTGCCGGGATTGACGATCAGGCGGCCATCGGAGAGCCGCACCGCGCGCGCCAGATGGCTGTGGCCGCACAAGATGAGGCGCTGTTCGACGCCGCGCGCCGCGGCCTCGATCTGCGACAACCCCGACATCCGAACCGTGCCGTCAGGCAGCACGGCTTCGAGCCAATAGACCTCGTCGCTCGCAGGCGTCGCGTGACACAGATAGACGCGATCCTTGAAGACGCGCGAAGCCGGGATCGCGCGCAGCCAATCGAGATGGTGGGCATCGAGCTGCGCATGCGCCGGCCGGTCCCACGATCCCATCTTCTCCGGCGGCCGAGCGATCAGATAGCGATCGTGATTGCCGAGCACATGCACCGCGTCGAGGGACATCAGCGCATCCATCGTCCGCCGCGCGTCAAGCGGTCCGCTGGCCATGTCGCCGAGATTGACGATATCGCTGACGCCGTTCGCCCTGATATCAGCGACCACGGCCTCGAGCGCGAGATAATTTCCGTGGATGTCGGCGATCGCGGCGAAACGCATCGGAGCCTATCGCGGCGGTGTGCCGTTCAGCGCGAGCACGGGCCCGGCCAGATAGAGCGAGCCGGTGATCAGGATCCGCGGCGGCACCTCGTAGGCCAGCTTTGCGAGCGCCTGCAGCGCCGGCGCGATGCCATCGGCAATCTCGACCCGCATGCCGAGCCCGCGCGCGGCAGCCGCGAGACGGTCCGGCGGCATCGCATTGTCCGCGCCGGGGATCGGCACGGCGATGATGTGGCGCGTGAGCCCGGCGAAATTGGCGAGGAAGGCGGCGGCATCCTTGTTGCCCATCATGCCGGCGATGACGACCAGCGGCCGCGAGACCCGCTCCTCGAGGTCGCCGAGCGCGGCGGCCACCACACGCCCGCCCTCCGCATTGTGCCCGCCATCGAGCCAGATCTCGCAGCCCGGAGGCCCGAGATCGGCGAGCGCACCGCAGGACAGCCGCTGCATCCGCGCGGGCCACTCGGCATTGACGATTCCGGCCTCGAAGGCTGCGGCTCCGATCTTCAGTCCTTCGACGCTCCGCAAGGTCGCGATCGCTAGCCCGGCATTGTCGAACTGGTGCCGCCCGAACAGTTTTGGCGCCGCAAGATCCATCAAGCCGCGCTCGTCCTGGTAGACCAGCCGGCCGCGCTCGACGTTGACGTGCCAGCCCTCGCCGGCCGCGAACAGCGGCGCGCGCATCCGCTTCGCCTGCGCCTCGATCACCGCCATCGCCTCCGCCGTCTGCTCGGCCGAGATTGCCGGCACGCCACGCTTGATGATGGCGGCCTTCTCGCCGGCGATCGCCGCGATCGTATCGCCGAGGAATTCCATATGGTCCATGCTGATCGGGGTGAGCACGGTCGCGAGCGGCTGTTCGATCACGTTGGTGGAATCGAAACGCCCGCCAAGCCCGACCTCGAGCAGCACGACATCGGCGGGATTTTGCGCAAACAGGCAGAACGCGGCGGCGGTCTTGACCTCGAAAAACGTCAGCGGCGCGCCTGCGTTGACGCGCTCGCAATATTCCAGCACTTCACGCAGCTCGTCGTCGCCGACCAGCACGCCGCCGCCCTTGCGGCCGATCCGAAAGCTCTCGTTGATGCGCACCAGCCAGGGCGAGGTGAAGACATGGACGCGCAGACCCGCGGCTTCGAGAATCGCGCGCAGATAGGCGACCGTCGATCCCTTGCCGTTGGTGCCGGCGACATGGATGACCGGCGCGATCTTCCGTTCCGGATGATCGAGCTGCTGCAGCAGCCGATGCATCCGGTCGAGGCTGAGATCGATGCGGTGCGAATGCAGGGTCGACAACCGCGCGATCAGATCGTCGATCGAAACCTGCGGTCTGGCGGCGGGGGCGTTCACGCGTGCGGCACGGCAGACGCCGGCTCGGCCGCGGGAACGACGACCTCAGGCTCGGCGGAAACCTGCGGCGCCGGCTTTGGCGCGGTCGAGAGCGCTGGCGACTTGGTCAAGAGGCGGCAGAGCCGCGCCAGCGTCGGGCGCAGATCGTGACGATGCACCACCATGTCGACCATGCCGTGGTCGCGCAGATATTCGGCGCGCTGGAACCCGTCGGGAAGTTTTTCCCGGATGGTCTGCTCGATGACGCGCGCCCCGGCAAAGCCGATCAGGGCGCCGGGCTCGGCGATCTGAACGTCGCCGAGCATCGCGTAGGAGGCCGTTACGCCGCCCGTGGTCGGATTGGTGAGCACGACGATATAGGGCTGGCGCGCCTCGCGCAGCATCTGCACGGCGACGGTGGTGCGCGGCATCTGCATCAGCGACAAGATGCCTTCCTGCATGCGCGCGCCACCGGAGGCCGCGAACACGATGAAGGGCGACCTTTTCTCGACCGCGAGCTCGAGCCCGCGCACGATCGCTTCGCCCGCGGCCATGCCGAGCGAGCCGCCCATGAAGTCGAAATCCTGCACCGCGATCACGACGGCCGCCCCTTCGAGCTTGCCATAGCCGACCTTGACCGCATCGTTCAGCCCGGTACGGGCGCGCGCATCCTTGATCCGATCGGCATAGCGCTTCTCGTCGCGGAACTTCAGCGGATCCGCGGTGACTTCCGGCAGCGCGATGTCATACCATGTCTCGTTGTCGAAGACCGATTTCAGCCGCGCCACGGCGCCCATGCGCATGTGGTAGTTCGAGCCGGGAATGACGAACTGGTTGGCTTCGACATCCTTGTAGAACACGAGCTGCCCGGAATCGGGACATTTGATCCACAGATTCTCCGGCGTCTCGCGGCGGAGGATGTTGCGAATTTTCGGCCGGACCACGTTGGTAAGCCAGTTCATGTTTCGCTCCGAATGACCACCCTGAGCATGATCCGGAAAAGTGTGCAGCGGTTTTCCGAAAAGATCATGCTCAATTGAGAGACCGCGACTGGATATATGGCCGCTCGAGGACGGGCCGGCAAGCGGCCGGTCCGGGATTGCAGGCCTACTCGGCGGCTTGACGGGCACCCCGCACGCCCTGCGCAAGCGACGCGGCCAGTTCGGCAACGGCGTTGACGGTTCCCGCCGTGGCTCGGCCGTCGGCGTCGAGACTGGCGCGCAACGCATCGACCAGCGCGGTGCCGACCACCGCACCGTTGGCGCGCTCGGCGATGGCCCGTGCTGCGTCCGGCGTCCTGATGCCAAAGCCGACGCAGACCGGCAGGTCGGTGTGGCGCTTGATGCGGGCGACGGCCTCGGCGACAACCCTGGAATCGGCGGCGGCGGCCCCGGTGATACCGGTGATCGAGACGTAGTAGACAAAGCCCGAGGTATTGGCGAGCACCGCGGGCAAACGCTTGTCGTCGGTGGTCGGCGTGGCCAGGCGGATGAAATTAAGGCCGGCCTTCAGCGCCGGCAGGCACAGTTCCTCGTCTTCTTCCGCCGGCAGGTCGACGATGATCAGGCCGTCGACCCCGGCGGCCTTCGCGTCGCGGAGAAACTTCTCGACGCCGTAGATGTAGATCGGATTGTAATATCCCATCAGCACCAGCGGCGTCGCATCATCCTCCTTGCGAAACTCGCCGACCAGCGCCAGCGTCTTCTTGAGCGTCATGCCCGCTTTGAGCGCGCGCAGACCGGCGGCCTGGATCGACGGGCCATCCGCCATCGGATCGGTGAAGGGCATGCCGATCTCGATGAGGTCGGCGCCGGCCTTCGGCAGTGCCTTGACGATACCGAGCGACGTGACGGGGTCGGGATCGCCGGCCATCACAAAACTGACGAAGGCGGAGCGGCCCTCCCGCCTGAGCTTTGCGAAGCGGGCGTCGATACGGGTGGTCACTGCTTCCTGCCTTTCAGGATCTCCGTGATCTGCGGAATGTCCTTGTCGCCGCGGCCCGACAGATTGACGACCATCAGATGATCCCTGGACCGCTTCGGCGCGAGCTCGGTGACCTTGGCAATCGCGTGCGCGGATTCGAGCGCCGGCGGAATGCCTTCGAGCCGCGACAGCAGCATGAAGGCCGCGAGTGCTTCATCGTCGGTCGCCGACAGATATTTCACGCGGCCCATCTCGTGCAGCCACGAATGCTCCGGCCCGATGCCGGGATAATCGAGCCCAGCCGAGATCGAATGCGCATCCTGGATCTGGCCGTCATCGTTCATCAGGAGATAGGTGCGGTTGCCATGCAGCACGCCCGGCCGGCCGCCCGCGATCGACGCTGCGTGCAGCTGCGTCAGCCCGTGGCCCGCGGCCTCGACTCCAAAGATCTCCACGCTGGGATCGTCGAGGAAGGGATGGAACAGGCCCATCGCGTTGGAGCCACCGCCGATGCAGGCAATCAGCGAATCCGGCAGGCGGCCTTCGGCCTCCTGCATCTGGGTCCGCGTCTCGACGCCGATCACCGACTGGAAGTCGCGCACCATCATCGGATAGGGATGCGGACCGGCCACCGTGCCGATGCAGTAGAACGTGTCGTGCACATTGGTGACCCAGTCGCGCAGCGCCTCGTTCATCGCGTCCTTCAGCGTGCGCGTCCCCGACTGCACCGGCACGACCTTGGCGCCGAGCATCTCCATGCGAAACACGTTGGGCGCCTGACGGGCGACGTCCACCGCGCCCATATAGACCACGCATTCCAGGCCGAAGCGCGCGCACAGCGTCGCGGTGGCGACGCCATGCTGGCCGGCGCCGGTCTCGGCAATGATGCGCTTCTTGCCCATGCGCCGTGCGACCATGATCTGGCCGAGCACGTTGTTCACCTTGTGCGAGCCGGTGTGGTTGAGCTCCTCGCGTTTGAGATAGATCTTCGCTCCACCGAGATGCTCGGTCAGCCGCTCGGCGAAATACAACGGCGACGGCCGGCCGACATAATCCCTGAGATAGCCGTTCATCTCTTTCTGGAACGACGGATCGGCCTTGGCCGCGGCATAGGCCTTTTCCAGGTCGAGGATCAGAGGCATCAGGGTTTCGGCGACAAAGCGCCCGCCAAAGATGCCGAAATGTCCGCGCTCGTCGGGACCGCCGCGATAGGAATTGACAAGAGACGAGGTCATCGGACGGCGAGCTCTTCGATGGCGCGTGTAGCGCGGATGAAATCCTTGATCATCTTGACATCCTTGACACCGGGTGCGCGCTCGACGCCCGAGGACACATCGACGCCACCAGCGCGGGTGACGCGCACGGCTTCCGCGACGTTGTCCGCTGTCAGCCCGCCCGAGACCATGAACGGCAGCGTGAGATCGAGACCTTGCAGCAGATGCCAGTCGAATACGGCGCCGAGACCGCCGGGACGGGTAGCGCCCTTCGGCGCACGGGCATCGAACAGGATGCGATCGGCGACGGCGGCATGGCCCGGAAGGCCCGCCAGGTCTGCCGCGGTTTCGACGGAGAGGACTTTCATGACCTCGAGACCGAATTGGCGCTTGATGTCGCCGACGCGCGCCACGCTTTCCTTGCCATGCAGTTGCAGGATATCGGGCTTGAGCGCGCCGACAATGCTCTCGAGCGTCGCGTCGTCGGCATCGACCGTAAGTGCGACCTTCCTGGCGCGCCCCGCGACGCGACGGCCGAGTTCGCGCGCGACCGCGAGCGGCAGATGCCGCGGCGACGGCGGGAAGAACACGAATCCCACCATGTCGGCGCCGGCCTCGAGCGCGGTGTCGAGCGTCTCGGGCGTGGACAGGCCGCAGATCTTGATCAGGAGGGACATGGTACCCGGACGGAGTTCGAGGCTGTGCGGCGCCTTCTACAACGCCGCGCCCTGCTTGTCTCGCCCGCCGAAGCCAAATAGTCCGCCATGGGACGGCGGCACGAGACGCGCCGGCTCGCCGCGCAAGGCCGCGTGCGCGGCCTGCAGATCGGCCAGCTGCGCCTTGGCGTCGCGGGCATCCGCCTCATGCCGGCGCGCGGCGCGGCGCCAGTGGCGCTGCCCGAACCAGGTCGCCATTCCACCGACGATGACGCCGAGGATCGCCACCAGGATGATCAGGGCGAACAAGGGCACCCCCACTGCAAGCGCGGGATCGCTCGGATCGAACGGATCGAACGACACCCGAACGGAATGCCAGTTGGCCACCCCGAAGGCGGCGAACACCAGGGCCAGCGGAATGATGATCACATAGGTGACGAGTTTTCGCATGACCATCTCTCGATAGGAGCGACGCAGTCGCCCCGCGACAGCGAGCTCTTCCATGCCCGAAGGCTCAGCTGCTTTCGGGATTGTCGCGGTTGAGCCGCTCGCGCATTTCCTTGCCGGTCTTGAAGAACGGAACGCTCTTCTGGTCAACCGGGACATGGGCGCCGGTGCGCGGATTGCGCCCGGCCCGCGCGGGACGATGCTTGACTGAAAACGCGCCGAAACCGCGCAGCTCGACCCGGTCGCCGCGCGCCAGCGCAGCCACGATCTCGTCGAGGATCGCATTCACGATATTCTCGACGTCCCGCTGATAGAGATGCGGGTTGTGCTCGGCGATGCGCTGAACCAGTTCGGATTTGATCATCGAAAGGTAAAACCCGGCAACATGCACTCCGCATTTCCGTGAAAATGGCTTGAACTGTCAAGACGCTAAATCAATTTTGCGCGACGCGAAAATGCGTGACAAACGCCCCAAAGGGCCTCTGCCAAGGCACAAGCGGGACGGGAGAAGCCGGCCCACCCCGCAGGGAACGGGCCTAATTCGACGCGGCGGGACGCCAGAGCGCCAGCATTCCATCAAGCCCGAACCGGTCGACGGCGCCGGCGATGCCGGCCTGCTCCACTTGCCGCGCAATCGCGCCGAGGCCGCAGGCATCCAGCACCACCGATGCCGCCGTGCGGAGGAAAGTCAGGTCACCGAAGCGCGGCGACAGGCTGTAGTCGCGAACCGGCAGATCCTTCTTGACGTTCTTTTCCGCAACGAGCCAGGCGATCGCGACCTTTTCGTCGCCGAGCTGATCGATCAGCTTCAGCCCCACCGCCTGCCGGCCGGTAAAGACGCGCCCGTCGGCGACTTTCTCGAGCAGTGCGTCATCCATGCCACGCCGGTCCTTCACCAGGCCGCGGAACCATGCGTAGGAATCCTTGACCAGGGCGTCCAATGCATCGCGCGCTTCGGGACTGGTCGGCTCGAAGCCATTGGGCGCGGCCTTCAGCGGCGAAGATTTCACTTCCTCGACCTTGACGCCGATGGTCTTCAACAGGTCGGTGAAATTCGGATACTGGAACAGCACGCCGATCGAGCCGACCAGCGAACTCTGCTGCGCGACGATGTGATCTGCGGCGATCGCCGCGATATAGCCGCCCGAGGCGGCGAGCCCCTCGACGACCACGACCAGCGGCTTCTTGGCCTTCAGCCGCACCAGCGCGTCGTAGAGCTGTTCGGAGCCGGCGGTGGTGCCGCCCGGCGAATTGATGTGGACGATGACAGCGGCAGCGCGTGAATTTTCCAGCCGCTCCAGCGCCTCGACGCGATCCTGGTCGCTGCGGATCAACCCCTCGATGTTGACCCGCGCGATCGAACCGGAGGTCGCGAGCAGGTTGCGCCCGCCCGGCGAGGCCAGAGTGGCGATGGTGACGATACCTGCGATCGCGAGCAGCACGGCGACAACGCGCCAGAATGTCAGCTTGCGACGAATCCTGCGTCGATCGACGATCACATCCGAATCAAGCGACATCGAAATTCTCCCCAAAGATATCGGCGCGGTCTTGCATGGGTAAAGTGAATCTATGGTGCACCAGATACATCAATTGCGGCGCAATTTGAAGAAACCATGGCCCGTCCTGCATAAGCGACACAGCCGATCCACTCAAAATAAAGGCCCCGGCGCGCCGCCGGGGCCTGTGTTTGACGGAACCGCCGCTGATCAGCGATCGCCGCGGTTCTTGAGCGCGGTGCCCAGGATGTCGCCGAGCGTGGCCCCCGAATCGGAAGAGCCGTACTGGGCGATGGCTTCCTTCTCCTCGGCCACTTCCAGCGCCTTGATCGAGACCTGCACCTTGCGGGCCTTCTTGTCGAACTGGATCACCCGCGCATCGACCTTCTCGCCGATCGCAAAGCGGTCGGAACGCTGGTCGTTGCGGTCGCGTGCCAGTTCGGAGCGCTTGATGAAGGTGGTGAAGTCGGTGCCGACGATCTTCACGTCGATGCCGCCGTCCTTCACGTCGAGCACCTCGCAGGTCACGACGGCGCCCTTCTTGACATCGCCGGGTTCGGCGAAGGGATCGCCCTCGAGCTGCTTGATGCCGAGCGAAATCCGCTCCTTCTCGACATCGACGTCGAGCACCACGGCTTTCACCACGTCGCCCTTCTTGTAGTTGTCGATGACCTGCTCGCCGGGCAGCTTCCAGTCGAGATCCGACAGATGGACCATGCCGTCAACGTCGCCCTCGAGGCCGAGGAACAGACCGAACTCGGTCTTGTTCTTGACCTCGCCCTCGACCACCGAACCAACAGGGAATTTCTCGATGAAGACTTCCCAGGGGTTGCGCATGGTCTGCTTGAGACCGAGCGAGATGCGCCGCTTGACGCTGTCGACCTCGAGCACCTGCACCTCGACTTCCTGCGAGGTCGAGACGATCTTGCCCGGATGCATGTTCTTCTTGGTCCACGACATCTCGGAGACGTGGATCAGGCCCTCGATGCCCGGTTCGAGCTCGACGAACGCGCCGTAGTCGGTGATGTTGGTGACCCGGCCGTGGAAACGCGAACCCAGCGGATATTTGCCCTCGATGCCCTGCCACGGATCGTCCAGCAGCTGCTTCATGCCGAGCGAGATGCGGTGGGTCTCGTGGTTGATCTTGATGATCTTGACCTTGACGGTCTGGCCGATGGACAAGACCTCGGTCGGGTGATTGACCCGCCGCCAGGCGATATCGGTGACGTGCAGCAGGCCGTCGATGCCGCCGAGGTCGACGAACGCACCGTAGTCGGTGATGTTCTTGACCACGCCGTCGATGACCTGACCCTCTTCCAGGTTCTGCACCAGTTCCTGGCGCTGCTCGGCCCGGGTCTCTTCCAGCACCGTGCGGCGCGACACCACGATGTTGCCGCGGCGGCGATCCATCTTGAGGATCTGGAACGGCTGCGAATTGTTCATCAGCGGCGCGACGTCGCGGATCGGACGGATGTCGACCTGCGAGCGCGGCAGGAAGGCCACGGCGCCGTCGAGATCGACGGTGAAGCCGCCCTTGACCTGGTTGAAGATGACGCCCATGACCTTTTCATTGTTCTGGAAGGCCTTCTCCAGCTTGCCCCAGCTCTCCTCGCGCCGCGCCTTGTCGCGCGACAGCACGGCTTCGCCGAGCGCATTCTCGATGCGGTCGAGGAACACCTCGACCTCGTCGCCGACCTTCAGCTCGCTGTCACGGCCCGGTCCGGCAAATTCTCGCAAGGACACGCGGCCCTCGGTCTTCAGGCCGACATCGATGACGGCCATGTCCTTCTCGATCGCAACCACCTTGCCCTTGATGACGGAGCTTTCCTGCAGGTTTCCGCCGGCAAAGGATTCATCCAGCATCGCGGCAAAATCGTCGCGAGAGGGGTTGTAACTATTCGCTGTCGCAGCACTCGAAGCCATATGTTCTCCAGATGCGAAGGTAGCCGGCCGCTCTCGGTGAAAGGGCGTATCGCGCGTGCAGTGTCGGGAGCCGCATAACCCCCGAACCGCTCCCTTGCGAAATGCGCAAAGAGCGGGCCGGCAGATGCCTGCGCGTTCGATACGTTGAATATCTTCCGGAGCCGAAGATTCGATCTCGACATGTTTCGAGAGATCGACCTTCGAGACAGGGAGCGGGCGTTCCTCCAGTGACGGCGGCGGTTTTGCCTGAAAAGCCTCAGACCCGCTGCCGGCCCGCTCGAACGGCCTCGACAATGTCGATGGCGGCCCGGACGCCCGCCTCTATATCGAGCTTGGAATTATCTAGCAAGTAAGCATCTTTTGCCGGCTTTAAAGGCGCAACAGGCCGGTTCTGGTCCCGTTCGTCGCGGGTCAGGATGTCGGCGAGGATCTTCGCCTCGTCGGCCTCCTCGCCACGGCTGCGGACCTCCGCGGCACGGCGGCGGGCGCGGACCTCGGGGTCGGCCACAACGAAAATCTTCACGTCGGCGCCGGGACAGATCACGGTTCCAATGTCCCGGCCGTCCAGCACCGCCCCGGGCGGGCTGGCCGCAAACGCGCGCTGAAAATCCACCAGAACTTCCCGCACTTTCGGGATTGCCGAGACCACCGAGGCGGCCTCGCCTGCCTCGTGCGATTTCAAGGCCGGATCGCCGAATGTGTCTGGGTCAAGTTCCAGCGCGGCCCGAACGGCGCGGACCTCGTCCCGGAGGTCGGCGCCCTGCCCGAGCAGCGCATGCGCGACGGCGCGGTAGATCACCCCGGTATCCAGGTGACGATAGCCGTAATGCTGGGCAAGACGCTTGCCGAGCGTACCCTTGCCCGAGGCCGCCGGCCCGTCGATGGCAATGATCATCGGCTCTGGCTCTCCGGCGGCCGGGGCCCGCGGGCACGTCGCAATGGCCGCTCCTCGGTAAAGATGTTGCGGGAGGCGAATTCGGCGGGGCTCGCAAAGGTCAGATATTCGCGCATGCCGGGTGAAGCTGACGCGGCTGTAAACCAGGGCTGGTCGAGCCGACGAGCGGGATGGCCGACCCAGCCGGGAACGCGGCCAAGGCGCCGCTGCTTTGCCAGATATTCGGCGACTGCGCCGACCAGAGCATCAAGTCTTTCGTCGTGTGTCAGGGCCGGCTCCTGTTCGATCGCCGCGAACCGGGCCGCGTCATTTGGTGCCAGATCGAACGTGTCGACGAACTCCGCCAGAACCGCGTCGCGGGGGGCCCCGCGACCAATGCGCTCGACCGCTTCAGCCAGGGTATTTGGGCGCATCGACCGTACCCTCCTTGCTCATGTTCTTCAGTAGAAACCGCCGTTTTTCGGCACTCGCCGCACTGACGGGAAAGTACCGGCCAAGCAATGCGATTGCCTCTTCGACATCGGAAATTCCCACCACGCGCATCAGATTGAGAATGTCGAGCCGTTCCGCCTCGCCGCGCAGCGGATCGTTGATGCGCGCCGCCTTCAGCTTCAATGCCAGCAAATACTCTGCCGTCGGAACTGAAACGACCAGGCCCGGCGGCGTGCCGTCGCGGGGGAACGTACCAAATTCCAGATGATCGGCGGCGCTATCTGCCAGGAAGCTGAGGTGGAAGGCCACACCGTCATTGAACCAGTCGTCGACCCAACCGTTCTTGTCCGCAATGTTCTTTACCACCTGTCCGAGCCAGCAGGGGAGCGGCCGTTCGAGCTTGGAGACGTCCACGTCCTCGGTCGCGAAGCGGAAATTGCTGGCCAGCATCAGCGCGGAGCCGCCATAGACTGCGATCTGCAGCCTGGTTCCCGCGGCGACCGCGGCGCGGCCGATCTCGTCGAAGGCATCGAGCAGGGCGTCGCGGTCAAAAGTCTTGCTCATTCGGGCCTCAGGCGAATTCCGCCCCCAGCGAGCGCATCACGGGAACGAAGCCAGGAAAGGAGGTAGCGATCATGGCGATGTCGTCGACCCTGACCGGCGCATCCGACGCCAGGCCCATGACCAGCCCCGACATCGCGATCCGATGATCCATGTGGGTGACGACGAGGCCGCCGCCGGGAACATGCCCCCTGCCCTCCACGATAAGGTCGTCGCCGGCGATCTCGACCTTCACGCCATTGACCCTAAGCATCGCGGCGGTCGCCTCCAGCCGGTCGGATTCCTTGACCCGCAGCTCATGCAGGGCGCGCATCACGGTGGTCCCTTCGGCATAGGCGGCCGCGACCGCCAGCACCAGATATTCGTCGATCATCGACGGCGCCCGCTCCGGCGGCACCTCGATCCCCCTGAGCCTGGAGGCCCGGACCCGCAAGCGGGCCATCGGCTCGCCGGTATCGTGGCGCACCTCGCTCTCCTCGATCGAGGCGCCCATCTCGCGCAAGGTGGTGAACAGGCCGGTGCGCAGCGGATTGGTCATGACGTCGGAGAGGACGATTTCGGAACCCTCGACGATCAGGGCGGCAACCACCGGAAAGGCAGCCGACGAGGGATCGGCCGGGACCACGATCTCGGCGTCGTGCAACTCAGGCTGGCCGGTCAGCGCGATGCGTCGGCCATGGGCGCCTTCCGCCGTCGCGACAATCTCGGCGCCAAAATGCGTCAGCATGCGCTCGGTATGATCGCGGCTCGCGTCGGGCTCGATCACGGTCGTGATTCCCGGTGCGGCCAGCCCCGCCAGCAGCACCGCGGACTTGATCTGGGCCGAGGCCACCGGGCTGCGGTAGGAGATCGGAACCGGCTCGCGTGCGCCCGACAGCGTCAGCGGCAGCCGCCCACCTTCCCCGGCCGCGGTCACTTTTGTCCCCATCAACCCCAGGGGATCGAGAATCCGCCGCATCGGGCGACCGCGGAGCGAGGCGTCGCCATCGAAAGTGGCCGTGATCGGGCTGCCGGCCACCGCCCCCATCACGAGCCGGCAACCGGTGCCGGAATTGCCGAAATCGAGCGGATTTTGCGGTTCCTTGAACCCCGCAACGCCGACGCCGCGGACCGACCAGCGCGTCTCGCCGGTTCGCTCGACGGTTGCGCCCAGCGCCCGCATGGATTTGGCCGTATTGAGAACGTCTTCCCCTTCGAGCAGGCCACTGACCCGGGTCTCACCGACCGCGAGCGCCCCCAGGATCAGGGCACGATGCGAAATCGATTTGTCGCCGGGGACCCGGACGGCACCCGTCAGGGGAGCGGAGGCGCGGGCTTCCAGCGGGATCGATTGGGCGGATTGGGCCAAGTTGGATGTCCTTTTCGGTGGCCGGCAGGTACCACAGCGAAAAGCGCGCGTCACGCGCCCGCCATAATGGATCGCGGCTGCTATTGACAGCGGCGCCTCAACTAGCCAAGTGAAGCACCGCTTTTCAGAACATCCTTGGGATTCCGCCGTGGCCAAATCCGATCTCGGAACCAAACGCATTTGCCCGACAACGGGCAAAAAGTTCTACGACCTCAACAAGAACCCGGTGATCTCGCCCTATACCGGCGAGGTCGTGCCGATTGCGCCTGTCGCGCCGACGCGCGCCACCCGCGGCGAGGCCGCCCGCAGTGCCGCCATGGCGACCGCGGAGGCCGTGCCGGAGCCGGCAGAGGCCGAAGAGACGGTGTCGCTCGAGGAAGCCGATGCCGAGGAGAACACCGGGAAGGTGAAGGCGGTGGTGCCTGAATCCGAGGACGACATCGAGGTCGACGAGACCATCGAAGACGATGACGACGATGATTCCACCTTCATTGCCGACGATGAAGAAGGCGATGAGGACGTCACCGACATCATCGGCGATGTCGGTGACGACGAAGAGACTTGAGACTTGAGATAAGTCCAAAACTGTGTTCTGAGGACGTCCGGCGCGTCGCCCAGACGCGCCGGTTGGCGATCAAGGGGCCATAGCTCAGCTGGGAGAGCGCTTGCATGGCATGCAAGAGGTCGGCGGTTCGATCCCGCCTGGCTCCACCAGCCTTCGCTCGCTTCGCGAGCTTCGGCTGGGCAAGCCACACCCCACTCCATCTAAGCGAAGTGAGCGTAGGCTGCCGCGCCGAAGCCCGTAGGGCGAAGGCGGGCCGGAACGGATCTTCCCGTGCCTACTCCCCCACAGCCGCATTGAGCTGGTCGCGCAGCGCCACCAGGTTCTTTTTCAGCGCGGCAAGCTCGCCGATCGAGCAGCCGGAGGCAGCGAGGATCGCCGGCGGCACGCCTCTCGCCTTCTCCTTCAGCGACTGCCCCTGGGATGTCAGCGCAACCAGCACCTGACGCTCGTCCTCGCGCGAGCGGGTCCGCCTGATCAGATGCGCGGCCTCCAGCCGCTTCAGCAGCGGCGTCAGCGTGCCGGAGTCCAGAAACAGCCGCTCGCCGATGTCCTTGACGGGCACGCCGTCCCGCTCCCACAGCGCCAGCATGACGAGATATTGCGGATAGGTGAGGCCGAGCCGGTCGAGCAGCGGCTTGTAGACCCGGTTGAACGCATGCGCGGTGGAATACACTGCAAAGCAGAGTTGATTGCCGAGCATGAGCAGGGCGTCAGCATCTTTCCTGGCCATTGACAGTCTCCGGACGGCGCTATCGTAAACTTTCGCCGGCTCTCGCCTGCGGATCAATCGCAGGCGCCGATCACGATCTTTCTATCGGGCATTTGTATTGCGTGCAATATATTTGTGTGCAAAGCATATCGCGTTCAATCCCCCAGCGAACGGAGACCCCAGATGTCCGTGAATGTGCTCTACAAGACCAGCGCCAAAGCAACCGGCGGCCGCGACGGCCAGGCCGCGACCCTCGACGGCGCGCTGAACGTCAAGCTTGCCACGCCCAAGGAACTCGGCGGCGGTGGCGGCGCCGGCAACAATCCCGAGCAGTTGTTTGCCGCGGGATATGCGGCCTGCTTCATCGGCGCGATGAAATTCGTGGCCTCGCAGGGCGGACCGAAGGTGCCGGCCGATACCGCGGTGACCAGCACGGTCGGAATCGGGCCGCGCTCGGAAGGGGGCTTTGGTCTCGCCGTCGAGCTTGCGGTCTCCCTGCCCGGCGTGCCGCGGGCCGAGGCCGAGGCCCTGGTCGCGAAGGCCCATGAGGTGTGCCCCTACTCCAACGCGACGCGCGGCAATGTCGATGTGAAGCTCAGCGTGGTGTAATCGCGACGGTGTCGCGACACGGGCGGCCGGTCACGGGATGGCCCGCGAACCGGCCGCATGACATCGAGCATTTGCCTCAGGCCGGCGGCAATGCTTTATGCGGCTATCGATGACACCAACCTGCGCGACCTGCCATGACCACTGAACTCGTTCTCGGCGCGATGGCCGGGCTGCGCGTGATCGATCTCACGCGCGTGCTCGGCGGCCCCTATTGCACCCAGATCCTCGCCGATCACGGCGCCGACGTCATCAAGGTCGAACCGCCGGCCGGCGACGAAGTGCGCGACTGGGGACCGCCCTTTCACGAAGGCGATGCGGCCTATTACGTCGGCATCAACCGCAACAAGCGCTCGATCGGGCTCGACCTCGCGTCCGAAGGCGGCCGCGCCGTCCTGCTGAAGATGCTGGAGAGCGCCGACGTCCTGATCGAGAATTTCAAGCCCGGCACGCTCGACAAATGGGGCATCGGCAACGACGTCCTCGGCGAGCGATTCCCGCACCTGGTGCACTGCCGCATCTCCGGCTTTGGCGCCGACGGTCCGCGCGGCGGTAATCCGGGCTACGACGCCATCATCCAGGCCATGACCGGCATGATCGCCGCGACCGGCTCGGTGGAAAGCGGACCGACCCGTATCGGCGTGCCGCTGGTCGACATCACGACCGGACTTTATGCCGCGATTGGCATCCTGATGGCGTTGTCGGAACGGCAGCGCTCCGGCCGCGGACAGTTTTTGGAAACCACGCTCTACGAAACCGGGCTCGCCATCATGCACCCGCACACGGCGAACTATTTCATGCATGGCAAGCCGCCGTCGCTGACCGGCAACGAGCATCCGAATCTCGTTCCCTACGCGATCTTTCCGACCAAGACCGACGACATCTTCATCGGCGTCGGCAACGACGGCACCTTCCGCAAGCTCTGCAACGAGATCGGCAAGCCCGAACTCGGCACCGACACGCGCTTCGCGCGCAACAAGGACCGTGTCGCCAATCGCGAGGCGCTGCGCGAAGAACTCGCCGCCGTCTTCCGCGAGCACGAGGCGGAGCCGCTGTGCAATCGTCTGCTCGCCGCGGGCCTGCCGGCCGGCCCGGTGCAGAAAATCAACCAGGCGTTGGATAATCCGCACACGCTCTACCGTAACGACATTATCGAGAAGGACTGGTACAAGGGCGTCGCCTCGCCGATCCGTCTCGATCGCTCGAAACCGACCCTGCGGCGGACGCCGCCAAAATTCAATCAAGACGCCCGCGAGGTGCTCGGCGAGTTCGGCTACGACAGAAGCGAGATCGATGCGCTGGTTGCCCAGGGCGTGGTGTGCGGCGAGCGCAAACGGTAAATCCGACTTGCATGTCGTCCCGGATATCGGGACGACATGCGGCATCTTCTCCCATTTTCCCGCTTCCCTTCCCGGGCTTTTCCCCCCTACGATCCGCGCCGTTTCCAAGGTCATTTGGCCGTCATCCGGCGCTGCTAGGCGCAACAACGATGATGATGGCCCAACGGGAGGTTTTTGATGGCTCTTCGACAATTCGGTGCTGCTGCAGCGGTGACGACCGCGCTGGCATTTGCCGCGTCCCCCGCGCACGCGGTGACCGAAATCCAGTGGTGGCACGCGATGACCGGGCCGAACAATGACGTCGTCGTCAAGCTCGCCAACGACTTCAATGCCACACAGAGCGACTACAAGATCGTGCCGAGCTACAAGGGCAGCTATCCGGATACGCTCAATGCGGGCATCGCCGCATTTCGCGCCGGCAACGCGCCGGGCATCATGCAGGTGTTCGAGGTCGGCACCGCGACCATGATGTCGGCCAAGGGCGCGATCAAGCCGGTGTCCGAACTGATGAAGGAGCAGGGCGAGGCATTCGATCCGCAGTCCTATCTGCCGGCGATCACCGGCTACTACTCGACCTCGAAGGGCGAGATGCTGTCGTTTCCCTTCAACTCGTCGAGCATGGTCCTGTGGGTCAATCTCGATGCGCTGAAGAAGGCCGACATCGCCGAGCCGCCGAAAACCTGGCCGGAGGTATTCGCCGACGCCAAGAAGCTGCACGCCACGAGCCCGACCTGCGGCTTCTCCTCCTCCTGGGTGACCTGGGGATTCATCGAGCAGTTCAACGCCTGGCACAACCAGCCGATCGGCACCAAGGCCAATGGGCTCGACGGCTTCGATACCACGCTCGTCTTCAACACTCCGCTGGAAACCAAGCTGCTTGAAAACCTGGTCGAGTTGCAGAAGGACAAGAGCTACGATTATTCGGGCCGCACCAACACCGGCGAGGGCCGCTTCACCTCGGGCGAATGCCCGCTCTACATGACCTCCTCGGCGTTCTACCCGAACGTCAAGGCCAATGCGAAGTTCGCCTATACGGCCGTGGCGATGCCCTATTTCCCCGATGTTGCCGGCGCGCCGCAAAACTCGATCATCGGCGGCGCCTCGCTGTGGGTGATGGGCGGCAAGTCGGCCGAGGAATACAAGGGCATCGCAAAGTTCTTCACTTTCCTCTCGGATACCGACCGCCAGGTCTATCTGCACGAAGTCTCGGGCTATCTGCCGATCACCAAGGCGGCCTATGCGAAGACCAAGGAGAGCGGCTTCTACGACAAGAACCCGATCCTGGAAGTGCCGCTGAAGGAGCTGACCAACAAGCCGCCGACCGAGAACTCGCGTGGCTTGCGCTTCGGCGGCATGGTGCAGATGCGCGACGTCTGGTCCGAGGAAATCGAGGCGGCGCTGGCCGGCAAGAAGTCGGCCAAGGAAGCGCTCGACGCCGCGGTATCGCGCGGCAACCAGATGCTGCGGCAATTCGAGCGCACTGCGGTGAAATGATGCTTGTGCGGATCGTGGCCGGCCGAGCCGGCCGCGATCCGGGCCTGCATCAATTCTGCACGACCGGGGGGCGTGATGGAGAACCGTGCGATCTTTTCGGGCAAGCTGCTGGCGCTGCTCCTGGTGCTGCCGCAGCTTGCGGTTTCGCTTATCTTCTTCTACTGGCCGGCGGCGCAGGCGCTGTGGCAGTCGTTCCTGGTCCAGGACGCCTTCGGGCTCTCGACCGAGTTCGTCTGGTTCGAGAACTATGTCGCGCTGTTACAGACGCCAGAATATTACCATTCCATCGGCGTCACCTTCGTGTTCTCGATCCTGGTGGTCGCATTCTCGCTCGCGCTCGGCCTGTTGCTCGCGGTGATGGCCAACCGCAACATCAAGGGCGTGCAGATCTATCGCACCTTCCTGATCATCCCCTATGCCGTGGCGCCGGCGGTTGCCAGCGTGCTCTTCATCTTCATGTTCCAGCCCGGGCTCGGCATGGTCGCGCGCACCCTGCAGCGCGCCGGCATCGACTGGAATCCGGTGCTGAACGGCAACCACGCGATGATCCTCGTGGTCATCGCCGCGGTCTGGAACCAGATCAGCTATAACTTCCTGTTCTTTCTCGCCGGCCTGCAGGCGATCCCGAAAAGCGTGATCGAGGCGGCGGCGATCGACGGCGCGCGGCCATGGCGGCGGTTCTGGACCATCGTATTTCCGCTGCTGTCGCCGACGACTTTTTTCCTGATCGTCGTCAACATCACCTATGCCTTCTTCAACACGCTCGGCATCATCGATACCGCGACCGAGGGCGGACCGAATGCCGCCACCCAGACGCTGGTCTACAAGGTGTTTCAGGACGGCAAGGCGGGCGCCGATCTCGGCAGCTCCGCGGCGCAATCCGTGATCCTGATGATCATCGTGATCGTCCTCACCGCGGTGCAGTTCCGCTACGTCGAGAAGAAGGTCCATTATTGATGGTCGAACATCGACGCTTTGGAAACCTGCTGCCTCACATCGTACTCCTGATCGGTGTCGCGATCGTCGCCTTCCCGGTCTATCTCGCGATCGTCGCTTCGACGCATGACAATACGCTGATCGCAAATGGGCAGATGCCGCTATATCCCGGATCGCACGGCATCGAAACCTACTGGAAGACCATCGTCTCCGGCACCGGCAAGACGACGCGCGAACCGGTCGGCAGCATGTTGATCTCCAGCCTGGTCATGGCGGTGGGCATTGCGGTCGGGAAGATCGCGATCTCGATCATCTCGGCCTATGCGGTGGTGTTCTTTTCCTTCCCGTTCCGCATGACGACGTTCTGGATCATCTTCGTCACGCTGATGCTTCCGGTCGAGGTGCGCATCTTTCCGACCTACAAGATCGCCGCCGACCTGCATTTGCTGGATTCCTATTCCGGCCTGATCCTGCCGCTGATCGCCTCCGCCACCGCGACGCTGTTGTTTCGCCAGTTCTTCATGACGATCCCGAAGGAGCTCGTCGAAGCCTCGAAGATGGACGGCGCCGGGCCGATCCGCTTCTTCTTCGATACGCTGCTGCCGCTGTCGGTGACCAACATTGCCGCGCTGTTCGTGATCCTGTTCATCTATGGCTGGAATCAATATCTCTGGCCGCTGCTGATCACCACGCGCGACGACATGCAGACCATCGTGATCGGCATCAAGAAGATCATCGACGTGAAGGACGCGCTGACCGAATGGTCGGTTGCCATGGCAACGGCCGTGCTCGCGATGCTGCCGCCGGTCGCCGTCGTCGTGCTGATGCAGCGCCTGTTCGTCAAGGGCCTGATCGAGACGGAGAAGTAGTTCACATGGCTAACGTCGCGCTGCGCAACGTCCGCAAGGCCTACCCCAACGGTTTCGAGGCCATCAAAGGCGTCGAGTTCGAGGTGGAGGACGGCCAGTTCTGCGTGCTGGTCGGCCCGTCCGGGTGCGGCAAGTCCACGCTGCTCCGCATGGTCGCCGGTCTCGAAACCATAACCGGCGGCGACATCGATATCGGCGGGCGTGTCGTCAACCAGGTCGAACCCGCCGATCGCGACATCGCCATGGTGTTCCAGAACTACGCGCTCTATCCGCACATGAGCGTCTACAACAATATGGCCTACGGCCTGCGCAATCGCGGCATGCCGAAGGACGCGATCGAGACCCGCGTTCAGGAAGCCGCGCGCATTCTGGAACTGGCCGCCCTGCTCGACCGCAAGCCGGGCCAGCTTTCCGGCGGCCAGCGCCAGCGCGTCGCCATGGGCCGAGCCATCGTCCGACAGCCAAAAGTGTTCCTGTTCGACGAGCCGCTCTCCAATCTCGACGCAAAGCTCAGGATCGCGATGCGGGTCGAGATCCGCAAACTGCAGCGGCGGCTGAACACGACATCGATCTATGTCACCCACGACCAGCTCGAGGCGATGACGCTCGCCGACATTCTGGTGGTGATGAACGGCGGTCGGGTGGAGCAGATCGGCAATCCCCTGGAACTCTATGAGAAGCCGGCGACCACCTTCGTCGCCACCTTCATCGGGGCTCCGCCGATGAACCTGATGGCGGTGACCGATTCGGCGATCGGCCTCCCATCCAGCACCGCGGATGCCGGGATCCTCGGCGTCAGGCCCGAGGATCTGCATGTTTCGGGCGAGGGATCGCCGGACGGCGGCCTTGCGATCGAGCTGAGGGTCGAGGCCGTCGAACGGGTCGGCGCAGAAACCTATATCTACGGATTGCGCGCCGATCAGAGCGTCGCAACCGCCATCAGCGCGAAACCGGGGGAGTTGCCGCCCGGAGAGATTCTGGTGCGGATCCCCGGCCAGACGGCACCCGGCATCGGGGAGCGGATCAGGACGGTGGCAGCGCGTGACAAATTGCACGTTTTCAGTGCAGACGGCCGGCGGCGGATCACGGTTTAGGGAGATACGCCCGGGAAGCCGGTTTGCACAGGGTTTGCATGGGGTTAGCGCAAGGGTGCTTGAAGGCTTGCGGTGTCATGCCCATATTGCTTGGCAAGGGGTGCCGTCAGGGCCCTGAAACAACAAAGTCGCTTCGAGAGGACTTTGGAAACTATGTCTCGTGTTCCCACGTTATCCAGTCCGTTCCTTCTGGGTTTTGACGAGATCGAGCGCGTGCTCGATCGGGTCGTCAAAGGCGCCGACGGTTATCCTCCCTACAACATAGAGAGGTGTGACCGCGCGGATGGCCAGCCCGAACGGCTGCGGATCACGCTGGCGGTGGCGGGTTTCACCCGCGACCAACTCGATGTCACCATTGAGGAAAATCAGCTCGTGATCCGGGGTCGTCAGCAGGATGACAAGGCTCGGCAATACATCCATCGCGGCATCGCCGCGCGCCACTTCCAGCGCACCTTCGTGCTGGCAGAGGGGATGCAGGTGCTTGGCGCGGATCTGAAGAACGGGCTGCTGTCGATCGATCTCGCCCGGCCTGAACCGGAGAGGATCGTTAAGACAATCGCTATCAATGAGCACGAATAATGCAAGAAGGAGCGGACTCGACCGCTTAGGTATCGCAGAGGAGTCGAGACCATGACTGAAGGTAACGTTGTGTTGGAACCCCGAGTCTCGCTGGAGACGGAGTCTCTGGCGACGCTGGGTGAAGGCCATATCGCCTATGTGAAGCAGATCCGCTCCGAGGACGTTCCGGGACTGTTTCCCCAGGCCCCGAAGATCGCGCCGGGCTTGAAGCTGTTCGCGCTGCATGCTGCGGACGGCACGCCGATTTTGCTCACCGACAGCCGCGAGGCCGCCGTAGCCAATGCCTGGAGCCACGAATTGCAGGCCGTGAGCGTGCACTGAACGCGCTTCGCCGCGGCATGCGCTCGCGGCGCACTGGATTTTCAATGTGCGGGTTTGTTCCCCAACAGGCGGGACGAGCCCGCACTTTTTTTGGCCATGCGCATGAGCTGTCCGCAATTGGAGCCTGCGCGGTCCGCTATCTGCAGCGGACGCTCGGGGTCACCGGCGCGCGATGATGGCTTTAGGCAGCGCTCGCGGGCGGCAGCGCCAGCACTGAATAGATCGCCTGCGCATCGCGCGAGGCACGCAGCTTCTTGGCGACGTCCTGATCGCGGAGCAGCCGCGCGATGCGGGCCAGCGCCTTCAGGTGATCGGCGCCCGCCCCTTCCGGCGCCAGCAGCAGGAAGATCAGATCGACCGGCTGGCCGTCCATGGCCTCGAAATCGATCGGTCGCTCGAGCCGGGCAAACAGGCCGAACAGCTTTTCCAGCTTTGGCAGCTTGCCGTGCGGAATCGCGACGCCATAACCGACCGCGGTCGTTCCGAGCTTCTCGCGCTGCAGCAAGACCTCGAAAATGGAACGCTCATTCTGTCCGCTCAGCTCGGCCGCGCGCGCGGCGAGTTCCTGAAGCGCCTGCTTCTTGTTGTTGACCTTCAATGCAGGGAGAATCGCCTCGGGTGCGACCAGATCGGTAATCAGCATAGGGCTTTCCGAGGTGAAAATTGAACCGTCAGGTTGCGAAATAGGCCTTCAGCGGCCGTGTTCAAGGAACTGAGGCGGGATGCGAGCGGCAAGCCCTAGGGCCAGAGTCGGGGGGCTTCTACTCCAACCCGGCGACGGTGCCAACACCTCTCGCGCGCTTCCGACAACCTATCCTTAAGAAGGTCGCGGCAGTCGCCAAAGGCTCCCGTAGAGGTCCGGAACGGTGAATTTCGGCCCTGACCACCCGGCCGATCAGGCCTTGACCAGCGGCGGATCGACCCAACCGATATTGCCGTCCGCACGGCGGTAAATGATGTTCACCCGGCCGCTGACGCCGTGCTGGAACACCAGGCAGGGCGCCCCCGAAAGGTCGAGTTCCATGACTGCCTCGCTGACCGAAAGCCGCTTCAGCGACGTGGTCGCCTCCGCGATGATGACGGGACTGTAGCCCGTGATCTCGTCGTCGCCTTCGGCCGGCGACTCGATGATGTAGCTTGGCGCATCCAGCGGCGCGACGATCTCCGCCATCGCAGCCGAGGCCGCATAAGCTTTTCGCGCGGAGCGGTCCTTGAGGCGGCTCTTGTAGCGGCGCAGCCGCTTCTCGATCATCAACAGCGCCTGGTCGGCGCTGGCATAGGCATCGGCGGCAATCGAGTCGGCCTCGAGCGTGATCCCCGAATCAAGATGCAGCGAGCAGTCGGTGCGAAAGCCGAAGCCGTCCTTGCTGAGCGTGATGTGGCCGGAGTAGTTGCCGTCAAAATATTTTCGCAAGACTTCGTCGGTGCGCTCGCTGACGCGTCCGCGCAGAGCTTCGCCGATGCTGATGCTTTTTCCCGAAACCCGCAGGGTCATTTTTGAAGCCTCGATTGATCCAAGCTCGTCAGATTCTCTGCAGACCTTTGCCAGACCGGCCGTGCTTGAGAGCGTTTCCGAATTGTCACATTAGCGCAAATCCCGTCTCGATTGAAACGGAACCGGAGCGCTAGCCCCTTGTTCTGATGGGTTTTCTTCACGCGAACGATTTGCCGCACAGCCGCGGCCAGACGCAACACAGGCTCACGCCGGCTCGGTATCCCGGGACCGCGGTGCGTGGCCCAGCGCTCCCTGTTTCTCGCGCCGCCGCTGCACCGAAGAGGGAATTCGCATCGCCTCGCGATACTTGGCAACGGTCCGCCGCGCGATGTCGATGCCGGCCTCGCGCAGCCGCTCGACGATGGTGTCGTCGGACAGGATCGAAGCGGGATCCTCGGCATCGATCAGCCGCCTGATGTGATGGCGGACCGCTTCCGCCGAATGCGCTTCGCCGCCATCGGCTGACGCAATCGAGGCGGTGAAGAAATATTTCAGTTCGAAGGTGCCGCGGTTGGTCGCCATGTATTTGTTGGCGGTCACGCGCGACACGGTCGATTCGTGCATCTGGATCGCATCCGCCACGGCTTTCAGATTGAGCGGACGCAGATGCGCGACGCCGTGAGTGAAGAAGCCATCCTGCTGCCGCACGATCTCGGTCGCGACCTTCAGGATAGTGCGGGCGCGCTGATCGAGCGCGCGCACCAGCCAGGTTGCGTTCTGCAGGCAATCGGAGAAATAGGATTTCTCCTCGTTCTTGCGCACCGTCTTCGACAGCTCGGAATAATAGACCTGATTGACGAGCACCCGCGGCAAGGTGTCGCTGTTGAGCTCGACCTGCCAGCCGCCGTCCTGTCGCGGCCGCACATAGACGTCGGGCACCACGGTCAGCGTCCGCGTGGTGCCAAAGCGCAGGCCGGGTTTCGGATCGAGCCTGCGAATCTCGGCGATCATGTCGGCGAGATCCTCTTCATCGACCCCGCAGAGCTTGCGTAAGGAGGCGAAATCGCGCTTGGCCAGGAGGTCGAGATGCGCAACGAAGGTCTGCATCGCAGGATCGTAGCGGTCGAGCTCGCGCAGCTGGATCGCCAGGCACTCGGACAGACTTCGGGCGCAAATGCCCGGCGGATCGAATTTCTGCAGCACGGCGAGCACGGCTTCGATATCTTCGGATGTCGCGCCAAGCCGCTCGGCAGCCTGCCCCAGATCCGGCGGCAGGTAGCCGGCGTCATCGACAAGATCGATCAGGTACTGACCGATCATGCGCTGGGCGGGGGCCGAGAAGGCCACCGCGAGCTGCTGGGCCAGGTGGTCGCCCAGCGTCTCCTCCGCGGCGACAAAGGCCTCGAGATTGTAGTCCTCGTCGCCGGACGCCCCTCCGCCCCACTCGGTGTAGGTGGTCGGTGCCGCGTCCTGGGCGTTCCGCGCCGCGGTCTCGGCGGGTTCCTCGGAAAAGACGTTGTCGAGCCCGGTGTCGAGGGTCTGCTCGATCTCGGCGCGGCTGCCGAGATCCTTGCTCATCCAGTCGTCCTGGGCCGGCTGGAAGCCATCCTCGGCGTTTCCCGAGGCTTCGCCGTAATCCACCCCGCCGGCCTCGACGAGGTCACCGCCGTTTTCCGAAAATTCAGCGCTTTCAGTGGCTTGCTCGCCGGCCACGGGCGGCTCATGGGATTCGCCGGCACGCTCCAAAAGGGGATTGCGCTCGAGCTCCTCCTCGACAAAGGCCGACAGATCGAGATTGGACAGCTGCAGCAGCTTGATCGCCTGCATCAGCTGCGGCGTCATCACCAGCGACTGGGTCTGCCTGAATTCTAATCTCTGTGTCAGCGCCATGGAGGCAAGAACGATCCGTTAAAACTGGTCCGATTCTTGCTTATCTTAGTCTTGACGCGATGTACATGACTTGACGGATAGGAAAATCTGGTTAGGGCGTGATCATGTCGAGGGTGGTTACCACCGCATTGCAACCAAATCCGAATAAAACCCAAAATGATTAAAGGCGGAATTCCTCGCCAAGATAGAGCCTGCGCACATCCGGATCGTTAACGATGTCGTCGGGGCTGCCTTCGGTCAAGATCTGCCCGGCATAGACGATATAGGCGCGATCGGTCAGGCCGAGCGTCTCGCGCACATTGTGGTCGGTAATGAGCACGCCGATGCCGCGGTTGGTCAGATGCCGCACGAGGTCCTGGATGTCGCCGACCGCGATCGGATCGATGCCGGCGAACGGCTCGTCGAGCAGCATGTAATTCGGGCGCGTCGCCAGGGCGCGCGCGATCTCGCAGCGGCGCCGCTCGCCGCCGGACAACGCGATCGACGGCGTCTTGCGCAGCCGCGTGATGTTGAACTCGTCGAGCAGTTCATCGAGCTTGATCTCGCGCTTCTTCCGCGAGGGCTCGACCACTTCGAGCACCGCGCGGATGTTCTGCTCGACCGTCAGGCCGCGAAAGATCGAGGCCTCCTGCGGCAGATAGCCGATGCCGAGCCGGGCACGCTGATACATCGGCAGCTGGGTGACGTCGTGACCGTCGAGCTCGATGGCGCCGCGATCGGCCTTGATCAGGCCGGTGATCATGTAGAACACGGTGGTCTTGCCGGCGCCGTTCGGGCCCAGCAGTCCGACCGCCTCGCCGCGCCGGACATAGATCGAAACGCCGCGCACGACCTGGCGCGTGCCGAAGCTTTTTTCCACGCTATGCACAGCCAGAAAGCCGGGCCGCTGCAGGAGCTGGCTGGCTGCGGCGCCATTGCCGGTCTTTGCCGGCCGCGCTGCAGCTTTTGGCCTTTGCCGCGGCCTGTCCTGTTGCGGTTGCCGAACATTTTGCGCCGGCTCGGGGGCCCGGGGCGCATCGTATCCGGACATGGGAGCTTCGCGCGCAATCGGCGGGGCGTCGCGCACCGTCCCTGAGATCAGCTCTTCCAGCGACTCATCCATGTCGGTGATGTCGCCGGCGGCGCGGGGGCGGCCAAAACCCTGTTTGCCGCGCTTGGCTGGGCGGCGGCGGAACAGGCCGAGAAAATCCATCATCTCCGCTCGCCCCTTCACGGCGATTCCGCTGCCCGAACCGGCGGACTTGATCCTGCGCTCAGCATGATTGAACGGATGTCTCTTGCCCGGCGGAGCAGGCGCCGCACTGGTCAGGTAAATACAGGCTCATGTCGCCGGCTTCAACCATAGCGGGCTGGGTCAGCACACAAGTAATTGATGCTATTTGGGTTTATTCGAAGCGGGCGGTGCAAGCGAGGTTGGCGACGGACTCGGTCCGGGAAGCCCCGGTCCACCCTGGCCCGACGATATGAACAATCCCTGCACTCGTCCCGAATCGGATTCGACGCGCGACACGCCGGTGGTCATGTCCACCAGCAGCCGGTCGCCGCGCAGGACGTTCCCGCCCTGGGTCAGCACGACGCCGCCGAGCATCGTGATCAGGTTGGTCTTGGTGTCGAACACGGCCTTTTCCCCGGTCACGACCTGGTCTTTCTGGGTCACCTTGACGTCGCCTCGCGCCTCCAGGCGCTTGATCGATGAGGCCCCACCGGGTCCCGGCGTGGACGACTGCATCGGAGGCGCCGCTTTCGCCGCCGCCTTGGGCGCGGCCGGCTGCCCCGACCCTTGGCCCGACCCTTGGCCCGACTGGCTCGACTCATAAAACACCACCAGCGTTTTCGACGTCATCGTGGTGTCGCCCTGGATCACCTTCACATTGCCGGCGAACGTTGCCTCCTTCTGCTTGTCGTGCATTTCGAGGGACACAGCCTCGATTGAAATCGGCTGATCGCGATTTTGCGAGAAGCCCTGCATCGCGTTGGGCACGCCCTGCATCGTGCTCTGGGCCGCGGCATGGCCGACGGCAAGCCAGCCCATGGCCGCGATGACCGCACCGGCGCATGCCCCGGCCGTCCTGGTCTTGGAGAAGGACATCGCCGCAAACCCCATCATTTCGAATTGCCGGACTTTCCGGACCCTGCGCGGGGCCTCGCCGGCGGAGCAGCGTCGGCGGTTTTGGCCGCGTCACCGTCGGCCTGGGCGTTGGTCGCATCCAGGTGATCCAGATGCATCACGACATTGCCTTCGAATCTGACCACCTCGCCGCCGCCCGTGATCCGGAGCCGGTCGGACGTCAGTGTTCCGTTGGTCAGCTTGACGTCGACATGTTCGTCCGAGGTAACCGTGCCCTTGCCCATATCGACAAACGCCTGGCTCAGGCGCGCCTCATAGCCGGTCGAGGTCTGCAGGAAGATGTCCTTGTGCAGGTCGAGGGTCTGCTGCTTGTTGTCCAGCATGCCGGTCCTCGCATCCAGGGTGATGATCGACTGGTCCTCCATGAGGAGTTTTGCCCTGAGCGTCCGGAGTTCGACATGGTCGGGATCGGTCACATCCTGGATCGCGCTCTTGGCCCACAGCTCGTAAGGCCGCTGATCCTGTGTGAAGCCGGACAGATGCGGCGATTCCATCGTGACCTTGGTGCCCGATACGGCGAGGCCCTGCATGTCCACCGGCAGCTTGAGCGCGCTTTGGAACGGATTAAGAAAATAAGATTTCGCGACGATCAAGGCCAGCGCCAGCCCCACGGCCGTGGGAACGGCGATCCTGAGCATCCGGACCAGCCGGCTGTGGCGCGCAGCAATCGCAAAGCGCGTCTCCAGCTCCAGGGCCGCCTGGTAGGTTGGGTTCTGCACCGAGGTCACAGTTGCTCCGCCGCGCGAGATCCGCGCAAATTCCGCCAAAGCACGCTCCACGTCCTGCCCTGAAGGCAGCCGCGGTCGTTCGAGAAGGTCCAGTGCCTGTCGACCGTTCGGCACACGACCGGGTGCAAGACCTACGCCCCCCTTGGCCGGTCCACGCTGTGGCATCTTATCGGGCCTCGCCGCATTATGCAGCCCCCGAACTGGCTTAACGACTTTGTCCGAAACGGGGCGTAGCCGGTTTCCACGGACAAAGCCGGTCACGAATGCGCGAAGATGTCCTCCGCCTCGAATCCCCCAAGATCGAGCCGCGCCCGGGTCGGCAGGAAGTCAAAACAGGCCTGCGCGACGGCGGAGCGGCCTTCCCGGGCGAGCATCGCGTCGAGGCGCTCCCGCAGGGCGTGCAGATGCAGGACATCGGACGCCGCGTAGGCGAGCTGCGCTTCGCTGAGGCCCGGCGAGCCCCAGTCGCTGGATTGCTGCTGCTTCGACATGTCGATGTTGAGGATTTCCCGCACCAGGTCCTTGAGGCCATGCCGATCGGTGTAGGTGCGCGACAGGCGCGAGGCGATCTTGGTGCAATAGACCGGCTGCGGCATCACGCCAAAGGCGTGGAAAAGCGCGGCGACGTCGAAGCGGGCAAAATGGAAGATCTTTGTGATGTTCGGATCGGCCAGGAGCGCCTTCAGGTTCGGCGCATCCGTGTGCCCTTTTGGGATCTGCACGACGTCGGCGCTGCCGTCGCCGCTCGACAGCTGGACGACACAGAGCCGGTCGCGATGCGGATTGAGCCCCATGGTCTCGGTGTCGATGGCCACCGAGCCGGAGTAGCGGGAGAGATCGGGCAGGTCACCGCGATGCAGTCGTACGGTCATGGCGTCGAAAACCTCGTCGAATCAGCAGAGCGGCCAAGCTACAGCGGGCGCGTCTGCAGGCGAACGGTGGCGGGAGGGCATCCAGTGAAAAATGGTGCCCAGGAAAGGACTCGAACCTTCACGGCTGTAAGGCCACTGGCACCTGAAGCCAGCGCGTCTACCAATTCCGCCACCTGGGCATGGGTGCGGTTACTACGGATCAGCGACGCGCTTGTCAAATTGGCGATGCGCGGACCAATTGGTCTATACAGCCGGAAGCTGATCGCGTATCGCGAATCCGGGCGATCGATCCCTCAATTCAGCGGCAGGAATGACCCATGGCATCGAATCAGGACACCCTCGTCACGGTTTTCGGCGGATCGGGTTTTCTAGGACGGCACGTGGTCCGGGCGCTGGCCAAGCGCGACTACCGCATCCGGGTCGCGGTCCGGCGGCCGGAACTGGCCGGCCACCTGCAGCCGCTCGGCCGGGTCGGCCAGATCCACGCCGTGCAGGCCAATTTGCGTTATCCCGCCTCCGTCGAGGCGGCGATGCGTGATTCGCTGCTCGCCATCAATCTCGTGGGAATCCTGACGGAGAGCGGCGAACAGACCTTTCAGGCCGTCCAGGGGATCGGGGCCGGAACGGTGGCGCAGGCGGCGCGCGCCGCTGGGGCAAGGATGGTGCATGTCTCGGCGATCGGCGCCGACGCGCAGTCCGCCTCGCGCTACGCGCGCGCCAAGGCCGCCGGCGAACAAGCGGTGCTCGCGGCCACACCGGACGCCACGATCATGCGTCCCTCCGTGGTGTTCGGTCCGGAGGACCAGTTCACCAACCGCTTTGCGGCGCTGGCGCGGATGGCGCCGGTGCTGCCCCTGATCGGCGGCGGCGCCACGCGGCTGCAGCCGGTCTATGTCGGCGATGTCGCAACCGCCGTCGCCGATGCGGCCGACGGCAAGACAAAGCCGGGCGGCATCTACGAGCTCGGCGGCGCGGAAGTACTGACCATGCGCGAGATCATGGAGACCATCCTTGCGATCATCGAGCGCAAGCGGATGCTGCTGTCGCTGCCGTTCGGCCTCGCCAGGCTCAAGGCCGCGTTCCTGCAATTTGCGCCGGGCGCACTGAAGCTGACACCGGACCAGGTCGAGCTGCTGCGCGTCGACAACGTCGTCTCCGACGCCGCGAAGGCCGCCGGCCTGACCCTTCAGGGCCTCGGCATCACGCCTGATTCGCTGGAGGCGATCGCCGAGCAATATCTCTGGCGCTTCCGTGCCGCCGGACAGTTTCAAAGGAAGAACGCGTAGCCATCGCGTGATCGCGGGGCAGGGTGGGCAAAGGCGCACTTCGCGCCGTGCCCACCACGGTTCAGCGAGCGTCATCTGCGATGGTGGGCGCGCTTCGCTTTGCCCACACTACAGATTCGGCCGTAACCTTCAGAATCCGAGCGCCAGCGCGACCAGCCCGAGCGTGCCGACGATGACGCGCCACCAGGCGAACAGCTGAAAACCGTGGCGGGTGACGTAGCCGAGGAAGGTCTTCACAACGATCATCGCGGTGATGAAGGACACCACGAAGCCGATCGCGACGAGGCCGAGATGATCGGTCGTCAGTTCCGCGCGGCTCTTGTAGAAATCATAGGCGAACGCGCCGACCATGGTCGGAATGGCGAGGAAGAAGGAGAACTCCGCGGCGGCGCGCTTGTCGGCCCCGAGCAGCATCGCCGCCACGATGCTGGCACCTGACCGCGACACGCCCGGGATCATCGCAAGGCACTGTGCCACGCCAATCCAGAGATACGTCAGCAGCGGAAATTTCGTCGCATCATGCTCATGCGGCTTGTGATCGATCTGGTCGACCCACATCAGCACCGCGCCGCCGACGATCAGCGAGAAGCAGACGACCCAGGGATTGAACAGGATCTCCTTGATGTATTTGCCGGCGATCAGTCCGATGACCACGGCAGGCAGAAACGCCACCAGCACGCCGATGACGAAGCGCCGGTCTTCGTCGTTGGAAAACATGCCGAGCGCGATCTTCCACAATTTCGGAAAGTACAGCGCGACGATCGCCAGGATGGCGCCGAGCTGGATCAGGACGTCGAAGGTCTTCCAGAAATTATCCTCGCCGAGGTCGAAGAATCGCCCTGCCAGCAGCAGATGACCAGTCGAGGAAACGGGCAGGAATTCGGTCACGCCCTCGACGACGCCGAGAATCACGGCCCGCAACGCATCTGATATCATGATCCAATCCGTACTGAATCGGTTTCGGCCAAAAGGGCGCGCTCTTCTCGCCCATTCAGGCCCCAGCCGCAATCTCTAAAAAGTGCCAAATATCGGTTGCCTCACCGGCGGGCGGCACTAGTGTCGCGAATCTTACCGCGGCGTGCCAAACTACCGTCGCGCATTTCTGAAGTCCCACGCCGGCCGCGAACCAATCAAGACCGCATGTATACGCTGTTCCACCATCCGTTCTGCCCGCATTCGCGCTTCGTCCGCCTGCTGATCGGCGAATACGGGCTCGACCTGAGGCTGGTGGAGGAGCGGGTGTGGGAACGCCGCGAAGCGTTTCTGACGCTCAATCCGGCCGGCACCACGCCCGTCTTGTTCGCCGAAGGCCAGTTTGCCATTCCGGGCGCGGCGCTGATTGCCGAATATGTCGACGAGGTCCATGGCACCGAGATGGGCGACCGCAGGCTGCTGCCGACCACGATGGCCGAGCGCATCGAGGTGCGCCGGCTGATGGCCTGGTTCAACGAGAAATTCTTCGAGGAGGCCTCCGGTCTATTGGTCACCGAGCGGATCTACAAACGCTTCATGGCCGAGGAGAATGGCGGCGGCGCGCCGACGGCCGAGGTGATCCGCGCGGCCAAGACCAATGTGCGCTATCATCTCAACTATATCGGCTGGCTGGCGCAGCGGCGGAACTATCTCGCCGGCGAGCGCCTGACCTATGCGGATCTCGCCGCCGCAGCGCATCTTTCGGCGATCGATTATCTGGGCGACGTGCCATGGGTCGAGGACGAGGCAGCAAAGAACTGGTACGCGCGGGTGAAGTCGCGCCCGTCGTTCCGTCCGCTGCTGAGCGAGTGGCTGGCGGGCGTGCCGGCCTCGCGGACCTACGTGGATCTCGACTTCTGAAGACGCCCGCCGCGGCGGATATCGCCGATCTGAAGACCACACTGATCGAGAAGTCGCATGCACTGGGATTCGACTGCATCGGCGTCACCGCGCCGGATCGCATCGCGCAGGCGCGGCAGCACTTTTTCGACTTCGTCGGCAGCGGAGCCTATGGCGACATGGAATGGCTGGCCGCCAATCCCGAACGCCGCGCCGACCCGCGCGGGCTGTGGCCGGATGTCCGTTCGGTGATCATGCTCGGCGTCAATTACGGCCCCGACCAGGATCCGCTCGTGCTGCTGCAGGAACGCTCGCGCGGCGCGATCTCGGTCTACGCCAGAGGCGATGACTACCACGACGTGATCAAGAAGAACCTGAAGGTGTTGGCGCGCTGGCTCGTCGCTGCTGCGTCCTGCGACGTGAAGGTATTTGTCGACACCGCCGCCGTGCTCGAAAAGCCGCTCGCGCAAGCTGCCGGCCTCGGCTGGCAGGGCAAACATACCAATCTGGTTTCACGCCAGTTCGGCTCGTGGCTGTTTTTGGGCGCAATCTTCACGACGCTGGAGCTGCCGTTCGACGCTGCCGATGCCGATCACTGCGGCTCCTGCCGCGCCTGCCTCGACATCTGTCCGACCGCGGCCTTCCCTGCGCCCTACAAGCTCGATGCGCGGCGCTGCATCTCGTACCTGACCATCGAGCACAAGGGACCGATCCCGCAAGAATTTCGCCAAGCCATCGGCAATCGCATCTATGGCTGCGACGATTGCCTGGCGGTTTGCCCGTGGAACAAGTTCGCGCAGGCCGGACGCGACGCCAGGCTCGCTGCCCGCGACGCATTACGCGCACCGGTCTTGGCGGATCTCGCGCGACTGGATGACGCCGCGTTCCGCAGCCATTTTTCGAAATCACCGGTCAAGCGCATCGGCCGCGACCGCTTTGTCCGCAATGTGCTGATCGCGATCGGCAATTCCGCCGACCCCGGGCTTGCAACCAGCGCGAGGCCGCTGCTTGGCGATGCCAGTCCGCTGGTGCGAGGCGCGGCGGTGTGGGCGCTGTCGCAATTGCTGGAGCCGGATGCATTCGCGGCCCTCGCAGCCGAGGCATTGTCGGCGGAGATGGACGGGAGCGTGCGCGCCGAGTGGACGGCCGCATTGGAGGGTTGTTTCGCTCGCCCTTGATTTCGGCAGCCAATCCGCCAAGGTCGCGCGCCATGAAAAACCAGCCCTTCTTCACACGCGACGGCGATACCTTCGTTCCGACCGAGGTCGCCAACGGTCCCTGGGATCCGCAGTCGCTGCACGGCCGCGTCATCATCGGTCTGCTCGCGTTCGAGATCGAGCAGCGTCGCGGTGCCGCGGATTTCATTCCGGCGCGGCTCACGGTCGACATGTTTCGTTTGCCAAAACTCGTGCCGATCGAGATCAAGACGAAGCTGGTACGCGACGGGCTGCGCATCAGGGTGGTCGAGGCCGAGTTCTTCTCCGGCGGCGTCTGTATGGCGCGTGCCTCCTGCCAGCTGCTGCGCAAGACAGAGAATCCAGCGGGCCATGTCTGGTCACCGCCGAACTGGGATGTGCCTCGCCCGGCCGACATTGCAAAACCGACCGATCCACGCCTCGGCATGCACGGCAAATGGGCCACGCGTCCGATCGTCGGCGCGATGGGCACGCATGGCCCGCGCCGGCTGTGGATGAGCGAGGTGCGCGAGCTCGTTGCCGGCACGGCGGTCTCGCCCTTCGTGCGCGTCGCGGTCGCGGCCGATTTCGCGAGCCCGTTCGCCAATGCCGGCGACCAGGGACTGGGCTTCATCAACAGCGACGTGACGCTCTATCTCTACCGGCTACCGGCGACGGAGTGGGTCGGCTTCGAGGTGGTCAATCATCATTCGCGCGACGGCATCGCGATCGGCGAGTGCTGGCTGTACGACGAGGAGGGCGCCATCGGCACTTCGACGGTAGCGGCATTGGCCCAGCGCAAGCCGATGCCCAACCCGGCCCATCGCGACGTCACCACGCCGAAGCCGTAGCGCAGGGCAGGGCAGGGCGAAGAACGGCGGACTGAATCTAACCCATCTCCGCGACCGCGGCGAGAATGCGGGCGATGTCCTGCGGCCGCGACAGCCGATGATCGCCGTCCTGGATCATGGTGAGAACGACATCCTCGGCCGGCAGGCGATGGGCGAGAGCGAGAGCATGTCGCCAGGGAACATCGGGGTCCTTCGCGCCCTGCAGGATGTGCACGGGACAGCCGATCTCGATGGCGCGCCCGAGCAGCAGGTGTTTGCGGCCTTCCTCGATCAAGGCGCGCGTGATCGGGTAGGGCTCGCCATACTCCGACGGCCGCAGCCAGACGCCCTTGCTCTCGATCTGCCGGCGGATTTCCGGCGAAAAACCCCTCCACATCAGTTCTTCGGTGAAGTCGGGCGCCGGCGCGATCAGCACCATGCCCGCCAGCGACGCGTCGTTTGCCTTCGCGGCGATTTCGCGCGCCAGCAGCAGCGCGATCCAGCCGCCCATCGATGACCCGACCACGACCTGCGGGCCGCGACAGAACTGCTTGAACACCGCCACGCTGTCCTCCAGCCAGCGGCCGATTGTCCCATCGGCGAATTTGCCGCCGGACTCGCCATGGCCGGAATAGTCGAACCGCAGGCAGGCGCGGCCGCGCTCCGCGGCCCAGGACTCCAGCGCCTGGGCCTTGATCCCTTTCATGTCGGAATTGAAGCCGCCAAGCCAGAACAGGCCCGGCCCGGCGCCGGCACGGGCCCTGACCGCGATCCGGCGGGCTTTTTCACCCGCGCCAACCTCAATGAAGGCCGGCTGATCGGCCGGTCCCGGCGAACTGGTCATGGAACATTTACCCTTAAGACAGCTTTCTGGACGAGCAGGGGCGTTGGCGAGGGAATGCCGCTGCCGATGCAATGGCATTCCGTACTTGCGGAACGATCAATCTGTCTCTATTTCCGCCCGGCTTGATGGAAATGGCCCGGACATTTGTGGCTTTTTGTCTCTGATTGCGCAAGTTTGCTTGCTCGCTGCGGCTTCTTCCTTCAAACTATTGCCCTTCGTTCACAACTTTGGAGAACCACCCATTCGCCGTCCCAATAGAGCCCCGCCCGCTGCCACCAAAGACGGGCCGCGCACCAATGATGAAATCCGCAATGCGCAGATCCAGCTGATCGATCAGAACGGCACCAACCACGGCACCGTCGAGACCATGGTCGCGATCAAGATGGCCATGGAAGCCGGCATGGACCTGGTGGAGATTTCGCCGAACAACGTCCCTCCCGTCTGCAAGATCATGGACTACGGGAAGTACAAATATTCGGCGCAGAAGAAGGCCGCGGAAGCCCGCAAGAAACAGAAGGTCGTCGAGATCAAGGAGATCAAGCTGCGGCCGATGATCGACGATCACGACTATGACGTGAAGATGCGTGCCATGCAGCGCTTCTTCGAGGAAGGCGACAAGGTCAAGATCACGTTGCGCTATCGCGGCCGCGAAATGGCGCACCAGGAGATCGGCACGAAACTCCTGGACAAGATCAAGAGCGATGTCGCCGCCGTCGCCAAGGTCGAGCAGGACGCCAAGTTCGAGGGCCGTCAGGTCGTGATGGTCCTGGCGCCGCGCTGATTCGCGCCCGCCAGGCTCCGGCCGTCCCCGCAACCCGCGGGGACCGGGCGCCCGCGGTGCCGGACATCTCATGACATCAGCCGCGTCCGTGAGCCTGGGGAGACAGTCCACAGGCTGAGCTCCGCATGGCCGGCCAGCGGCCGGCGCGCCCTTTCGCGGTTCATCATTGCCATTTCGCGTGGGCTCTGCCATAAGCGCAGCCTTCGCCGCCCGGCTGATTTTCGGGCTGCCGTGGCGACGTCCGTGCAGGGCTTGTTCCGATGAGGAAAACCCTAGCACTTTCAACGCTCTAACGAGCATTTTAGCCGACCTGCCGCCCTCGCCGGGCGGTTTTGTGTTGCGGCATCAAGGAGAGCCAAATGCCCAAGTTGAAGACCAAGTCCGGCGCCAAAAAGCGCTTCAAGGTGACGGCCAACGGCAAGGTCATGCATGCCCAGCGCGGCAAGCGCCACGGCATGATCAAGCGTACGAAGAAGCAGATCCGCCAGCTCCGCGGCACCCGCGTGCTGTTCAAGACCGACGGCGACAACGTCAAGAAATACTTCTTGCCGCACGCCTGATCGCGTCCGCTTCCTCGCCAAAGCCGATCCGCGCCCGCGCGGACCACCATCACCTCTGAAGTAAGGATATTCGTCATGTCTCGCGTTAAACGCGGTGTGACCGGTCACGCCAAGCACAAGAAAGTCTTCAAGGCCGCCAAGGGCTATTACGGCCGCCGCAAGAACACGATCCGTGTCGCCAAGCAGGCCGTCGAAAAGGCCGGCCAGTACGCCTTCCGCGACCGCAAGCGCAAGAAGCGCACTTTCCGCGCGCTCTGGATCCAGCGCCTCAACGCCGCGGTGCGCCCGTTCGGCCTGACCTACAGCCGATTTATCGACGGCCTGTCCAAGTCGGGAATCGTGGTCGACCGCAAGGTGCTGTCGGATCTCGCGATCAACGAGCCGGTGGCGTTCCAGGCGATTGCCGAGAAGGCCAAGGCGGCGCTGGCGGCCTGAGGCGGCTAGCGCGGACTGCCCGCCGTCTTCAGGGCGCGACGCGAATAGCGCTGGGCGACGTCGGCCCGGCAGAACGCCGTGAAGGACAGATACATGGTGCCGGACTCGTTCCGGTACTTGCGGTCGCAGACGCGCATCTCGCGCTGATAGGACAGCTTTTCGGGCGCCTTGAGGCGTGCGAGAAAGTCGGCTTCGCACTTCTTCTCGACCACCGCGCCGAAATCGACGTCGCCGCTCGCGCCGTATTCGCAGGCTCCGAACACCTTCATCGCGGCGTCGCAGCCCGGCGCCTCGTTCAGCGCGGCGACGATGTCGTCCATCGACGTCGACTTGGCGGGGCAGTCCTCGGCGAAAGCATTGGCGCCGCCGAGGGCGAGAACGACCACCAGGGCAGCCGCGCAGGATTTTGGGCTCATCACAACGTCCTCCTCGGTGAGCTTGGTGCCCCGCCGGCCGAACAGGTTCAAAGCGCCAGGTCGTCAGGCGGTCGCGGCATTCCGCCATCGGCGTTTTGATCTTGACGTTTCCGCCCGGGAGCGGCCACAACCGGCCGCCCTCCAAAGCCAGGGAATGACCGTGTCCGACCTCGCAAAGCTCGTGCAGACCATTTTGGAACAGATCGCCGCGGCCGGCGACGAAGCGGCGCTGGAAGCCGTACGCGTTTCCGCGCTCGGCAAGAAGGGCTCGATCTCGGCACTGCTTGCCACTCTCGGCAGGATGTCGCCGGACGAGCGCAAGACGCAAGGCGCCGCGATCAACCAGGCCAAGGACCAGGTCGCCGCGGCGCTCGCCGCGCGCCGCGACGTCTTGAAGGCGGCCGCGCTCGACGCGCGCCTCGCCTCTGAGACCGTCGACGTCACGCTGCCGACGCGGGAGCCTGTCGCCGAGGCCGGCCGGATTCACCCGCTGAGCCAGGTTCTTGAAGAGGTGAATACGATCTTCGCCGACATGGGGTTTTCGATCGCCGAAGGCCCCGATATCGAGACCGACGACTACAACTTCACAAAACTGAATTTTCCGGTCGGCCATCCGGCGCGGGAGATGCACGACACCTTCTTCTTCCCGGCGAAGGAGGACGGTTCGCGCATGCTGCTTCGAACCCACACCTCGCCGGTGCAGGTGCGCACCATGCTGACCCAGAAACCGCCGATCCGCGTGATCTGCCCGGGGCGCACCTACCGCATCGACTCGGATGCCACCCACACGCCGCAATTTCATCAGGTCGAGGGCCTCGTCATCGACAAGAGCTCGCATCTCGGCCACCTGAAATGGATTTTGCACGAGTTCTGCAAGGCGTTCTTCGAGGTCGACCACATCAACATGCGGTTCCGGCCGTCGTTCTTCCCGTTCACCGAGCCGTCGCTCGAGGTCGATATCCAGTGCCGCCGCGACAAGGGCGAGATACGTTTCGGCGAGGGCGAGGACTGGCTGGAGATTCTGGGCTGCGGCATGGTGCATCCGAACGTGCTGCGCGCCTGCGGCCTCGATCCCGACGTCTACCAGGGATTTGCCTGGGGCATGGGCATCGATCGCATCGCGATGCTGAAATACGGCATGCACGACCTGCGGGAGCTGTTCGACAGCGATGTGCGCTGGCTTGCGCATTACGGTTTCAAGCCGCTCGATATGCCGACCCTCGCCGGAGGACTGAGCTCGTGAAATTCACGTTGTCCTGGCTGAAGGACCATCTCGACACCGACGAGCCGCTCGAAAAACTCGTCGACCGCCTCACCATGATCGGGCTCGAGGTCGAGCACATAGAGGACAAGGCGGCACTGCTCGCGCCGTTCACGATCGCGCGCGTCATCTCCGCCGAGAAACATCCCAACGCCGACAAGCTGCGCCTTTGCATGGTCGATCCCGGCAATGGGGCCGCGCCCGTGCAGGTCGTCTGCGGCGCGCCGAATGCGCGCACCGGCATGATCAGCGTGTTCTCGCCGCCGGGCACCTTCATCCCCGGCAAGAACATCACGTTGTCGGTCGGCACCATCCGCGGCGTCGAGAGCCGCGGCATGCTGTGCTCGGAGGCCGAACTGCAGCTCTCGGAAAGCCATGACGGCATCATGGAGCTGCCCGCCGACGCGCCGGTCGGCAAGCCCTATGCCGAATGGGCCGGGATTGGCGACCCCGTGTTCGAGATCAACCTGACGCCGAACCGGCAGGACTGCACCGGCGTGCACGGTATCGCCCGCGATCTCGCGGCCGCCGACATGGGCAAGTTCAAGGATCCGACGATCAAGCCGGTGAAGGGCGAATTCGCCTCGCCGGTGAAGGTGACGGTTGAGGACGCCGCACTGTGTCCGGGCTTTGCGCTGCGCCTGGTGCGCGGCGTCAGGAACGGCCCGTCGCCAAAATGGCTGCGCGACCGCCTGACCTCGATCGGCCTGCGCCCGATCAACGCGCTGGTCGACATCACCAACTTCATGACCTATGACCGCGCGCGCCCGCTGCATGTGTTCGACGCCGCGAAGGTGACGGGCAATCTCGTGGTGCGGCGCGCACGCGATGGCGAGAGCCTTTTGGCGCTGGATGGCCGCACCTACACACTCGACAGCACGATGTGCGTCATCGCAGATGAGGCGGGCGTCGAGTCGCTCGCCGGCATCATGGGCGGCGAGGCCTCTGGCTGCGACGAAAACACCACCGACGTGCTGATCGAATCAGCGCTGTGGAACGAGATCAACATCGCCCAAACCGGCCGCAAGCTCGGTATCAATTCGGATGCGCGCTACCGTTTCGAGCGCGGCGTCGACCCGGCCTTCATGGTGCCCGGCCTCGAGATGGCGACGCGGCTGGTGACGGAGATCTGCGGCGGCACGCCGTCGGAGAACGTCGTCGTCGGCAAGACCTTTGGCGATGACCGGATCATCGATTTCCCGTTGTCCGAGGTGAAACGGCTGGCCGGCATCGAGGTGCCGCTGGTCGAGATGCGGCGCATCCTCACTCATCTCGGCTTCATGGTGGCGGGGAACGGCCCGGCCGTGAAGATCGCGGTGCCCTCCTGGCGGACCGACGTTCATGGCAAGGCCGATATCGTCGAGGAGATCGTGCGCATCGTGGGCGTCGACAAGGTGCCGATGACGCCGTTCGAGCGCGGCGAGGAGCCGCGCAAGCCGGTGCTGACGCCGATCCAGCTCCGCACCCGGCGCGCCAAGCGCGCGCTCGCGGCGCGCGGCATGGTCGAAGCCGTGACCTGGTCGTTCATCGCAAAGCCCGCCGCGGAACTTTTCGGCGGCGGTGCGCCGGCGCTCGCGCTGGCCAATCCGATCGCATCCGAACTGTCCGACATGCGGCCCAGCCTGTTGCCCGGCCTGCTCGCAGCCGCCCAGGCCAATGCGGATCGCGGCATCGGTGACGTCGCGCTGTTCGAAGTCGGCCAGGTTTTCAAGGGCGACCGTCCGGAGGACCAGCTCACGGCAGCTTCCGGCGTCCGCCGGGGGATGGCCTCCGCGCGGGGCATCGGACGGCACTGGACCGGATCGGGGGCCGCGGACACCTTCGACGTCAAGGCCGATGCGCTGGCCGTGCTGGCCGCGGCCGGCGCGCCGATGCAGGCGCTGCAGATCGTGCCGGGCGGCCCGTCCTGGCTGCATCCGGGACGTTCGGGCACCATCCAGATGGGGCCGCAGAACGTGCTCGGCCATTTTGGCGAGATGCATCCGCGTGCGCTCGAGGCCCTGCATGTCGACGGTCCGGTGATGGCCTTCGAGGTGATCCTCGAACGCATCCCGCCGGCCAAGCAGAAGCCGACCCGCGCCAAGCCGCTGCTGGAGCTGTCGGCATTCCAGCCGGTGTCGCGCGATTTCGCCTTCATCGTCGACCGCGCCGTGAAAGCCGGCGACATCGTGCGCGCCGCGCAAGGCGTCGACAAGAAGCTGATCACCGACGTCAGCGTCTTCGACGTGTACCAGGGCAAGGGCATCGACGAGGCCAAGAAGTCGATCGCGATTGCCGTGACCATGCAGCCGCGCGAGAAAACCATGACCGATGAGGAGATCGACGCTGTCGGGGCAAAGATCGTCGCCGAGGTGGCCAGGAAGACCGGCGGCACCTTGCGGGCATGATGCTGTCCAGCCTGATACCGTCGGAGATCAGCACGACTGCCGCGATCGCGATCTGTGTCATCGCGTTCGTGGCGGGGACCTCGCGCGGCTTCTCCGGCTTTGGCGCGGCGCTGATCTTCATGCCGCTCGCCAGCAGCGTCGCCCCGCCGCGTCTGGCCGCGGCGTTGCTCCTCATCATCGATTTCGTCAGCGCGGCACCGCTGATCCCCAACGCCTGGCGGGAAGCCGACCGCAAGGCGACCATGATCATGGTCGTGGGCTCGGCGGTCACCATCCCGATCGGCACCTATTTTCTCACGCGGCTCGATCCGATCACGACACGCTGGATCCTTTCCGCTTTGGTGGCGGCCCTGCTGCTGCTCCTGCTGTCGGGCTGGCGCTATCGCGGCAAGGATCATGCTGCGCTTGCGGTCGCGATCGGCGCCGTCTCCGGCTTCTGCAGCGGGATCGCACAGACCGGCGGGCCGCCGATCGTCGGCTACTGGCTCGGCCGGCCGATCCTCGCGAAGGTCGCGCGGGCCAACATCCTCTTGTTCTTCGGCGCCTCCGACGTGTTTGGCGCCATCAGCTATGCTGTGAGCGGACTGATCACGCCGCAGGCGCTCGGTTTCTCGCTGATCGTCGGTCCGGTCTATGCGGCGGCGATCTGGCTTGGCGCGCGGTTGTTCGGCCGCGCCAGCGAACAACTGTTCCGGGCGATCTGCTATGGCCTGATCCTGCTCGCGCTCATCGTCGGCCTGCCGGCGCTGGATGGCATCATTCGCTGACGTGACGGATTCCCTTCGTGCTCTCTCGGCGTCAGTAGCGCGCCGACCGCGACGTCGCTGAGCGGCGATGCGGCTTGGCCGGCTGGGCTGGCGCAGGGGTCGTGTCCTTCAGCGCGCCGATCTTCCTCAGCGCCGCATCGGCCGCACGCTCGCCGCTTTCCCAGGCGCCGTCGACCGTTCCCCACAGCGTGTCGTGGGTGGCTTCGCCGGCGAGGAAAACCGCGCCGATCGGCTCGGCCAGGACGGCGCGCGACGGCTCGCCGCCAGGGCTCGCCGCCGACATCGCGCCCAGCGCGAACGGCGCTGCGTTCCAGCGTGTCGCCGCCGACTTCTTCACCGCCGCCCCGGCCTCGCTGCCGAACAGCTTGGTCAGCCACTCCACGGCGAAGGCGACCATCGCCTTGTCGCCCTGGCTCGACAGATCGCGGCCGAACGCCCCGCCGACATCGACCGAGCACACCGATGAGCCGCCGATATTGGCCAGCAGCAGCGCCGTCCGGGTCGAATTGCTCTGCTCGATGATGGCATCGTCGCGCGCGAGCCCGAGCGGATTGCCCGCAAGCTGCAGGATGACGCGATCGAGGCTGCCGAGACTGAGTCTTGCGGCCGCATCGAGCTGGCGCTTGGGCAGGTCGGGCGTGAACTTGATCGCGCCCGATGCGAGCACGTTGGTGGAGACGGTGACGATCGCGGCGCGTGCCGCGATCCGCCCCGCCGGCGTCTCGACCGTGACGTCGCGGTTGCTCCAGGCGAGCCGGCTCGCGGGTGTCGACAACGCCAGCGGGACCTGGTCGGCAAGCTTGCCCATCATGGTGCCGAGACCCAGGCGGCAGGCGATGAGCGCGCCGCGATCGCCGCCGCGCACCTTGTCGATGGCCGACAGATCCCTGAGGTCCTTTCCGGTCGCACTCGCGCCGAGCACGAACTCGGCCGCGCCCGCCCAGTCACCGAGATCCTTTGGGAGTGCCGACGCGCAAGCCACGTCGACCTTGCCGCGCGAGGCGTCATCGATGGCACGATTGGTGCGCACCAGCGCCGCCAGAAATTCCTCGGTCTCGCCGGGACGGGCGTTGCGGCGGCCGATACGGATCTTCTGCCCGACCGGCACGACGACCATTTCCAGCGCGAGCGCGCGGGCGAGCTTGACCAGCGGATTGGCGTCCGGATTGTGCAGCCAGCGCGCACCGCGGTCGACGGGAATGTCGAACGTCGTCGAGTCGGTGAGGCAGCGGCCGCCGATCTCATTTGCCGCCTCGACCGCGATCACCTTGCGACCCGCAGCGATGATGCGCCGCGCGGCCGCGATGCCCGCCGCTCCCGCGCCGATCACGACAATGTCAGCCTCGCGCGGCAAGGCCGCAGCCAGAGCAGGCGCGCCGAACAGCGGAGCTGCCGCGAAACCTGCGGACGCGATGAGGACGTCGCGGCGCGTGATGTTCATGTCATGGTTTCCGGAGCCTGAGGTGCAAGCAAGAGTTGCCAGCGTGGCAAATTATCTTTGCGTTTGCCATACGAGGTTCAAGGGCATTGGCGACCACAATCGCACTGAGCATGGATTTTTCCAAAACCCGTAACAACCCCGGATTCGCGATGCCGATGGCACGACAATCTAACTCAAAATTCATGATGGCCATCAGCGCCTCTTCTGATGCAGCGCGGCATGATTGCGGGGACCTTGGAGACCCGGCCCGCGCCGGAACCGAATGAACCAAATTGCAACGGCTCTTGAGCATGATAAGAGATGGGAACAGGTGGCCAGAAAGGGCCGCGGGGAGACCTCATGGGAGTGATGCTCGATCAGGTCGGCAAGCTGATCGCCGGCTACCTTGAAAAGGAACTGCCGGGCTATGAGCCGTTCACGCCGAGCGATCCGGACTATCTGCGCGGCGACATGCAGCCCGGCGACGTGCTGCTGGTCGAGGGCAACAGCCGCATTTCCGGCATCATCAAATACCTGACGCAATCGACCTGGTCGCATGCAGCGCTCTATGTCGGTCCGGTCGACGGCGCGACGGAAGCCGACGGCGAGGCGCATGTGCTGATCGAGGCCAATGTCGGCGAAGGCGTGATGTCGGCGCCGCTGTCGAAATATTTCTCCTATCACACGCGGATCTGCCGGCCGGTCGGCCTGTCCTACGAGGACCGCCACACAGTCTGCCGCTATGCCATCAACCGGATCGGCTTTGGCTACGACACCAAGAACATCGTCGACCTGATGCGCTATCTGGTTCCGCTGCCGGTGCCGCAGCGCTGGCGGCGGCGCATGATCGCGCTCGGCTCCGGCGACCCGACCAAGATGATCTGCTCGGCGCTGATCGCGCAGGCATTCGATGCCGTGCGCTATCCGATCCTGCCAAAAATCACGCGTGCCGGCTCCCGTCGCGCCCGCCGCGAGATCCTGCACATCCGCGATTCCTCGCTCTACATGCCCCGGGACTTCGACATCTCGCCCTATTTCGAAGTCGTCAAGCCGACCATCGTGCACGGCTTCGACTACACCGCCTTGCACTGGGCCGACAAGCAGAAGCCGCTCCCGGAGGTAGCGGGCGAGTTCGGTGTGTTTCCAGAAGCGAAATCGCCGCCACTTGCTCCTGAAGAGGCTGACCAGGAAGCGCCGCTTACGGCTTAGGAAGTGATTCTTCGGCATTGCGAGCGAAGCGAAGCAATCCAGACTGTCGCCGCGGAGAAAGTCTGGATTGCTTTCGCTCGCTCGCAATGACGACCATTGAGACATGCCGTTACGTTCCCGCGGCGCTGAGCGCCCGAGTCATGCATCATTCTCGAACCCTCTTGAAACGAAGAGGGCGCAGGGAATGCCGGGCGACGGCCTCGCCCATGGCCCGCCAGCAAATAGAAAAGCTGGCGGCAGTTACCACAGGTTCAGCCGGATCAACCCGGCATTCCCCGCGCGATGGTTTTAACGCTGTCCTTCGTGCTCTCCCCAGGGAACCGGGCTTTCTTGCCCCTGTCATCCGCGAGCATCGCAAGCTCGCGAACTTGACACCAGCGTCGGGGTGTCAGGACCACACGACTTCTGCGTCCGCGAAAGGAGCAGTCGTCCGCGCAAAGCTTGCGCGCTGACCTGCCGCGTCCACCGCATCCCGCGCTCAACGTTCGTGACGATCGCGAAGCGCCCCTCCTGAGCGAGCACGGGACGCGTGGATAATGCCTGTGATTTGGGGTCGAAGTCAAGTCTAATTCTGTAAATCAGAACAGGCCGCCTGCGACGAATTGGCACGACGGGCAGTTTGTGCATGGCACACATACGCGACTTGCCCGTCGTGCACGCGCCGCGCGTCATCCCGCGTCACGATCTTTCATCCTCTCGACCGCGGCATCGTCGCCACCAAAGCCGTTTGGCGCAGAACGGCCGCAAACGGGAGACACCGAAGCCCCATTTTTCCCGTCTAGTCTCTCGGCGGAAATGAAGCGCTGGGGCGGCAGCGCTCTTCCGGCGTGGGGGGCGTATCGATGTCGTTTGTCAGCTGGGCATATCGATGGATCCTGCGGAGTCCACGGCGAGGCGAGCAGCCGCACCTGGAGCTTCGTAATCGAACCGTGCCATCGGCGGCCGTGGACGACGATCTTTCATGATCCTCGTTCGATCAATGCCGATCGCAGCGAGACATCCGTTCAGCCTGCGGCGCTTCACCGCCATCAAGACATTGTTCTGGGCCTGCGTCGCGATCGTCGTCGGGCTCACCATTCTCCGCGGCATCTTCATGACCACGATCGACCTGAGGGTTGACGAAGCCTATTATTGGACGTGGTCGAAGGAAAACGTGATTTCCTATCTCGATCATCCGCCCATGATCGCGTGGCTGATCCGGCTGAGCACATCGGTCTTCGGAGACACCCGTTTCGGTGTGCGGCTCCCCGGCTTGCTCGCGATGTCGCTCATGCAGGTGCAGCTCGGGGCCATCGTCTGGCGAATTCTGCGCGATGTCAGATCCGTTATTGCCGTCGTCCTGATGACCGAAGCCACGCTCGGTTACGGGCTCGGCATGACGAAGATAACCCCGGATGTCGCGCTCATCCCATGCGAGCTCGCGATGGTCTGGTCGCTCATTTGCCTGGCGCAGTCGAATGACCATCGATGGTGGCTCGTGGCCGGGCTGTTCGGTGGGCTGGCCGCGCTGGCGAAATACACCGCCGTACTGCTCGTTCCCGCCGTTGCCGCCTTCGTCCTGGTGCCATCCTGGCGAAAGCAACAGATGGCCAGCGTCTATCCCTGGCTGGCGCTCGGCATCGCCATATCAATCTTTTCTCCCGTCCTGTACTGGAACGCGGTTCATGATTGGGTTTCGTTCCGATTTCAGCTCGATCGTCCGGCGCAGGTGACGGGTTGGACGGTGAAGTTTCTGCTCGATTTCGCAGGTGAACGATCCATCCTCATCGGCGTCGTTCTGTTGCCAATTGTCATCGGTGGCACCGCGATGTTCGCACTGCAAGGCTATCGCGAGCGCGACCCGATCCCGATCCTGCTCTCGACCGCGACGCTCTTTCCGCTGGGTTTCCTCGTTTGGCACGGTCTGTCGGCACGCATCGGCGATAGCTGGTCGCTGTTCATCTGGCCGATCGGATTTGCGTGCGCTTCGATCAGTGTCGCGACGTCGAAGCTGTCGCCCATGTCGCTATGGGCCCGCACGGCACCATTGCTGGTGGTGATTGCCATTGCATCCGGCATTGCATTCGTCGCCACCGCGCAGGTGTACTACATCTGGGGAACGGCCAATTATCTCAGGACGAACGATCCGATTGGAAAGGAGGCCGGTTTCTCCGACGTCGCCGCGGCCACCGACGCCGCGCGAAAAGCAATCGGGGCCGGATGGATCGCGACCACCGACTACCGCCTCTACGCCATGCTGAAGTGGCACTTCAGGAATGACGCGATATCGGTGGTTCAGGTCAACGAGCGTCGCAGATATATCGGCTTCGCCGCCCCGGCACTTGACGGTCCGACCGGACTCTACGTCGCCTCCGAAGGTGACCCTGACGCCGCGATCATGGCGAAGACCAGTGCAGTCCTGCAACCGGCGGGAGGGATTGAGCTCACATGGCGCGGGGTTTCGTATGATAGCTACCGCTTTCAGAAGCTGACCAGCTGGACACCCATCCTGTCACCACCTCCGAACGATCCGTTCGAGCGCGCCCACCCGCATTGAGGCTGGCCGGTTCACCACGCCAAGCGATCGGCCGCCATCGCGCTATCGCGCCGCCAACGGAGGCGGGCCGCCTGCGAGCGCATCCTCGACACTCTGCTGCAGGTTCGGCCGCGACTGCACCATCGTCCTGAGCATGCCGAACACGCCGGCGGGCTTGTCGGGAGGCGACGACTCGAAGGGATCGGCGTAGAACGTCGCGCCGGCGCTCTCCACGCAGGCGGCCAGGGAGTTGACCATGCGCGGCGATCCGCAGGCATAGACGACGTCGGTGGCATCGAGCGGCGGCAGATGGGTTTCGATGCGCCCGAGACGGATCGCCGGATGCGGGCTCGGCCCTTCCTCGATGGTGGGAATGACCGTCACGTTGGGCAAGCGGGCCACCAGCGCGAGCGCCGGCGTCATGTACAGCGCCGACGACCGGCGTCCGCCCGCGATCATGACGATCGGGCGGTCGCGGTTTTCGCGCAGCGCCATGACCGCAATGGCCCACACCGGCGCAAAGCCGGCACCGCTGCCGGCCAGGATCAGTCGCCCCGTGCCGCCGGGACGCAAAAACGCCTGCCCGAACGGACCCTGCACCCGCAGCCGGTGTCCGGGCCGGATGCTGGTGCCGAAATTGGGCGACACCCGACCGCCGCGCACGCGCTTCACATTCAGACGAATGACGCGGCCGCCGATGCGGCCATCCATGGAGGCGGTCGCACTATAGGGGCGCGGCGGAAATCCGCTGAAGGCGAACCGAAAATATTGCCCGGGCAGATAGGCGATCTCCTTTTCAGGTGCGATCGCCAGCTCGACGATGTCGGGCGCGAGCTCGCGAAGACCGGCGAGCCGTGCCCGTGTCGTCTCGATCTCGGGCACGTCTTCCATGTCCACTTCGAGATCGGACACCACCCGCGCCTGGCAGGCATGCACCATGCCCTGCGTATGGGTCTCGCCGCACACCGTCTGGCCCTTGACGACCTGCACCATGCAGGTGCCGCAGGTGCCCGCGCGGCAATCGTGCGGGATGTCGACGCCATTGGCGAGTGCGCCGTCGAGCAGGACATCGCCGGCGCGGACGCGGAAGCTGCGGCCCCGGATCGTGACATTCCGGTAGTTGCTCATGTTCACCCCCTGAAACGGCTTGAGCGAAAGTGCGTTTGGTTCGAACAGGATCCGATCCCGGTCACGCCTTGTCCGGCGCGACACGGACGAGATTCTTCTTCTCCGTGGTCTCGAACCGGGTGGCCCAGTAGCTCGATGCCATGACCGGCCGTTTCAGCCAGCTCACCTTGGGTGAACGGATGACCAGGAACCAGAAGAAGAAAGGCGTCGTCACCAGATGCGAGACCAGCGGAAACCAGTCCGGCAGCAGCGAGGCCGGCCCGGGAAGGCGGTACCAGTAATAGGTGCTGATCGCGGCGGCGGCGAACAGGCGATGCAGCGTGTCGCGGGCGCTGTTCTTGTGGCGCAGAATGTGTTCGGCGATCTTGAAGACGACATAGGTCACGATGCAGGCGACGAGCGGCCAGAGATAGGCCGTGACGATTTCATGGCTGCCGACCTGCTGAGGCGGATAATCCGGCACCTGGAACCAGCCCCACACGAATCCGGGAAAGCTCCCCACCAGGAAATTGCCGAGCACCTGCTGAAACCTGGTCGCGCTGCCGGCGGTCGGTGTCAGCTCCGGCGTGGAATCGGGGCAGGGATTACTGCAGGCCTCGCACAGGTCGCAGCGCGCATTCTTGAACGAGATGGCGGGCTTTGTGCCATAGAGCCGTTCCACCGGATGAATCGGGCACAACGACGTGCACCAGCCCGATCGCATTTCGAACAGCGATCCCATCGTGAACGCGATGACCGCCGCCGACAGCAGCATGATCGCGGTCAATGGCCCGTCGACATTCAGGCCGATGCGCCGCATCGGCACCACGGCGAACAGCAGCATCACGCTGGTCAGGCCGAGCGCCGCCGCGCCCCATGGCGGCATCCGCATGTTGCGCGCGAGCCCGAGCTTTTGCGGCAGCATGTGAAACGTCGCCATCGGACAGATGTTGCGCCACAGGCCGGGCGCGATCGTCACCAGGCCAGGAGCGACCGGGATGAGGAAATTCCACATCAGCGCGATGCCCGCGGCCGGCCAGAACAGCAGGAGATTAACCAGCACGACGCCGACAAGCAGCATCGTCGCCTGCAGCGCCACCCATATGCGCTTGGCTTTCGGGCTCGGTGTGCGGCTGCCCTCCGGCAAGACAGGGTGGGATCTTGTCGGTGCGACCCGAATGACGGCGCTGCGAGGCCGTGGCGATGCCTCACGGTAGCCCCGGGACGATTCATGTCTGAACGATCGGTTGGCGCTGTTTCTTTGCATTGCTTTCCAAGACGCGAGTGATTGTCAGTCTCAGAGCACGCCGCCACCCACACCGGCAAAATGCGGTGAGAGCCGCGGGCACCCACTTTGTGCATAGCGGGGGGATGTGGCGGATTCGAACGGCCTTTGTGAAACTTCCGAGGCCTTGCTGCCTTCTACGGGCGGCGATTATGTCAATCGGCACGGCGCATTGATCTGAATCAATCGAGCTCGGATCGGGAGGATTTTTGCGCATCGCCGGGCTGCGCTAATCGGTCGTTCTGGACTGCGACCGATGAAGCCTCGCAATTCGCTTTCGCACAGCCCCGCCGAGCTGGACGATCGACGCGCAGGGTGCTGGAAGCCATCGCCACAACTTCATAATCTGTGACAGAATGAAAGATCGGACGGGAAGGCTGACATTTATGAACTGCTCGTCAACGCCTACGCAACCGTCCTCGATCTGCCGTCGCTCGATTTTCCGCATCGGCCGAAGGAGCAGCGTGGTCGTTCGGACCCGGAACTGCCTTCACATCTGGGCGGACTTGCAGGCTACGTCCTTGGCCGCGGCGACCGCCAGATGACAGCGATGCGTTATCATCTGTGGCGGCACATCCAGCGCGTTCGCAATCAGGCGGCCTTTGTCGTGGTGGCCGGCGATCTCTCGGCCATGATCGCATGGGCGCGACGGGCGAATGCCATCCTCGTTCTCCCTGATGGCTCGGTGCGCGCTCCCGACATGGCGGTGCTGATGACTGCGGAGGGCGCGTTCAACGAACAGGCCAGTCTGCCCTATCCACCCAACGCCATCGCGCGGCGGACGCGAACGCTCGAGCTCCTGAGCCACACGAGACCCGCGCCGCCTGCCGGCATGCCTCCCTCACTCGGAGACGCGGAGCTCGCTCTCCGCGACGCCTCGGAGATTTTGGCGCGCGCCCTCGCCTTGTTCTGCGTGGCGGCGCAGGGCGTCGCAGTGGGAAATGGCGAGCAGAGTTTGCTCTCGACCATGCGCGCGCAAAACCCGAGCGGAATCGATGCCCTAACACCGCGGGAAAAGGCTTTTCTCGAAGCCGAGATTCCCGACGCGCAGACCGCCGGCCAGATGAGCTGGCGTTATGAGGCGCTGAACGTGCTGCTTTGGTCATTATCGATCGGCCCCGATCAGCTCGATTCCGCCGGAGAAACCGTCGATGTGAACGCGTTGTCTCGACGTGTCCTGGATATCGCGAAGGACGAGAATGGGAAGCTGGATCTGCGGCCGGCGGGCGAGATTCTCGATGCGCTGGACCTCACCTGGAGACAACATTGGATCGTCCGTCAGGCCCGCCAGCAAGGTATCGACGTTGAAAATCTCAATCCGGACGTCGTGATGGAACGCCATCATGCACTGAACTGGATGACGGGTTTTCAGAATGATCCCGGCACGGACTGGGACAATACGGACACGCCAACCTGACGTGTGATGACGACTGGCCGCGCTCGATGCATTCGAGTTCTTGCAAGGCCTGCTTCATCTGGACGTGCGGCGAATTGACAAAAGGGGAGCGATCATTTCCGCTGTCGCTCCAGATCAACCTCAACGTGTCATCGGGTCGCTCTCCTCCCCCGGCACGACATCAGGTTAAGCATCCGCGGATCAGACAGCAACACTGTCGCAGTTCATGCACGAGTGTCGCATCTCGTGCATATCCCGGCGCAGCGCCACTATCATACCACACCTTGCCTCTTTGTTCCGCTGGCTGGACGGACGGCGCCACCTGATTGCCTGGGCGCCGAATCGTCCCGCCCGGGCGCATGGCGTACCGACCCGCTCTCGTCACGAAGCATTTTTGCGCGATAGGCATTTTGTCAGCGGAGTTAGTCAACGATGGATAAGAAGAACCGAGCAAGTGAATGCGAATATCAGAGTCGTCTCAACAATCTGCTGAAAGGTGCCTTCAACACCCAACTGCAGCCGCTGCGATCGCTCAACACCGCGACCAAGAAGCGGAGAGCCGCGAAAAGGCAGGCCGCCGGTCATGCTGACCAGACCAAGTCGAGCACCACGACCCCGAGCTGACGGGTCGCCAAATCGCAGCCGCCGGCACATCGTCGAACAGGCCGGGACAACGGTGGTTGGCTTTCGCCAGCCACGCATCGATGAAGCAGCGGCTGGCTGAGGCCCGCTTACGGTTGTTGCGGGCCTCGCCTGCGTTCCTCGAAACTTCGCCTGATCGCGCCGATCTCGTTGCGGCTTACCGATCCGAGCGGCCGATCACCGCCATCAGTTCGGAAATCTTCTGCCGCTGATCGGCCCTGTCGCCGCTGGCGATGGCGTGTTCGACGCAATGCGCGACGTGATCCTTCAGGACCTCCTCCTCGACCCGCCGCAGCGCCGCCCGAACCGCCGAGATCTGCGTGACGATGTCGATGCAGTAGCGATCCTCGTCGACCATTTTTGTAAGGCCGCGGACCTGACCCTCGATCCGGCCGAGGCGTTTTTGCACGGATGCCTTGATGTCTTTTCGCATGGCCTCTATATACCCCTACAGGGTATGGGTTTCAAGGAATGTTTCGATGGACGAAACCGGTCATGGGCATGCGGCGGCTGCCGCGACGACATCAGGCTGCGGATGCGCCGCCAAGGCGACCGCCGAGCCCGCGAAAGCCGCATGCTGCGGTGGCCAAGGCGATCACGGCGAGCACGCGCATCATCACCATGATCAGCCGGCCGCCGCCGCAACGGTCAAGGACCCCGTCTGCGGCATGAATGTCGATCCGGCGACGTCGAAGCATCGCTTCGAGCATCAGGCCAAGACCTTCCATTTCTGCTCGGCCCGCTGCCGCGAAAAATTCGCGGCCGATCCTGCGAAATATCTCGAACAGAAAGAACCGCCGCAGGAGGCTCCGGCCGGCACGATCTACACCTGCCCGATGCATCCCGAGATCCGCCAGGTCGGACCGGGAAGTTGCCCGATCTGCGGCATGGCGCTGGAGCCGGAGGTCGCGAGCCTCGATGCCGCGCCCAATCACGAACTCATCGACATGACCAGGCGGTTCTGGATCGGCGCTGCGCTGGCGCTGCCACCGGTCGTGCTGGAAATGGGCGGACATCTCGCGGGTCCGCACAACTGGATCGATCCCACCCTGTCGAACTGGATCCAGTTCGTGTTCGCGACACCGGTCGTGCTGTGGGCGGGCTTTCCGTTCTTCGTGCGCGGCGCCCGGTCGCTGATCACGCGCAATCTCAACATGTTCACGCTGATCGCGATGGGCACGGGCGTCGCCTATGTCTACAGCGTGATCGCAACCCTGGCGCCGCAGGCGTTTCCACCGGCGTTTCGTGCGCATGGCGGCGCCGTTGCGGCCTATTTCGAGGCCGCCGCCGTCATCACCGTGCTGGTGCTGCTCGGCCAGGTGCTCGAATTGCGCGCGCGCGAGGCGACCTCCGGCGCGATCAAGGCGCTGCTGCAGCTTGCGCCAAAGACCGCCCGGCGTCTCGGTGAAGACGGCAGCGATCATGAGGTCGAAATCGACGGCCTGAAGGTCGGCGACCGCCTGCGGGTGCGGCCGGGCGAAAAAGTGCCGGTCGACGGCGTCGTTCTCGAGGGCCGCTCGTCGCTCGACGAGTCGCTGGTGACGGGCGAATCGATGCCGGTGACCAAGGAAGCCGGCGCAAGGGTCATTGCCGGCACCCTCAATCAGTCTGGCAGCTTCGTGATGCGTGCGCAAAAGGTCGGGCGCGATACGCTGTTGTCGCAGATCGTGAAGATGGTGGCTGACGCGCAGCGTTCGCGCGCGCCGATCCAGCGGCTCGCGGACCAGGTCGCGGGCTGGTTCGTGCCGACCGTCATCGTCGTGGCGATTGCGGCGTTCGCCGCCTGGAGCTGGTTCGGCCCCGAGCCGCGGCTCGCGTTCGGGCTGGTTGCCGCCGTCAGTGTGCTCATCATCGCCTGCCCCTGCGCGCTCGGGCTCGCCACGCCGATGTCGATCATGGTCGGCGTCGGGCGCGGCGCGCAGGCCGGCGTCCTGATCAGGAATGCCGAGGCGCTGGAGCGCATGGAGAAGGTCGACACGCTGGTGGTCGACAAGACCGGCACGCTCACCGAGGGCAAGCCAAAAGTCGTCACGATCGTGCCGGCAGACGGTTTCCAGGACAACGACATTCTCAGGCTTGCCGCCAGCGTCGAACGCGCCAGCGAACATCCGCTGGCCGACGCCATCGTCGCCGCGGCGAAGGAGCGCAAGCTCGATCTCGCCGCCGTGGCAGATTTCGATTCGCCGACCGGGAAGGGCGCCACCGGCAAGGTCGAGGGCCAATCGATCGCGCTCGGCAACGCCGGCTATCTGGCATCGCTCGGCATCGCGACCGATCCGCTCGATGCCAAGGCCGAACGGCTGCGCGGCGACGGCGCGACCGTCATCACCATGGCGATTGGCGGCAGGCTCGCGGGTTTGTTCGCGATCGCCGATCCCGTGAAGGCGACAACGCCGGAGGCGCTGAAGGCGCTTGCCGCCGAAGGCATCAAGGTGATCATGCTGACCGGCGACAACCGGACGACGGCGAGCGCCGTCGCGCGAAAACTCGGCCTTGCCGATGTCGAGGCCGAGGTGCTGCCCGACCAGAAGAGCGCGGTCGTGAACAGGCTGCGCGGCGAGGGGCGCATCGTCGCGATGGCCGGCGACGGCGTCAATGACGCGCCGGCGCTTGCCGCCGCCGAGGTCGGCATCGCGATGGGGACGGGCACGGATGTCGCGATGGAGAGTGCCGGCGTGACGCTCCTGAGGGGCGACCTCACCGGGATCGTGCGCGCGCGAAAGCTGTCGCAGGCCACGATGGCCAACATCCGCCAGAACCTGTTCTTCGCCCTCATCTACAATGCCGCAGGCATTCCAATCGCCGCCGGCATTCTCTATCCGAGCTTCGGCGTCCTGCTGTCGCCAATCATCGCCGCCGCCGCGATGGCGCTGTCATCGGTGAGTGTCGTCGGCAACGCGCTGCGGCTCCGCGCGACGCAGTTATGAGGCGCCGGGACATTTGCCGCAACTGGCTGTGGCATTCGAACCGAAGATCATCGCGCTGTGGCGATCACGCAGCGCGCGCGGTGGCGCGCGGCAGGCCGGCGCGGGCGAGGCCGCCATAGAGCGGCTCATCCGGCATCGCGTCGCGCAGGATCGCGCGCACCGCGACCAGTTTTTCGACATCGATGCCGGTCGCAAAACCCTTGCTCTCGCACAAGAACACCAGATCCTCGAACACGACATTGCCGGTGGCGCCCGGCGCGAACGGACAGCCGCCGAGACCGCCGAGCGAGCCATCGAGAATGCGCGCGCCGGCATCGAGCGCAGCCGAGGCATTCGCAATGCCCATGCCGCGGGTGTCATGCAGGTGAATGCAGATCGGCTTGGCGCCGGCGAGCTTCACCGCAGCCCTGGTCAGATCGCCAACCTGTTTGGGCCCGGCATAGCCGACCGTATCGGCAATCCCGACTGCATCGACGCCGGCCTCGAAACATTTTTCCACCAGCCGCAAGACCTCGCCCGGATCGACCGCGCCCGTGATCGAGCAGCCCAGCGCCATCGAGATCGCGGCATGCACCATCGGCTGGTGGGCGCTGGCATCGCGCAGCTCGCAGAGCCGCCTGATGTTCGCGATCGCCGACTCGCGTGAGCGTCGCGCGTTGGCCTGGCTGTGCGCCTCGGTCGCGGACACCACCGAAGCGATCTCGGCAACGCCCGATTCCAGCGCCTCGTTGGTGCCGCGCTCGTTCAGCACGAGCGCTGTGCCGTGCGCGCCGGGCAGGGCGGCCACCGCGCGGACCATCTCGCGGACATCGGCGAATTGCGGAAAGGTCTTTTGCGGCAGGAACGAACCGACCTCGAAATGACGCACGCCGGCGGCATATTCCTCCCTGATCCAGCTCTGCTTCGCCTCCGTCGACGGAAAGCTCTTCACGAGCTGCAGGCCATCGCGGAGGCCGACCTCGCGCAGGCTCACGCGATCCTCGGGATAAATCTCCTGTGTCCGGCTCATGCGCGTCTCCTTTCGACATTTCCCGTCGCGGATTGTTGGTTGCCGTCGAGCTCTGCACGAATGGCGGCGGTATCGGCGCCAAGCGCCGGTACCTTCAGGCCTTCGCCGATATTTTTTCCGTTCCACTCGATCGGCAGCGCCGGCACGCGGAACGGTGCGCCATCTGCATTGGTGTTGTTGACCAGCCCGCCCGGCCGCAGCACGTGCGGATCGTCGAACAGGTCCTCGGGACGGTTGATCGGCGAGAAGCATATATTCAGCGCATCGAGCTTCGCCGAGAGCTCGGCCATGGTCCAGCGCCTGACCTCCTCGGCCACGCGCGGCAGAATTTTCGCGCGCGCCAGAATGCGATCGGTGGTCGTCCGCAAGCTCGGGTCGTCCAGAAATTCCAGCAGGCCGAATTCCCGGCAAAAGCTCTGCCAATGGCCTTCGGTGACGACGCCGATGAAGATGCGGCCGTCGGCGGCGGTCTCAAAAATGTCGTAGACCGGCCAGGCATGCTCGCGCTCGGGCATCGACAGCGGCTTGATGCCGGTCATCTCGTACTGGACCATGTGCTGCGCGACCAGAAACAGGCAGTTCTCGAACAGGCCGATCCGGACATCGGCACCGGACGCCGCGCCGGCGCGCTTCTGGTAAAGCGCAGCGAGGATCGAGATCACGCCGAACATGCCGCCCATGATGTCGTTGGCAGAGGAGCCGACGCGCTGCGGCTTCTCCCTGGTGCCGGTCATCGTGGCGAGCCCCGACATCATCTGCACCACCTCGTCGAGCGCGGGGCGGTGCTCATAGGGGCCTGTGAGAAAGCCCTTGTGGCCGGCGACGATCAGATGTGGATGGCGGCGGCGCAATTCCTCCGCGCCCAGCCCCTGCTTTTCGAGCTGGCCGTCGCGAAAGTTTTCCAGAAACACGTCGGCGGTCGCGAGCAGCCGGTGCATGGTCTCGCGGTCTTCGGCCTTTGCGAAATCGAGCACGACACTGCGCTTGCCGCGATTGAACAGCGGGAAGAAGGCCGTCCCCATGCCGCCGAGCGTGCGCGTCTTGTCGCCTGCGGGCGGCTCGACCTTGATCACCTCGGCGCCGAGCTGCGCCAGAATCATGCCGCAGGTCGGACCCATCACCATATGGGTCATCTCGACGACCCGCACGCCCGCGAGCGGCAATCCGGTTTCGGCCATACTGATCTCCCTGGCGATCTCCGTTGCAGCGAGGTTAGGCTTCCCGCAGCCATCTTAAAATTATAATCTGTCGAATGGATCATTCGGCAATCTAGAACGCGCTGGACAGATGGACTCGCGTCAGCTTCGTTATTTCATCGCCGTCTACGAGCAGCGCAATCTGTCGCGTGCGGCCGACCAGGCCAATGTCGCGCAGTCGGCGCTGAGCCATCACATCTCCAACCTCGAAGCCGAGTTTGCCACGCCGCTGTTCGAGCGCAAGCCGCGCGGCATGGAGCCGACCGCGGCCGCGGAGCGGCTTTATGAGCATGCCCGCATCATCCTTCGCGCCATGGCCGAGGCCGAGCGCGAGATCAAGGAAGGCCGCGATTCCATCGCCGGCGAGATCTCGATCGGCATGGCCAATTCCGGTGTGAAGGCGATCGGCGTTGCGCTGATGACCGCCGTTCTCCAAAAATACCCCAATCTCAAGCTGTCGCTGACCGAGAGCCTGTCCGGCGCCACGCTGATGCACCTGATGGCGTCCGAGGTCGATCTCGCGCTGGTCTATAATCCGCCGTCGGAAAAGGAGCTGATCGCCGAACCCGTACTGGAAGAGCAGATGTTCTGCGTCGGCACCGCAAAACTGGTCGGCAGCCGCAAGACGCCGATCACGTTCGAGGAGGTGACGCGGCTGCCCCTGATGACACTGGTGCACGGGTTGTCGTCGCGCGCGCTGCTGGACGATCCGGTGCTGCTGAAGCGGCTCGAGGCCAGCGCCATCCTGCACCTCAATTCGATCACCGGAATGACCGGCGCGCTGCTGGCCGGCCTCGGCTGCGCCGTGGCCACAAGATTGTTCGCGAAGGAGCAACTCGAGGCGGGCCGCCTGGTGGCGCGGGAAGTGATCGAACCGAAGCTGACGCGGACGCTCTATCTCTGCCGCCTGCGCAACCGCCCGATGACCTATGCGATGGAGGAGATGCGGCGCCTGATCCTGGCGCTGATCGCGGAGACCGTGGGGCAGGGCGGCTGGCAGGCGAAGCTGCTGATCTAATCGGTGCATCCGCGCACTCCGCTCGACCTCTCCCCGCAAGCGGCGAGAGGGAGCACACCTCTCGACGTGGCAACCATCGAACCTCAACTCATCACGCTTTAGCTCCGGTTTCGATTTTCTCGAACGCTTCCTTCGATATGTTCGTCTGGATTTCTGGCTCGCGAGCGCCAAACATGCATGTGCCGTGACCTCCCCGGAAGAGGGAGAGGCGGCGCAGGCCGAGCGATGGCCGGCCGCGTTTTGACGGGGAGGATTCTCATGAGCGCCGTCGGCATCGACGCCCGCGTTGATCTTTCGGCCGCGCCCGGCGGCCCCAACGACATCTCGCGGCGGCTCGAGAGCCTGCCCGCGTCGTCCTATCTGTGGCGACTCGTCATCCTGCTCTCGCTCGGCGGCTGTTTCGAGGTCTACGACCTGTTCCTGACCGGCTATATCGCGCCGGGGCTGACGCGCAGCGGGCTCTTGACCACCACCACGCAGGCATTCTTCGGCTTCTCCGGGATCGGCGCCTTCGTCGCCGCGACGTTTTCCGGCCTGTTCGTCGGCACCTTCTTTCTCGGCTTTCTGGCCGACCGCTACGGGCGCCGTTCGATCTTCACCTTCGCGTTGCTGGCCTATACCACGGCCTCAGCCATCATGGCCTGCCAGACCACGTCGGAGGGCCTCTTATTGTGGCGTTTCATCGCCGGCATCGGCATCGGCGTGGAGGTCATCACCATCGACGCCTACATCACCGAACTGGTGCCGAGCCGGATGCGCGGCCGCGCCTTTGCGGTCAACCAGGCCGTGATGTTCGCCGCCGTGCCGATCGTCGCGGCGCTCGCATGGTGGCTGGTGCCGCTGCAGCCCCATGGCATCGATGGCTGGCGCTGGGTGGTGCTGATCGGCGCCGCCGCGAGCATGGTGATCTGGATCCTCAGGCTCTACGTGCCGGAAAGCCCGCTCTGGCTGGCGCGGCAGGGCCACATGGACAAGGCGATCGAGGTGCTCGGCCGGATCGAAGCGGCGGCGGGCGTCAGCACGACGCCGCGCGTGCTGGCCGAGGGGCGTCCGTCAGCCGTGATCCGCCGGGCCGGCCTGTCCGATTTGTTCCGACCGCCCTATACCTCGCTCGTCGTGCTGTTCATGGTGTTCAATTTCTGCCAGGCGTTCGGCTTCTACGGCTTTGCCAACTGGGTGCCGACGCTGCTGGTGGAAAAAGGCATCACCGTCACCAAGAGCCTGCAATATTCCTTCATCGTCGCCTTCGCCTATCCGATCGCGCCGCTGCTGGCCGTGAGTTTTGCCGACCGTTTTGAACGGAAATGGATCATTGCCGGCGCCTGCGTCGCAATCATCGCCTTCGGCATCGCGTTTGCGCAGCTCACCTCGCCGGCATTCCTGATCGTCTGCGGCGTGCTGCTGACGGCCGCGAACGTCACGATGTCCTACGCCTATCACGCCTACCAGACCGAGGTGTTTCCGACCGCGATCCGCGCCCGCGCCGCCGGTCTCGTCTATTCGATGAGCCGCATCAGCGCGACCTTCTCCGGCTTCATGGTCGCCTACATGCTGCGCGAGGCCGGCGTGACCGGCGTGTTCGGCCTGATCACGGCAGCGATGCTGGTGGTCATCGTGGCCATGGCCGCTTTCGGGCCAGATGTGCGCGGCAAACCGCTCGACGCCTGACTTTTTCAAGGCCTTGCCGAGCGCGGCGCGCATCTCTACCTCTCGCGGGACCGCTTTCACGAGAGGCTGGAACCTCAGAATGATCGATGCTGCCGTCAAGGCCCTGTCGCAGATCCTGTCACCGCCAATGCGCTCGATCCTGTGGCGCTCGATCGGCATGGCGCTGGTGCTGGTCGCGGTGCTTGCGATCGGCCTGCAGCGGCTCATGAGCTGGCTTGCGACCGAAGGCGCCGGCTGGGCCGAGGCGACGCTCGGGCCCACCTCGCACACGCCGCTCGACGTGCTCTCATGGATCATCTCGATCGCGGCCGGCCTCGGCGTGGTGTTCGGCGGCATTTTGCTGATGCCGGCGATCACGTCGCTGGTGGCGAGCTTTTTCGTCGACGAAGTCGCCGACCATGTCGAGCACGCGCATTATTCGGCCGAGCAGCCCGGCGTCGCGCTGCCGTTCGGTCTCGCCTTGCGCGAGGGCTCGAAGACCGCGGCGTTGACCATCCTGGTTTATCTGATCGCGCTGCCCTTCGTGTTCCTGGCCGGCGCCGGCTTCCTGATTTTCTTCATTGCCACCGCATGGCTTCTCGGCCGCGAATATTTCGAGCTGGCGGCGATGCGTTTTCGGCCGCCCTATGAGGCCAAGGCGATGCGGCGCGACAATGCGGCGACGATCTTCGCCGCCGGCCTGATCATCGCCGCCTTCGTCTCGATCCCGATCGTCAACCTCGCGACCCCGCTGTTCGGCATGGCCTTCATGGTCCACATGCACAAGCGCCTGTCCGGCTCGCGGCCGGAACTGATCGAGCGCCGGACCAGCGTTCGCAACGTTTAAAGCGATTTGTCGAAGTCGCGGGTGAACGGCACCAGCATGAGCCCGACAAGCGCGACGCAGGCCAGCATCAGCCAGGCCTCGTTCACCGACAGCGCCAGCGAGGCTTTTTCGACCAGCGGGCGCACATAGGCGATCGCGGCCGCGTCAGGCGGTCCGGCCGGATGGTTGAGCAGAAGTTGCGGATCGAGCCCGATCGCCTGCGCCGCGGTGACATCGCGCGCAAGCAGGCGGACGCGGAAATCGTCGGCAAAGACCGGCGCGCGGCCATACAGGATCGTGTCGATCAGGGCGATGCCGATCGCGCCGCCGAGATTGCGCATCAGGTTGAACAGGCCGGAGGCGTCGGCCACCTCGCACTCCCTGAGCGCGCCCAGCGCGATGCGCGTCGGCGGCAACAGGCAGAACATGATGGCGACGCCGCGCACCACCTGCGGCCAGAACATCTCGTCAAAATCTGCGACGCGCGGCTGGACTGCGCTGAGGCCGAGCCCGAGCGCGAACAGCGCAAAGCCGGCCGCGGTCAAGGCCCGCGCGCCGATCCGGCTCTCCAGAAACACCGCAAGCGGCGCCGCGATCAGCTGCGAGACGCCGGTCACCAGCATGATCATGCCGATATCAAAGGCATCATGCTTGCGCACGAAGGCGAGGAACACCGGCATCAGATAGACCGAGCCGAACAGGCCGACGCCGAGGCAGAAGCTCAGGGCACATCCGAGCGCGAAGGAGCGGCGCTTCAACAGCGAAAGCTCCACGACCGGATGCGCCGTTCTCACGCAGCGCCAGGCCGCAACCGCGATACCGACGGCGCTGGCCGCGAGCAGCGCGACGCAGACGAGCGATGACCAGCCGCGCTGCGGTGCTTCCTTCAACCCGATCTCGAGGCTGGCGAGCGCGGCGGCGAGCAGCACCAGAGACCAGCTGTCGAGCTTCGCAAGCTCGCCGAAATCGGTGCGTTCGTGCGGCAGCAGCTGCAGCGTGAACGCCGCGGTCACGATGCCGGGGACGACGTTGATGAGAAACAGCCACGGCCAGGACCAGTTGTCGGTGATCCAGCCGCCCACCACGGGACCGATGGTCGGCGCCAGCACTGCGACGACGCCGCCGATCGTGGTTGCGACCGCGTGCAGGCGCGGCGGAAACAGCAAAAAGACCGCGGAAAATACCGAAGGGATCAGCACGCCGCCGGCAAAACCCTGCAGCACGCGGAAGAACAGCAGCACCGTGAAGTCGCCGCTCCAGGCACAGCCGATCGAGGCGAGCGTGAACGCGATGACCGCAACGGCGAACAGAAAGCGCAGGCTCAGCACGCGCGTAAACAGGCCGGTCAGCGGGATCGCGATGACCTCGGCGATCAGATAGGCAGTCTGGATCCAGCTCATCGCATCGGGCGAGATGCCGAGCGCCTTCTGGATCGTCGGCAGCGAGGTCGCGACCACCTGGATGTCCAGGATGGCCATGAACATGCCAAGACACATCGACAGGAAGGCCACCCAGGTCGCGGCGGCTGGAACGTCCGTCCGCGTCTCCTGCAGCACGGTCATGCGGCGAACCGCGCGCTGATGGTCGTTAGCGCGCGCTGCTCCGCGCGCAGGCGGATGGTGAGCACCGCGGCGTTCAGGAGGGTGAAGACCAGGGCCAGCGATGGCAGATGCAGCGCGAGGGGCAACAGCGCAATTTCGGCGGCGACCACGGCATAATTGGGATGGGAGAAATAGCGATACGGCCCCGACGTGACCAGCGGCGCGCCCGGCAGTACGATGATGCGTGTGGTCCAGCGCTCGCCCAGCGTGGCGAGGACCCAGAGGCGAAGGCCCTGCATCACGATGAAGCCGGTGAGTGCGATAAGATCGACACTCTGATCGCGACCCCAGACCCACAGGCACACAAGCCAGGCGGCATGCATTGCCACCAGCAGAGGATAGTGGCGAGCCCCGATTTCGATCGCGCCCTTTGCCAGCAGGCGGGCAGTGTTGTGGCGTGCGAGCACCAGCTCGCCCAGCCGCTGCAGCGTGACGAGCAAAAGTATCGTCGCGGCGAGCGTCATGCCGCGTGCCGCAGCGACACGCAGCTCGCGGTGAAGCCGGGCCCGAGTGCCGTCATCAGCGACCGCGACGGCAGGCCCTGGGCGAGCGCGCGCTCCAGCACGAACAGCACGGTCGGCGCGGACATGTTGCCGTAATCGGCGATGACCTCGCGCTCATGATCGAGCGTGCCCTGGCCGAGCGACAGCGCGCGTTCGAGCGCGAGGATCACCTTGGTGCCGCCGGGATGGCAGATGAAGCGATCGACGTCGTCGTGCTCGAGCTGCATGCGCGCGAGGATCTCGCGCACCGCGGGGCCCATGTTCTCGTTCACGAAATCCGGGATGGTGCGCTGGAAGATCACGCCAAACCCCTCGGGATCGACACTCCAGCCCATGATGTCGAGCGTATCGGGCCAGAGCTTTTCACCTGACGACTCGATCCGCGTCGCGCCGCCGTCGCCAGCGCGCAACACGACCGCCGCGGCACCGTCGCCGAACAGGCTGGCGGCGACAATATTGGCCTTGGTCAATTCGTCGTGACGGACCGCCAGCGTGCAGAGCTCCAGCGCCACAAACAGCACGTTGGTGCCCGGCCGCGCCTGCGCCAGGCGCGAGGCGATCGACAATCCCGAGACGCCGCCGGCGCAGCCGAGGCCGAAGACCGGGACGCGCGAGATATCGGCGCGGAAGCCGAGCTTGCCGGCGATGCGCGCGTCAAGCGTCGGCGTGGCAATGCCGGTCGAACAGACGGTGACGACGGTATCGATCTCGTCGGCGGCGAGATCGGCGCGGGCGAGCGCCTGCTGCACGACGTCGATGAACAGGATCTCTGCGCCTTCCAGGAAGGCCTGTGTGCGCTCGGGCCAGCCGCGCTGCTCGAGATACCATTCGATCGGCTTGACGCCATAACGGTTGCGAATGCCGGTATTGGCAAACAGGCTGGCGAGCGTATCGAATTGCGGATACCGATCGGCAAGCAGATCCCGGGCACATTCAAGGATCTGCTTCTGATGAAATTGATACGGCGGGACCGAAGTTGCGAGAGAAACGAGCGCCGCCGTGTTGTTCATCTATCTGACCCTTCCACTCACAGCCTAACAACCGCGCATCAGGGTCAATATTCCAGATCCCATCCTGCTCTCTCGCTTGTCACCCTTCACTAGAAAGCAAAACCGGCGCTGGTGTGGCAACGCGGCCCGGACCGGCATGCCCGCGTCGCATGGTCAACGAGTCAGCTGCAACATGACACGAATGTTAGGAGAACACCATCGCGCGGAATGACGCTTGATCGACCTCGATTCCTCCGCGGACACGGTGCACCTCGCCCCGCTTGCGGGGAGAGGTCGGATCGCATCCTCGAATGCGATCCGGGTGAGGGGGACTCTCCACAAGTTCAGTCCCCATGAGAGTCCCCCTCACCCCAACCCTCTCCCCGCAAGCGGCAGGGCTGTCCCGGGAATGATTCACTTTGCCGCAGCGCATGCCCGGCAAATCCAGCGTGAACCGGATACTTTCTGGTTGTCGAGACACAGAAAAGGGCCGGGCATGCAATACGTGGATAGCATCTTTGGGCAGCTGCTCAAACCGATTGATCGACGGCAATTTCGGGAAATCGTC
>Ga0335071_10000076_pt1 | contig 112272 bp, 109 predicted proteins | sample Lox_Sample_15_FD_206724 | JGI IMG/M metagenome (GOLD analysis project Ga0335071, IMG submission 206724) | Soil microbial communities from Loxahatchee National Wildlife Refuge, Florida, United States - Lox_Sample_1.5 | ecosystem: Environmental > Terrestrial > Soil > Wetlands | place: USA... | reverse complement strand
AAGGCTGCATCTGCGGGGGCTTGCACATGATCCCCGGATACTTCTTCGTTAATTCAAGCTTCTGAATGTGCTCCCACCACGCGTCAGCATCCTCGACGTTCAGGCTCATCATAAAATTTCCGGCGTGCTCGGCGACGTAGAACGTTTGCAAAAGAAATCGGAACGAACCGATTTGAAGTTCTGCAATTTGCTCGTTACTCCAATTGACTCTAAATCCGAGATCGACATAGAACCTCTTGGATAGTTCGGGGTCTTTGGCAGGCACAAACGTCTTAAGGTCGGTTACAGGACTAGGCAGCATGTGCTCTCACTTTCTACAAAATGTCCGCTAAAGCAGCGCCAGAATAACACGGCGTAATTTCTCATCCGACCAGTTGTGTTGGTTGGACCGCGGAGAAATTGTGGGGCTTTTGATCCCACCCCCGGGGGCAAAAACAAAGGCGTCGTTCCCAGAGGGCTCCCAGGTGGTGCACCCGATGATTTGTTCTGGGTGAGATCGCCGAAGAGCAAATGCAGGTCCTTCGACTTCGTCGGGCGCGCAATCGATGACGATTGCGCGCCCAACTTCGCTCAGGATGACCGCGCAGGTGTGGGGGATCGCTAGAAGCAACCGCAGATCCCTCGCTCGTTCGCTGGCGCGATCTTCGCTCGGGATGACAGATTTGGGAGTGAGGAGTTCGTGCTATCCCGCCCAAGCGAAGCTTGCACCCACCCCACGCACGAAGACCTGTCCGTGGGGGCCCCAGGGACGGGGCACCCAGTTTTCGTGGTGAACAAGGATCGCTAGAAGCAACCGCAGATCCCTCGCTCGCTCGATGACGCGATCTTCGCTCGGGATGACCGTACACTCGCGCGGTTATTTGCCGGTGTAGATGACGTGCCAGATGGAGCGCGAGCCGTCGTCGGAGACGAAGAGGGAGCCATCGGGAGCGACCGCGACCCCGACGGGGCGGCCCCACACGTCGCCATCGCCATCGCCTACGGTGAAGCCGGTGAGGAAGTCTTCGTATTCACCGGTGGCGTGGCCGTTTTTCATGGGCAGGCGAACGACTTCATAGCCGGCGCGCTGGGCGCGGTTCCATGAACCGTGCTCGCAGGCGAAGCCGTCGCCCTTGAATTCGGCGGGGAATTGCGAGCCCTCGTAAAAGGTCAACTCGAGCGAAGCGAAGTGCGGCTCGAGAAGAATGTCGGGCGTGATGACCTTGGACTTGAGCTCAGGGTGCTTGCCTTCGAGGCGGGGGTCCTGATGGCCGCCCATATAGAACCACGGCCATCCGTAGAAGCCGTGTTCCTGCACGTGCGTGATGTAGTCGGGAACGAGATTGTTGCCGAGCACATCGCGCTCGTTGGTGGAGCACCAGAGCTCGCCGGTGGTGGGATTGATGGCTTCGCCGACGCAGTTGCGAATGCCCCACGCGTAGACTTCGACGAATTTGCCCTCGGGAGTGAACTCGAGCACGTCGGCGCGATGGAATTCTTCAGGATGCGTGTCGGGATCGTCGACGTTGGAGTGCGAGCCGACGGAGGCGAAGAGCTTGCTGCCATCGAGCGAGAAGCGAAGGTCGCGGGTCCAGTGGCCGCCGCCGCGCAGACGACCGCCGCCGGGCAAGTCGGCGAGCTGCTCCATGGGACCAGTGGCCTTGAGGTCGCCATTGTGATAGGGGAAGCGCACGATGGCGTCGGTGTCGCCGATGTAAAGGTATTTGGGGTTGGGACCGAGGGGATAGAAAGCGATGCCGAAGGGCTGGTGGAGATCGGTGGCGAAGACGGAGACTTCTTTGGGTTTGCCCTGGGCGTCGACGCCGCGGAAGATTTCAATTTTGCCGGAGCCGCTTTCAGCGACGAAGAGGTCGCCGTTGGGAGCGAAGCGGATGAGGCGCGGGTTATCGAGACCGGTGGCGTAGAGCTCGACCTTGAATCCTTTAGGTGCAATCGGCCATGCGTTGGCGGGGCGGGGAACGACGCTGGGACCGTTGTCGACGGATTGGTCGGGCATGGGCTCCGGCAGGTCGGCGACGGTGAGATGACGGCGAGTGCCGGGAGACTCGTGAGCCGCGTCAGTGAATGCGGCCTGGCCGGTGAGCACGTTGTGGGGCTGGGTGGAGTCGGCGGCGGGATCGGTGGCAGCGGAGGAGATGGATGTTGAAGCGAGGAAAGCAAGGCCGATGACGGCCGAAGCGGCGAGGAGATGTTGCGGGCGATTCATGAGACCTCTCTGGGGTTGAAATCGATGGGGTAAGACGCGAACAGGCCGGGGAAGCCGGCAACCGTGATTATTGTTTCAGATGCGGGGCGCAGTGGGCGAGGCGGGGCGTCGAGTTCAGTGGAAGAATGGCCCAGCGACGAACGAAGCTGCAGATGCTTGCCGCAAGCAAACACAGTGAAAGGAGGGGCGGCATCAGAGCCCGATCGGGCGACGCGGAGATCGAGTGTGGGCTGGAAAACGAACCCTGGCCTGGAACCGCGTGGCGGTGCCGCTGCTGCCGGCCGCGAAGCCTGAGTTATCGATCTATGGTTTCTTGCAGCTCTGCGCGGTCGCGATTGCGAAGGTTCGAACCGTTGGGCAAGTCGCGATGAGGGCGCGGGGGTATGGAAGGCCAGTGGTTTTCAGGCACCCAGCGGCCTTTGTCGATGCGCGCGCCGACCTGCTGGCCGCAGCGGTCGCAGGGATGCAGTAGCCACTGAGCGTGATCGCGATTGGCGGTGAGGAGATTGATTGTTTCCTGGCTGAAGAAGCCGTCACATGGTTTCTGCGGAGTAGGCATGGGGAATTGTCCTTGCCGCAAAAAGATGATGGGTAATCAACGCGGCTCGAATTTGCGACCGCGAGGGAGCTCTTTTTCGGCCCCAGAGACCCGGTTCCATCGCAGTGATCAAATGGCGATAGCCGGCAGGACGTCTCGAAAGGGGAAGAGGGCCCTAGTTAACCTCGCAGGGGTAATTTTACCAAACGGGGCGCGAGGATCTCAGTTCGTTAGCGAACAGAGGCAGAGGCCGAGGCGCATGGCCCAGGGGTTTTCCCCAGCTTGACGATCGAAATGAGAGATGGCCGCTTGACGGAGGGGGGACTTGCGAGCAGCCGAGCGTTGAAAGCTAATGAATGAGGAGCGTGGCAGTGAGCGGTGTGTTTGCCGAAGATGACCCCACGGCGATTTTGTAGGCGCCAGCGGCGAGATTCCAGGATTCGTCGGCTTCGTTGAAGGTTTGAAGGACCCGCGGATCGATGGAGACGGTGACGGTTTGCGATTTGCCGGGAGCGAGCGAGATGCGCGTGAACCCGGCGAGACGCTGCCAGGGCTCGTCGGATCCACTGGGGAGGGTGGCGTAGACCTGGGCGACTTCGGTGCCTGCGCGCGTGCCGGTATTGCGGACGGTGAAGCGCGCGGTGCGGGCGGCAGAGTCGACGGTGAGGCCGGAGTAGGCGAAGGTGGTGTAGGACAAGCCGAAGCCGAAGGGGAAGAGCGGAGTTTTGCGCTCGGTCTCGTACCACTTGTAGCCGATTTCTGCGCCTTCGGAGTAGGTGACCGAATAATTCGACGGCGGTGCGCCTGCGTTTACGGGGCCCGTTCCCTGGCGGCGCATGCGCGGGGGCGCGGGAGGAATGGTTGGGTGAGGGAGGTCCGCGTCGCTTTTGGGGAAACTGATGGCGAGCTTGCCGGATGGATTGACGTCGCCGACGAGGACATTGGCGAGCGCTTTGTGGCCTGAGCTGCCTGCGTACCAGGCTTCGACGACGCCGGAGACTTTATCGATCCACGGCATGGTGACGGCGGTTCCGGTTTCGAGAACGACGACGGTGTGCGGATTGGCGGCGGCGACCTGCTCGATGAGCGCGTCCTGATTGTCGGAGAGGGAGAGAGTGGGCAGGTCCATGCCTTCCGATGTCCACTGATAGGCGAAGACGATGGCGAGGTCGGAGCTGCGGGCGAGCTTGGCGGCTGCGGTTGGGTCGGCACCGGAATCGAAGGTGATTTTTGTGTGAGGCAGTTTGTCGCGCAGGGTGAGGAGCGGAGAGGTGGGGAACCAGACGTGCTCCTGCCAATGCGTGGCGCCTTTGCCGGGAGGCATGATGGCGTTGCCGCCGGGCGGATCAACTTGCGCGGAGCCGCCGCCGGAGATCATGCCCGCGTCGGCGTGGCCGCCGATGATGGCGATGGAATGAACGCGCGAAGGAATGATGGGAAGAACGGCGCCGCGATTCTTGAGCAGGACGATGGAGTTTTCTTCAACGTGCTGGGCGACTGAGAATCCTTTTTCGACATCTACGACGCCGTTTTGCAGAGGATTGTCGACGATGCCGGAGAGGAATTCGGCATAGAGAACGCGGAAGGCGTGATCGTCGATTTCAGACATGGGGACGCGGCCGGCTTCGACAGCGTCTTTGAGCTTGGGGCCGAACCAGTTGGCGACGGGCTGTTCCTGATCGAGGCCTGCGGCAGAGGCTTTCTCAGTGGAGTGGGTTCCGCCCCAGTCGGAGAGGACGAAGCCGCGAAAACCCCATTGGCCTTTGAGTACGTCGTGAAGCAGGTAGGAGTTTTCGCAGGCGTAGTCGCCATTGACTTTGTTGTAGGAGCACATGACTGCGCCGGGATTGGCAATGGAGATGCCGATGTGGAAGGCGAGCAAGTCTGATTCCTGCATGCCGCGTTTGGAGATGATGGCGTTGACGATGTTGCGGCCGGTTTCCTGATCGTTCATCGCGTAATGCTTGATGTCGCCGATGACATGCTGGGCCTGTTCGCACTTCAAAAGATTGCCGACGATGGTTCCGGCAAGGAGCGGATCTTCGCCGGCGTACTCGAAGGTGCGGCCGTCGCGCGGCTCGCGGGCGAGATCGACGCCGCCGCCGAGTGTCATGTTGAAGCCCTGGTCACGTAGCTCGCTGCCGATAATTTCGCCGTATTGGCATGCGGAGTCGGTGTCCCAACTGGAGGCGGCGCCAAGCTCGGATGGGAGCGCGGTGGAGTATCGGCCGTTCGCGCCTGAGTCGCGCACGCCGTAGGCAGCGTCGGACATGACGATGCCGGGGATGCCGAGGCGCTTGATGCCTTCAACGTATCCGCCGCCGCCGTTGGCAAGCGGCGTGAGCGGCATGGTCCAGATGGGCGAGCGCGCCATGCCGTTGCCGTGCAGGAGCGCGATTTTTTCGTCGAGTGTGAGCTGCTTGAGAACGAGCTCCGCGCGCTGTTCGGGCGGAAGGCCGGGATCCATCCATGGACCAAGGCTCCTGAGATCGGGAGGCGGAGGCGCGAAAAATGGGGGCGGTCCGGCAGCGGGGCTGGGCGCAGTTGCCGGTGCGGTGGCGCCCTGGGCGATCGCGATGCGCGAGCTGCAGGCGAGAGTGAGGGCTGTGACGAGAAGCGGGAGGAGGCAGGGACGAATCGAGCGATTCAACATGGGTCTCCGAGTGCAGGTACCATGCTACAACGGCGGGGGGCAGAGGAGAGAGAGCCCATAGTGACTAGCCAGTAGCCAATAGTGAGCAGCCAATAGCGAGTAGCAGAGAGCAGAGAACAGAGAGAGCAGAGAACGGAGAGCAGGGCGGGGACGAGGGGGACTACAGATGCGCGAGGTCAGCGGCGGGGAGGGTGGCGGTGACGACCACGCGCTCGCCGTGCTGCGTGATCTCGGCCGTCTTGAGCACCTGCTGGAAGAGCGTGTTGGCGGCGTCGGGGTGTTGCTCGAGGTTGAGGCCGCGGGCGAGCGTAAGCAGTGTAGTGAGATCGGCGGCCTGGCTGGCGGCTTTGTCCTGCGTGGGAGCGATTTCTTCGACTCTCAGGCGGATTGCGGCGAGGGCGCCTGGAACGGGAAGCGCAGGCGACACGCTGGCGATGATGGTGGAATCTTCTTCGAGAGGCAGATTGAGGCCGAAGATGTGAATGGATCCGCTTTCGGAGAAGGGAAGGCCGATTTGCCCCACGCCCCATGCAAGAGAGAGCAGCGGTACGTCGTGATAGTGGTGCTCGAGCAGTGAGGAGCCGGAAAAGGGCAGAGCAGCGGCGCGATGGCGATCGAGGATGGAGTGGATTTGCTCGGGAGTCGGCGTGTTGGAGACAGCGATCATGTTGTAGCCGATTTGAGAGATGCGAACGGTTCGATTTTGTGAGGCGATGTTATAGATGGTGTGCCCGACATAAGTTTCGCGCGAGGTGGCGTGGGCATCGAGCCAGGCATTGAGCTTCGGGCCTGTGATTTTGCCGACCAGAACCATGGAGTAGGCAACAGGACCGTTGGGGCCGTTGGGATCGGGCATGCGGTGCAGCGCGATCGCGACCTGATCGACATCGAGTTCGGGATCGATGCCGATGGCGTCAACGAATTCCTGGTACTCCGGGACGCGATCGGGCGGCTTGAGGTGCTTGAAAGCGAGAGTGCGGATGGTCTTGACGTTGAGATAGATAATGCCGTCGGACTCGGGCAGAAGGCGTGCAGCCTCGGGCGGAGCCTTGGAGCGCAGGAAAACGGCCAGGGCCAGCGCCAGGACGACTGCGGCGACGATGAGAAGCGTGCTGCGCGTGCGGCGAGTCATAAACGTGTGATGCCGGAACCGTCAGGATGAGGGTAGCAGACGGCAGCGGAGACTGAAGGCAGGGAGCGGGGAGCGGGGAAGCGAATAGCCAATAGCCGGTAGAGTTCTGCTCAGGGGCTGGTTTTTTCGAGCGTGGCGGCAAAGTTGCGCGACTCGCCGGCGGCGGTTTGGATTGATCGCTCCCATGGCGCGTAGCCGGGCATCGTCATTTTAATGGAGTGCGTGCCGGGCTTGAGCTTGATTAGGGTTGGCGTATTGCCCACATAGTTGCCATCGATGGTGATGTCGGCGCCAGTGGGGTTTGAGAACAACTGCACGGAGGCGACATCGTCAGCGCCTGCGGGTGAGGCAGCGGGCGCCGGCGCTGGAGCGGCGACACTCGATGGCGACATGGGCGCAGAGCCGGATGCGGTCGTGGGTTCCGACGCAGGGGCCTGGGAAGCAGTCGCAGTCGCTGCGGGGCTCTGAGGTGCGGAGATGGCGCCGGGCGCGCCGGGAGAAATGCTCGCCAGGTCAACGCTTCTCAGTGCATCCCAGATCGCTTCGCCCGCTCCGGTTCCCGTGTAGTAGGCGTAGATGCGGTCTTTTTCGTCGCCCCTGGGCGGGAATTTGGTTTCCTGAGTCAGGGTTCTAACCAGCGCGCGATCACTGATCCGGTATACGCTGATCTCCACCATCAGCTTGCCGGGTTTAATAAGGCCCGCATTTTCGTGCGAGAGAAATTTGCCTTCGATTTGGACTGAGTTGGCGGGGACGATGTTTGGAGTGGGCGTGTCCTGATCCACGACCTCGCCGGCGAGCTTGTCTTTTTCAAGCGCAATGCAGATGTAGTCGGAAAAATACTTGCTGAAGTCCCGCGACAGGTTCATCCCGTTGGTATTGGTGAAGTGCTTGACGACGATTGTGTCGAGAGGCGGATGCCCGCCGGTTTGGGCCGCGAGCAGCGCGGGATCTAGAGAAGCTGCGAGCAGAAGACAAAGCGGGACGAAGCGTTTCATAGCGAGTTTTCCCCTCACCGTGAATCGGAGACGATGCTACTACATTTTCAACGCTGATTGGGGTTGGAGAATTCCCTTGCCGCTTGAAGCTTACGTGCTTTTCCTATGTTGAGATCGGCGAGGCCGGCGTCGAGCGGATCGCCAAGGCCTTCTTCGGAGTTCGTGACAAAGTCGGCGACATTGCGGAAACGGGTCATGGCCAGAATCTCGCCGGACTTTGCATCGACCAAGGTGACAGTGACGAGGGCGCCCTGCTCCATGATTCCTCCGGCGAGTCCTGCCATTGCCTGGCGGCCCACCGTGGGAATTGAGCCTGCACCGCGAATTATTACGATCACATCGGAATTGGGAGCGCAGGGAAGCATAGCAACCTGATCGCCGAGCGTGTAGGCACCCTTGGAGATCTCCTTTGGTTTTTTGTCGACACTTCGCGCCATTCCGTCGTATTTCAGCTGGATTTGCTGGATCACCTGCTGGATGTCGCTATCGGAGGCGCCGCTGGAGAGAGGATTTGTGGCGGACACAGGTATGACACCGACTGCCTTCAGATGCGCGTTGACCAAAGAGGTCAGAGCCACCGCCCAATCGTCGGATTCCTTGGGCAATCTCTCAGTGGACTTGACGCCGAATCTGTCGAGTTCCGCTTCTGCAGGCATTACACAGGCATTGCGGATCGGGGGCTTGGAGGAAAGGACCCTGTGCTCGGCCCAGAACGATTCGGCGGAGGCTTTCGCACCGAAGGCGCCTGCGAGGAGGGTGAGCGAAAGGAGCAGCGAGATTCGGCGGAAAGCGTTCATCAAAATTACCTCGTCAATGGGTTTCGACAGGTTGCCGGCTTTGGCACTGAGCGAGACGACGCTCGATGCGGTACCGGTCAAGACTGTTGGCAGGAAGCAGCTCCAGATAATCCTGGTATTTTTGGGCGGCGTCGGAGTAGCGGCCCTCATCCTGATAGAGAAACCCGAGCTCGCGGACTGCGATGGCGTTGTCGGGCTGTTCCTGGATGACGGAGAGGAAGAGCTTTTCGGCGGCCGCCTGATTTTGCGCCAGTGCGGCGCGGCCCTCGGGCGTGGCGGCGAGTTTTTGCTGTTCCTGCTCCTCTGACATGTCGAGCATTTGCTTGCGCTGGTTCACCTCGCCGCGATGCTTGAGCTCTTCCGGGGTGGGCTCGGTGGTTTTCGCACCGAGTTGCCGGTAAGCCTCACCGAGAAGCATTTGATATTCGGGGTTGGCGGGAAAAGCGTTCACCAGGCGTGTGGCGCGAGCGACGGCCGAGCGCGGCTTGCGAGTTTCGAGGTCGTCTTCAACATTGGAGACGATGGCGGGCGCGACGGCATTCAGATAATCCTGCTCTGCACCGAGTTCGGCGTTGGCGGGCGTGTGAGCATCGGCATATTCAAGCGCAGGCGCCTCGCGTTCCTGTAGTTTCGGGTGATCCTGATAGAAGGCCGGCTTGGGCTGGTACTCAAGCTTACTGTCCGCATCGAGCAATTCGAATGCCGCAGCCATCGCGTGAGGGTTATAGCCGGCTGCGGCCATTGCGGCAATGCCGTCGCTGTCGGCCTGTTGCTCTTTCTCGCGCGAATAGCCATAGATCGATTCATTCAGCAGGAGAGAGCTGACGTTGGCTGCACCGATTGCAGCTGCCCAGCCGGCGTAACCGCCAGGAACCCAAACGGCCGCGGCAAGGATGATTTCCATGGCCAGTTTTTTCTGTGCCGCGTCGCGGTTCTCAAGATATGCGTGGCGCTCGTAGACATGCGCCGACTCGTGGCTTAAAACACTCGCCAACTGGGCTTCATTCTTGAGCAGACCGAGAAGGCCGGTTTTGATGTAGATGGAGCCGTTGGCGAATGAGAATGCGTTTGCTTCGGGATCTCGAAGGACGAAAAAGCGGTAGGTAACCTTGTCGGGCACAGGACGGCCGGCGAGAACACGATGGCCCACCGCGTCGAGGTAGGCCTGGAGGGCGGGGTCATGGAGGACGAGACCCTTCGATTCCAGCGCATTGTCGATGGCATTGGATTCGTTGAGAAGTTTCAGATCGTCTTTTGTGAATCTGAATGCCGATCCCGGACCGTTGGAAACGTGTGGAGCGGGGGTGGCTGGGTCTCGCTGGGCGCGCACGAGCGGCGATGCGACAACCGCGGCGAGGATCAACACCGTGCTGTAATTGTGCCGGCCCATTGAGCAATATTTGGGAAGGTGACCGGGGCCTAAAAGGTGCGAGCGCCCCGGCTATCAATCTGCATTATTCGGGAATGCTGATGGAGTAGATTTTGCCGCCGCTCGCCATGTTGGAGCTGGTGTAAGAGCCGGGAGGCAGCAGGCCATATTCGCCCTTGCCGAGGCTCTGATCGAGAACGATCTGGTAGACACGGGGGGCGATTTTTGTGGACTTAAACTCTACGCTATCGCGCTCCGCGCCGCCGGATGAATGGATGACGCCGCCAGTGACGGAGCGGAACTCGCGGTTGTTGCTGTTTGCGCGAAGGCGCAGGAGCTGGTATTCGGCGATGTCGACGCCCTCGGGAACGTAGACCGCAAGGGTGATGGGGAACGTAAGAATGGTCTTTGCGTGCGCACCGGGAATGTGGCCGTTGATGTCGCCCTTGACCAGGCCATCGGTAGCGATGCTCTTGAGGAAGCCGCCGGTTTTGAAGTTGACGATCTCCGGCTCAAGCATTTGCCAGGCGCCCTTCCGGTCAGAGTAGTAGACGCCAACATCGTCAATGCCGGCTGGCCTGACCGGACCGGCCGGAGCGAGCGCGGCGGCAGGCGCGGAAGCGGGCGCGGAATTCTTTGCGATCATTGCGCCGATGACCTTGTCGCTGGCGCCGGCAGTCTTCAAAGCAATGATGGCGTCAGCCGAGGTGTCGTAGTGGCCGGGAGTGCCGTTGATGGTGGAGACGATGAGATCGTCAGAGAGCCCGGCTTTGATGAGCTTGATGACGGAGTCGTTGTTCATGAGCTGCTGGGCCAAGGCAAGGCCACAGGTTGCAATGAAAAGCGCTGCCGTGAGAATCCTGCGCATGAAGCCTCCTTTTCGGAGCAAGAATTTTCGGTGAGAAGTTGCAAAAGAATGATCCACTGAATCGGCGGAAACCGCAAGGGATCTATAAGCCTTAGCTTCCCCGATGCGGGACGAAGCCGCGCGGAATGACGATCATTCTTGGTCGAACAATGCCCCGAGCTACTCGACGACGGCGAAGGTGAAGATCTTGCCGGAGCTCGAGGGAGTTTTGGATGCGCCCGAATCTTGCGGCTCGAGGAAGCCGAATTCGCCTTCGCCCAGTTCGTTGTTGAGGACGATCTGGTATACGGATGGCGCGATCTGTGTGCTGGTGAAGTCGACCTCGTCGCGGATGGAGCCGGAGGTTCCGTTGAGTCCGCCGACGGCAGACTGGAACTGGCGATTGTTCCCCGAGACATGGAGGCGGACGAGCTCGTAGTCGCTGGCGGTGCGGCCCTGTGGCACGTGAAGAATGAGAGTGACCGGTGTGCTGACGACGAGGCGGCTGCGCATGCCGCCAACCAGACCGTTGAGATCTTCTTTCATGAGGCCGGCGGAGGCGACGTGCTTGACGAGTCCGCCGGACTGGAAGATGACCACTTCAGAAGGAAGCGGCTGCCAGTTGCCGCCGCTGTCTTTGTAATAGACGCCGACGTTGTCGGTTCCGGCAGGCGGAGGGACGGCCGCAGGCGGGGCGGAGGGCGCGGAAGCGTCGGGCGTCGCGGCGCCGGGAGCGGAAGGCGCTGCGGAATCGGGCGCGGCTGGAGAAGCCGGGGCTGCGGCGGGGGCGGCGGGGCTGGATGCGGACGAGGTCGATTTGGCGACGATGGCGTCGATGACTTTGTTGCTGACGCCTGCCTGCTTGAGCGCGATGAGGGCGTCGGCCGAGGTGTCGTAGGCACCGGGCGAGGCGTTGATGGTGGCCAAGATGACATCGTCGGAGAGCTGGGCCTTGACCATCTTAATAATGGAGACGTTGTTGAGCGCCGGCTGAGCGGCGAGCAGCGGGCATAGCGCCACGCAAAGGACAGCAGAGAACAGAACCGCGCCAACAGCTTTGCGCATGGGAGCCTCTCCTTCAGTGTCGCGATCTGAACTTTCGCGATCGACGAGCGGGATCGGGAAACAGCGTCGTGTACGTCGAACCGTGGATCCAATCAGATGATCGGGTGCGGCGCGGGGATTTCGCAATACAACTCTGGAGGGTTGGCCACTTTGGGCACCCGGAGTTGCACTGGGGTGGGCGTGCGGCACATGCAACGAATTGGTCGCTGCGGCGGCGCGATGGTATTGATTTTTGCGGCGTTTTTCGGGGTTGGATTTTGGGTTCTGCGGTGGGGTTCTATGGGCGTGCAATTGTTTGCTCGCGGTGAGTGTGTGTGTTAACCTTAAGCTCTGTGCCGTGAACGCGGAAAGCTGGAGTGTGTCCGCGGACGAATCGGCTTCCGGACGGGTTTCCGGGGTGGTAAAAGAGCTGGCGTAGCTCAGCTGGTAGAGCATCTGATTTGTAATCAGAGGGTCGGGGGTTCAAATCCCTTCGCCAGCTCCACAGAAGGAAACCGGACGGAGACGAAAGCGGCAAGAGTTGACGCCGGGGTTGAGATTCGATCGCCGGAGCTCAACTCCTCGGAGAATCCACTTCAGGCAGAGGGTCGTGACGATCCGGAATGGTCCGGCGGTTGCGGCGTGCGCGGAAGCGGGTGGCGAAGAACAGCGGCGCTGGCGAAGTTAAGTAGGGACCGGATCGGCCGGAAGAAATTTGGCGGAATCGGGACGAACAGTTTGGGCACAGGTGGCCGAGCGGTTAATGGCAGCAGACTGTAAATCTGCCGCTCCTTGCGAGCTACGGAGGTTCGAATCCTCCCCTGTGCACCAAGAAAAGCAGTGGTTAGTGGTCAGTGAGTGGTCGTTGGCGGGTCGTGCAGAGTGAAGAGCGCCGAGTCGGATCCCGGATCGGATAGGGCCGGACCGAATATTGACCGGAAGTTTTGGGCGGCGCTGGCAATGTTTGCGGTTTTGGCAGTGGTGGTTTGGCTGACGATGGGCGATGGTTCGGTGCCCGTTTTCGGAAGGCCTGTGGAGTTGAAGCTGATTCCGCTGATTGTGATTGGCGGATTGGTTTTGAGAATGGTTTTGGCACGGAAGGCGGAGAAGATCCGCCGAGAGGCAGCCAGTAGGGAGTAGCCAATAGCCAGTAGCTCCGGAATCGGCGAGTCGATTGATCGCGGCTGCCGACGGAAGAATGGGGCCAACGGTTTGGAGCTGCGAACTTCAGGCTTAGGGTTTGCGGGCTGATGTAGCTCAGTTGGTAGAGCACTCCCTTGGTAAGGGAGAGGTCACCAGTTCAATCCTGGTCATCAGCTCCAGAAGTTCAGCTTTGAGCTACCAGGTCATAGCTTCTAGCTTGTGTGTTGGCGGGACCGGCCGTCGAGGCTCGAAACGGCAGGATGAGGCTAGAAGCTGATGGCTAGAAGCTAAAGGCTGGTTTTACGGGCGGGAGTAACTCAGTGGTAGAGTCACAGCCTTCCAAGCTGTTGGTCGCGGGTTCGATCCCCGTCTCCCGCTCCAGAGTTTGCAAGGTGAAAAAGTTTGTCCGAGGCCAGGAGAAAAATGTTTGAGCAGGCGGCAATCGCGGTTACGGATGAGCAGGGATACGCGAAGCTTCACGAGTTGATCGACGCGGCGTTTGATGCGCGCGACGTGGAAGTTTTTCTGAACCGGGTAAGCAAGGCGAAGCTGCGCGTGAGGGATTACGAAGGCGTTCTGGAGCGCGGGTTGCTGGGCAAGGAAGCGGTGGGACTCTACAAGGGGTTGCCGACTTCGGACCAGGCGCTGACGCGGGAAAGGTATCTGCGGCTGGTGGAGAAGGTGCCGCAGGAGTTGAGGCAAAGGTACTTCAAGGTTTACGCGTACTACTGAGAAAAGCAGCTATTAGCTTTTAGCTTCGGGATCGCTGGAGCGGGCCGATGCGGATTATGCAGGCGGGATGAAGCTAACGGCCAAAAGCTTAAGAGCTCGACGAAGTTAAGTTCGACGGAGGAATGGAAGGCAATGGCGAAGGAAAAATTTGATCGCAGCAAGCCGCACGTGAATGTAGGGACGATCGGCCACATCGATCACGGCAAGACGACCCTGACGGCGGCGATCACGAAGGTGCTGCAGAAGCACAACCCGAAGAACCAGTTCCGGTCGTTCGATTCGATCGACAACGCGCCGGAAGAGCGGGAGCGCGGCATCACGATTGCGACCGCGCACGTGGAGTACGAGACGGCGAACCGGCATTATGCGCACGTCGACTGCCCCGGCCACGCCGACTACATCAAGAACATGATCACCGGCGCGGCGCAGATGGACGGCGCGATTCTGGTCGTTGCGGCGACCGACGGTCCGATGCCGCAGACCAAGGAACACGTGTTGCTGGCGCGCCAGGTGGGCGTGCCCTACATCGTGGTCTTCCTGAACAAGTGCGACGCGGTTGAAGACACGGAGCTGATCGACCTGGTGGAGATGGAAGTTCGCGAGCTGCTCACGAAGTACCAGTTCCCCGGCGACGACGTGCCGGTGATTCGCGGGTCGGCTTTGGGCGCACTGAACGGCGAAGCGCAGTGGGAGGCGAAGATCGACGAGCTGATGGAGGCGGTGGACAAGAACGTGCCGCAGCCGAAGCGCGATGTCGACCAGCCGTTCCTGATGCCGATTGAAGATATCTTCTCGATCTCGGGCCGCGGCACTGTGGTTACCGGCAGAATCGAGCGCGGCAAGGTGAAGGTGGGCGAGGATGTTGAGATCGTCGGCTTCAGGGAGACGCGCAAGACGGTTTGCACGGGTGTCGAGATGTTCAAGAAGCAGCTCGACGAAGGTCTGGCCGGAGACAACGCCGGAATCCTGTTGCGCGGCACGCCGAAGGAAGACGTGGAGCGCGGAATGGTGCTGGCGAAGCCGGGATCGATCACGCCGCACACGAACTTCAAGAGCTCGGTGTACGTGTTGAGCAAGGAAGAAGGCGGGCGGCACACACCGTTCTTCAAGGGCTACCGGCCGCAGTTCTACTTCCGCACCACGGACGTGACGGGAGTGGCGGAGTTGCCGGCGGGCACGGAGATGGTGATGCCGGGCGACAATGTGGAACTGACGATCGACCTGATTACGCCGGTGGCGATGGAAAAGGGCTTGCGGTTCGCGATCCGCGAAGGCGGCAGGACGGTTGGAGCGGGAACGATTTCGGAAATTATCAAGTAGGCGCTGGCCGCGCCGGGCGGACCGCCCTTCGGGCGAAAAGCAACGGCGCGACAGAAACTGGGAACGACGAACTGGAATTGAAGGGACGTCATGGTAGGACAGAGAATTCGAATTCGGTTGAAAGCATACGACTATCGCGTGCTGGACACCTCGACCGGCGAGATTGTGGACACGGCCAAGCGCACCGGAGCAACGGTGGCGGGGCCGATTCCGCTGCCGACGATCAAGAACAAGTATTGCGTGCTGCGCTCTCCCCACGTGGATAAGAAGTCACGTGAGCAATTCGAGATCCGCACGCATAAACGGCTGATTGACATTCTGGAGCCGACGCAACAGACGGTGGACGCGCTGATGAAGCTCGATCTGCCCGCCGGCGTGGATGTTGAGATTAAGGCGTTCGAGAAGTAGAACTGGCCGTCCAGGCGGACGCGCCCTTTGGGCGCAGAAGCGTGATGGCTGCGACACGAAGTGGTAGGAAGCCCGAGAAGGGCCCGGCAGTGCGAGGCAAGCGAGCTCGCATGATGAGGTGAGGGAAAGATGGCAGTCACAGGGATTCTGGGAAAAAAGATCGGTATGACGCAGGTCTTCGACGAGAAGGGCGACGTGCACCCGATTACGGTGCTGCAGGCAGGGCCCTGCGTGATTACACAGCTGAAGACGGCCGCAAAAGACGGATACGACGCGGCGCAGATCGGCCTCGTGGAGTTCGTGAAGGCTTCGCGCATGACCAAGGCGCAGAACGGCCACCTGGCGAAGACCGAAGCGCCGCCGGTGAAGCTGATCAAGGAAGTGGACGTTGAGGCCGCAGTTGATGGCGCGGCGGAGACCAAGGCCGGCGATCGGGTGCTGGTGGACATTTTTACCGATGCAAAGTTTGTGGACGTGATTGGGACCTCGAAGGGCCGCGGATTTGCGGGCGTTGTGCGCCGGCACCACTTCGGCGGCGGACCCAAGTCGCATGGACACATGTTTCAGGTGCAGGGATCGATCGGCGCATCGAGCTTTCCGTCACGTGTTTTTCCGGGCCAGCGCATGCCGGGGCACCATGGAACGGATCAGGTGACGGTGCGCAATCTGCGCATTCGCGGCATCGACGTGGACGAGAATCTGCTGATGGTTGAAGGCGCCGTACCGGGACCGCGCGAGGGTTATGTGTTGATTTCGAAGGCCAAGGCTCCGCCGCGCGAGCGCCGTGGCTTTGCCGGATCGGGCACCGTCGATCCGCTGAAGGCTTCAAAGAAGGCAACGAAGAAGAAGTCGTAAGACAGCTTCTGGCTGCTAGCTACTAGCTTCTAGCTTGAGCGAGGCGGAGCAAGTGGCAGCGGGTCAAGGCGCACGTAAGTTGGTTTGAGTTGATAAGTTCGTTCGGGCACGGTGGAGCTAGCGGCTAGAAGCTAGCAGCTGGAAGCTGATTGGAAAAGACGATGGCAAAAGTAGATGTTGTGAATTTGAGCGGCAAGAAGGTGGGTACGGTTGACTTGGCTGACGCGGTGTTCGCGCCGGAGCAGGTGAACGAGGCTCTGCTGTGGGAGGCGGTGAAACACTTCCGCGCCGCGCAGCGCCAGGGCACGCACGCCACCAAGAACCGCAAGCTGGTCGCAGGATCAGGCAAGAAGCTGTGGAAGCAGAAGGGCACGGGCAGGGCACGCGTGGGATCGGTTCGGTCTCCGTTGTGGCGCCACGGCGGCACGGTTCACGGACCGCAGCCGCGCAGCTATGAGTATCCCTTCCCGCGCAAGAAGCTGCTGGGCGCGCTGCGCTCGGCGCTGGCGGCGAAGCTGGCCGACGGCAAGCTGACCGTAGTGGATTCGCTCGAGATCAAGGAAGGCAAGACCAAGCTCTACTACGAAGCGCTGAATAAGCTTGGCGTGACGCGCACGGCGCTGCTGGTGGAAAACGGCAAGACACTGACGCAGGCGTTGGTGCTGGGCGCTCGCAACCTAAAGGGTGTGGAGCTGGTGCTGAATAACGAAGTGCATCCCTACGATCTGCTGCGCTACGAGCGGGCGATCTTTTCGAAGGCCGCGATCGAGCAGTTGACGGATGCGCTGGTGAAGACGGCGTCGAAACGCAAGGCTGCCGAGAAGGAGGTTGCGTAATGCCGACTCTGCATACAGTGATTCGCCGCCCCGTGATCACCGAAAAGGGCCTGGGCGTGAAGGAAGCGGAAAACACGCTGGTATTCGAAGTGGCGCCGAACGCCACCAAGACAGAAGTGAAACAGGCCGTTGAAGCGCTCTTCAAGGTGAAGGTGGATGCGGTTCGCACAGCAACTTTTGCCGGCAAAGAACGCCGCAGAGGCAAGTATGCGGGCTTCAGGCCGGATTGGAAGAAGGCCTACGTGAAGCTGAAGGCCGGCCAGAAGCTGCCGGAGTATGTGAGCAATCTGTAAGACAGCTTTCAGCCGTCAGCTCTCAGCCTTCAGCTTTATAGGTGGGAGAACGGAACGAAGCGCTGAAGGTAGAAAGAGAAATTGGTTTGAGCAGGATGGGCTGACGGCTGATAGCTGAAGGCTCGTCAAGGAAAACGAACATGGCAATCAAGACATACAGGCCGATTACAGCGACGTTGCGGTTTCAGACCTCGCTTGAGACCGGCGATCTGACGGCGCAAACACCGCACAAGCCGCTGGTGACAACGCGCAAGCGCACCGGCGGACGGCGCAACTCGGGCGACCTTACGATTCGCCATCACGGCGGCGGGCACAAACAGAAGCTGCGGCTCATCGACTTCAAGCGCGAGAAGTACGGCGTCCCTGGCAAAGTGGCCACCATCGAGTACGATCCCAACCGCTCGGCGCGCATTGCGCTGGTGAGCTATGCCGACGGCGAGAAGCGCTACATCCTGCAGCCGGTGGGACTCAAAGTTGGCGCCAAGGTCATGTCCGGCCCCGAGGCCGACATTCTTGTGGGCAACGCGCTGCCGCTCAAGAACATTCCCGCGGGCACCACGGTGCACGCGATTGAATTGCGGCCGGGCAAAGGCGCGCAGATGGCGCGTTCGGCTGGAGCGCAGGCGCAGCTGGTTGCGAAGGAGGGCGATTACGCCCTGCTCAAGCTGCCTTCGGGCGAGACGCGCAAGGTGCTGGCCGACTGCATGGCGACCATCGGGCAGGTGGGCAATACGGATCACGAGAACGTGGCCATCGGCAAGGCGGGCCGCAATCGCTGGCTGGGTATCCGGCCGACCAATCGCGGCGTGACCATGAATCCGGTGGATCATCCGCACGGCGGCGGCGAAGGCAAGACTTCTGGCGGACGGCATCCGGTGACGCCGTGGGGCCAGCCGACGCGCGGCTACAAGACGCGCAACAACAAGCGGACCGATGCGTTCATCGTGAGCCGCAGGGTGAAGTGAAAAGGCAGCCATAGCTGAGTAGCCAATAGCGAGGGATTATGGGACGTTCGACGAAAAAGGGGCCGTTTGTGGATGCGCACCTGATGGTGAAGATCGAGGCGCTGAACAAGGCCAACGATAAGAAAGTGGTGAAGACCTGGACGCGGCGCTCGACGATCTTTCCCGAGTTCGTGGGCCACACCATCGCCGTACACAACGGCAAAAAATTTGTGCCGGTGTACGTGACCGAGAACATGGTGGGCCACAAGCTGGGCGAATTTGCACCGACGCGGACGTTCAAGGGACACACCGGTGGCGCGAAGGCGGCAACGGAGACGGCGGCAAAGCCCGCGCCGGCGGCGTAAGTACAGCCGTTGGCTGTCAGCCTTCAGCCGTCAGCTTGACCGAGGTTGAATGAGGAGCGGCGGCGAAGCAAGGATTTGAGGTGCGAGGAACACGAAACATCGCGCCGGAAGTTGAAACTGAAGGCTGAAAGCTGATGGCTGACGGCTGAGTTTGAAAGGCATGAGTATGGCAGTCGAAACGAGGGAATACAGAGCCGAGGCGAGGTTCCAGCGCGTGTCGCCGCAGAAGGCGCGGCTGGTGCTGGAGCTGATCAAGGGGCGCGGAGTGCAGGAGGCGCTGGATACGGCGGCCTTCACCAAGAAGCGTATCGCCCCGGTGGTGCACAAGCTTTTGACTTCAGCGGTGGACAACGCGAAGTACGTGGCCGGCGAAGAGGGCGTTGACCTGGACGTGGACAATCTCTACGTGAAGCAGGCCATTGCCAACGACGGGCCGCGCATGAAGCGCATTCGTCCCGCGCCGATGGGGCGTGCCTATCGCTATCAGCGCAGGCTGACGCACATTATTTTGTCCGTTGCGGAGCGCGAGCACGCGAACGGCCTGGTGACCAAGGTGGAAGAGCACGAGGCTGAGCAGCCGAAGAAAAAGACGGCAGGCAAAGCGAAGGTTGCGGCGAAGACATCGAAAGCGAAGCCGGCGAAGGCACACAAGCCGGCGACGAAAGCGGCAGGCAAGAAGAAGTCCGGCAAATAGGCCGGGAGATTTTTGAGAGGAAGTTTATGGGACAAAAAGTCCATCCTTACGGATTCCGGCTGGGAATCAACAAGCCGTGGCGGTCACGCTGGTTCTCGGAGCGCGAGTACGACAAGCTGCTGGTCGAAGACGTGAAGCTGAAGGCTGAGCTTCGCGAGAAGCTGAAGGCGGCGGGAGTGAGCTCGGTCGAAATCGAGCGTCCGGGCAACAAGCTGCGCTTCCTCATTCGCACGGCGCGGCCGGGCATCGTGATTGGGCGCAAGGGCGCGGAGATCGAAAAGCTCAAGACCGAGCTCGGAAAGCGCACCAACCGCGACGTGTTCATCGACATTATTGAGGTGAACAAGCCGGAGTTGGATGCACAACTGGTCAGCGAGAACATCGCTCTACAGCTGGAGAAGCGCGTCAGTTTCCGCCGGGCGATGCGCAAGAGCGTGGACTCTGCGCTGCGTTTCGGCTGCAAGGGAATCAAAGTTCGCGTCTCGGGCCGGCTGAACGGCAACGAGATCGCGCGCTCGGAGTGGTATTTGCAGGGGCGTTTGCCGCTGCACACGTTGCGCGCCGATATCGACTACGGGTTTACCGAAGCCAACACGACCTATGGCGTGATTGGCGTGAAGGTGTGGATCTATCGCGGCGACATTTACGAACAGAAGCGCCGCCAGGTTCCGCCGGTTGGAAAGACGGTGTTTTAGAGACAGTTCATGGTTCACAGTTCGCAGTTCACAGTTGAATGGTGGCAAGGTGAACAGTTCGAACTGAGAACTCAGAACTACGAACTTTGAACTGCTTTTGAGGGTTTCGTTATGTTGATGCCAAAGAAGGTGAAGTTTCGCAAGCAGCAGAAGGGCAAGCGGCGCGGCAAAGCGTGGCGCGGGTCGACGCTGTCGTTCGGCGAGTACGGGTTGAAGGTGATGGAGTGCGGATACATTACGGACCGGCAGATCGAAGCCAGCCGTATCGCCATGACGCGGTTCATCAAGCGCGGCGGCAAGATCTGGCTGCGGCTGTTTCCCGATAAGCCGATCACCAAAAAGCCTGCCGAAGTCCGCATGGGCTCGGGCAAGGGCGCGTTGGATCACTGGGTAGCGGTGGTGCGGCCGGGAAAGATCTTGTTTGAGATGGAAGGCGTGACGCCGGAGCTTGCGGCCGAGGCCATGCGGCTTGCATCGCACAAGCTGCCGCTGCGGACCAAGTTCGTGCAGCGCGGCGGGAGCGAGAAGGCTGCCAAGGTCGCAGAAAAGGCGGCGGAATAGGAAAGACGTGCCTTTAGCTATTAGCTTTTAGCTCTTAGCTGGACGGCGGCCAGGAAACATCGGGGCAACGACAGCTGTTGGTTCAAGCACGATAAAGCTAAGAGCTAACGGCTAGAAGCTAAGAGCCAGGAAAAAGAGATGGAACTGACAAAGATTCGGAGTTTGAGCGACGAAGAGCTGAAGCACCACGAGAAGACCTCTGCGGAGCAGCTCTTCCGCATTCGCTTTCAGGTGGCGATGGGGCAAAACGACGGAGTGAAGAAACTCCGCCAGTTGCGCAAGGAGATTGCGCAGGTCAAAACCGTGGCCCGCGAACGCGAGCTGGGTATCCACAGCGAGAGCAGCGAGACGGAGCAGGCTGCGCCGGCTGCTGAGCCCACGACTGAAAAGACGACGGCGGAAAAAACGGCACCTGCCAAAACGCATAAAGCCAAAGCGCCGGCGAAGGCAAAGGCTGCAAAAGTTAAGAAGGCTCCTGCGAAGACTGCAGCGAAAGCCAAGCCGGCAAAGAAGGCTGCGGCCAGCGCGAAGAAGAAGACTGGGAAGGCAAAGAGGGCGAGTAAATGACGGCGACAAAGAATCAGGCGCAGGCGCCGGCGACGGTGGGTGCGCGCCGCAATGAGAAGGTTGGGCAGGTGGTTTCAACCAAGATGCAGAAGACCATCGTGGTCGCGGTAGAGATGCGCAAGGCGCACGCGAAGTACAAGCGGATCGTGCGCTCGACCAAGAAGTTTTACGCCCACGACGAGCAGAGCTCGGCGCGAATGGGCGATGTGGTGCGCATTCGCGAGACGCGGCCGCTGAGCAAGCTGAAGCGCTGGTCGCTTGAAGAGATCGTGCGGCGTTCGTCGCTCGGCCAGATTGAAGACACCGTGCTTCCCGGCGAAGCCGTACCCGCTGAGAAGTAAGGCGGCCGAAAGGAGAGCTGATCATGGCTGTGCAAATGAGAACGATGCTCGCGGTGGCCGACAACTCCGGCGCGCGCAAGCTGCAAGTGATTCTGCCGCTGGGCGGCGGGCTTGGCCTGAAAGCAAGTTTGGGTGACGTTGTGACCGCCGCGGTGAAGGAAGCATCGCCCGACGGCACAGTAAAGAAGGGCAAGGTCGTGAAAGCGGTGATTGTGCGCACGCGCAAGGAGTATCGGCGGCGCGACGGCACCTACATTCGCTTTGACGAGAATGCAGCGGTAGTGATCGGCGACGATCATGAGCCGGTGGGCACGCGCGTGTTCGGGCCGGTGGCCCGCGAGTTGCGCGAGAAGAAGTTTTTGAAGATTGTTTCCCTAGCACCAGAGGTTGTGTAAGCGGTTGTGCAAGTTCGTAGTTCGTAGTTCGCAGTTCAAAGTTCACAGGGACTGCAGCTAAAACCAGAAACTTTGAACCAAGAACTGTGAACTATGAACTGTTTCGGAGAAACAAATGCCAAGTTTGAGTATTCGTCGTAACGATACGGTGAAGGTTCTTACCGGTTCTGACCGGGGCAAGACAGGGCGCGTGCTGCGCGTCTTTCCGGACAAGGATCGGGTGCTGGTTGAGCACGTGCGCGTGGTGAAGAAGACCGTCTCGAGTAAGCAGGGACAGCGGACCAAGGGCGGCATCGCGGAGCAGGAGTCGCCGATCCACATTTCGAATGTCGTGCTGGTGTGCTCCAACTGCGGCGATGCGCGTGTGGGCTACAAGGACGAAGGCGACGTGCGAGTACGGATTTGCAAGAAGTGCGGGCAGGAGTTGCCCACGAAGAAATAGAAACGCAGCTTTCAGCCTTCAGCTTGTTTGTGGAGAGTTGAAGATGCGGCGAAAGCAATATGAGCTGATAGCTGAGGGCTGAGGGCTGATAGCTGACGGCTGAATTGAGTTCCTTCCGCAACGGTAAACGGCTCGCCGCGGCGAACCAATCCGAGCAACGGAAGAAAGCGAGAGAAGTGAAATGGCAGCAAGGTTGAAAGAGAAGTATCAAAAAGAGATCAAGCAGGTGCTGCAGAAGGAACTGGGCCTGGAGAACGCGATGGCAGTGCCGCGCCTGGACAAGATCGTGATCAACATGGGATTGGGCGAAGCTACGCAGAATTCAAAGTTGCTCGACCCGCTGGTTGCCGATCTTGCGCAGATTGCCGGCCAGAAGCCGGTGACCACCAAGGCGAAGAAGTCGATTGCTGCGTTCAAGGTTCGCACCGGAAACGCCATCGGCGCCATGGTCACGCTCAGGTCCGACAAGGCGTACGAGTTTCTTGACCGGCTGATCTCGATTGCGCTGCCTCGCGTGCGCGATTTTCGCGGGGTTTCGACCAAGAGCTTCGACGGGCGCGGCAACTATACGCTGGGCCTCCGCGACCAATTGATTTTTCCGGAGATCGACTACGCGCGAGTGGAAAAGCTGAAGGGCATGAATATCACCATTGTGACCACGGCAAGGGACGACAACCAGGCGCGCGCGCTGTTGCGCCACTTTGGAATGCCCTTCCGCCAGGGAGCGTAAGAACAGCTATTAGCCATTAGCTCGATCGAGGTAGAACGAGCGGCTTTAGCGGAACGAATTTGAGATGGTTCAACGGGCGCGAGAGCGCGTTGAGCGAGGGACAAGCTAAGAGCTAATAGCTAAAAGCTAATAGCTGCGGTTAAGGGGTTTTATGGCAACCACTGCAAAACGAGTCAAGGACGCGCGGAAGCCGAAGTTCAGCAGCCGCAAACACAATCGCTGCCAGCTGTGCGGGCGGCCAAGAGGTTTTCTGCGCAAGTTCGGCGTTTGCCGTTTGTGTTTCCGGGCGCTCGCTCTCAAAGGCGAGATTCCCGGCGTCAACAAATCGAGCTGGTAGAAAGACAGCTTCGAGCCACTAGCTCCTAGCCGCTAGCTCATCGTGCTGAGTTGATGGGTTCGGCTCGAGCGAAGTGAAGCTGGAAGCTAGCGACTAGTAGCTAGCAGCTGAAACAACCATTCCCGCTGGTTTCCGCCGCAGGCGGACGAACGGGGGATGAAGGAGAAGGAATGAGTCTGACGGATCCAGTAGCAGATTTTCTGGCGCGCATCCGCAATGCAATTCGGGCGCGTCATCAAAAAATGGATGTTCCCGCTTCGAAACTGAAGACCGAGATTGCCCGCATTCTGAAGGAAGAGGGCTACATCTCGAATTACAAGGTCCAGGAAGAAGAGGGCAAGCTCGTGCTGCGCGTGTACCTGAAATATGGCGGCACTGAAGCGGCCATCCGCGACCTGTCGCGTGTTTCGCGTCCCGGCTGCCGCGTTTACGTGGGCCGCGACGAGATCAAGCGCGTGCAGGGCGGGCTGGGCATTTCGATTTTGACTACACCCAAGGGCGTGATGACTGGCCGCCAGGCGCGCCGCGAAGGCGTTGGCGGCGAGTTGCTGTGCGAAGTGTGGTAGAGGCAGTTCACAGTTCGTAGTTCACAGACGAATTTCGGCGAGTGAAACCGAGTTGCTGTGAACTAAGAACTACGAACCACGAACTGTTTTTTAGGGCTGCAGTGGAACGAAGGCACGTTGAAACCGATCACTGAATCGAGATCACGGCCAACTGCTTTTTCGGGACTCGCAAGCCAACATAAGGATTAGGAATGTCGCGCATTGGAAAGAAACCGATCTCGCTGCCGGCGGGAGTGAAGTACAAAGTGGAAGGCAACACCGTGCTTGTCGAGGGACCCAAGGGAAAAGTCTCGGCGCTGATTGCCGATGGCATCACGCTAAAGACCGCGGATGGTCACCTGCAACTGGAACGTGCCAGCGAAGACCGGGCCGCGGTTCACGGACTGACGCGCGCGTTGGTGAATAACGCCGTACAGGGAGTGACCAAGGGCTGGACCAAGGAACTCGATATTGTCGGTATCGGCTATCGCGCGGAGTTGAAGGGGAAGGGCACGGTTGTGTTCACGCTGGGCTACTCCCATCCCATCGAATTTCCGCTGCCCACTGGCATCGAGGTTACAGTCGATCCCAAGCAGACGCACTTGACGGTTACCGGGGTTGATCGGCAGAAAGTGGGCCAGGTGGCAGCCGACATGCGCTCGCTGCGCAAGCCTGATCCCTATAAGAACAAGGGCGTGCGCTACTCCGACGAACGGCTGAAGAAGAAGGCAGGAAAGACGGGCGCCAAATAGTTCTTAGTTCACAGTTCGTAGTTCATTGTTAGGCCCGAAGGCTTGCAGGTAACAAAGCTACGAACTTAGAACTGCGAACTACGAACAGAATTAAATCCGAACGGACCCGCAGGGCGGTTCCGCTGATAGGTGAGAGAAGAAGATGAAACAGCAGACGAAGAGAAACGAGATCCGGCAGCGCATCCATGACCGTATTCGCGAGAAGATGGCGGGGACGGCGGAGCGGCCGCGACTGAATGTGTACCGCTCGATGAACCACATCTATGCGCAGGTCATCGACGACCAGAAGGGCGAGACGTTGGTTTCGGCGTCGTCGATCAAATTGAAGTCCGGCGGCAATGTGGCGGCAGCGAAAGAGATTGGCAAGGCTGTTGCGGAGAAGGCCACGGCAAAGGGAATCAAGCGCGTGGTGTTCGATCGCGGCGGCTATCTGTATCACGGGCGCGTGAAGGCTTTGGCCGACGCGGCGCGCGAGGCGGGGCTGGAATTCTGAGCTCCGCTCTTTAAGGTTTTGGACGAGAACAGTGGAAGTTTTCCGCGGCGCGAGTCGCCGGGAAGGACAGACAAGAGCAAATGACAATGCTGACGAAGAAACTCGATGCCAACCAGTACAACCTGAAGGATCAGGTGGTGGCCATCAATCGCGTGACCAAGGTGGTGAAGGGCGGCAAGAATATGTCCTTTGCGGCGCTTGTGGTCGTGGGCGACGCCGCTTCAGGCGTGGTGGGCTACGGATCGGGCAAGGCCAAGGAGGTTCCCCAGGCCATTCGCAAGGGAATCGAATCGGCCAAGAAGAATCTGGTGCGCGTGCATCTGACCGAGACCACGATTCCGCACCAGGTGCTGGGCCGTTTCGGCTCGGGGCAGGTACTGCTGAAGCCGGCACCGGAAGGCACGGGCGTGATTGCCGGCGGCGCAGTGCGCGCGGTCATGACTTCGGTTGGCGTGCAGAACGTGCTCACCAAGAGCCTGGGCTCGCCGAATCCGCACAACGTGATCAAGGCCACGTTCGATGCGCTCACGCAGTTGCGCGATAAGGCAGATGTGGCCACTGCGCGCGGCAAACAGGTGGGAGAATTCTGATGGCAACCGCGAAAAAGAAGATTCGCATTCAGTACTACCGTTCCAAGATCGCCACGCCGGTGAAGCACAAGCTGGTGATCAAAGGACTCGGTTTTACGCGCCTCAATCAGATCGTGGAGCGCGAGGACACGGAATCGGTGCGCGGCATGGTGAAGGCAGTGCCGCACCTGGTTCGCATCGTGGAGAAGTGAGGAAGTTTGAAACGGGTGAAAGAGTGAATAAGTGAACATGTGAATCGAGCACCAAGTCTTCTTTCACTCCTTCACCGGTTCACTTCTTCACTGACAAAACGCGAGTCTGATGGAACCAATCCTTCAGGCGCTATAGCGAGGAGAATATGGCGAGAAACTTATCGAATTTGCGCGCGCCCAAGAAAGCCAACACCGGGCGCAAGCGCGTGGGCCGGGGCATGGGATCCGGCATGGGCAAGACTTCTACTCGTGGCCACAAGGGCCAGCGTTCGCGTTCCGGCTCGCACATGATGCGCGGATTTGAAGGCGGCCAGATGCCGCTGCACCGCCGTTTGCCCAAGCGCGGATTCACGAACATTTTCCGCACCGAATACACGATCGTGAATCTCGATCGCATTGCGGAGCTGAAGGTTGCCGAGGTTGCGCTCGAGGATTATCGCAAGCTTGGCCTGGCATCGAGCAAGAACGCGCTGATCAAAGTGCTTGGTTCTGGCGAGCTCAAGAAGGCCGTGACCATTCACGCGCACAAGTTTTCAAAGTCGGCGGCCGAGAAGATCGAAAAGGCCGGCGGCAAAGCTGTGGTTGTGGGCGGCGAAACTGCGCCCGCAGCGGCATAGAAAGCTTTCAGCCCTCAGCCCTCAGCTTTCAAGCCTTGCAGTGCCGAACTGAGGTTGGCACGTTGAGAATGAAGCTGAGAGCTGAAGGCTAAAAGCTAACAGCTGCTTTTAAGGTGTGACGCAACGCATAGGTCGCGTTTTCCGGGATTCGATAAGCTGAAGGAACCGGCGTGCGCGGTAGCAAGGGTTCAAGAATCGAATGGCGCTTCGGGCGCCTGAAGCGGATTACCCAATATGCTGGAAAAGTTTCTCAACATCTTCCGGATTCCCGATCTGCGCAAGCGCGTTCTGTTCACGCTGGGCATCCTGGCCGTCTACCGTCTGGGCGCGTGGATTCCCACACCCGGCGTCAATTGGGTGCAACTGCAGAACCTCTTCAACCAGCAGGGCGGGTCGGCGCTGGGCCTCATGGACCTGTTCAGCGGCGGCACGCTGCGCCGCATGACAATTTTCGCGCTGGGCATCATGCCCTACATCACCGCGTCGATTATCTTTCAGCTTCTGACCGTGGTCTATGAGCCGCTGGCGCGCATTCAAAAAGAAGGCGAGTTGGGCAGGCGCAAGATCACGCAGTGGACTCGTTACGTCACCGTCCTTCTCGCAGCTCTGCAGTCGATCGGAATTGCGGCCATTCTCACCAAGCAAGGCGTGGTGATGAATCCAGGCCCCGGCTTCATCCTGATGACCGTGCTTACGCTCACCACCGGCAGCGCCTTCATCATGTGGCTGGGCGAGCAGATTACCGATCGCGGTATCGGCAACGGCATGAGCCTGCTGATCTTTGCCGGCATCGTCGCCGGCCTGCCGCGCGGCGTCGCCGACTTATACCAGAAAATTCAGACCGACGCCTGGGGCCCCATGACGTTTCTCGTGGTGATCGCTCTTGTCGCCGGCATGGCGGCGGTGGTTGCGTTCATCGTCTTTGTGGAGCGCAGCGAGCGGCGCATTCCTATCCAGAGCGCGCGGCGCATTGTGGGCCGGCGCATGATGGGCGGAGCCTCAAGCCATCTGCCCCTGAAGGTGAACTCCGGCGGCGTGATGCCGATCATCTTTGCCAGTTCCATTCTTTCCGCGCCACTTTTGTTCGGCCAAATGGAGTGGGTGCAGAACAACCGGTTGCTGCAGCCGATCATGCTGGCGCTAACGCCCGGCTACCCGTGGTACGAGCTGCTGAACATTCTGTTCATCATCTTCTTCGCATATTTTTATGTTTCCATCGTGATGCGGCCAGACGACATCGCCGACAATTTCCGCAAGTCGGGTTCGTTTATCCCCGGAATCCGGCCCGGCAAGCGCACGTCCGATTTCATCAACGACATTCTTACGCGCATCACGCTGGTGGGCGCGATTTATCTGATTGTGGTTCAGATGGTGCCCACCTTCCTCATGACGGGCATTCGCTTCGACAAGATTTGGCTTATCGGGAGGTTGTTCGAGGGTCTACCTCCTTGGCTCATTCACGGCATGAACGTGAACTTCTACTTTGGCGGCACTTCGCTGCTCATCGTAGTTGGAGTAGCCATGGATACAGTCAACCAGATCGAATCGCAGCTGATCATGCGTCACTATGACGGCTTTTCCCCGCGCTCCGGTCGCATCCGCGGAAGGAAAACCTGGTAATGTCGTCATCCTCTCTTTCATCAGAGAATCAAATGGAAACTGGCCGGGAAACGGAATCTGACACCGTTCCCGGCCCGATTCTTTTATTGGGAGCGCCGGGCGTGGGCAAGGGAACCCAGGCCAAGGAACTCATCAAGCATTGGCATATTCCGCAAATCTCCACCGGAGACCTGCTGCGTGCCAACGTGGCTCAGGGGACAGAACTCGGAAAGACAGCCAAAGAGATCATGGGACGGGGCGAACTGGTCCCCGACACCCTGGTCGACGAGATGGTCGCAGTCAGGCTGCTGCAGCCGGACACGGCGCGGGGCTATATTCTCGACGGCTTTCCCCGAACCCTGGGCCAGGCCCACTGGCTCGATGCCCGTCTGGCAGCGCAAATCGAGTCGTTGCCGGTAGTTGCGGTCAGCATCCAAGTGGTCTATAATCAGTTATTGCGCCGCATTACGGGGCGCCGGAATTGTCCTGTTTGCCAGACCATCTACAACGTCTATATGCACCCGCCGAAGCGGGAGGGTTTTTGCGACGTTGAAGGTGCCGAGCTGGTCCAGCGAGCCGACGACACGGAAGAGGTTTTCAAGGAGCGCATGCGCGCTTACGAGGCCCTCACTCGGCCCGTCGTCGAGCATTACCGGGCACTAGGGCGATTTGCGGAAGTTGATGGAGACCGGCCGATCCTTGAGATCGCAGCCGGAATTATCTCCGCCGTTGAACGGTTGCGCAAGGCAGCGTGACCGCTACGGCGGGTTTGTGTGTTAGCAGTTCAAAGTTCGCAGTTCTTGGTTCACAGCGGCGGAAGGCTTGAACGGCCGCTTTGGGCTCCAGACTGAAACCTGCGAACTAAGAACTCAGAACTGTGAACTGGTTTTCATGGCCGTCGTACTGAAGTCGTCGCAGGAGATCGAGAAGATGCGCCGCGCGGGCCAATTGGTTCGCGAGGTTCTGGAACTGGTGCGCAGCAAGGTGAAGCCTGGCGCCACCACTCTCGATTTGGAGAAGGCTGCGGAAGAGCGCGTGAAGGAATTGGGCGTGAAAGCCGCATTCAAGGGTTATCACGGTTTCCCTTGCATGCTTTGTACGTCGGTCAACAGCGAAGTGGTGCACGGGATTCCGTCGCCCAAGCGAGTTTTGAAAGAGGGCGATATTGTTTCGGTCGACTTTGGTCTTGTGGTCGACGGTTATTACGGCGATGCGGCGATCACGGTGCCGGTGGGTTCCATCGACGCCAACGCCGCGCGGTTGCTGAAGGCTACAGAAGATTCGCTAAAGGCCGGCATTGCAGCGGTGCGGCCGGGTGCGACGCTGGGCGATGTTGGCGCGGCGGTTCAGGGCGTGGTTGAAGGCGAAGGGTTTTCGGTAGTGCGGGACTTTGTGGGTCATGGGATCGGCGTGCACATGCATGAGGATCCGCAGGTGCCGAACTTTGGCGAAGCCGGCCGGGGCATGAAGCTGAAAGCGGGCATGGTGATTGCGATCGAGCCCATGGTGAATGCCGGCAAGCCGGATGTGCAGGTACTGGACGATGGCTGGACGGCCGTTGCCAGCGACGGAAGCATGAGCGCTCATTTTGAGCACACGGTTGCAGTGACCGCAACCGGAGCAAGGATTCTGACGGAGTAGCGATACTCTGGTCCAAAAAGTTAAGGCGCGCGAGCGCCGGAAATGGACACTGATTGTCGAAGGAAGATGCGATTGAGGTGATGGCAACCGTCCTGGAGACGCTGCCAAACGCCATGTTCAAGGTGAAGCTCGAGAACAACCATGAGGTCCTGGCGCATGTTTCGGGAAGAATGCGCAAGAACTTCATTCGGATTTTGCCCGGCGACCGCGTGGCTGTCGAGCTCAGTCCATACGACCTGAATCGCGGACGGATTGTGTACAGGTATAAATAGCCGCTAGCTGGTAGGAGCTGGAAGCTGGCAGCCGAGAACAAGATTCCGCGCTGAGTTCGTTGAGCGCAAAGAAGGGCAGCAGCAAATGAAGGTCAGGGCATCGGTAAAAAAGATTTGCGTTAAGTGCAAGGTGATTACGCGCAATGGGGTAGTTCGCGTGATTTGCGAAAACCCCAAGCACAAACAACGTCAGGGATAAGTCAGGCCTGGCAAGAGAGGGAGACTTCCACGAAAGCAGGGAATGGGGATTAGGGAACAGGGATTAGAAAGCACGTCGGCAATGTCGGCACCTTCTACTACTCCCTATTGGCTATTCGCTATTGGCTGCCTTCAAGAGGCTAGTTAGCCGAAGTCAAGGCTTGCGATGAACCTCGGAAGTTGCTCCTTGTAACCCGTGCGAGTCCGCCGCGGCGGAAGGCACACAACCGAGAGAAGGAAACCGAAAATGGCACGCATTGCTGGCGTCGATCTGCCCCGCAACAAGCAGGCACGGATCGCGCTCACATATATCTTCGGGATCGGGCAGCCGCGCGCCCTCAAAATTCTGGATAAGGCGAACGTAGACGCTTTCAAGAAGATCCAGGATCTGGGCGAGGAAGAGGTCAACCGCATCCGCCAGGTGATTGAGGACGAAGGCGACGTCGAGGGCGACCTGCGCAAGGACGTTTCGATGCACATCAAGCGCCTCATCGATATCCAGAGTTATCGCGGCCTGCGCCACCGGAAATCGCTGCCGGTACGCGGCCAGCGGACCCACACCAACGCCCGCACTCGCAAGGGCCCGCGCAAGGGCACGATTGCCGGCAAGAAGAAAGCGACGGCGAAGACCTAATGGCGAAACCAGAGCAGAAGCCCGAAGCGGGCGGCAAAAAGGGCAAGACCAAAAAGTTCAAGAAGCGCGAGCGCAAGAATGTGCCGTTCGGCATTGCATACATTCAAGCCTCGTTCAACAACACCATCGTCACCATCACCGACCAGATGGGCAACACGCTGAGCTGGAAGAGCTCGGGCTCACTGGGATTCCGCGGATCGCGCAAAGGCACCCCCTTCGCGGCCCAGCAGGCGGCTTCAAACGCCGCGAATATGGCGCGGGATCACGGCGTGCGCGCCGTGGAAGTTCGGGTCGCGGGTCCGGGTTCGGGCCGCGAGTCGGCAATCCGCGCGCTGGCTGCCGCGGGCATCGAGGTGAAGGTCATCCGCGACGTAACGCCGGTGCCGCACAACGGCTGCCGGCCACCGAAGCGGCGCAGAGTGTAAGAACAGTTCATAGTCCGCAGTTCATAGTTGCGGAGTGCGAGAGCAAGGCAACTGAGAACTAACAACGGGCCGGGACGAAGTCCACCGAGGACGTAAACCGGCCGACATCCGAAATCAGGAGAAGAAATGGCACGTTATACCGGAGCAGTATGCCGCCTTTGCCGACGCGAAGGCACAAAACTATTCTTGAAGGGCACGAAGTGCACCTCTGACCGCTGCCCAATCGAGAAGCGCAACTTTCCGCCTGGCCAGCACGGCAAAGACCGCAAAGCCAAGATCGTGGGTTACGGCCTGCAGCTGCACGAGAAGCAGAAGGCTAAGCGCATGTACTTCACGCTGGAAAGTCAGTTCCGTGAGTACTACGAGAAGGCCAGCAGGACCCCAGGCGTCACCGGCGAGTTGCTGATCCAGCAGCTGGAGCGGCGGCTCGACAACGTCACTTACCGCCTTGGATTTGCCATCTCGCGCCGCCAGGCACGGCAACTGCTTCGCCATGGCCACGTCACCGTAAATGGCCGCAAGGTGAATATTCCCTCTTATCAGGTGAACGCGGGCGACGAGATTGCGGTCCGCGATAATGCCAAGAAGTTGCAGATAGTGGAGCAGGCCTCGCAGTACGCAGCACAGAATCCTGTGCCCAGCTGGCTTGAAGCGAATTTCGAAAACCTGTCCGGGCGTGTGCTGCATTTGCCCAAGCGCGCGGACGTCAACCTGCCGATCAACGAACAGTTGATCGTCGAGCTGTACTCGAAGTAATAGGCAGTTCGCAGTTCTTAGTTCGTAGTCACGAAAACTGGTGGCAACCGAGCTGCGAACTGTGAACTAAGAACTGAGAACTCAAATCCGAAGGAGAACTTGCGCGGCCGCCGCAAAATGCATCGCGACGTAGATGCCGCGCGGGAAAAGAGAGCAAACATATGTTGTGGAGAGGATTTCAAAAACCGAAGCGCCTCGCGGTCGATGCGGAGACGCTTACTGACACTTACGGCAAGTTCAGCGCCCAGCCTTTTGAGCGGGGATTCGGTACCACCATCGGCAACGCCTTGCGGCGCACGCTGCTCAGCTCCATTGAGGGCGCGGCAGTCACGGCGGTTCGCATTGAAGGCGTGCTGCACGAGTTTCAATCCATCACCGGCGTGGTTGAAGACGCAACCGACATCATTCTCAACCTCAAGCAAATCCCTTTCAAGCTCGCGGGCGAGGGCCCCAAGGCGCTGTATCTGCGCGCCGATCAACCAGGCCCGGTTACGAGCGGCATGATCGAAGCCGACAGCGACGTCGAGATTCTCGACAAGAATGTGTATATCGCCACGTTGTCGGAAAGCGGCAAGCTGGACATGGAGATGCGCCTGAAGCGCGGCCGCGGCTACGTTTCGGCCGATAAGAATTTCGACGCCGACTTGGGGCTTGGATTTATTCCCGTCGACTCCGTCCACTCGCCTGTACGCCGCGTTAACTACGCCGTCGACGCAGCCCGCCTCGGCCAGATTACGGACTTCGACAAGCTGACTCTCGAAGTGTGGACCAACGGCGCCGTGCTGCCCGCAGACGCAATCGGCCTGGCGGCCAAGTTGCTCAAGGACCACATGAACATCTTCATCAATTTTGAGGAGGAGATTGAGGCGGAGGCGCGTGGCGATGAAAGCCGCGTTCTTCTGCGCAACGACAACCTCAATCGCTCCGTTGAAGAGCTTGAGCTTTCGGTCCGCAGCTACAACTGCCTGAAGAACGCAAACATTCAGACCATCGGCGAGCTGGTGCAGAAGACCGAAGCCGAGATGCTGAAGACCAAGAACTTCGGCCGCAAGAGCCTGAACGAGATCAAGGAAATCCTGGCGCAGATGGGCTTGTCGCTGGGCATGAAGATCGACGAGCAGGGCAACGCGGTTCCAGGTCCTACCAGCATTCCGCCGCAGGCGGCGCTGGCGGCGGGTTTTGGACGCTATGACGATGAAGAGGAACCTCTCGATTCTGTGGATCTGCAGTTGCCCACCGAGACGGAGAATTTTTGAAGAACTGCTTTTAGCTCTTAGCCATTAGCTTTTGGTTTCATTTGTGAGCGACGAGATCCGCTCTCCCAGGATGAGACCAAAAGCTGAGAGCTAAAAGCTAAGGGCTAAAAGCTAGGAGCTAGTACCATGCGCCATCGCAATGCAGGATTCAAACTCGGACGCAACACCAGCCATCGCCGCGCGCTTTTGCGCAACCTGGTCACGTCCGTCATTGAAGAAGACCGCGTGCAGACCACCGTGGCGAAAGCCAAGGCGGTGCGTCCGCACATTGAAAAAATGATTACTCTGGGCAAGAAGGGCGATTTGCACTCACGCCGGCAGGCGCTCGCTTTTCTCCGCACCGACGATGCCGTCAAGCGGCTGTTCGATGTTGTGGCTCCGCGTTACGGCGATCGCAATGGCGGCTACCTGAGAATCATTCGCACCGGTTTCCAGCAGGGAGATGGCGCCGCCAAGGCGTTCATCGAATTGCTGGGCGCCGAAAAGCAGCTTGAAGTGAAGCGGCAAAAGCGCGCCGACCTGAAGGCAAAGAAGCGCGCCGAGTTGGAGAAGCAGCTGGAAGAGCAGAAAAAGGACGCGGAAGAGCCCGAGGGCGGTGAACAGGCCGCGTAAGCCTCATCCTGCCTTTGATTGCAGCAACAAAAAGCGGGCATATCTCATTTGAGATATGCCCGCCTTTTTGCGTTCCTAAAATTTATGAATGGAGCATTGCAGATTTGCTTCGCTCTTCCGACGCTTCCCGAGCCACTGTTTTGCGCAGAATTTCAATGTCATCCAGATCGACTTCTAGAGAAAAACACTGCTTGGTTGCAGCCAGCGCGATGACGACTTTGCATTGGTGACGGACTTCCGTCACAATTCCTTCGACTCCTTCAAAGACTCCGCTCTTCACTCGCACCACTTCTCCGACTGAGACAGTTGGGTGAGGGCGCAGAATGCATCCACTCGCCAGGCCAATGCGAATGCGCTCGATTTCCTCGGCACTTACAGTTTCCCCCACCCCGCTTCCCAGCAGGCGCAGAACGCCAGGTGCACTCACCACGGAGAGTCGCGCCTCGCGCTCAAAGCGGACAAAGACATATCCAGTAAAAAGCGGGCGCTCCAGATCGACTATCCGGTCAGTCCATTTTGATTTCACGGAATAAAGCGGGAGGTAGTGCTCGAGGGAACGGGCCGCTAAATGCTGAGCGACACGTTTTTCATGGTTTGCAACGACGTGCAGAACACGCCAGGGACTATCAAACATCGCACGCTCCGATGGGGACGTTGCAGATCAGGAAATGCCTCAATCCTTCAATTCGCATTGTTGCGTGCCGTGTTCGTTGGTCTTTCCGTGTACTTCCCAATTGCGGGCCCAAATGAATGAAGCGCCGGAATCGATTTAATTTGAACAACAGAGAAAGTATAACGCAGAATCGCGCGCAAGATGTCGCTGGGGAAAAACCCGGCGGATGCTGTGGGAATCCGAGCTCTTCCTGGCTGAAAGATCCACCGCCATGAACGGTTCTGCGCACAAACGCACAGAGAGGCGCTTCATGGATTTGCGCTTTAATTGAAAGGGATTGGCGCGGCCTGTGCAGAACGCCAGGCCGAATGGTCAGGAGAGGATTTAGACGGATTAATAAGGGAGCAGCTCTTAATCGAATGGACCGTCTTGGCCGGGAGTTGGGACCGCGTGTTCTATCCCGATTCAGCGGTCCGATTGAGCCTTGATTCGATCCTGCAAAACAATCAATTCATATCAACAGCGAATCGCCCGCGCTCTTCGTGGTTCATAACGCGCTTCAAGAGGTGGACACTCGGGCTGTAATCCGGAACGAGCTCCTTGAGCGCGATCACGAGACGGCCGATCTCGCGCATTTCGCAGATGTCGCGCAAGTCAGCCAGCGCTGTATGTACGTCTCCAACTTGGACCCCATTGCCGACAAAAATCCGAATTTTGTCATGCTTCGACGGCACAGTATCTTCAAGCATCGTGGTGAGCTCTTCCGAGAGCTTTTCACCGGGACGCATTCCTGTGAATTCAATCTTGATATCTTCCTCGGGCCGCAACCCCGATAGCAGAATCAAATGCCGTGCAAGATCGATGATTCTAACGGGCTGCCCCATGTCGAGAACGCAGATTTGGCCGCCGCTACCGATCGCCAGCGCCTGGAGCACTAGCTGGCAAGCTTCTGGAATGGTCATAAAAAAGCGGCGCATCTCAGGATGCGTCACAGTGACGGGTCCGCCGCTGGCAATTTGTTTCTTAAAGGTCGGAATCACGCTTCCATTCGATCCGAGCACATTGCCGAAACGAACGGCCACATATTTTGTGCGGCCGTTCTGCAGCGCCATCAGGACCAGTTCAGCAATGCGCTTGGTCGCACCCATCACGTTCGTCGGCCGAACCGCTTTGTCCGACGAAATCAATAGAAAGTCTTCGACACCATGCTCGGCAGCCGCAAGCGCAACGTTGTAGGTTCCGAAGACGTTATTCTCGATCGCTTCGAACGCGTGAGTTTCCATCAGTGGAACATGTTTGTAAGCCGCCGCATGGTAAACCGCCGACGGTCTGTAGTGGCGGAACACTTCATTCAGACGTTCCCGGTTTTGAATGCTTCCAATCTCGGGGTAGAACGAAATCTGCGGGAAAGCCTCGTGCATCTCGCGATCGATTTCGAACAATCCAGATTCCGCAATCTCAAATCCTACAATTCCTGCTGGATGAAAGCGCGCGATCTGGCGGCACAGTTCAGAACCGATCGATCCCGCGGCGCCGGTGACCAGGACGATCTTTCCTTCAAGAGAGCTTTTGATCAAAGTTTCTTCAAGATGAACCGGCGTGCGCCCTAATAAATCCTCAACCGCGACTTGGCGAATCTGGCCGGCGAGGCCGCGCCCTTCGATAACCTCGTCCAACCCCGGCACAGTCTTGAATTCGACGCCGGTGGCTTGGCAAAGTTCCAGAATTCTTGTCATCTCATGGCCTGTTGCAGATGGAATAGCGATGAGGACATTGTCAATTCTGCGTTTCTCGGCAATGGTACTGATGGCGTCGCCATTGCCAAGCACCTGCACGCCTGCGATGCGCAATCCCAACTTGGCGGCGTCATCGTCAATGAAGCCGCAAACGCGATAGGCAAGCTTTGAATTGTTTCGGATTTCTCTGAGCAGCGTGTTCCCGGCATCGCCCGCGCCATAAATCAGCGTCCTTTTCAGGTGAGCCCCGCTGCTTCGTCCGAATGAACTCAGTCTCGATGTCGCGCGCGCCAGAAGCCTGAGGGCGCAGGTGGCGAAGAAACAGACCATCAAATCGAGTACGTAGAGAGATCGGGGAAAACCATGGGGCGCGAGCCAGCGAATGAGGAAGAAGCCGATGATTGACGCAATAAGATTCGCTACCGCGATCCGGACCAGATCGAACGCCGATACATACCGCCAGAAACCGCGATCGAGCTTGGCAGCATAGAATACGACGAATTTAATGGGCAGCCAGATTGCCAGTGCAAAAGCAATGTAGCGGAGATAAAACGATGGTATGTTGAAGTCGAACCGCAGCAGAAAGGCCGCGATGGTCGAGGCCGAAAACGTCGCGGCGAGTACCGCCCAGATGAGAATCCGTCGCACCGCGACGTTCCGAATGATGAATCCAGTTTTCTTTTTCATGTGTTCGAACTCACTTTCGGAACAACGCCGCCGAGAAAAGCGATTCAAAAAAATTCAGGATGTGTGTCCAGTCAGTTTACCGAATGCGTCAATTCTGAGACTCGGGCTTGCGCGGCAGGCTCTTCCCGGCCCGCCTGGAATCGAAGTGCCAGATACAGGAGCGGAACAGCGGCGACTGCGGCGCTCAGCGCGGCGATTTTCTGGAATCGCGAAGCCGCCCATGCCAGCGGGAACAGCCAGACGATGTTGATGGCCGCAACCAGCAAGGTCACTTTAGCGTGGCTGCCCAGTGTTCGGGCGGCGTGCTGATACGCATGGCTGCGATGGGCCTGGTACCAGGGCGCTCTGGCAAGTATTCGGCGCAGAAGAGTGATGGTGGCATCGACGATGAACACCGCCAGCAGGATCGCCCATGGCCAAATGAATTGCCGATTGTTTGCGGTTGAAAACAGCGCGCATGTGCCCAGCGTAAATCCGAGGAAGCCGCTGCCGACATCGCCCATGAAGATTTTGGCGGGCGGCCAATTCCAAACCAGAAAGCCAAGGCTTGCGGCACAAAGCATCAGCAAAACTTGTGCGACGCCGGGGGAACCACCGCGAAGCATAAGAACTGCGCCGAGTCCAGACACGCAGACAGCTTCCACTCCCGCCAGCCCGTCGATTCCGTCCATGAAATTGAAAAGATTTGTGAGCCAAACCAACGCCAAGAAAGCGACGCAACTGCCAACCCAATCGCCAAAGCTGACGGCGCTGAAATGCGTAGAGCGTTCGTTGCTGAAACACCAAATTGCCCAAGCAGCAGCGAGAGAGTGAACAACCATTCGCGGCCACGCCGCCAGTCGGTAGCGATCATCAAGAAAGCCGATGACGGCGATTGCGCAACCGCCTCCGATCAATGCCCAGGCGAGCCTGTCAGAAATGAGGTGTCGTTCGAAAGCCCAAAAAACTGCCGGCAGAAAGGTTACGACAATTGCCAATCCGCCGCCGCGCGGAACCGGAACGGCGTGCGAGCTGCGAGCATTGGGAAGATCCAACAAGCCGTGCCGGCCAAGATACCGGCGCAAGACGCCGGTAATCAGCACCGAAATCACGAACTGCAGAACGAAGATTCGCATCAAAAGGCGCTCGCTTCCGCGGGATGAACCGACTCCCGATACCAGCGAACGGTCGCAGCCAGGCCATCGTCAACAGTCACGGGCGGAGCCCAGCCGAGCAATTGTTGCGCGCGCGAGGAATCGATGACCAGCGAATCGAGTAATCTGTTCACGGCATCGCGCTGCGAGGCGAGAGTGGCAGCGAACCGGATCAGTCCCTCTGGAAAAGGAAACAGTCGCAGCGGCCGATCCAGAAGATGCGCGAGACGAGCCATCAACTCATGCGTCGAAAGATCTTCAGCATCCTTCACCAGAAAGCTTTGCCCGTCGGCATTGGGATGGTCCACGCATCGCACTAGAAAATCAGCTAGATTATCGACGCCGATCATGCTGCGGCAGTTCGCTCGCTCAGGCCATGGAACTGGCAAACCTCGATCGACAAGTTTGATGAGCCGCAAGAAGTTTCCTTGAACCTGCGGGCCGTAAACGAGTGGCGGGCGAACGATCACGACCTCCAGCCCATTTTCCGTCACGACGGCACGAATAGCATCCTCTGCTTCACGTTTCGAAATCGCGTATGGATCTTCGGGATTCGGAAGGTCATCATCGCGGAATGGAGTTCCGGCAGTTGATTCACCCAGAACTTTTACTGTGCTGACAAAGATGATCCGCCGAACGCCAGCCGCAACGGCGGCGAGAGCGATTGCTTTGGAACCGCTCACATTTGTTTTTCTGAATTCATAAACCGGATCGCTGGCCGACTCCTTCATCACGTGGACGCGGGCAGCCAGATGCACGATCGCCGACACGCCAGAAAGCGCACTTTGCAATTGCGGATTTGTGCTCAGATCTCCCAGGTGCGCAACGTCCGTCAATCCGGGAACCGTTTGCTGCAGTTCGGGCCAAACGCCCAGGTCGCGGACACCGGCCACCGGGTTCAATCCCGAAGCGATGAGCTTGCGGCAAACGGATTTCCCCACAAATCCATTCGCGCCTGTTACCAAAACCCGTTCATTCATGCGAGCTTGTTCGGCGTCTCCATCGCTTGCAATCACCCAACCAGCAGCAAGTCAACGGTTTCGTTTCGGCGGGCGGCCGTCGTCTCCACGCCCAGAGCCTGCATCACTCGTGCCACCCCGTCACGCTTTTCATAATTTGCGAGAAAGGCGCTGCGGCCGTTCCGTCCCTTCAATACGATTTCCTCCGGGTCGCTGCGGAGGCGAGAGAGAAGAGAATGTAAGCCGTCTGTGTCGCCGCAATTCATTTGCCATCCGCAATCGAATCGCTTGATGAGAAGAGACGGAGTTGCCGCCTCAGGGCCTATAAATAGCACCGGCCTTCCTGCCGCCATCAACCCATAGATTTTGCTTGGCACGACCGCACCAAGAGTCTCTAGCTTCTGCGTTACGAGTCCAACGTCGCAGTCGGCGAGGCTGGCCCCCAAATCGCGCAATGGGGCATAACCAGGAAAAGAGACATTGCTGATTTGTCGCTCCCGGCAAAACTCAATCAGGGCTTTGCGCGCGTGACCGCCGCCGGCAAAAACAAATTGAAAATGAGGAGAATTGGCCAACCGCACAATCACTTCGCGAATGGTCGCGATGTCATGCGCCAATCCGAAGTTCCCCGAGTAAAGAATGCGCAGCGGAGGCTGTATGGGAAATGGCTGCGGCGCGATGGCTTGTCCGTCGGCCCAATTCTCCGCAACCACAATCCGGTCTTGGGCGATGCGATGTTGCAGTAGCCGCATCTTCATGCAGGGGCCGAGTGCGATCACCCTGTCGGCCGTGCGACGAGGAAAATCGAGCAGCCATGAGGTCCAAGCCGCAACAGGGATATCGAGTGAAATGGCGATATCCGGATATAAATCCATCTCCCAACATACGTGGCTGCACCCGCGGATTTTCTTGATGAGCCAGCCGATCCATCCCAAGCCTGGTGGAGCCGTAAGAGTCAAAACAACATTGGGCCGTGGAATCCATAGCGCTCTCCATGCAGCCCCCGCAAAAAACGTTGCATAAGAAAGAAGCTTTCTCGGTTTGCTCTGCGAGAATGTGGCCGTCTTGATCCTGACCACATGAATCCTTCCACCGCTCGCCGAAAATGAGGAGGCGATGGAATCCTTGCCGCCGTTCGCGACCGATGCAGCGACATCCGGCGGCGCGTATCCGGTCGCTCCGCAAATGACGCAAACATCATGCCCGGCCTCCGCCGCTCCATTCGCGAAGTCAGCAAGGAACTGACCGACTGATGACTGATCGGCGCCAAAGAACTGGCTGATCACGATGATTCTGGCGTGTGGAATCAATTCCATTGCGGATTGTGTCGTTCGGAATTCCCTCTTTGAGCCATTTGGCGGCAACGCCCGCCTTTCACGTGCGATTTCAAACCAGGACGCAGCTCGGTTTTGGCTTCTGCCCGAGAATCCAGTCGTAAACCTCGGTCATGGACTTCCCGATGTGCTCCCATTGGTAGCATTCACATACGAGAGATCGCCCGTTGCGGCCCATTGCAGCGCGCTCATCGTCTGTGAGAGCAAAGAATGTGAGGAGTACCGCTGCAATGCTTTGCGCTTCCGAATCCATCAGCAAAGCGGCTCCTGCCAGCACACCATCGGGAAGGTTGCATGCCTGGGTCATCAGGACTGGCAGGCCGTACGACCAGGCTTCAAGAACTCCGATGGGCAGACCTTCGCTCTCGCTCGGCAGGATAAACGCTGATGCCGATCTTAAGCGAAGCTCCTTCTCTTCACCGTATTGCGGGCCAAGAAACTCGACGCTTGACCGAACACCAAGTTGATCCGCTAGCCTCTCCAGCTCTGCACGATAATGATTCTGATCCCAGCCGGCGATGGTCAGGCGCCAGCCCATCGCCGCCGCCTCATTTCGCACCGCGCTCCAGGCCGTGATCAAATTGCGTAGTCCTTTCAGCGGGTGGATTCTGCCGAGATAAAGAATTGACCGACCATCTGTCTGGCGATCGCGAAGAATTTCATCACGTAGAATTGTCCCGTTCGGAATCACACAGATCGGATTTCGCAAACCGTACTCGCGGAATGCTTCCGCTTCGGCGCTGTTCAGCGCGTGGAGGCAGGTGGCGTGCCGCAAATGTGCATTCTCGTATAGCAAAGCAGCCAGCCGCTTCTTCCATCCTGAGTTTTGCAAGGCTGCCGGTTTCAAAAGGCCGTGCGGGCTCACGATGTAAGGTTTTGTCGTTTGCCGCGACCAGCTTCTGGCCGCGACAGACGGATGCATCCAAATGCCATGAACATGAAGAAGGTCTGCATTGCTTGCTTTGAGCGCGTGCGTTAATTCAGGCGAGTAACCAAAAGAGCGCGGGCCGCGAACGGGAAACGCATGGACTTTCGTCGCGCCCCACAACGGCGCATCAGCCGTTGTATATGCATCGATGGCACTGAAAACGGATAGGGTGTATCGCTTCTCCGTGTTAATCGCGAGGGTAAGGTTCCGGACGGCCTCGAAGATTCCGCCGTTTAGCCTCGAGATCGAATTCGTAAGAACGGCAACTCGATTCTGTGGGCTGGACATGAGATGCGAAAAGGAAATGCGGCTCGATTGTCCCTCTGATCGGTGCGGGAATCAGGCGTTCTGGGCCAAATGAACGCGAGCCGTGCATCGTTGAACGGCTTCGATATAGCCTTGAACTTCGAGATCCATCCTGCAACAGCGATCGACGATTTCTTTCGAACATGCGCCCATTGTGGCACGAAGCGCGGGGTCGTGGAGTTTGATCATAGCCTGCGCGAGTTGAGAAACATCGCCGGGCTCAATAAGAAATCCATTCACGCAGTCCTGCACAATCAACCCTGCCGATCCACATGCGCTGGTTGTTACGAGCGGTTTTCCGGCCAGCCCCGCTTCCACCAGCACCTTTGGAAAACAGTCCTTATGTGTCGGCAGCAACACGGCGTCCGCCGCCATGTAGAGTTCGGCAAGCTTTTGCGGTGTGACGGGCCCAAGAAAACGCACGCGGCGCTCTACGCCGATTGAGCGCGCAATTCGCATGAAGTGCTCAATCGTCGCGCCATCCTTGCTTGCCGGTTCCTCGGGCCCTGCAAAGACGCACAGGAACGATTCGTCGCCGGCAAGCAGCGCCGCCGCTCTGACAATATCCGCCACTCCTTTAAACGCGTGAAGGTTGCCCGCGTACAGAAAGACCGTGTCTGCATCCAAGCCAAAATCGTGCTTCGTTCTTCCAGACGCTTTTGCGTCGCCAAGAATTCTCCTGAAGAGCGATGCGCCCGCCTCATACGGAGCGGAGATGACCCGATCGGGACTGCAGCCGTAGACCTCGGTCAGGACCTGATACGAAGCTGGACTTTGATAGATGTGGTAGCGGCACAGGCGCAGCAGCAATCGTTTCGATAAGCGCACCCACCAGCGTCTTCTTCGCTCCCACGCAACCGGCAATGTCTGGTTGGTTGAGATCACCGGGCGGCCAAGAAGGCGTGCGCAGAATGCGCACAAGATTGCTCCAAGGCCCAGCAGTCCTTTTAGCACTACGATGTCGGATTCGCGCGCGCAGTCCAGGCCAACCCGCCACTCGGGATTGGAAACAAATCCCTCCGGTGTGCTGCCTTTCACGTTGACTCCGAGATGCTTTGCTCGCGCAGTCGCTGGGCGATAGGCAACTCTCGATTGTGCCTGATCGCCATGCGCGTAGAGCGGAAACGCCTTCACGGAAAATGGAGCTGCCTGTGCAACTTCAAAAAGGGCATCTTCTGTGTTGCGCTGCAAATCATAGGTCAGGAAGCCAACCCGGAGGCGCGAATCAGCGGCTTTCATAACGATGGCTTCCGCGCCCATGCAAGATCTTTGGGAAGAGTTGGGGAACTGCTTTGAGGATGAAGAAACCGGCAGTCACGAAGCCAGAGCACCGGAATGATTCCCAACCTGTGCTTCGTTGCGCCAGCATGAGACGTCCGCCAGCCACTGCCGCATCCTGCTGTAAACGTCGTTGCCAGAGGCGATCACGCGCGCATACCCGGCCTTTGCAATCCGCTCTCTCGCCGTGTCGTTATTGAGATAGAAACGCACTTTATCGATAAACTCCGCTGGGCTACCGAAGAACTCAGCCTCTTTCCCTTCGCGATAGAACTCCTGCATAGGAGCGGTCCGCTCAGAGAGCAGAAAAACTCCGCAAGCTGGAATCTCCCACGCACGCGTCGTATACAAGTCACGATTCCATTTGCTGAAGAAGCAAGCGCCGATCTTGCTCGCGCATAACGCTCGCCGGTAATCCTCTCCTCGGGCATAGCCCCCGGGCTGCAGGGCTTCGTCAGCATCGGGTGGAAGCGCCGACTTCCATTCCGCTTCCGCACCAAAGATTCTGCACTTGATTCCCGAGCGAATCACTCCTGAAAGGCACTCAATTCTGAGATCGGGTTCCATGTGTCCGGCGAATACGACATCAGATCCAAATTCCGCCTGCTCTTGCGGCGACAGGGAGCAAGGGTAATGAAGCCATGGGATGTAATACATCATCAGAACGCGAGCGCGTTTGACGCCGTAGGATGCGGCCTCGGCGATATTGCACTGCCGGTTGACGTGGTAGCCGTCATATTGGCACAACGCTTTCATCAAAAGCCGATATTCCCTGAAGCGTGGCCTTCCGAAAGGATCATCGTCGTGCGAGCCGGAGACAAAAGCAAATTGCGAAACGGCGGTGATGGTTTCTGCGCTGTAGTGATGCCCCTGATAGAAATGAATAACGTCCGGGCGCATCGCTCGCGCCCTTTCGATCACCATTCGGTTTACCTTGCGGATGTGAGGCCCGCGAAGGTAGCGCTGCTCGATGCGGCCGGCAAGATTGCGCGGGATATAAGAATGGGTGTCGAACAGTTCAACCCTGATTCCAAGATCACGCAACGCTCGAAGCCATGCGAGCTCGTGAATTTCACCGAAAGCCGAACGTACCAACAGGACGGATTCGATGTTATTCGCGCCGGGGGCCGTGTTGCGAGAACGGATCTCCTTCATGATGGCCGCGCGCCGCGCGCGCCGCTCATCACCGGCGTAGAGCCGAGCACGCGCTTGCACCCTTCAATCAACCAGTCACAGACGCGAAATCCGGCCAGTGTGAGCGCCGCGCGGTAGAGACGAAACAAGATATAGCGTCCCAGGCCGAGCTCGGCCAACGCCGATGCGTAGCGTTGGAACGACGATCTGCTGTTCGCGCGCGCCTGGATTGCCAGCAGCGAATAAGAATAGCGCGCGATGTCGGACCGAATGAGACGGCCAACGTGTTGACCGTGCGCGGAATCAAGGCTGGCGGCGATTGTGAACATGCCTCGAACAAAATTCAATGAGTGTTCAGGCGATAGCTGCCGTGGCGCAAAGCGCCCGCTTTCGTTCTCGCTTGAGCCGAAGTAGTGCTCCCCACCGGCGCGTCGAATTGCGGTCATTTGCGATAGATAGTAACCATCCATCGACATTAGGATGTTGCCCACCAGGTGCAGCTGATAGAGCAACGTCCCATCGAATGCATTGGTTGCGAATGCGCGCGCTGCGTCTGTCCGAATCGTCAGGCCGGAGAAAAAAACCGATCTGCGGAAGAATGCGGCCACGGTCTCCGGTCCCGGCTTGAAAACGCGGTCGCCGGGAAAATAACGATGCACATCGAGCACTTTTCCGGTGCCTTTTGCAACCGTCTGCCACGCCCGCAGAATGACGCCAACATCTGGATTTGCGTCTGTCACTCTCGTGAGATGCCGCAGCGCGCCGCCACACCACAGATCGTCGTCGCCCATGAAGACGCAGTAATGGCCTTTTGCGTTGTCAATCAAAAAACGCAGATTGCCGTCGTATCCAAGGTTCGCTGGCGTTGTCAGGAAGCGGACATTGAGCAGTTCATGATCCTGGGCGAACCGCTCAACCACGCTGGCGATCTCTGCTCCGCTAGGCGAGCAGTCCTCGCTGACCACGATCTCCCAATCGCCTGGCGGCTCTTGAGCAATACTGTGGAGCAGCTCCGATAACTCCAGCGGGCGATTGAATGCGGGAATACAGATGGAAAAGCGCATTGTTATTTGAATCTGCACCCGGCATTTGCCGGTCGCGGCCATGCGAGCGAATCACGGCCGATGCCGGTCTTGTCAGGCGGGCTGCGCGCGCATGTCGGCCTGCGAAGCGGGATTCGCAAACCTGCTCAAAGTCTGATCTACGGCGCAGAATAGGAGGATCGGCAAGCCCCTCGTCGCCAAAAGGTACGCGCCGATCGTGGCCGTCATGGGAATAGCCCATAGGCATAGCAGCGTAATGATGTAGAAGCTGAGCATCAAAGTTCCCATGTCGGCCGCCGAATGGGAGATTGAAATGCAGTATTTCGCGATTCTGCCAATTACAAAGAATCCGCCCAGAACTCCGAGCGTTCCAAAGTTGAAGTAAAACTCAGCGAGAGTCCCCGGCACAACGCCATTGATCGACGGATCTTGATAAATATACTGGCCCACCAGCGCGGTCATCGCTTCCGGTTCAGGCACTTTCCAGGGCATGTGCAGCAACGTCGCCGGAGCATTGATCGTCATCGCGAGTCCCTGAAGAAGTGTCGAGCCAAGCGCATGGCCGTATTGGTTCACCATGTCGAAGCTAAGGCTGATGGTTGGGTACCTTCCCATTTGCCAATCGAAGACCGCGGCCAGTTGGTTAGCGATAAATTGGCTCGGGCTAGCTCCACCTTGCACAAAATAATCCAGGCCGCCATTCAGCATCGTCGCCGTTCGTGCGATAGTCTCGAAAACGATAATTCCAGTGATCCCGGCGGCAATGATCCAAGCGAACCAGCGAAAATGGCGGCGTGCAATCTTATTCACGACAAAGAATAAAGGAAGCACCGCCAGAAGGTTCTCAACACGCGTGCCGGTCCAGAACAGGTTCAGAAACATGCAACCGGATCCACCGACCAGCGCCGCCAGCGTGATACTGGGATGATTCTTGCTGAACTGCGAAACCAGCAACGCCGTCAACAGAAATATGATTCCCCAGGAAAGCCAGGTGGACATGAAGACGTAGCGAGCAGTTCCCTCGGAGAGCTGTCTCGCTCGATCGATCGTCGCCGCGTCTTCAACCAGATTGCCGGCGCTCGAGAAAAGCATGTACGTGCCTGCCACGCCGATAAAAGTGAAGATGATGCCCGCGAGGATGAACAACCTCGAGCGCACGCGAACCATTTGCGGACCGCTCTCTCGAGGTTGCGACCGGGTAGGCGAGAGCCCAAACCATAGACCGATTTGCGCAAGCAGCACGAGCGCGAGCGACAGATAAACATGATGCAGTTGTGTGGGCCGGTCGAGCGCGGCGATCTCATAGAAGCCGAGCGAAATATAGTCTTTACCGGTAAGGTGAACAAACGCCGACACGGGATAAGTGAGCAAAAATGTGCCGAGCACAAGCGTGTATCCGTTGATCAAACTGCCGGCCTTAACTGCGGCGCGAAGCAGCATCGTGAACGAAACGACGAGGAGCACAGCGGCGAGAATTCCGGCGCCCGGAGCGTCCATGCGCTCGCCGCGCACAAGCAAAATCACCGCAATCAGAACGGCAGCTCCCAGAAGGAGCTTTCTCATAGGGACAGCTTGCGTGCTGTGGGCAGTGCTTATCACGCGATCTCTGTCGCCTCGGTGCTCCGGTCTTCCGCTAGAACTTTGTCTTTCACCAGTTCAACCAATGCCAACGCCATAGCGCGAATAATGCTGGGTCGAAATCCCCACAACGACGCCGGGCGTACATGCTGCTGCACAATGAGGTAAAGCATCAAACTGACGAAGTAAATCGCCTCTGCGATGAGGCTCGCGCAGCAAAATCCAAATGCTCCCCAATGTGGCACAAGCAGGATGCTCAAAACAATCAGTGCTGCAAGATTGAGCGCGGCGCCCAGCGTGCCCGGAACGATGAATCGCAGGCCGCGCAGGTTATTCTCGAGCGTCCTCGTCATGGCTCTCAGCGCCATCGCAAGCGCGAGCGGATATGCCGCAGGGATCGCGTTGAGGTACGCTTTGCCGAAGCCAATCCGGATCACCGGACCAATGAGCGCGCATGCCAAAAGAAAAGTTGCCCCCGTTACTACCTGCGCCATTTGAAATCGTCGCAGCATCAAGGCCATCGATGCTGCAGGGTTCTCTGCACTCGACACTTCTACAAATCCAATTTGCGTGAACGCCTCCGTCGTGATCGTCATCGGCATGGTGACCGCGAAGGCGACAGCGAAGTAGCCGATCTGCTCCAGCGTCGTAGTGCGGATGAGGATGGCGCGATCGGAGTTGAGCAAAACCACCGCAGCCAGGCTCGGCGCGGCGAAACGGATCCCTAACCCCAAACACTGGCGGTAAGCGCCTGGCCGGAGCTTTGTGTTCAGCCATCGCGGCCTGATGTGGATAAGGTGCAGCAGGCACTGGAGCAACTGAGTGCCCAGTGCCGCGAGAGCGGCGCTCAATGGCGTCAGAGCCTGGGCGGCCCACAAAGCAATCAGAGCAAGCAAGTAGCTTGCTTGCCCTGAGAGGCTAACGGCATTCACCCATGCGAATCGCTTCAAGCCATAGGCCATGGCATTGAAGTACGGCACCAGAATCATGAATGCGCCGAAGACGCAGCAGAACCTGACCGAACCGGCGAGAGGACGATTATCTCCGGTGAGCGAGAGCGGCGCGCACACTACGAACAGCGGAACAGCCAACACGATCTGCAAAATCGCTAGGCGAAAGCCGGCTGTCAGGACCTCTTCAGTGTGCTCTGGGTTTTTTGAGATCAGTGCAGTAATTGCCTGGGGCATTCCTAAACTAAAAAGCGCGCCCATCAGCGCGGGGAAGTAAAGGAAAATTGCCAGCTCGCCGCGGCCGTGCGGCAACAACAGCCGCGAAACCATCAGGCCGGAAACGGCGCCAAGACCCACGCGAAGCACATTGGCTCCCGAGGTCGAGACATAGGACCAAATCAGATGTTTGCGATGATGGACCGTTTTTCCGCTCCGCGGTCAGCGCGGCGTTCGGCTGGAACTTACTCGCCGGCAGGCACTGACTTGAATTCCGCCAGCAACTGCAACAGGCGTGGACTGCCCGCGAGAATGCTGCGCCCCAGCAGATAGAACCACGCGCCAAACAATCCCAGCGCCGTAAAGATGAGAACAATCACGGTCCGTCTCGGCGCCGATTTGTGATCCGGCGGGATGGCTTCTTCCACCACCTGAATGACCGCGGCGTTGCGGGATTCATCCCATCGTGCCGCATCATATTGCTTCAGGAGCAGATCGAACAGCGCCTGGCGATACTCGAGCTCGTGCTCAGCGCGCAAGTAATCCCCGCCTGCCCCAGCAACGTCCTCAAGGGCCAGCCCGCCACGTTCCGGTGAGCCATTGCGCTCTTCGAGCTTTGCGGTTTGGTCGCGGAGCGATGCAAGCTGGCTTTCGAGCAACTGCACTTCCGGATTCTGCTCCGTCGAGTACGATCGCAGAGCCTGCAGTTGGACTTCCTTGTCCGCAGCTTCGGCACGCAGGTCGGCCAGCGACGTAATGAGAGCTTTGGACTGAGCGTCCAATTGAATCAGGCCTTTTTGTTTTTGGATCTGCTGAAAAGCAAGCTCGGCGTTGACCAAATCCGTTTTGGCATCCTTCAGGCGGTCTTCGTAAAACAGGCGTCGTTGCGAAGCTTCGGTTAGCGCGAGATTCTTCGTCAGTTCGCGCAATTGTTGCGGATACGCATTGGCGATCGCAGCGGCTCGCTTCTTATCTGTATCCGTCACAGAGATCGCGATCAGCGTGCTCTTCTCCGACGTCACGGCGGTTGCGTCTGCAAGCGCTCTGCGCGCGGCCGTCATGTCTTTGGCGTGATAAACGTCCTTTAACCCGAATTCCGCGATAATGGCGTCCGCAATCGGACGTGAAGTCAACAAACCGAGATAAAGTTCGTTGGGATTCCTCAGGCTGAACCCGCCGCCAGTTGCCGCCGCCAATGGATTCGTCGCAGTGGAGTTGAGCGTGAGCTGGCTCATCAGCAATGCCGCCGATGGCTGCGTTTGTTGTGGCGTCATGATCTTTGTAGTTGCCGTATAGCTGATTGGCAATAGCAAGCTCACGATGATCCCAAGGCCAAACGCAATTCCTGTCGCGAATAACACTAACCGCTTGGCCCGCGCGAGATGCGTCAGAGCGCCGAAGGCGGAAAAGACGGGCGCAGGCTTCTGAACGCCCGGCAAGAAGTCCCCGAGGGGAGCGACTTCTTCCGGCTCGATGGTTGAATTCTGTTTCATCATGCTTTGCTCAATACTTAGTAGGCGGTACCGAGAACCGCACCCGTCAGGGCGGTTTGCGAAAGAATTTGCGTGAAGTAGGGCAGCTGCTGGATAAACGTACTCGGCCCCTTCAGCTTTGGTGGAACAATGATCGCGTCGCCGGGCAGCAACGTTGTCTTGTCAAAATCTGAGTGCCAGATATCGCCCCGCGTTTGCCGGCTGATCACGGTTCCGTCGGCCCGGATGAGAAAGATTCGTCTGGTGTCAGCCTGCCGCGTCGGACCCCCGGCATCATTCAGATACCCGACGAGCTTCTTTCTTCGCTCGTAGCGAAACGCATTTTCGTTATAAACGGCACCGGAAACTTGGACAGTATTCAGCTCCGGCGGAATGTAAAACGTGTCGCCGTCCTCGAGCGGAAACGCGGGAATGTCGTCGACATTGCTCGCGTCCGGCTTCATCGCCAGAACCACGCGCCCTGTCGGCTGAACTGCCGCAAGCTCCGCAATCAATGCCTGCTGGGCGCTCAACTGCGCCTGCTGTTCTGCATTGCTGGGCGCCCCAACCGTGGAAGCGGCGGCATTGCGCGCCAGCAAATCTCTCTGCATCTGCGCCGTCGATTGCCTGATTTCCAGTTCTTCCGCGCGGCGCGTGGAGATGCGATTCAACTGCGAAGCGTAGAGATAGGAGTGCGGCGTGAGACCGCCGGCGCGCTTCACCACCTCGCGCAGCGTTTCGCCGGGGCCGATGCGATAAATCCCTGGAGCATTTACTTCCCCGTCAACGCGAACAAACGCCGCATGCTTGTCCACGGGAAGCGGAATGTCTTTCTCGGAGAAAATGGTCACCACGTCGCCGGGCTGAAGTGCGACATTGTCTGTCGATGCGTGATCATCGATGGCATTCGCCAGATTGAAAGCTATCAGGCGCGTGCTCAAATCGTGCTGGTCGAGCCGCTCGATGGCCGCGTAGTCCCAGTTGATCTCCTCGCCGTTGCGGGCCGCTTCGAAACTGGTTTGGCTTCGCTGAATGGCTTCGTTCTGCGGATTGATTTCCGTTTGCTGATTTGGGTTTTGTCCCTGGTTATTTCCGTTCTGAGAATTCAAGCCGGCCTGGCGTCCTGTCCCCGCTTGCGCACCGATGCCCGGTTGCATGTTAGATCCGGTTTGTCCGTTGGCGAAAGTTTGGGCGTTGTTGATTCCGTTTTGCTGATTCGTTCCCGCTTGCTGACTGAGTCCATTCTGCGGAATGTATTCGTTTTGCGGATTCGCCGCGGGAGCAGCATTGGTCGTCGCTGGCTGCACTGTCGTCCCCGTCTGGGGATTGAACTGGTTCGGCGCGAGGCCGAAGGGATGTTCAATTCTCTCCGGAACAAGAAAGTTCTGCTGGTTCCAGTAATCGCGGGTCAGCAGGAATTGCCGGTTGGGAATAAGGTCCGACACGCGCATCCCCTCATGCCATGCGAAGCGCCCCGGCTGTCCGACATTGCCGCGTAGCGTCACGGCGTTGTCGAAGCGCGGCGAGAGCGGATATACGCGCAACAAATCGCCGTCGCGCAGCGTGCGCTTCATTCCGGCGTCGTCCATCGCGAATGAATCCATCTCGCGGCCTTCGTGATTCTCGATGCGCTCCAGCAGAACACGATCTTGGTCGGCGAGATTCGTCGCGCCGCCCGCATCGCTCAATGCCGAAGCTACGGTTTCATCGCCCTTGATCTCGTAGATTCCCGGCTCATTCACGCTGCCGATAATCGCGACTTGCTGGCCCGCCGGCGGAATATAGATCACGTCGCCGGGCAGAAGTTGAACGTCGTGCGACTTGTCGCCTCTGCGCAATAAATCGTAAAGGTCAAGCTCAGCAACAACCTGGTCGTTGCGCCGCAACTGGATGTGACGCATGGACCCAGTCGCCGAGGGCCCTCCAGATGCGAAGAGCGCATTGACCAAGGTGCTGAGCGAACTAATGGTATAAACGCCCGGCTGGCGCGCGCTGCCCAACACGAACACCTGAATCGAGCGAAGCTGGCCGAGTGTGACGTTAAGGTCAAAGTCCTTATAGAGAGTTGCAATGGAAGAATGGAGAAAGCTCTGCAACTGCTCGTAGCGCAGCCCTGCTACGGTCAAGGTTCCAACTGTGGGAACGAAAACCTGCCCATTGCGATCGACGGTGACGCGCGTATCGAGGTCGATCTTTCCCCAAACGTGGATCAACAGTTCATCGCCGGGACCTACAACGTAATTCGCCGGTACTGGAATGCGATCGAGCGGTGCGAAGGTAGTGGGAACCTCATCGAAGAGTTGTCGCCCGAACACTTTTAGAGGATGCCCAGCCTCATCCTCAGCGAAAATCTGAAACTCTGTTTTAGTGGTGATCGGTCCAACAACTTTGTAAGGCGGCGGGACATTGTTTGTCGGCGCGGGCGCGAGGGTTGACGGTAGAGTGTTGATGCCGGGCGTGGGAATCTGCGGATACGCCTGCGTTCCGGCCGTGGGCATCGTGCTCGTTGTCGGAGGGCACTCGGACTCAAGCCCTTCAGGAATCGGGCCCGGTCCAGTTGGACACGGAACCGTTTGGGCTCCTGGAGCAGTCGGCGTCGTTTGTCCGGCGCACACGATGCAGGGAACGAGAAAAAGAAGAAAGAATCCAGGTCTCATTGCGATCATTGTTCTCAATTCAGTTCGTTTTCCTCGGTTCCTGCTCCTGCCAGCGCTTTGTCAAGATTGCGATCCGCCTTGAACATTTCAATTTCGGCGCTTAGTTTGTCCACTTTTTGTTCCAACTCGCGCATTTGCGCGGAATATTCGTTTCTGGCCGAGTCGCCGTTCTCTTGGTTTGTGCCGTTCAAAAGACCGCGCATCGCCTCGCGCGCCAGGTCCGAAACGCTGCGTGCGCCGGTGGCGAGGCAAATCCGCCGCAGAGTAAAGAACTCCTCCTCCGACATTCGGATGCTTACGATTCGCGATTTCGGCCTAAGAACTCTCAACGGTTTCTTTTGCAGGGAATTAAGAATCTGGCGACGGCGTCAACGACGCAATGAATTCTTGGGAAATCCATTGCGCGGCTCGCATCGCAACCTTGGAGTGAACTCTGGGCCCTGCGGTGTGCCCGCATCGGCGGCAACAGCCAGACAAGCTTCGCTCCCCTCGGTCCCAAGCGCCGGTTGGACCGCAGATCGATGCCTAAGAAATACACGTGCGCGAGGGCGGCAATTGTCTTCAAATTGCGCGCCTCGCAGCACAATGCGGCTCGACTTCCCCAAGCGTGAATTCGTGAGCGAGACTACCTTAACACGCGTGTTCGGGGGAATCAAGAAAATCGTATGACAATTGAAATACGGGTCTAAGTGATTGACTTTACGGCGGAGTATGCCCCATTTCGCACCAGTTGTCCACAAAAACCAGCGCGATTCTGGAACCTCGGTAACGTGTCAATCGGGATTGCGCGCGAGGGCAATCGCAGGACTCGACTGCTATAAGAGCGATTCCCGCCGCGATCGACGACCAAGCATTAAGCCAGAATCGTGCGCCGCCACGGCTACTCGACATGATAGTTGGGCGCTTCGCGCGTAATGATCACGTCGTGCACGTGACTTTCGCGCAAGCCCGCGCCGGAGATACGCACAAACTTTGCCTTCTCCTGCAACTCGGCGATCGTGGCGCAACCCATGTAGCCCATGCCGGAACGCAACCCGCCCACAAGCTGAAACACCATGGCTTCGAGCGGTCCACGATAAGGCACGCGGCCCTCAATGCCCTCGGGCACATACTTCGCCAGTCGATTTTCGTTGGCGCGCTCGCGCTGCACCACGTCTGCAGGGCCACTTTCTGCAACAGCCAAATCCGCCGAGCCTTGAAAGTAGCGCTCGCCTGAGCCCTGGCTCATCGCCGTCAGCGAGCCCATGCCGCGATAGCTCTTGAAGCTGCGCCCCTGGTAAAGAATGGTTTCGCCGGGGCTTTCGTCCACGCCGGCAAACAGCGAGCCGATCATCACCGAACTCGCGCCAGCGGCAATCGCTTTGGTCACTTCGCCCGAATATTTAATGCCGCCATCGGCAATCACCGGAATGCCGTGCTGCCGCGCCGCACGATACGCTTCGGCAATGGCCGTGATCTGCGGCATGCCCGCGCCCGTTACCATGCGCGTGGTGCAAATGGATCCGGGCCCGATGCCCACTTTGATAGCGTCCGCGCCCGCGTCAATCAGCGCCATCGCGCCGTCGTACGTGGCGACGTTACCCGCCAGCACCGAAACGTCTCCGAAGCGCTTCTTCACTTCGCGCACCGCCTCGAGCACACGCGAGGAGTGTCCGTGCGCCGAGTCGATGGCCAAAGCATCCGCGCGGTTGCGTACCAGCTCGGCGGCGCGCTCAAGAAAATCACCCGTAGCCCCGATCGCTCCGCCCACGCGGAGCCGCCCCTGATCGTCCTTGCTGGCGTTTGGATATTTCAGCTTCTTTTGAATATCCTTGACCGTGATCAGGCCCATCAGTTCGTACTTGTCGTTCACCACCAGCAGCTTTTCCACGCGATGCTTGTGCAGGATCAGTTCCGCCTCTTCGAGCGTGGTGCCCACAGGCACGGTGATCAAGTCCTCTTTGGTCATCACGTCGCCCACGGGGATATCGGTGCGCGTTTCAAAGCGCAGATCGCGATTGGTCAGGATCCCTACCAGCCGCTTGCCCTGCGTCACCGGCACGCCGCTGATGCGGTAGCGGCGCATCACATCGAGGGCATCGGCAATCAACCTGTCCGGGCCGATCGTCACCGGATCGACGATCATCCCGCTCTCTGACCGCTTCACCTTGTCGATCTCGCCAGCCTGGTCGGCTATGGAAAGATTGCGGTGCACAATGCCGATCCCGCCCTGCTGCGCCATTGCGATCGCCATGCGCGACTCTGTCACCGTGTCCATCGCCGATGAAAGCAGCGGCGTGTTCAGCGTGATCGCCCGCGTCAGTTGCGTCTGCGTGCTCACCTGCACCGGCACAACCTCGCTGAAGGCGGGTACCAGCAGGACGTCGTCGAATGTGAGGGCTTCAGGAAGATTTTCTTGGAGCATAGGAGTATGCGGCGCCCGGGGAGCTGGAGTCTTCACTGGCGGGCGGTTCAGACTATTGTAGCGGAGCAGGCAGCAGCGGGATCGCCACACCTACTTCTTCAGCGGCTTCCTCGCAAAGTAATACAGCGAATACGCCAGCGCGGCGAAAGCCACGACGCTGACGTAGTTGTTGTCGAGGAACGTGTGCGGGAAATTCAAAATGTCGCCTTTTCCCACCGTTGCTTCGTAGGCCTTCAGCCCAACGCCGATCAGCCCCACAATTCCGCCGGCCGCGATCAATCCTGAAGCGTAAAGCGAACCGGATGAGATCTCGCTGTCGGCCTCCGCGCTGTCGCCACTCCGCTTTGCAGCCTGATCCACCAGCCAGCGCACCACGCCGCCCACAAAAATCGGCAGCGTAGTGCCGATCGGCAGATACGCTCCCACGGCAAATGGCAACGATCGGATGCCGAGCAACTCAATGGCAATCACCAGCGCCACTCCCAGCAGGACCAGTCCCCACGGCAGCTTCCGGCTTAGGATTCCGTTGATCACAGTGGCCATCAGCCTTGCCTGCGGTGCAGGAGCCGCCGCGCTCCCGATTCCCTGAACCCAATGCACTTCAATACGGCCGGTCGCGGGCGAGTAGAGATACTTCCCGTCCTGCAGTTCGGTCGAGCCGATCGCGTTCAGCAAAATGTATTCTGATTTCTGGTGCGTGGTTGTGGTTTTCCCGTCGGCTGAGACCACGCGAAACTGATTAGGAAGATGCTGCACGTCGGTCTGGATTGTCACGCCGGGATGCTGCACGCTGATGCTCCACGGCTGCGAAGCCGCGTCGAACTCCTGCAGACCGGTATTCATCAGGTTCAGCGTCCAGCCAATCACGACTGTCGACACCACCACGCCGATCATCAGCGCAATCTGTTGCAGGCGCGGCGTGGATCCGACGATGTAGCCCGTTTTCAAGTCCTGCGACGTATCGCCGGCATTCGAAGCGGCGATGCACACCACGCCGCCGATCATGATGGCCAGCGCGCCGAACGCAGGCGCCGACCAGCCCTGCAAAAGAAAAATCGCCGCCGTCGCCATCAGTGTTGCGATCGTCATGCCTGACACCGGGCTCGCCGAGCTGCCAACCAGGCCGACGATCCGCGAAGCCACTGTGACAAAGAGAAATCCAAAAACCACCACCAGCAGTGATGCCGCCAGGTTTGCCGCCCAGCCCACGAATGCTCCCGGAACCGGCTTGAACTCGAGGAACAAAAACATGCAGACCACAATGAGCAGCGAGCCGATAATCACCACGCTCATCGACAGATCGTTTTCGGTCCTGATCGGCTTCTTGTGTGGTGCCGCTCCCGGTTTCATTGTCTTCAGTCCGGCCGTCAGGGCGCTAACAATTGTGGGAATGGTTTTGATCAGCGTGATCAAACCCGCGGCAGCCACGGCGCCTGCGCCCATCGGCTTGATATACGTTGCCCACAAATCGCTCGGGCCCATCTGGCCGATTGGCACCAGTCCGGGATAAATCGGTTGGCTGAGGCCTTTGCCGAAAAAGTACATCAGCGGCATGATCACGAGCCACGACAACACGCCGCCCGCAAAAATAATGCCCGCAACGCGGGGACCAATGATGTAGCCCACGCCGAGATACTCTGAAGTGGCCTCGGCGTTGATCGCGGCGCCTTTCATCACGTGCTGCGGGCCGAAATCCGGCTGATACTCAGGCGAACCCGGCCATGCGCCGAACAGATTCTTGTTTTGCAGCAGCGTGTAAATGCCGCCCAGACCCAGACCCAGAAACACGCGGCTGGCCAGCGAGCCACCCTTTTCTCCGGCGATCAATACGTCGGCGCAGGCGGTGCCTTCCGGGTAGGGAAGCGCGCCATGTTCCTGAACAATCAGCTGCCGCCGCAGCGGAATCATGAAAAGCACGCCGAGCCAGCCGCCGATCAGCGCCAGCATGAAGATCCGCGAATATTCGAGATCGAAGCCCAGAAAAACCAACGCCGGCAGAGTGAAAATCACTCCCGATGCAATCGACTGTCCTGCATTTCCGGTCGTCTGGACAATGTTATTTTCCAGAATCGATGCGCGGCCGAAGGCGCGCAGGATGCTGATCGAGAGCACCGCGATGGGAATCGATGCCGCCACGGTGAGCCCGGCGCGCAGGCCCACATACACGGTGACCGCGCCGAAGATCAGCCCAAATATGGACCCGAGGAGCAGGGCGCGGAAGGTGAGTTCGGGACGATTTTCCTCAGGCGCGACGAACGGTTGAAACTCGGCCAAGGCAAGCCTCCGGATGAAGCAGCAAAACCCCTGAAGGGCGAGTGTAGCAGCGCGAGTGGCCGCCGCGAAAATCGCCGGCGTCATCATTGCGAAATGAGCTCCGGTCGCGTAGCGTTATTGCATTCCTGATTCAAGGAGAGCACTGGCGCCATGACCGGTCCTGCGCTTGCTTCGAGGCCCACAAGGCTCCTGTCGCTCGATGTGCTTCGGGGCCTCACCATCGCGTTCATGATCATGGTGAACAACACCGGCGGCGAAGGCGCGTGGACCGAGATGCGCCACGCCGACTGGAATGGGTTCACAGCTACCGATCTCGTTTTTCCAACCTTTCTCTTCGTGGTCGGCATAACCACCGTTCTTTCCATTCAGGCGCGGCTCAAGCGCGGCGACCCGCGCGCAAAGCTGGCAGGCCACGCACTCCTGCGCGCGGCCATCCTCTTCCTGCTGGGCATTCTCGTCAATGGCTTCCCGCATTACCGTCTCGAACACCTGCGCATCTACGGCGTCTTGCAGCGCATTGCTGTTTGCTACCTGATTGTCAGCTTGCTTTACATTTGGGATCGCCGCGTGTGGACGAAAGTGGCGCTTTTGTTTGTCGTGCTCGCCGGCTACTGGATCCTGGTGCGCTGGGTTCCGGTGCCCGGAGCAGGGGTGCCGGGTCGCGACGTTCCATTCCTCGACAAAGACCAGAACGTTGTGGCGTGGCTCGACCGGCAATTGATGCCGGGACATCTTTACGAAGATCCTCCGGCCCACGATCTGCGCGATCCGGAAGGCCTTCTCAGCGATATCCCCGCAATTGGAACCACACTCATTGGTTTGCTGGCGGGACTGTGGCTCTGCAGCGGGCGCGAGATCAAGACGATGGCCGCTGGCCTTGCGAGCGGCGCTGCAGCATGCCTTGCCGCAGGCTATTTCTGGTCCTTCTGGTTTCCACTCAACAAAAAAATGTGGACCAGTTCTTATGCTCTCGTCGCTGCCGGATGGTCGCTGCTGTTGCTCGCGCTCGCGTATTGGGCAGTCGAGCAGCGCAGATGGGGCAGGTCATCCCGAAGCAAGTGGCTTTTGTGGCCCTGGCTCGTCTTCGGCTCGAACGCCATCGTTGCCTACATCATTGGCGATTTGCTTGAGGGCGCCATCGGCCTTTTGCCGTTCACTGCAAACGGCCACCGGTACGACGCTTTCAGTTATATCTATGACCATATCTTCGCGCACATCGGCAATCCCGGCTCAAGAGCATTGGCTTACTCTCTTTTCTACGCAACCATCTGTTTCTTGCCGGTGTGGGCGCTTTACCGGAGAAAGATTTTTGTGAAAGTCTAGCCTGCTCGCAGCCTAGTACTTCGACTTGAACGCGTAGGTCAGCCCCATCGTGAATTGAAATGAGTTCGGCTTCGTCGGCGGTGTTGTCGCCGTTCCGATGAATGGCGCATCGTTCAGGTATGTATCGAGCGTGCCCAGCGAAAATCCTAAATTCTTATAGGTCGGAAACGTGACGGTATTTGCCTCCGCTGCCGAATAGGCCCGAGGCTCGTTATATGCCGGGATGAACGATAGGGTCTGCATATAAGTAAGCCGCTTCAGGTGCAGCGCATAATTTGTAGCAAACGTCGAACCGATCAGATTCTGGTTCACATTACCGGTTCCCGGAATGAACTGCTGTTTTTCATACTGCATCGTGCCTTGCACGTCGAGCTCCTGCCGCGGGTCTTTCACCGCGGTCCATCCGAAACCACCGCCGTAGATTTGTTGTAATTGCAGATCCTGTGCGAAGTTGTGATCGTAAGCGAGCTGCGCCAAAGCGTAAACCCGCGGTGAAAAATATTCGTCGCGTTCCGCGCCAAAGTGAAGAATTGACGACTCAGTTATTGCCGCCGGAACCGGAATCGTTCCCACGCCCGGCGGCGGTGCAGGGTAGGAGTATGCCGGCTGCGTGATCTTGCCATACGACTCGTTGAAGCCGAGGAGGGTTTTGTTCCGCGGATCGAGCCATGCCGCCGCGGGGACCGTTCGAGTAAGCCCGACCGCGCCCGTAAACGTGTATTGATTGCTCGTCGCCGATACCAGCGTGGCGCCTGCCGTTGCCGCGCCGTTCCATCCCGTGAAGAAATTCGGTTCGTGATTGATCTCCTTTTCGAGCGTGGCGTTCTCCATGATGTACTGCGCATCTTTCACCGGAATCGTCTGTTGTTGAGCGTTTTCAGGATGCACGGTCACCTGTTCATCGGCAACGTCGATGGTCCCCACGGGAAATTTGATGTGCTGATGCTTCCCGCGCATAGAAACAGTGTGATCGAGCACTCCGAACTGTTCCGGCGCATGCAGTTCCTTCACCTTGTCCCAGGAAAGCGAAATGTCACCCAGTGCATCGCTGTGAAAAGTAATCTTGCCTGCTGTTTCGCTCACGAACTTGCCGTGCAATATGTCGCCATTGCTCAACACCAACACATCGGGGCCCGCGTCAGGTTTGCTCTGGGCCACGCAAAGCGCGGCGCATCCCATCGCAGCTGTCAAGAATACAAAACGAATTCTTGCGGACAAAGGAGAAATGAACATGCTTGATAGAGAATTCATTGGGGAGCTCTCCTGGGGTCAGCGGGCACGCGATCGCGGCCGCATTTGTTGGCCCTATTATTCTATGCCCTCAAGGCATTCGAATTGAACGAACTCACTTTCGCGTTGCAGCTCGGCTTGAGGCCATCGCCCATCTCTCACGCCGCGCCGCTTCCGGTTTTGGCGTAGACTGTTTCTCAGTTTCCATAACATGATTCCGGAGCTTTTCATGCCCAGGACTGTTTCCTACGCGCAATGGTCTTTGGAACCGTATCGCATTGGCCTAAAGCTGCGAACTCTGCGCACGGCCAAGCGCCTCACTCTCTCCCGTCTTGCTGCCGAAACCGGTCTTTCCACCGCGCTGCTTTCCAAGCTTGAAACCGACCGTATGATTCCGACTTTGCCCACGCTGGCTACCATCTCCCGAGTCTATGGAGTCAGCATGAACTACTTCTTTTCCGAACCTGCGCGCCACAACCTCTCCATCACGCGCAAAGCCCACCTGCAGGGCGATGGCCGCGTTCCAGACGCCGTCAAGGTGACGCCCTTGAATGGCAACGGCAGCGGTTTTCGTCTCACCGCACAGGTTGTTGAGTTTCCATCCGGCGGCTCCAACGTCGCAGTTAACGTCTTTCGCGAAACCGGAGCCGTTATCTACGTACTCGAGGGCCGCTTGCGTCTTGACGCCGGGGGCATGCACGATACGCTCGAGACCGGCGACTGCGCCTGCATGGAAAGTGAGATGCCGATCGCCTGGAGCGCGGCTGACAAGCACCGTTGCCGCGTGCTCGCGGTCATGCCCAGCGCAGATGCTCCGCCCAAACCCTCCGCTGAACCCTCCAATTGAAGCGCGCGGCTGGGAGCCGAATTGAGAATCGGAATTCCCTCGGGACCCCCTGCTCCTGTTTGCCGCCCCTCGCTCGCCTCTGTAGCATAGTTTGGAACTCGAGGGCGCAAGGACAATGGGTCTCAACTCCAGGCTGCTTCGTGCCACTCTCTCAGGGGCTTTAGCCGGCCTGCTTTTTGGTTTCGACACTGTGGTTATCTCCGGCGCGATTGACGCGCTGGTTCGCCTTTACGGCCTCAATGCCCAGGAAAAAGGAATCACGGTCGCCATCGGATTGGTTGGCACGGTCATTGGCGCGCTGGGCGCGGGCCAGGTGGGTCAAAAGCTCGGTAGCCGCGAAACCCTGCGCCTCACCGCCTTGCTCTACATCGCCTCCGCGCTTGGATGCGGGCTGTCATCCAGTTGGCTCGCGTTCATGACATTTCGCTTTATTGGCGGCCTCGGCATCGGTTCATCGTCGGTGCTCGGTCCCGTCTACATCACTGAGATTGCTCCGGCCAAATTGCGCGGTCGGCTGGTTGCGGGCTTTCAGTTGAATGTCGTTTTTGGAGTGATGGCCGCCTACATCTCGAATTACGCCTTTCGCACCATGCACCTCGGCGCTTTGGAATGGCGCTTTCAAGTCGGCATAGCAGTTGTTCCCGCAGCGATCTTCCTTGCGCTGCTCTTCGGAATCCCGCGCAGTCCTCGCTGGCTGGTTTCGAAGAACCGAACAGCCGAGGCGTTAGCCACCCTCAGGTTGATGGGCGACCCCGCTCCTGAGTCCGAGCTTGCCGATATCCAGGCGGCGCTGGCGCAGGAACATGTCGCCGCGCACGAGTCCGTATTCCAAAGCAAATATCGTTATCCATTGTTTCTTGCCATCACCATTGGCGCTTTCAACCAACTTGCCGGCATCAATGCCATTCTCTATTACCTCAACGACATCTTCGCCGCCGCGGGCTTCGGCCAAATTTCCAGCGATCAGCAGGCCATCGCCATCGGCACCACCAACTTTCTATTCACCATAGTCGGCATGGCCCTCATCGATAAGCTTGGGCGCAAAACCTTGCTGCTGATCGGCGCGGCCGGCTGCGCGTGTTGCCTCGCCGGTGTAGCCTGGGTCTTCGCAACCGAATCGCATCGCGGCGACCTGCTTTGGTTGCTGGTCACTTTCATTGCGTTCTTCAGCGTGTCGCAGGGCGCCGTCATCTGGGTTTACATCGGCGAAGTGTTTCCCACTGCCGTCCGTTCCAAAGGCCAGGGTGTGGGCAGCGCCAGCCACTGGCTGTCAGACACTGTGATCGCGCTCGTCTTTCCCTCGGTGGTAACCATGATGAGCACGGCCACGCCGTTCGTGTTCTTCTCCGCAGCCACGGTCGTCCAATTTATCGTGGTTGCGTTTTTCTACCCTGAAACCAAGGGCCAGACGCTTGAGGACCTGCAGCGTAAGCTCATGCGGACTTGAGCACCTGCATAAAAAACGCGCCGGGTCGCGGGCCTATGGCGTCCCGGCGCAATCGATGCAAGGTGAAACGCTCGCTGCGGCGGTTCCAACCGCTCTAAACCGATTCGATCGCGTGAATGCCCTCCGCAATTTCTCTCTTAAGTTCCTCCGCGTCGGGATGAAACTTCGTTCGTTCTGCCTCCGGCAATTCCTCCACCAGCTTTTGATACTCCATCGTCTCGCAGCCTGAAAATGCCGCAAATCCAATAGCGGAGGCAATGCTGCAACTCATCTTGATCAACTCCGAAGCATCCCAGCAGCCGTTCCTGCTGCGCTCGGCATGATGATCGGCAACGACAGCCTCAAAGCTGTGTGGCAGCTTCCAGTCGTCAATCAACTGCCGTCCGATCTCGCAGTGATCCCACCCAAACAGTTCGCGCTCGGCTTCAAGCATCGAAAGCGCTGTCCCTTGATGCTTTTCGAGCAGCGCAGCATATCCCTTGGGCTGAATAACCGCCAGCGCCATGCGCCCAACGTCATGCAGAATCCCTGTTGTGTATGCAGTGTCTCTGTCCATCGATCCCGCGTCTGCAATCCGCGCTGCAACGATCGCGCACGCCACGTTGTGTCGCCACAGGTTGCGCATAGCGGGGTAGCTCATGGTTTTGCCCAGATAAGCGCGGACGCCTACGGTCACACACATCCCCTGGAGGGTGTTCGCGCCCAGCACTGCTACAGACTGCATGATCGTAGTCGAGGGATAGCGCGGCGCGTAGAGCAGGGAATTTGAAACGGTCAGAACCTCGCTGGCAAATGCAGGGTCGGACGAAATCAAATCGCACAACTGGTGCAGCTGCACATTTTCGTTCCTGGCCAGTTGCAGCACCCTCACCGCCACTTGCGGAAATGGAGGCAAGCGCAGATACGCCCAGGGCAATTTAACCGAAGCCATGCTTCGCTGCTCCAAACCCATTCTCCGCACCCCAACGGTCTCTGTGCCGCAGTTTCTGTGTTTGCGCACCGGCCCAGGCCGGGCATCATCCGGCCCTCTTTCGAGACCGGCGCACAGTCCCCCTAAGGTCCTTTTCGACAATCGGGATGGTTTTCAACAGGGAAGAACCGCGGATTCAGAAAGAAAGCGTCGGCCGCAGTCTATTTTGCAACCCATATTCGTCCGTCAACGCTGACCCAGATCTGGCCTTGGTCATTCATAAGCTCGAAGACTGTATCGGAATGGGGCACTTCGCCCGCTGCTGGAGCAACTTGAGCATTTTCCGGAGCGCCAGCGGATCCGGATGCGTCAATCTCGCTCGGACACTTGCGCACCACGACGGCGCGCCCCGTCCACTGCTGCTCAATGGGTTTCCAGGTTTCTCCCGAGCCCTCGCTCAAAAACAGCGAGCCCTTATCGTCGATTGCAATCATGCGATGATTCGCAGACGCGACCGAAACCGCGGGCCGCCCGCTCGGAAGTTGAAGTCCATGCGGCCGCAGCGGCACGTTCATCATCGGGCTCAGTCCATGCAATTGCAGAGATCTCGCAGGCGCAGCAGGCCGCGTCTCAAGTTGCGCAGCAGAAAATTCAACAGACACACTATTTGTCTGTGCCGGGTTTTCCGCCGATCCTCCCGATTCATGTTCGCCGTCCGGCGGCAGCAGCTCTGTCCTCAGCATCTGCTTGTCCAACGATTTTTCCGCGCGTCTTTTCTGTTCCTCGTTCAAGGCCGCTGCTTGCGTTTGCCGCGCGGCGTCTGGCTCTGGCTGCGGCGGTGCAGCAGCGTCCTCATATGCCCGGTGCCGTTCAAATCCGAAAGCACCCGCTGGCTCGTCATGCGTGTCCAGCATTCCGTTCGTCGGTATCGCCGGAGGCGCGGCTGCCGCGTCCGGTTCGACCAGGTGCTCAGGCGATCTCACTGCTGCACGCTCTTTCCTGCGAGTCTCCGCGGGCGCAACCCTTGGCGCCGCAGGCGGCGCGCTCTCCGGCGCAGCTGCTGGCGTCTGCGATTGCCCCGGCCCTTGCGTCATCGCCGGCGGCTTCTCATTCGCCGGTCGTCGCTCAATCTGTGCCACGTTTTCATTTCTCTCCACCGTGCGCTGGTGCACGTAGACCGCCACTATCGCCGTCGCCGCCACCGCTGCTGCCGGAGCCACTGCAAGCCCCCAGCCACGCCACCATCCCCTCGGCCTTGCCCCAATTGTCCGCGATTCCTCAACTTCCGCTGCCTTGCTTGCCAGCGCCACCACCTGCCTGCACCGGCCGCACGCCGACAAATGCGCAATCACTTCGCTGCGCTCTTTCTCCGGCAGAGCCTGCTCGGCAAACGCGCTCAGCACTTCGGCGTCTGGATGCGTTCCGCATTTGGCCTTGTTAGTCATTGCGCTTCCGTTTCGCTTCCCGCTCCTCTGCTTGTTCCTGGAACGTTTCCACCTGCGATGCTTGCAAAGCTTTCTTCAGATTCACGTCCAGATCGCGTGGGTCCGCGCCCAATGCCTCTTCCGCAGCTCGTTTGCTCAGGCCGCCGCGCTGCAGATTTTTGATCACATGCTTTCGCGCGCCTTCAATCGAGCGCCGCAGCTTGCGGCTCACAGTTGCTTCGTGCACTCCCAGGACCTGCGCGATCCCAGAGAGCGTCTGCCCGTCAAGATAATAAGCCGCCAGCAAAAAGCGATCCTCCGCGTCACGATCGCTCAACGCTTCTTCGATCGCTTTTTCGAGCCGTAGAGAGTCGGTTACCTGGCCCGCCGGCTCCGCCTCAGCCGCCGGCGCATCGAACTCTCCGATGGCGTCCTCGATCGATGTCAGGCGGCGATTCCGCCGGTGATGATCCACGTGCCGTTGCGCCAAGATCGTTCGCAGCCAGCCCATCAGCGAACCGCGCCCGCGATACGAGAGCAACGGGCAGCGCCGTTCGCCGTCGCGCGTTTTGAATCCAAATAGCTCCGCATAAATCTGATCGGCCAGCTCCCGACCCAGCGTCTCGCTTCCGGTGATGGCGATTGCCGCGCGAATCAGCGGCTGCCGATGCAACGCAACGAACCGCTCCCACGCCAGTTCGTTCCCGGCAGCGCAGGCGCGCGCCAGCACCAGGTCGTTGAGCCTCAGCCCAAGAAAGAACTCCGCCCGCTGCCGTCGCGTTGCCGCCAATCCCGGCCCAAGCCCAAAGTTCATCGCAGCTGCAACGTCATCCATAATCCGGTCGAACTCGACGCGTTCCAGCCCCCAAGCCCGGCCATCGCTCTTTCGCCAAAGCTCGTCGAGCAAGCCGCGGTCCATCGGTTCCCGCGCTGCGGAAACCTTCGCCTGAGTCGCGCCGGCAATCGACTCAACGGTCGCCATCTCACTCGCTCACGTTGCGCATGTTCATTTTGACGTTTGAGCTCACTCATTGGCCTTCAATCGAACGCATCTCTCGACCAAAAAACCGTGCAAGCTTCCGTAAATCCACCGTTCTACCGTTGAAGGCTGATGCGAACGCAATAAGCCGGCGGAGGAGACTCATGACGAAATGGGGTCGTTTGGGGTGTGCGGCGGCGATGCCCGTCGCGATGGTTGTATGGTCTTTAAGCAGCGTGCAGGCAGGAGGCGGCCCTTTACAGAACAAGGCCGGCTCTTACCGCGTGCTCACGCCAATCGAAAGCGGCAACCTGCTTTTGTTTCCCGTTGTGCGCGATGACGGAAAGTCTCCGGCCGAGACGCCATTCATCACGCTCGACGAGGGCCTGAAAAGCGGCGAAGTCGAAGTCACTGAGGCCGGCCGCGCGCGCGGGCTGGTGCGCTCCCGAGGGTCACGCCCAATCAACTATGACCGCGGCGACGAAGTGAACACGCTCGTTCTCGTGAATCACGCCAAGCGGCCACTGCTTCTGCTCGCGGGCGAAATCGTCACCGGCGGCAAGCAGGATCGCATCGTCGCCAAAGACCGAATCGTTCCCGCCGATGCCGACCCCATTGACCTCGGCGTCTTCTGCATCGAGCCCGGCCGCTGGACTGAAAGCTCGGCGAGCTTTGGCACATCCGGCAAGTCCGAGTTGAAGAGCTTCATGGTGCAGCCCGCAGTCCGCCAGCGAGCCATGGTCGACCAGGATCAGCAGCAGGTCTGGAACTCGGTGCACGGCGCAATCTCCCATATGGAAGCAGCAGCAGCGCCGCCCGCCAGCGCCGGGTCGATGCCCTCTGAAGGTCTCTATCCGCGCACCCTCGGTACCAGCAGCTACGCAAAAGTCATGCAGGATGCCGCCGTCAGCCAAGTAGTGGATGAGGCCGCAGCTCCCGTGATGAATGCCCGTGAGCAGGTGCTCGCGCAGTTGCGAAACGAACATGCTGTCGGAGTTGTAGTGGCCGTGCGCGGCGAAATCATCTGGGCCGACCTCTTCGCCAACACCGATCTGCTCTCCCGCTTCTGGACCAAGCTGGTGCGCTCCTATGCCGCCGAAAGCCTGATGGAAGGCGAAGACCATCCTGCGCCAACGCTGGCCGACGCTCAGCATTTTCTCGACGCGCCCTCAGGCGGCACGGAAAACAGCGAAGGTGACGTCGGAGTCTATCGCTATCGCGAGCTCAAGAGCAATGGCACTGAAACTTTCATCCTTGAGTCGCTGCTTCCTGGCGCGACTTACGACGTGCACCTGAGCAAGATGAAGTTGCGGGGCAATGAGAGCGGGAGTGCGGAGCCGCATCCGTCGAGCCATCCCGCGATTCGACTCCCCGATGTTTACCGGCCGGGCACCATCGAATAGCCGTAAAAACGCACATCTCTGTGCTCGCCGCAGCACGCCGCGGCGGGCGCGGAGCCAGAATCCGATGTGAGCTTGCTATTTGCCGAGCACGGTCTGTCTGGCTCGTGCCATCCTCGGCGCGGCAATCAGCGTCAGGGCCACCAGAAAGATCGACGCGGCAATATAGGCCAGGTGTCCATGGCGCAAGTCTTCCATCACAAGCTTGATTGCGACCAGCGCCATCGCTGCATACCCCAGACGCGTCAACTCAATACGCCGCCAGTGCGCTCCGGCAAACTCCAGGCCGAGCGCGACGCCGCATAACGTCAGCGTGCGAATGAATGCCAGGTGATGCGCACCGATCTCAATGTGAAGTGCGGCCAGACCTGCGACTCCCTCCACCAGCAGCGCCGCAACAGCAGCAGTCGCCAATGCGGCAAAGCTGAGATGAAGTGTTTGCAGCAGTCGGCTTTCGCCCGTTCGCGGCAGCGCGCACCCATAACACAGAATCGCCGCGCACGCGGTGAACCAAATAACCGCAGACGGCATCCCTTTCGGCGTTCCTGACCATGCACTGATCAGAAAACCGGGCAGTCCAGATTCCGCGGCCCCGGCCAAAAGGAAAACCAATCCATAGAACTGAAGCGCGATTCGGTTCGTGCGGCTTCCGATGAATGTTGCTGCGACCGCAGTCGCTCCCAGCAGTAGGACGATGGCCAGCGAGGTCAAACATAGAAAGCTCCCTGCCAACAGCAACATTGCGCCCCACGCGGAAAACACCGCCGCATTGCGCGGCTCCCCGGCACGATTCAGGGCCGCAAAAACGGCGGCATAGATTGCGCCCGACAACGCCAGGCAAACCACGCCCAGAATCACAATGCTTCCTTGCGGTCCAAAATCCGCCAGGCTCACGGCCGCCAGCAGGAATGCAATGGTCGTTTGCACGACGGCGAAAACGGAGACTCTGCGATGCTTTGCCAGGGTTTGCCAACACACGCTTGCGGCAAACAGCAAAAAAATCGCTACGCCGGGCGCAAGCAAAGCCATTCTGCTCAGCGCGGGATAGTCTGCGCCGCTGGACTGCGGAGCAAAGTATACATAGATTTGGACCCAGATCGCCGCGTCGGCAGCCAGCGCCACCAAAGCGCGCACCTCCGGCAATCGCTCCAGCCGCGGAACAAACTCGCAGACAGCCACGAGCACCAGCAGCGCGACCACAAAAGGCATAAGGGTGCGCGAGGCAAAGGCCAGCGCCAGCGCGAGCCCTGCGGCGGCGATGCAGACCGTGCGCAGCACCGGCAACCGGTCGTCTCCAGATGCCAGACCGATGGCCGCAAGTGCGAAAGCGCAAATCACGCCCGCAGTGATCGACGGCGAAAACACCTTGAAGCGCAAGGTCAGCTCCCAGACCATGGGAGCGAGGATCAATGCCGAGGTTCCCGCATAGATCGTGCTTGTAAAGCGCGGACCCGCGCGCACGCGCGCTGCCCAAACCAGCCATGCGAAGGCGTATGCGATGCCGGCAACCGCCACGGCCAGCTTGGGCAGCGAACTGGACTCCTCAACCGCCCGCAACACATAGGCGCCCGCAACGCCCAGCATGGCCTTTCCCAACACGGAGAACATGCTTCCCGCCAGCGCTGCGGGTGCGGTGCTTGTAATCGGCGCCGCGGAGGCAACTTCTGCTTCCTGCGAAGAATGTGGCCAGCGCGCTTCGAGCGGGTGCTCCAGCGCGTGCACGCGCTGCTCCAGCACCGCCATGCGTTTCTCAAGCCGCTCGATTTCGTCGGGAAGATCGTGCATGGCTCCCCCGATCCTTCCTAGGGCGATGTTGAACTCAATCGCCGGTCGCGGCTTCGTGCAGGCTCTTGTCCGGCCACGGAGGCAGTATCTTCACCAGCGCCCACAAAAAGAGCAGCGGCAGGATGGTCAATCCAATGGCCGCCAGCAGGCCTTCGCGCGTCACCAGTTCCATCTTGTACGTGGTGTAGCCAAGAAAACTCTTTGAGAAGAGCTGGCCGCCGATGACCACGTTCCAGCGCATGGCGAAGACGCTGATCAGGATCAGGCAACCGGAGAGCACGAAGATCCGCTTGCGCACAATCTCCGGCAGCTTCACGATCTGCGTAATGAAAAGGAGGATCAGCGGTACCAGCGTGCCGAGGAAGATCTGCACCACGATCTGCGAAAAGAAGAGCCGGGTGTGCACCATGAAATTCAGGCTGCGGAACGATTCGTCGGCCTCATAGACACGGTGCACCAGATCGAGCATTTCCAGGCTAAAGTCGATGATGAAGATATAGAACATGTACATTGCGATGGCGTCTACGCAGCGCATGTCGATCTTCTGCCCGCGCAGCTTGGTCGTAGCCATATAGATCAGCATCACCGCAGCGATCCCAGACACCATGGCGGAAAAGATGAAGACCACCGGCATCAGCGGCGACGACCACCATGGATTCGCTTTGATCGACCCGAAGATGAATCCCACATAACCATGCAGCAGGAACGCCGACGGAATGCCGATCAGCGTAACGATCCAGCCGACTTTATCGTCGATGTGCAGAGCCCGCTCGCCGATGTTGCTCGAGCCCAGCGTCATGATCTTGTAAATCACTCGCATCAGGCCCTTCGACTGCTGCGACATCAGCACAATGTCGCGCCGGTAGTCGAGCCAGATTTCGAAAACAAGCACCGCCATCAGATACCACAGGTAGACATATCCGAACATCGCCATCGCCGAGGTGCTATGCGGGGTGAAATACATCTCCGGCGAGCGCTCCGGGTGGCCCAGATGGAGTTGCAACGGCAGCGGCGCGTCGAGCAGAAACGCCAGCGCCGTCAGGAGCGCCAGCCGGTAGGTCGGCTTCACCGCTTCCACGCGAAACACGCGCTCCAACGACGCCAATATGAACGCGCCTGCCACCAGCCCCGTGATGAACGGGTACAACACGATCAGCACGCTCCAGTAGAGTGTCGCTTCGTTCGGGTACATGTAGCCTTCAACACCGCTCATAGAAACAGCTCCTAGCTGTTAGCTCCTAGCTTCTAGCTTGTCGTGCTGGTTTCAGCCGTTCCAGCTTCCCGCTGAAATCTGCAGCTGGAAGCTAGTAGCTAGAGGCTAGAAGCTCTCTTTCACCGTACCGACCCATCGAGCCCGTTATAGAAAGCCTTTGCTCCCGTGGCCATTTGCGGCTTCAGCACCTGCACGTCGTGCGTCTTCAGAAACTCGTGAATTGGGTCATTCGGATTTTTCAAATCCGCCAACTGCCGTGCTCCCGTCGGGCAGGCCTCGCAGCATGCTGTGGTCAGGCCCTTCGTAATCCGGTGATAGCAAAGCGTGCACTTGTCCGCGACTTTCTTGGTGGGATGAATGTAACGGCATCCATACGGGCAAGCCTGCACGCAATATGCGCAACCCAGGCAATACTTCTGGTCGATCAGCACCACTCCGTCCGGCGTGACGAACGTTGCCCCGACGGGACAGACCTGCGTGCAGGGCGAATCCGCACAGTGATTGCACATTTTGGGAACGAAGAAATACTTTCCCTCTTCGCCCGCCGCGACTGCCGGAAATCCTTCTTTCCCGCCGTCGGGTGAAATCACCTCGGGGCTCTCCAGGTGAATATCCGACCGGTGGTAGCGCTCGACCCATGTGCGGAAGAATCCATCGGGCACATCGTTCTCGGTCTGGCAGGCGCGCACACAGTTGCCGCAGCCGATGCACTTGGGAATATCGATCAGCATGCCCCACCAGTGCTCGCTCATCTGGTAGTTCGGGGAGTCCTCGGGCGAGCCGGCCAGCACGTGCTTCCAGGCCACGGCCGCCGCCGGCAAAAGGACGAGCAGATGACGCCTGCTGATGTTCATTTCGAACCTCCCTTCGCCGTGCTCGGGCCGGAATCGGAACCAACGACCGGGCTGTGCGGGTTGTGGCAGGTCTGGCAGGGAACTCCGCCCGAGTGATCGGCCGGGTCCACTTGAGGAAACGTAGGCGGCTTGGCCGCGCTCGTCGTATGGCAGCGCGCGCATAGAACCGCCGTATCGGGCTTCACTGGCGTTACCGACGTCGGATCGTCGGCATGCGCCGCCAGCGCTCCATGGCATGCCTCGCAGTTCACGTGCGCGTGCGCGCCTTTGGTCTTGGTGTCGGCGATATCCGTGTGGCAGGTCTCGCAGGTCTGGTGGCCTGCAAACTTCACCGGATGCGCCGCCACCTCGCCAATCGCCGCGCCGCGATAGTGTCCATACTCGCCAAAGCTCTTGGGCACCACGTACGACCGCACCACCAGAAACACCAGAAATAGGAGAACGAAAAGCCCTGCAAACCGGAAAAGATGTCCTGCGTCCTTCAACCTGTTCATCAGGCGCCCTCTTCGTGGGTCAACCGCCGGAAGCGGAATGTGACCTTGCGAGTGATCCAGCACACTTCCGACACCGACCAAGCTAGGCTGCCGACGCAGCACTGTATGTGAGCCTGCTCACAATCCCGTGTGACGCGCATGCCCCTTCGATCCGCCGCCCCCAAGGCGATACCATGAACCCTGAAGCGCATATTGGAGCGCATATTGGAGCAAAAATTGCCGGAGCGAAGAATGCCAAGGGTTCTCGACGGAGCGGCCATCTCAGCCGCTATCAAGCAAGAGGTTGGCGAAGAGGTTCAAAAGCTCGCTGCGCGCGGCATCAAGCCGGGCCTTGCCGCGGTTCTCGTGGGCCACGTGCCCGCATCGGAAATCTATGTCCGCAGCAAGGTGCAGGCCTGCGCCGATCTCGGCCTTTATAGCGATCTCATCACCCCGCCCGAAACCGTCACCACTGAGGAGATGCTCGCGCTCGTTGCCCAGCTCAACAAGCGCGACGACGTTGACGGCATTCTGATCCAGTTGCCGCTTCCCCGGCAGGTCGACGCAAAGGCTCTTCTCGACGCGGTCGAACCGGCGAAGGATGTCGATGGCTTTCATCCCGTGAACGCGGGCCGCCTGCTTGCCGGTCGTCCCGCGCTCGCGCCCTGCACTCCCGCCGGCGTCATTGAGATTCTGAAACGCAGCGACATTCCCATCGCCGGCCAACACGCCGTCGTCGTCGGCCGCAGCGACATTGTTGGCAAACCCGTGGCGATGCTCCTGCTCCATCAGAACGCAACTGTAACGATTTGCCACTCGAAGACGCGGGACTTGCCGGCAATTACGCGTCAGGCCGACATTCTCGTCGCCGCCATCGGTCGCCCCGGCTTCATCACGGTCGACATGGTCACTCCCGGCGCAACCCTCATCGACGTCGGCATCAACCGCATCACCACGCGCGAAGAATTCGATCGCTTCTTCAAAGGCAACGAGAAACGCGAAGCCGCATTTGCAAAACGCGGCTCCGTTGTCGTGGGCGACATCGATCCCCGCGCGTTTGAGATTTCCGGCGCCTACACGCCCGTACCCGGCGGCGTAGGCCTGCTCACCATCGCGATGCTGATGACGAACACTGTCCGCGCAGCCAAAATGCGGCGGGGGCTGTAGCGTGCTCCGGGTAGGCCTCACCGGCGGCCTCGGCAGCGGCAAATCTACTGTCGCCGCCATGCTGCGTGAGCTCGGCGCTCAGGTCATCGAAGCAGATGCGCTGGGCCGCGAATTCATGGAGCCCGGTCACGACGTCTATGACAAAATCGTCGCGCACTTCGGCCCGGAAATCGTCAATCCCGACGGCAAGCTCAATCGCGCGCGCCTCGCCGACGCCGCCTTCCGCCACGGCCGCCTGCAGGAGCTGAATGCCATTGTGCATCCGCCCGTGATCGAAGCGCAGCGCCAATGGATGGACGAGGTCTTCGCGCGCGACCCCGCCGCTGTCGCCGTTCTCGAATCCGCTTTGATCTTCGAAGTGGTTCGTGATGCCCGCGCGCGAGGCGATATCGAATTATCGGATTGGCGTCGCCGCATCGACCGAATCATTGTCGTCACCGCGCCCGACGACCTCAAGGTCGCCCGTTACACCGCTCGTGTCCTGATGTCGGCGAGCGCAGCCGGCGACGCAAAAGCGTCCCCAGACGCCATCGAAGCCGGGGTCCCCAGCGACAGGTCTTTGTCGCTGGGGTGGGAAGCCGACGCCCGCAATCGCCTCTCGCATCAGGTGCCCGACGCCGAAAAAGCTGCACAAGCAGATTATGTCCTTGATAATTCGGGCGATATCGCCGCGCTCCAAGCCCAGGTTCAGACCCTTTGGCCACGCCTCTCTGCCGAGAGCAGCAAATTGGCTGGGAGCAACAAATCCCGCCAGAACTTGTCACTACAATAATGAGAACGGCAGCGCTCGCTTAAGGAACTCCTCTGCGCTGCGTCCGTACCAACTTCAGGAGGGTCTTTCAGGCGAGACCAACTATGAGACTGACCCGTATTCTCGTCATCGTTTTGCTTTTTTTGTGCGGATTCTGGTTCATCACCACGCACCTCGAGCACGGCATTTTCGGGCGCCGCCTTGCGCTCGTCGGTCCCAATGGCTCCAGCTCCCCGCTCGATCTCACTGAAGCGCACGCCGCGCCCGCCTACGACGCGGAAGAGCAGAACAACATCGCTATCTACAAGCGAGTTCTGCCTTCGGTGGTCAACATTACTTCCACCACGTTGGTTTTCGATTTTTTCTACGGCACTGTTCCGCAGCAGGGCCAGGGCTCGGGGTTCATTCTCGATAAAGCCGGCCACATTCTCACCAACTATCACGTTGTCGCCGATGCTAATCGCGGCATCGAGGTCATGCTGTCGAACAAGCGCCGCTATCCGGCGCGCGTCGTCGGCGTCGACAAAGTGCACGATATCGCGCTTCTGCAAATTGACGCGCCCGACCTTCAGCCCGTCACCCTTGCCGATTCTTCGCAGCTCAATGTCGGCCAAAAAGTCTTCGCCATCGGCAATCCCTTCGGTCTTAGCGGCACAATGACGCGCGGCATCATCAGCTCCATCAGGTCCATTCGCAACCAGGATGGGGCGCCCATCGAAGACGCCATTCAGACCGACGCGGCCATCAATCCCGGCAACTCCGGTGGCCCATTGCTGAATTCATCCGGCGAAGTCATCGGCATCAACACCATGATTGCCTCCAACGGCGCCGATCAAAGCTCCGGCATCGGCTTCGCAATTCCCATCAATACCGCCAAAGCCGTGCTCGCCGATCTTATCCGCTATGGAAAGGTCAAGCGGCCCTCGCTCGGCATCGTCTCCTATGCCATCGGTCCCGACCTCGCTTCGCAAATGGGTCTTGCCGCCGATTCCGGAGTCCTCATTCAGCGAGTTCTTCCCGGTGGAGCGGCCGAGCGCGCCGGCTTACGCGGCGGCACCGAGCAGGCGTACGTAGGAAACCAGCCCATCATGATCGGAGGCGATCTCATCATCGCCATCGATGGTCAGCAGGTCACAGATCCTGAAGACATCAGCGCGTTGATGGACAAGCATCAGGCCGGCGACACCGTCAGCGTCACCATCGTCCGCGGCAAAAAACAAATGACTCTCAAGTTGATTCTGGGAGAAGCGAAGGACACGAATATCTAGGCGGACCCGGTCATCAATCGCTGTCTAAGTCTTCGCCGTACTTGCCCCGTGCCCCAGGTCCCGATTTTGGGACCTGGGATCGCACGCCCGAACCAGCCCGCCTGACTAACCACTAACCACTAGCCACTAACCTTCAGAACCCCGCGTTCATCTCCTCCTGCATCGTCCACGCCACCTGTGCGCGGGCAACAGTAACCGGCTCGGCGTAATGTGCGGCCACGATCTCCGCTGAGCGCGATTCGTTCAGGTACGGTTCAACTGCGGCCAGCTTTACGCCCGATTTCGCCGACATGATCGCGATCTGCGCCTTGCTTGAAACCGACTGCACCAGCGACAAAATTGCCACGATAATCGTGCCCACTCCCTGAATCGCCGCCAGAGCATGCTGCTGGCTTTTGGCGTCGATGATCTTTGCTGCCTGCAGCAGCGCCGTATTTACCTGCTGCTGAAACGTCACGATTTGGTTTTGCAGTTTCGCCAGCACGCTTGCCGAAGGATTCGCAAGATATGCTTTGGCCTGCGCCACCAGCAAATCGCTTGCCGCATCGAATCCGATCGTCGCTGCCGCAAAGATCGGCGCATCCGCCGGAGCCAGCAACGCTGCGGTCGAGTCCACAGTCGCCACTGCGCTCTGCAATGCCGGTGTCCAGTTCACAATGTTCTGCGCCACGCCTGCAGCCGTGCAACCCTGCATCCATGGCAGCGGAATCAAGAGCGCGATAAACATCCACGCGCCCAGCTTTGCCGTTCCCGCGCCGGCCTGCCCGCTGGCCGCTGCTCTCCCTTGCTGGCTTGTTCCCTCGCCCCCTGTTGCAGGATCCTTAGCCATCAAACCCAGCAACGCCGTCGCAAGCGCGCTCGCCAGCGACACCACGGTGCCCGTCCCGGCCTTGCCCAGCGAAATACCCTGCTGCGACAAAACGCCCGCAACACTTGCCACCGCAATCAACACTCCGGCGGCCGACGTTTTCGGATGCTTCCATATATTGGTGAAGAAATTCATAACTACACTCCTCCGTGCTGCGGCCCACTGCCGCTTCGTTCAATTCGATTGACTGCCGATTCTTGCCCGCCCGTTCCTTCTCGCGCGGGCCGGCCCGATATCCCCGATCGGCCGCCGGCCCCGCGCCTCGCAGCGAAGCCCTCTCAAACTCTCGATGTGGCCCTGGTTCCGGCCCCGCATCGAGCGGAGAGTGCTTCGCGCAGACGAGTGCGGTCCCGCGCCCCGGCGCCATTCCGCGCGAGCAGTTCTCCTGTCGCCTGCAACCCCGGCAACTCAGCCATCATTGGGCGCAGGCGTTCAGAAGCGCTCCGGGAACGGCGAACCCATTCGCCCGGCTCGGCATTTCCGCACTTTGTCTGGTAATGATCTAAGGATACGAAATTAGAGGCTAATTACTGGCAAACTTCGCCGTCATGCAAACAGCTGAAAAATATAGAGTTACAACAAATCTTTGTAATTGCCCTCTTGACAGCTTTTCGCGGCACGGCGAAAACGGCCCTACTTCGGCCCGCCAGTGTCAGCCGAGTTCGATTCTTCTCCGGCCAGGCGAACTTCTCGAGGGCATATTTTGTCGAGCTGCGCCAGCAGATCGGCCGGGTCGTAACTGCAAACATGGTAGTCTTCGCTGCCGCATGGGTTCTGGCCAGTCGGCGAGACGGTAATGATAGGCAGGCCCGGACGGATTTTGCGCAACTCGGCCACGATATCGCCGCATGACTGGCCGTCCACTTCTGAGTCCAGAATGATTCCATCCACGCGCGGAAATCGCTTCAAGAGTTCGATTCCTTCGTCGCCGCTGTACGCGGTGAGCACATTGAGCATGGCAGTTTCAATCACCAGCTTGCGCGTGGAGATGGTGCCGGCATATTGCTTGTCGATGACAAGAAAACAGGGTCGGGTCACTCCCCGTTAGATACGAGAAATCTTTGAGAAGTCTATCCTTCATTTTGACGGCATGAAAATGCGGCCTCAATTGCGCTCTTTCCCGGCCGTTTAAGCCCATGGCAGCGTCGCTTTCGGCTCCACCGTGCGGCAACCCAATCACGACGTCCGCAAAGAAGGATCTCACTCAGGCTTTTTCACATACTTCCGGCCCCGCACCTCGTATTCGCCGCTCGCAACGCGCGCAATCGCCTCCGTATAAGCCAGGTGTTCCTCTTTCAAGATCCGCTCCGCCAGCGAGTGCGCATCGTCGCTCGCAAGCACCCGAACCGCGCGCTGCACCACGATCGCACCATGATCCAGTTCTTCATCCACAAAGTGCACCGTGCATCCCGTCACCTCGACGCCATAGTTGAACGCCTGCTCCTGCGCGTCGAGCCCGGGAAATGCCGGCAAGAGCGACGGATGAATATTCAGAATCCGATGGGGAAACGCCGCCACGAACTGCGGCGAGAGCAGCCGCATATATCCGGCGAGGCAAACCAGATCCACCTCATGTTCGCGCAGGCAAGCGGCCACGTCGGCGTCGTGCTCTTCGCGCTTGCGGCCCTTCGAAACCAGGACCTTGGTGCGGAGTCCCATCTCGCGTGCATGCGCCAGTCCCCGCGCATCGGCAACATTCGAGATGACGACCGCGATCTCCACGCCCGGCAGCCGTCCCGCGCGAATCGACTCAGCAATGGCAAGGAAATTCGATCCGCGGCCCGAGAGGAGCACGCCGAGGCGAACTATTTTGCTTTCGGCTGTCACTTTGTCCTCGGGCAGCTAATCACCGACCACCAACCGCCGATCACTGCCTCACGTGTACTGCACCCGGCGGTCGCCCTTGGCCACGCGGCCAATCACGTAAAACTTTTCCTCGGATCGATCGAGCAACGCCTTCGCCCGCGCAAACTTCGCCGCCGGAATCGCCGCCACCAGCCCCACGCCCATGTTGAAGGTGCGCATCATCTCTTCCTGCGGAATGTTGCCGAGCTCGCGCAGGTGCTCGAAGATGGGCAGCACCGGCCACGATCCAATCTCGACTTGTGCGGTCAGGCCCTTGGGCAAAATCCGCGGCAGATTCTCCGTGATTCCGCCGCCCGTGATGTGCGCCATGCCTGTCGTCAGGCCCGCGGCCACCAGCTTCTGGATCACGTGCAGATAGCTGCGGTGCGTGCGCAACAGCGATGCGCCGGCCTTTTCTTTGATCGCCGTCACATATTGCGTGGCCTTGTATCCGGCCACTTCAAACAGCAACTTCCGCGCCAGCGAGTAGCCGTTGGTGTGCAGGCCCGTCGAGGGCAAACCGATCAGCACATCGCCTGCCTTGATGCCCGCGCCCGTGATCATTTTGTCGCGATCCACCGCGCCAACAATAAATCCCGCCAGGTCGTACTCGCCTTCGGCATAGAAGCCCGGCATCTGCGCCGTCTCGCCCCCGATCAGCACGCAGCCGTTCGCTTTGCACGCATCAGCCAGCCCGCTCACCACGCTCTCAACCACATCCTCGTCCAGCTTGCCCGTTGCCAGGTAATCCAGAAAGAACAGTGGCGTCGCCCCCTGCACGGCGATGTCATTCACGCAGTGGTTCACTAGGTCCACGCCCACCGTCTGGTGCAGCCCCAATTGGAAGGCGACCTTAAGCTTCGTCCCCACCCCGTCGGCCGAGCTCACCAAAATGGGATTCTTCCAGCGCTGCATATCGAGCCGGTAAAGGGCGCCGAAGCTCCCAATCCCGCCTAAGACATTGCGATTAAAGGTCTTTTGCGCTAGGTACTTGATGCGTTCCTTGGCGTGATCGCCGCTGCGCAGGTCCACCCCTGCGTCGGCATAGGTCACAGTCTTCGGTGCGGTCTCTTGAGCCACGGCCCTGGCTTTCCAGTCAGTGAGTTTTCGGCGCGGATGAGCCGGAAACCAGAATTCTAGCAGCAATTCACGAGGCCATTTCCCACAAATCTAAAGGGTGGCTACCACTTCAGTTCATCCGCCCGCGCCGACTGTTCCGTAAAGAAAAATGGAAAGCCCGCTTGACATCCAAAACGATCCCAGCTACTCTGGTTTGGAAAGTCGGCTTTACATCAGGCCAACAACAGAAAACGTGCCCCAGACCATCACAAACCGCGTTAAAGAGCTCCGCATCGCCCTCGGCTGGACCCAGGAGCAGCTTGCGCAGGCCGCGGGCGTCTCCCGGCAGAGCATCAACTCCATCGAGCGCAACCGCTACGTGCCTTCGCTCGAGCTGGCCCTCACCTTCGCGCGCATCTTTTCCTGTTCTACCGATCAAATCTTCCAGTTGGAGATCAAGTCATGAACCATCCCATTCTCAGGCGCATTCTCATGCTCGACCACGTCTCCGATGAGCGCTCGCGCGAGCACCAGCGCCGCTCCACCAGCGCCGCCGCCATCGTGGGTACCCTGATCGTCTTCGTCCTGCTCGAATATCGGCTGCTCGTCGAGCACAGTGTGCCCTGGGATCTGATTGCCGTGATCTATGCCATGGGTGGAACCAAGATCGGGCTCATGCGCTGGTATCAGGCCAGAAACTAGCTCGCTCAGAGAAGTTTTCCGATCTCCGACCTGAAAGGAATGCCAGATGTTCGATATCGATAGCTGCAGCTTCAAAAAATCCGTTCCGTTTCTCATCGCCATCCTCATCGTGGCGCAGATCGACCTCGCCAGCGCATTTGGCTGGCCAATTGCGCTGTTGTCGCTGCTGCACCTGACGCCGGCGACGAACGACCTTTGCCGCGGTGTCTGTGCAGGCATCGGCACGTCACTCGATGTGATCGTTCTTTTCCAATTCGTCCGCATGTGGGCCAAACGCGCATTAGAGGGCGGCAGCAGGTTGGAGCAAGATTGACGGCGCCGTCCGTCGCAATGGTTCGGCCATTCATTTCAAGAGAAGGAGATCCGCAGATGCAACTACTGATCCATCGTCTCGACTCGAAACATCGCCGCCTCTTCCAGATCGCCAACGCCGCGCTCGTTCTCGGCCTCCTGCCATGGATCTTCCGCGAGTACATCCCAATGAACCATAACTGGCTCGATGCTTTCTGTGGATTCTGCATGGGCCTCTCGGTCACCATCAATCTCTTCTGCCTGCGCGCGGCGCGCCGCTGCCAGAATACTCAGGCATAAATTAACCGCCGCCTCAGTTTGGCGCTCTCGTGCAAATTCTCCATCGCGTCTCCCAAATCCCAAGGAGTCCACCAACAATGATTCTTCGCATCCTCAACAACGCTCCCGAAAAAGCCGTTCCCGTCGCGATGGCGCTCCTCGTCACCGGGCTTTCGCTGCTCACTATTGGCATCACCTGGCCGCCGCACTTGGCCCTGCTGCAAGGCGCCGGTGACGACTGGAACGATTTCTTGCGCGGCGCTTTTTTCGGCCTCGCCATCACTCTTGAAATCTTTGGCGTGGTCCTCGCAGCCAGCGCAGCAGCCCAAAAGAAACGCAACTCCGCATAAGCGCAGGCTCAAAAAACCGCAGTCGACTCGCGGCAGACGTGCGCCCATCCCGCGAGTTTTGCCGCCGAACTCACACCCCATTGCCTTCTATACTGAAGGCAGCATGTGCGCAGACATCTCAGCCGCGGGAATTCGCTCGACGCAGCGCGTCCGTTCGAAGTCGCTCCAGGACCGCGCCGAGCAGTTCTTCCCCGGCGGCGTCAACTCGCCGGTGCGTGCATTTCGCGCCGTGGGCGGCGCGCCGCCCTTCATCGAGCGTGCCGAGGGAGCTTATCTCTACGACGCAGACGGCAATCGCTATGTCGACTTCTTCGGCTCCTGGGGCCCGATGATTCTCGGCCACGCATTTCCGCCCATCGTCGAAGCTATCGAGCGTGCCGCGCGCAACTCCGCCAGCTTCGGCGCTTCCACAGCCGCCGAAGCCGACCTCGCCGAACGCATCGCTGCCTGCTATCCCGCCATTGAAAAAATGCGTTTCGTCAGCTCCGGCACTGAAGCCACCATGTCGGCCATCCGCCTGGCGCGCGCCGCCACCGGCCGCGACCTCATCGTAAAGTTCGAAGGCTGTTATCACGGCCACGCCGACGGCCTGCTGGTCAAAGCCGGATCCGGCGTCGCCACGTTTGGCATTCCCGGCTCCGCAGGCGTTCCGGAGCAAGTTGCTCACCTCACCCTCGCGCTGTCCTACAACAATCTCGGCGCCGTCGAAGCAGCCTTCGCCGCGCACCCCGATGCCATTGCCGCTGTCATCGTCGAGCCCATCGTTGGCAACGCCGGCTGCATCGTTCCCGCGCCCGGCTATCTTGCCGGTCTCCGCAAAATCACCGCCGACCATGGCGCGCTGCTCATTATTGATGAAGTGATGACCGGTTTTCGCGTCGCGCTCGGCGGCGCCTGCGAGCTTTATTCGCTCGATCCCGATCTCGTTACGTTAGGCAAAATCGTAGGCGGCGGACTGCCAGTCGGCCTCTTCGGAGGCAAAAGCCGTTTCATGGATCTTTTGGCGCCGCTTGGGCCCGTCTATCAGGCCGGAACTCTCAGCGGCAATCCGCTCGCGATGGCCGCAGGCATTGCCACCGTCGCCTATCTGCAGGAACATGCAGCGGAAGTCTATCCGCGCCTCGAAGCCACAACCAAAGCCATCGCCGAGGGCGTCGCGCAACAGGCCGCAGCCGCTGGAATTCCCCTTACGACGAATCGCGTTGGTTCTATGTGGACCTGGTTTTTCAACTCCCGCACGGTCACGAACTACGAAGAGGCCGCGAAGTCCGACACCACCGCCTTTGGCCGCTTCCATCGTGCCATGCTCGATCGCGGCGTCTGGCTTCCGCCCTCGCAATTTGAAGCTGCATTTGTCTCAACAGCCCACGGCCCGGCCGAGGTCGACGCCACCATCGCCGCCGCGCACGAAGCCTTCGCCTCAATGCGCCCACTTTAGGATCGGAAGAAATCTCAGTCCCGCGTCCCCACCACCGCGGTCAGCCTCACACCCACGCATCCAGCGTCACAAATTTGTACGCACCTTTGTACCGTTCGATCAGCCTCTCCGCCGCCGCCACCGAAGCCGCGCGGTTTGCCGCTGGGTCGCGATGGCCGCCGTCATGCAACACGATGTTTGCAGCTCTGCCCGCCTGCCGCTGAGCTTCAACTTTATTTGTGAGACGCAGCGCGATCCGCTCCGCCGAAGGGTCGCTCCAATCGGAAGTCATCGCGTTCCACAGCACCACTTGCAAACCGATCTCCTCCGCAATCTTGAACAGCGCCGGCCGGCGCGCTCCATAAGGCGGCCGAAAGAACTTCACTGCTCCTCCGGTAATCTGCTCCAGCATGTTTTGCGTGCGCGTCATCTGTTCACGGATCACTTCCGCCGAGCTCCGCGCCATGTTGGGATGATCCCAGGAGTGATTCCCGATGAGATGCCCGGCCCGCACCATCCTCTGCACCAGCTGCGGTTGCATCTTGGCGCGCGACCCGAGAAGAAAGAACGTAGCCCGCACATTGTTGTTTGCAAGAATATCCAGCATCTTCGGCGTCCACGTCGCGTTAGGCCCATCGTCGAACGTCAACGCCATCTCGCCCGGCCGCGGCGGAGCAGTCAGCGCAGTTCCAAAAACCCGCGAGCCCGGCCACGTGGATGCGTATGCATACCAGCCTGCCGCAGCGCCTGCGCACGCGGCAACGCCAAGACCCGTGTAGATTCCCGTGGCAATGTTCGAGATCATTCTGCCAGTCAGTATGGGGCCGTGCAGGCGGCGCTGACAACCCAAAAGTCTTGGATGCGCCTCAGGCGTTCACAGCGTCTTCGCAGGCATCTCGTCAGCATCCCGGCCAGCCCGTGCCGCACCTGCCTTCATCCTCTCCTGCGCACGCCTTTCGCCGGAGCGCCGCTCCTGCCGCCATGTCGTCATCGATGTCACGCCGTAATTCCAAACCGCCGTGAACAGCAGCCCTGTGATAGCCGCGAGCACCCACGGCACTCCGCGCCGGAAGGCCTCATTCGCAATCGCCACGTTGGCAGCCACGCCCAATCCGCACGCCAGGCAGAATGTGACGAGACCTTTCCAGAATCTCCATCCCTTCAGCCGCCGGTCACGATACGTGACGGAGTTGTTCAGCACAAAATTCAAGATCATGACGATAAACGTCGTCACGGCCTGCCCAGTGGCAAAAGTCACGCCGGCAAACTTCAGCAGCGCATTCAAAATCAGCAGGTGCACGCCCACACCCAGCGCACCCACCATCCCGAACAGCACAAACCGCACATTCACTATGCCGCCCAGGTGCTTGTCCACCAGCAGCTCGAAATATTCCAGGCCAACCAGCAGGTCTAACTTGCTTTCGCCATGCTCACGCTGCCTGAAGCGATAAGGCACTTCGCCGATGCGCAGCCCGGGGCCAGCCGAAAGCACAATGTCGAGCAGGATCTTGAAGCCGATTCCCGAGAGCCTGTGCGCAAACTGCTCAAAGCTCGCCAGGCGCACCATGAAGAATCCGCTCATGGGGTCGCTCAGCTCGTGCTCGGCGCCCATCAGGCTCAACTTGCGGCCCAGTTGGCTCAACTTCACGCGCGATTTCGCAAACTCGCCCATGCTGCCGCCGGCCATGTTGCGCGAGCCTACAACCAAATCCAGGTTCTCTTCACGAATTCGGCGCAGCATCTCCGGCAAGATTGCTTCGTCGTGCTGCATGTCGGCATCCATCACGGCAACAAACGGCGCCGCCGCGCCAAGGATTCCCTCGATGCAGGCTGACGCGAGCCCTCGCCGGCCAATCCGTTGCAACACGCGCAGGTTGTCCCGATCCTGCGCCACGCGCCGCACCGCGTCCGCTGTCCCGTCGGGCGAGTCGTCGTCTACAAAAATCACTTCATAGCGGATGCCTTCGAGCGCCTTCTCCAGGCGATCGACAATCGGACGCACATTCCGGCTCTCATTGAATGTGGGCAGAACGATCGTCAAATCGAAGGCCATTCTTTTCTCCGCGGACCCCAGCCAAAATCGCGGGCCATCCACCTTGCAGCCGGCCCGCTGTCAACCTTATAGCACCTTTAAAGAAGTTCCACGCCGGTGCCGCTTCAGCAGGGAATCACCAAAGTCTCTCTTGCTATATTTGCGGCCGATCGCAGCGCAGCCGTCCGCTCCTTATCGATGCTTCAGGCGTATACTGGCATTGTTCGGGTCGCATCCTGAGTCTTCGGAGCGGCACTGGAGCAAATATGAGCCTAACCCAGCCTTCGGCCGGTGGGAATCCCTCCACGCCCGGCATCTCCGTTCCTAAAGTCACCATGCCCGCGCTCATTGAGATGAAGCGCCAGGGCAAGCCCATCTCCGCGCTCACCGCATACGACTACGCAACCGCGCGCCTGGTCGACGAGGCCGGCATCGACATGCTTCTCGTCGGCGACTCGCTCGCCATGGTTGTGCTCGGCCAGGAGAACACCCTCGCGGTTACGGTCGACGAGATGCTCCACCACACGCGCGCTGTCCGTCGCGCCGTTCGTCGCGCGCTCGTTGTGGCCGACATGCCCTTCGGCAGCTACCACGGGACGATTCCAGAGAGCGTCGCCAACGCCGTTCGCTTCGTAAAGGAAGCTGGTGCCGAAGCAGTCAAAGTCGAAGGTCCGCGCGTCGAGCTAGTTCAAGCTCTCGTCGAAGCCGAGATCCCCGTCGTCGGCCATCTCGGTCTCACGCCGCAAAGCGTGAACCGCATGGGCGGCTATCGCGTACAGGCTCGCACCGCCGATGCCGCGCGCCGGCTTCAAATCGATTCTCACGCGCTCGCTGAAGCAGGCGCCGGAGCCATCGTGCTTGAGGGAGTTCCGCGCGAAGCCGCTGCGCGCATCACTGCCGCGCTTCCCATTCCGACCATTGGAATCGGCGCTGGACCTGACTGCGACGGCCAGATTCTCGTCTTCCACGATCTCGTCAATCTCACCTTCGCGCCTCCCGCCAAGTTTGTCCGCCGTTACGCGGATGCGTCCGCGCTCTTCCGCTCCGCCATCGAGCATTATCGCGAAGACGTTGAGCATCGTGCCTTTCCATCGGATGCGGAAAGCTATCACCTTTCCGCGCGCAAAGAGAGCGGTCCGGTTGAGGCCAACTCCGACTTCGACTCCGAAGACGCCGTTGTGAATCGCGACGCATTCGAGGATTGGGCGAACTGAACAGGGCCACCGGATAGTGGCGGCTTTGAAGGGTGCGGGCTTTAGCCCGTACATCAAAGCCCCCAGAAGATTCCGGACTTTAGCCCCTGAGGGCCGTTTTCCAAATTGATCCACCGGCGATTGAAATCGCCCAAATGACTATGTTGGTCCTTCGCACCGTCGCCGAGCTCCGCCGCTGGTCCCGTCAGGCGCGTTCTGCGCCGGGAAGCATCATCGGCCTCCTGCCCACGATGGGCGCTCTCCACGCGGGTCACGCATCGCTCATTCGAGCCGCACGTGCTTCGTGTTCGCACGTCGCCGTCAGTCTGTTCGTCAATCCCACGCAGTTCGGTCCCAACGAGGACTTCACTCGCTACCCTCGCTCCTTCGACGCTGACTGCGCACTCGCCGAGCGGGAGGGTGCCGATGTGCTCTTCGCTCCCGCAGTCGAAGAGCTCTACCCCCATGGATCCATATCCACTTTTGTCGACGTCCCCGAGCTTTCCGAACGCCTTGACGGCGCATCCCGCCCCGGACACTTTCGCGGCGTGGCAACGGTTGTAGCCAAGCTCCTCACCGCATGCGAGCCCGATCGCGCATTCTTCGGCCAGAAAGACGCAGCCCAGGTTGCCGTCCTTCGCCGCATGGTTGCTGATCTGCGCTTCGGCGTCGAAATCGTCGTCTGTCCGATCGTCCGCGACGCCGACGGTCTCGCCCTTAGTTCGCGCAACTCTTATCTCGCTCCTGCCCAGCGCGAACAGGCTCTCACCCTCAGCCGCGCGGTTCGCAAAGTCGAGTCACTGGTCGCCCAAGGCCAGCGCCGCAGCGAATTGCTCCTCGCCGCCGCGCGCGAAGTCTTCGCTGCCGAGCCCGACGTGCAGATCGATTACATCGCTCTTATCGATTGGTCGACTCTCTCGCCTGTTGAAACCGCCGCGCCGGGCACTCTCTTCGCTGTCGCCGCCTGGATCGGCACAACGCGCCTCATCGACAATACGATTCTGTTGTAAGCAATCTCGTAATCTTTGGGTCTCGGATTGACGCAGCAGATTGTTCGGTCGAGAATCTCAAAATGATCCTCATTCTGTTCGCCCTGATCATTTACGCCTTCTTGCTCTTGGGAGCAATTGTGTTTCTGGCGTGCGTCCTTCTTCCTCCGACGCGCCGATTCGCATTAAGCGCGGCATTCTGGGTCGCACTTTGGGGACCATGCACTGTCCTGTTGATGGCATTTGCAGGAATCGGGCTTGTGGCTGGGTCTGCCCTGATGAACGCGGAAAGTCTGCAATGGACAAACGCTCCTAAGGTGCTAGGAGAACTCGGCTGGAGCTACTTGATCGTTGGGGCATCGATAACAAGTCTTGTGACCACGTCTGTAGCGTGGCTTCACCAAAAACTTATACACCGCGTCACGTTTGCGCTCTTCAGCGTATATGCGTCAGCAGTTTCTGCTGGTATCGGCAGCGTGCTTGGTTGTGCTCTTGGGTGGTGGCTCGCGGCGAAAGAGCATACCTATCTAGGGTTGTGGTGGTGGCCCCTCGCGACGATCGTTTGGGCGGCAGGATTTGGAGCGGTAGCTCACAAGACCACTCGTGCACTGCGGGGAAAAGCGCCGACAAGATTTACCTGGATTACGCCTGAAGAATTTGCGGGATCAGAAGAGCCGTGAGCCCCTCTTTTATATCGAAATCCGCTTTTGTCGCTGCATGAATCCAAAGAATCCCGTTGCGCTCGCCCCGCTCATTCGCGTCACCCTGAATAGCAATGCCCGAACTGCCCGACATTACCGCCTACATCGCCGCCCTCGAGCCGCGCATCCTTGGCAGGACTCTCGACCGCGTTCGCCTGCAAAGCGTATTTGTCCTCCGCACAGTCGATCCGCCCGTCACTAGCGCCGAAGGCAAAACCGTTCGCGAAATCCGCCGCATCGGCAAGCGCATCGCCATCGGCGTTAGCGATGCCGCCAACCAAAACCAGGAAAAAATCTGGCTGGTAATTCACCTCATGATTGCCGGCCGCCTCCACTGGCGTCCGGCGAATGCGAAACTTTCCGGCCGCCAGGGGCTCCTCGCCCTTGACTTTTCTGACGGCACCCTCGTCTTGACTGAAGCCGGCTCCAAGCGCCGCGCGTCGTTGCACGTGGTTCGCGGCGAGCAGGCCCTCAACGATCTCGACCCCGGCGGCATCGAAATATTTTCCTCGGATTTGGATCGGTTTCGTGCCGCGCTGACAGCCGAAAACCGTACCCTCAAGCGCGCGCTCACCGATCCGCGCATCATCAGCGGTGTCGGCAATGCCTATTCCGACGAGATTCTCCACGCCGCGCAGCTTTCGCCCATCGCGCTCACCCACAAGCTCAAGCCCGATGAATGGCAGCGCCTCTTCGACGCCACGCGCTCCACATTGGAGCTCTGGATCGCACGGCTCTCCTCCGAAGCCAGAAAGAAATTTCCTGAAGGCGTGACGGCATTTCGTCCTGAAATGGCGGTGCACGGCCGCTTTGGCCAGCCGTGCCCGCGCTGCGGCAGCCCGGTTCAGCGCATCCGTTATGCCGACAACGAAACCAACTATTGCGCCACCTGCCAAACCGGAGGCAAAGTTCTCGCCGACCGCAGCCTCTCGCGCCTGCTCGGCTCCGATTGGCCACGCACGCTCGATGAACTCGAAGCGCTCAAGCGCCGCTGATAATGGCCGCCTCGATCCCAGCTCCCACCGCGCAGCCGCAACGAAAAATCGCGCCTCATTGCAACAGAAGCCTAGTTACCACTTCAACCCAAAACCACTGATTTCGCTTGACATGGCTTCCAGCCAAGCAGCATCGTGTTTGCGGCGACTCCTGTCAATCGTGACCGCGCGGGATCCGCTTCGTGAGCGGCTGCCGGGCGTGGGAGCCGGACCTTATTTCGGTTGTGGAGGAATCAAGAATGCACCTTGTCACCTACACCGCGGTTCTGTTTTCGGTCATGCTTACCCAGCACATGATGATGATCGTCGTGGTTGCGGCCATCGTCGAATGGTTGCTCGGCGCTCTCTGGTATGGGCTCATCTTCCGCAAATCGTGGATGGCGATGGCCGGCTTTTCCGACACAAACAAACCGAAGAACGGCGCGCTGGGCATGGTCTCTTCGCTCATTGCCTGCCTGCTGCTCACCTATGTCATCGCGCATGTTGTCAGCTGGGCAGGAGCGATGACATTTACAGGCGGCGCCAAGCTTGGCGTCATCTGCTGGCTTGGATTCATGGCGCCTCCGCTCTTTACGCAGCACATTTTTGAGAATCGCCGTGCCAATCTCTTTGCCATCAATGCCGCCTATTGGCTATTGGTGATGGCCATCGCCGGCGGAATGACCGCAGCCTTCCACGGCTAGAAACTTTTTCGCGGCAACCCATTGTGCTCCGGGGCAATTCCGTCTGGAATTGCCCTGTTTCGTTCACACGCGCATCGCGCATTAACCTCGCGTCGCATCCTCGGCGGTCAGAATAATTTCCTCAATCCTTTTCTTGCCGAGCGTCATAAAATCGACCCATGACTCGCTCGAACATCACCACCGACGGTGCGCCTGCCGCGATCGGTCCTTATGCGCAAGGCGTGCGCGCAGGGAACTTCGTTTTCACCGCGGGCCAGGGCGGCCTCGATCCTGTCACCGGCCAGATTGTGCCCGGCGGAATCAAGGAGCAGACTGCGCGTACCCTTGAGAATCTGAAAGCCGTTCTCGAGGCCGGCGGCAGCAGCCTCGGCCAGGCCGTCAAAGTCACGGTGTACCTCAAAGACATGAACGATTTCGCGGCCATGAATGCCGTCTACGCGTCCTACTTCGGAACCGATAACGAAACGCTGCCCGCTCGCACCACAGTCCAGGTAGCCCGGCTCCCGCGCGACCTGCTCGTCGAGATCGACGTCGTCGCCGAAGTCTGATCGGAGCTGCAACGTATCAGCGCTGCATCGCATTGGCGCATGCAGGAATCTAAATGCGTGTCGATCGTTGATCCCTCGCACCACAGCCCGCGCGCGAATCGTCTCACACCCTTACCCGTTTCCCAGGAGGTTCACTTTGAGCGGCTCCGAACCAAAATCCGAAGAGAATCCCGACGCGAAAGTTGTTCGCAGCGACGCCGAATGGCGAAGCCTTTTGACGCCCGAGCAATATCGCGTGCTGCGCGAGAAGGGCACGGAGCGCCCCTTCACCGGCGTGCTCACTGAGAATCACGAAACCGGCAGCTATCACTGCGCGGCGTGCGGCGCGCTGCTCTTCATGAGCGGCGCCAAGTTCGACTCCGGCTGCGGCTGGCCCAGTTTCATGATTCCCGCCGGTTCCAAAGCCGTCGAAGAGCACGAAGATTTGAGCCACGGCATGCGCCGCATTGAAGTCACTTGTGCTCGCTGCGGAGGTCACCTGGGCCACGTCTTCCCCGACGGCCCTCGGCCCACCGGCCTGCGCTACTGCATCAATTCCGCCTCGCTCAACTTCACACGCGAAGGCGAATAACCGGCCCGCTCGCCTTTCCCACCCGCCGAAGTCATTCGCGCACAACAAAACCCCGCCGTTTCGGCGGGGTTGTCGCGAGTCTCAACCAAAAGATAAAACCGCGGAGCGGCGGTGCGCATCAGGCCTTGGCTACTTTTCCGCTCTTGATGCAACTGGCGCATACGCGCAGCTTCTTGGGTGTTCCGTTCACGATCGCCTTCACCGCCTGCAGGTTCACGTTCCAGCGCCGCCGCGTAATGTTGTGCGCGTGCGAAATGTTATTTCCGAAGCGCGGCCCTTTGCCGCAAATATCGCAAGTTTGTGCCATCGTCCAACTCCAGATCCCTGGGACCATTTTCATGAAACCAGTTTTGAAAGGGCACAACTTCAGTCGTGCCGTAGAACGCTCATAACAACCGGGCTTTAGCCCCTGAGGGAGGCCGGCGCAGCATCAAACAGTGGCCCGCGCCATCGCCTTGCCGAATCTTCAGTATACCAGCCATTTCTGCCAGAAATCGGCCCTCAGGCCGGTTCCTGACTCCTGTTTCCGCCGCCGCGGAGCGCTACACGCAACCGGGCCTCGTATCGCGCGGGCCCTTCGCCCAGATGGCTCTCATAAAGCACAAATTCTCCGGCCGTGAATGGCGTGAATCTTGGGGAACTCCCTCTCTTCTTTATGAATCCCTGTATCGCGCGGGCGATCGGAGTGCCGCCTCCCTCCGTTGCTCGCTTGCTCCTTTGCTCCCTGGCTTTCCGCGCCAGCGTAATGTGCGGATGAAACGGCCGCGCCTCCGCGACAAATCCACAATTTGCAGTCGCCGCCATCACGGAACGTTGCAGCGCCGCCAGCTCCTTCGTCACCGCCACCTCGGCAAACAACACGCCCACGCGTTCAAAGCTCCCCAGCTCGCCCAGTTTCACTGTCACCGGCGCGGCGCGCACCTCGCCCAGCCGCGCCTTTAGGCACTCGAGTTGCTCTTCCGTTGCATTGCCCAGAAACTGGAGCGTGATGTGCCACGAATCCGGCGCGCTCCAGCGCAGCGAAGCGGCTTCATTCGGCTCCAAGTATTCGCCGGAACCTCGCAACCGCTCCATAACCGCCGCGATCTCATTCCTCGCCGCATCCGCCAGCGGAATTCCCACGAACAGCCGCATACCGGCCAGTGTAGTGCTGGCCGGTGCGGATCGTCGCAGGCTGGCTTTCAGTTAAGGTTTGTGCTCGGTTCCCGCCTCGGGCGGCCTGTCCTTGGCCGGCGTGCTCCCATCCGGCGGCGGACCCGGCTTCGGGGGCACAAAATCTTCAGGCATGCTGTGGCCGCGATGGCAAGTTCCGCATGTCACCTTCATGCCCATCGCGTCCGGATCCATGGCTGACGTCTTGCTGATGTAGTCGCCGTTGATCGTTCCCACCATCTGAATCATCACGCGCGCGATCTTCTTTTCGGGTTTGGAGTCGTCGGGGAAGTTCAGCCGCGGCCTTCCATTGGGGCCCGGGGCGCCTGCTGCGTGGCAAAAATCGCAATGCACGCCCAGAGAGCCGGCAAAACCCTCCATAATCTCGTGCACCTGGTCGCCGGTCAGGTTCTTCGGCAGCACCTGCAAATTGGTCGGTGCCGGCAGGTTGCGCATCGGGTGGCCGGGCGCTGGCTGAGCCGGCGGCGTCTGCGCTGCAGGCGGGCTCGATTGCGGCTGATCTTGCGACGCTTGCACTCCGGTGTTGGCGGCAAGCACAACCGCGGAGACGAGCGCAATCGCGGCGGCGTGTGGGAGCAGGGAAGTAAGTTTCACTTGGATTCCTCTCAGGCCCCGGGGGCGGACCTCGGCTTGGCTACCGCATTAGTGTACGGACTGAGCCTTCCCGAAGGAAGATCGATTTTCCGGTCAGCGATTTTGGCCCTGAAACGCAGCCGCTGCCGGGAACAGCAAAGCGCAGCGGCAATTCGGCCGCATGCCGGATCCCGATGCGCCGCGTCACCAGCACCCGCGTCACGCGGAACCCGTCGTCGCGCAGCTGCAGGGGCGAGCCGGGATCAAGCAAATCCAGCCCGTTGTGCTTTGCCCGTGTAATCCCCATTGCTTGGCACAGCCTGCCCGGTCCACCGGTCAATGCGCATGCCTCCGCATCGGCCCCCAGCCCCCGATTCCGCGCCATCTGCTCCCGGCCCGCCACCGGCTCCAGCGCCCGCAGCAGCACACCGCCTCCATGACCCTCTTTCTCGCACGAAAAATTCATGCAGTCGTAGAGGCCGTAAATCTTGTACACATACGCATGTCCCGCCGGCCCGAAAAGCACCTGGTTCCGCGGTGTCGGCCCGCGATGCGAGTGTGCTGCCGGGTCGGGCGTCCGGTGATGGGGTCCCAGATACGCCTCAACCTCAACGATTCGCCCCGCGATCCATCCAGAGCTCGTGCGCCGCGCAAGGATCTTTCCCAACAGCCGCGGCGCAACATGCTCCGGCGAATGCAGGAAGAACCCTCGCTTCATCAGCCGGCCGGAAAATGAAGCCGATTTCATGCTAGCGGCTGGCAGCTTTTTTCCATCCCTTGATCAGCTCCAGCACCTCTTCCGCGTGCCCCTGCGGAGTCACCTTGGGATAAATGTGCAGCAGCTTCCGGTCCGGCCCGATCACAAACGTCGTTCGCTCAATCCCCATCACTTTCTTGCCGTACATGTTCTTTTCCTTCAACACATCAAACTGTTTGCATACTTTCTCGTCTACATCAGCAAGGAGTGTGTATGGCAGGTCGTATTTCGCCCGGAACTTGGCCTGTTCCCGCGGCGTGTCGCGGCTGATGCCCAGAACCACGGCGCCCGCAGCCTGAAGCTTTTTGAACGTATCGCGAAAGCCGCAGGCCTCGATGGTGCAGCCGGGGGTATCGGCCTTGGGATAAAAGAAGAGGATCACCGGCTTGCCGGCGAAGTCCGAAAGGCTTACGGTTTTGTCTTCATCGGTTTGCAGGGTAAAATCGGCGACTTTCTCGTTAACCTTCATGGGAAATATCCTCTCTAACAATGGATGGGGCCGATACGCGGCCAAAAGATCGGGCCGCAGCGCGGCCAATACTCAGGGCCGCAACACGGCCTGCAGTTTCGATTATTGTCGAGGGAAGTCGAACGTGTCATTGCATCGCTCATTCCGATTGTGGATAAAGGCAGCCGCGCTGGTTGCGCCAGCCGCGTTGGTTTCCGCGCTGCCCGCTCCCGCCCAATATCCCGGCCAGATAGCCAAACCCGATACCAACGCTCCTGATATGCGCGCCGTCGCGGTCTACGAGTACACCGGCGACGAATCGCATCCCAAAGCCGCGCGCATGGTTCCCGTTTGCATTTTCGACGGCCAGCAGTTGAATGACGCCGGCGTCTACCTCGCCCAGCCCGAGCCTCTCGCGCTTGAGAGCGACGTTGAATACCAACTCCAACGCGACGGCAAGCCCATAGGCATCTTCGACATCGACACCTCGGCTCGCGAGCAGGGAGGATGGGTTGGCTACGGCAAGTGGCACCCCATGCCGAAGCCGAAAGCGACCGCACCGGAAGTGGCCAAGGTCGACGCAGACGATGACGCTCAGAGCGACGTGCCGATTTTGCATCGCAAGCAGCACGCCGACGATTCCAGCGGCGGCTCCAACTCCGGCTCAGGCTCCGGTTCAACCGGTCCCGCTCCCGATCCGGATCGTCCCACGCTCCACAAAGCTGGCGATACATCGAATTCGGGATCGGACTCGACCTCCGGCTCCGCCACAGACTCAACCGATTCCAACGCGCCTGCGCCCGATTCCGATCGACCAACGCTGCATCGCAGCGACGACAGTTCATCCTCTGCCGGCGCATCGTCAGACGATTCCAGCCGCCCGAAGCTGAAAAAGAAAAAGAAGGACTCTGACGACGATGCCTACGTTGCCGACGTCGCCACCGCCTCCGATCCCAGTCGTCCGCACCTCGTTCCCGGCAAGTTCGCCGGTTACGGCGCCGCTGTCGTTCCCACGCTGTTCGGTTTTCCTGTCGATATGAAGCAAAACGTCGCCGTCTCCGACGCGACCGACCGCCCCGAGCATTTGTGGAATTACACCTGGGCCAATCCCGGCGATGAAGACAAGATGAAAGCGGCGATGGAAGATTTGGCGCGCACTGCGCTCGGCCTCAATCCACCCGCCGCGCCGGCAAAATCCAAATCCACTGCCGCTCGCCGTCGCACTCAGCCGGTCACTCCGCTCGCCCCAGCCCCACTCCTTGTTGAGCAGTTCCGCGTCTTTCAGTTGGCCTACGACGCCGGCGCAACGCTCGTGCTTTCCGCGCATACCGATGGCACAGGCACCAACGAGAAGTTCGTCACTCTGATCGCCCAGCCCGATCTTTACGGAGGTGTCGATGTTCTGGTAAAGAACGTCACCGACGCCGCCAGCCTTGACCTGACTCCGCGCATGCGTCTGATTGACGCGGTCGATGCCGAAGCCGACAACCGTGGCGAGCTCCTCTTCGAGCTTCGCGGAGACAGCCAGCGCCAGTTCGCTCTCTATCGCGTCCTGCGCGGCCAGGCCACCCGCATCTTCGTTAGCTCTCCTGAATCCATCGGCCTCGTTGCCGTCGATCAGTGATTTCCACGTTCACCGCGCCCGCAACGCCCGCCGCCGAAAGAGTTTAGCTAAAAGCTCGCGCGCCCCTGCCCGTTCCACGGGTAACCCTTCTGCCCCAAAAGAATCATCAAGGCCATCTTTGTTTGTGGCCCTTCTCCTATACAATCGAGGTACACAAGTGGGCACATTGACACTTCTCAAGGATCTTCTTTCGCATGGCAACTGTTACGACCGTTCCATCAACCGAGCCCGCTCTCACTGAGTCAACCGCGCCCACTTCATTAGCTCCTGATTCCAATCCAGCTCCCCAGTCGACCGCTGCCGCCGTCGCCGCCAAGGCAGTTGCCAAGTGGCGCCAGATTCGCATGGGCCGAGCCATGGCTGTGAGCGATGGCCTGAGCTGGCCAATGGTTCTCGTAATTGCCATCTTCCATCTGGGCGCGGTGGCTGCGCTCTTCCTCTTCAGTTGGCAGCGCCTGCTGGTCATGGCCATCCTTTACGTGCTTGCCATTAATGTGGGCATCGGAATGTGCTATCACCGCCTGCTCACGCACCGCGGCTACAAAGTGCCCAAGTGGCTTGAATACACCATGACGGTCTTCGCCACGCTCTCGCTTGAAGGCGGACCGATCTTCTGGGTGTCGACGCATCGCGTCCACCACCAGCTCAGCGATAAAGAAGGCGATCCCCACACCCCGCGCGAGGGCGGCTGGTGGGCCCACGCCGGATGGATCCTCTTTGGCCAGTCGCTGCACCTGCAGATCGAGGCTCTCTCGCGTTACTCGCCCGACCTCAGCCGTGATCGCTTCCACGTCTGGCTCAGCAAATACCACTGGATTCCCATCACGCTAAGCGCCATTCTGCTGCTTACCCTCGGATGGTACTGGGGCGGCTTTGTCAACGGCATTGCGATGGTCCTATGGGGCGCACTGCTTCGCGTTACGCTCGGCCTGCACGCCACCTGGCTCGTCAATTCCGCAACCCACATGTGGGGCAAGCGTCGCTTTGAAACGCATGACGACTCCCGCAATAGCTGGTGGGTCGCGCTGCTTACTGGCGGCGAGGGCTGGCACAACAACCACCACGCACATCCCGTTTCCGCGCGCCACGGCCTCACCTGGTACGAGATCGATCCCAACTTCTGGGGCATCTGGATCCTGTCGAAGATTGGCCTCGCCAGCAAGATCCAGGTCGCGCGCTTCGACCGCAACAACCCCAAGCCCGCCGGCATGTAGCCCTCTGGCGCCGCGACCAGAATCAATCTCGGCTGATACCACGATCTATTTGTAGCGCCGGCGTCCCAGCCGGTTGTCGCCCCGGCGTTCCGCCCGCACATCATTACTGATCACTAATCACTCGCCACTAACCACTGCCTTCCTCACTCCACCGTCAGCGCCACAGTCCCCGTCTCCGTCATTCCCGCAGATGTGCCGGTGATTGTGACCGTGTAAGTCCCCGCGCTTGTGCCGGGATTCCCGCCTCCTCCGCCACCACCACCGCCGCCCCCTCCGCCGCCAACCGTGCCCGCTCCGCCTCCGCAGCCCATCCCCGCGATCGCAGCAAACAACACCATCCACACCATCAGCGCCAGCCAGCTTCTCCTGCGTCGCGGAACAAACAGGATAATCATGCACGCCAGCACCGCTCCGCCCATCCCGCGCCACGGCAACCGCTCTCGTTGGTTCATCGCTGTCGCTGCCGTTGTTGTCACCGTCAGCGTCGCCGACTGTGCAGCCGTCCCGTTGATCGTCACCGTCGCCGGCACGCTGCACGTTGGCGGATCGCTCGCGGCCGTCGGAGAGATCGCACAGCTCAGGTTCACCGCTCCGGTGAATCCGTACCACGGTGTCACCGAAACCGTCGACGTGTTTCCCGTCGTCGCTCCCGGCGCAACGCTCAATGGCGCTCCCGTCAGTACTGAGAAATAAGGCGCCGGCGTCGTCGTAAACGAGAAAACCGCTCCGCTCGTCGTGCCCAGGCTGTTCTGCGCCACCGCCTGGTAATAGTAAGTGGTGCTGGCGCTCAGTCCCGTGATTGGCGCGCTCACTTGAACATTGCCCGCCGTCGACCCCAAATCTTGGCTCGCCGTCTTCGCCGCTCCTGCCAGCGTGCTGCTCGTCCCCCACAGGAACCAGGCGTGCGTGTCCGCTCCGTTCGGATTCACCGCTCCTGCCAGAGTGGCTGCAGTCGCCGTAACCGCCGTCGCCACTGCGGTCGCTGTTGCCGGCGCGGCAGCAGTCGACGACGCCGTCACCGAAACCGTATTCTGCCCCGTGCCACTCGCGTAGAGCAATGCGCTCGCAAAATCCGGCGTGTATGCAGCCTCAATGTTGTCGGTTCCTGCGGCCAACGCGCCCGGTGGAACATCGATCGTCGCGCTGCCACCAACGAGCGCTGCTGTGCCCAGCGTATAGCTGCCGCTCGTCACAACAATCGATCCGGTCGGTGTCGGTTGGCCGCTCGCGCCGCTTACCGCCACCATCACTGAGAACGCCTGCGCCGTCGTCACGTTGGGCGCCGACGGTGTCACCGCTACCGAAACGGGATAAACGCCCGCGCCGCTCAGATTCACCACCTGCGGTGAGTCGCTCGCATTGTCAGTGATCGTGAGCGTCGCCGCCATCGCTCCAGCGCTGCCCGGCGTAAAGGATCCAGAAATCGTGCAACTCGCTCCCGCTGCCAGGCTCGCGCCGCACGGGTTGGGAAAATTGAACGCCGACGAATTCGTCCCCGCAACCACAATGTTCGAAATCGTCAGCGCCGCGCTTCCGCTGTTCGTCAAGATAATCTGCTGCGGAGCGCTCGCTGCCAATGTCTGTTGTGGTCCAAACGCAAGCATGCTCGCCGAAAGTGACGCCACCGGCGCATCACCGCTCAGCGGAATGGTCTGCGTCGCATATCCCGGCCCAGCAGCATTCAAATTGTTGTCTGTCAGCGTCAACGATCCATAAACTGTCCCCGCCGCCGCAGGTTGAAAGCTGACCGGCAGCACGCAGCTCGCGCCCGCCGCCAGCGCCCCAGCTTGTCCCGCGCCGGCAGCAACCACCGGGCACGCCGAAGCTGCGCCGCTGCCGAGAGTGAAGTTCGCCGAGACTGCCGGATTAGCCCCGGCCGTCGGCACAGGAAACGTCAATGCCGCGTTGCCAATGTTCTGAACCGTCACGGTCTTCGGACTGTCGCTGCTCACCGTTCCCGCCGCCGTCGCCGCAAAATTCATCGCCGGCGCCTCGCCTCGCTCCACTTCAACCACGCGGTTATTCAGCGAGTCCGCGATGAACAAGTCGCCGGCTGCGTCGAGTCCGATGCCGATCGGATCGTTGAGCGCCTTGCCATTCACCGTCGCCGTGATCGCGGTCGCCGCGCCGCCGCCCGCAGGCACTTCCACCACGCGGTTGTTCGCGTCGGCAATAAACAAGTCTCCTGCCGCGTCCACCGCGACCCCATAAGGAAGGCTCAGGCTCTGGCCGTTCACGCTGGGATCGATCGCCGTCACCGCGCCACCATTCGCCGCAACTTCCACCACGCGATTCGCAAATAAATCCGCAATGAACAGGTCGCCTGCGCTGTCCATTGCCAGCGTCACCGGATACGACAGCTTCTCCCCGTCAACCAGCGGATCGATCGCTGTCGCCGCCCCGCCGCCTGCAGGCACCTCAACCACGCGGGCGTTGTCCACGTCCGCAATGTAGAGATTGCCGGCTCCATCCACCACCATGCCGCACGGATAATGCAGGCCGATTCCGTTCACCATCGGATTGATTTCGCTCGCCGCGCCGCCATTCGCCGGCACCACCATCACTATGTTGCGATCGAGGTCCGAGATATACAGGTTTCCCGCGCCATCCACGGCCACGCCGCCCGGATGCACCAATCCTTCTCCGCTCACAATGGGATCGATCGCAATTGGCGCGGTCCCGCCGGCAGGCAGCTCCACCACGCGCGAGTTGTCCTGATCCGTGATGTAGAGATTCCCTTTGCCGTCAACCGCTGCGTCGAACGGATCGTTGAACGCGATGCCATTCGCCATCGGCGCGAATGCGATCGCCGCGCCCCCGCCAAACGCAATCTGCGGCCCCACTCCATTTCCTTCAAGCAGCCCGCTCGCAATTACGCCGCCTGCAGAATCCAGCAACAGCGCCGCTCCATATCGTTCTCCCGCATACACCGGCTTGAACTCAACCTGAAATGTGCAAGTCTGTCCTGCCTCATAGCTTGTCCCCGCCGCGCAGCTTCCGCCCCCGCCGTTCGTGAAGTCCAGCCCCGCCGCGCCTTGCGTCACGACTGAAATTCCGCCGATCGTCGCGGTTGGCAATGTCAACGTAACTGTGGCCGTCGCTTCCGCGCCAACATTCACCGTACCGAAATTGGTTTGTGCGCTCGCCACCGCTCCGGCGAGCGCCAAACATACTACGCCCGCCGTCAACGGACGCAACATCATCCTGCGCGCGGAAAGAATCGTTTCTGCCATGAGGAGCCAATCACGTCGCATGAAAGGGAAGTAGGCGCATCGGTATTATGCTTGCGCCTCAATTGAACGCGCAAGCAGCCGCAATACAATCCGACGCCGTACTTAAGCCCTTCACAGCGCCGCCAAGAAATTCTGCAAGTCCACCAGCTGCTGCGGATTCAGGTTCATCTGGAATCGCGTGCTATAAAACTGCACCACCTGCCCCAGATTCGCCGCCGACCCGTTGTGAAAGAACGGCCCCCGCGCCGCCAACCCTCGCAGCCCCGGCACCTTCACGCGATTAACGTCCGCGCACTGGCCGGTGGTCAGCGCCACTCCCGGGTCCGCCGTCACATACACCACCGCATTTCCGCCTGCATTCGTGCACCCGCTGATCTGGTAAACCGGCAGACTCGGCATGTTCAACGCCTGCAACCCGCCGATGATGTTCGCGTCCGTCTCGCTTGCGATCACGTGGCTGGTGCCAATGTCCATCGCCAGCGGCAGCGAATGTGTCCCGATGTTCGGTGCATCGTGGCATGTTCCGCACGTCCCCACAATCACCGCAGGGCTGCCCAGCGCAGGATTGTCGTTCAATCCGTGAACATCCGTAATCTGCATCGGCGCGCTGTTAAAAATGTCTTCGCCGCGCGCAATGCTTGCCTGCGCCGGATTCGCGCTTCCCTCCCACGCCGCAAACAACGTGAACACTGTGGGATTGAACTTTGCGCCCGTCGGATCCTGACCGAACGCATCGTTGATGCCGGGATAGTAATTTTGCGCCGCCAGTGCCGCCGCGCCACCTGTCGCGCCGCTAGCGGTCAACGATCCCGCCTGCGTGTCCGTTGCCTCTGCCGTGAACAGCCCCTCTTCAAAAGCCACAATCTCGCTCACCTGCGCCGCCGTCGGAGCCGCGCTCCCTTGCTCGTGCGTCGCAATCGCATTAGCCGCCTGCGCGGCCAAATCCGACTGCAGATTTGCACTCAGCGTAGCCCCAGCGTTCAACGGCGACCCAGTAAACCGTGCATCCCACATCACCTGGCTCAGCATCGTCAGGCTCGTCGCGGGCAGTGGCCGCCTGTACACCGAATACGCTGTCTGCCCCGTCGACGAATTCACCGCCGTCGCGCACCCATAAGGATCCTGCGCCACTGCTACTGTGAATTGCGTTCCCGAAGGCAGCGCCTCCGCAATCCGGATCAATCCGTTGTTCAGCACTAGGCTGTGGCCCGCGCTGTCGCCCGTCGCCGCCGTCGGACAATTCGCGCCATCCACCGCAAGAAACAGCGGGCTGCTTCCCCCGCTGCTCGTAAACAGCGCCTGCGCGTTCGCCGCGCTCAATCCCATCCCCTGGCTCACCTGGTGGCAACTCGCGCAGCTCCGCGCATTCGTTCCTAGCGCCTGAAAGAAGATTCCGTTCGGATCGATGCCGCCGCCAGTGTCGTAGGTCGACTCCGTGCCGCTTGGCGTGGCATAAGGCTGCAGGTTTGGAATCAAATTGTTTGTTGTTGTCGTGGTTGTTGTGGTCGTGGCCGCGCCGCCGCCGCAGCCCGCCGACAGAAGACCTGCCGCTGTCAGCACCATTCCCGCCACGGCCACCAAAAACGCTCGTTGTTGCGCGATCGTCAATCGGCCTCCGACTCCATTGAGGGCGGGGATGCCCAGGGGCGTGGCTATATGCCCAAACAAAAACTCAGCAGGGGAACTCTAAGAGGATAGACGCGTCGAGGTGTGATTGGAAAGGCACGTGCGCCGCGAGGCCTTCCCTGATTCCGGCGGCTGACTCTGCCAGCCTGCCTTTACTTCCGTGCCTTCGCCCGCACCCACAAAACCAGAAAGAAGGGAAGAGCCACAATCAGAACCAGCACGCCCGCGGGCAGCCCTACGTAGCGATAAGTATCTACGTAGTTCACCGAATGGCCGCCCAGTTGGTTCCACGCAAGCAAAGCGAAGATGGCCACGCACGTGGTCGCAAAAAACGTAAGAAACGCCGACGCAACCGCCAGCAACACGCTCTGGAACAGACTGAACCCCTCCAGCGGAAATCCCAGCACCGTTTTGCCCTGGCGGCCTTGCGCAATATGTTCCATCATCAGTGGTCCTCTCATCTAGAATACAAAGTCATGGCCGGGACCGCCCAAATCGAGCTGTGGCCTGCGGATAAGGTGGCCACCCAGGTTCCCATGATCGCCGCAAGCAACGGGATTCACTACGCCATGTGGGGCGAAACCCGCGTCACCGACAGCGATCTCGAGCGGCTCGTCGGCGCTGTGCCCGCACCTCTCGCGCCCGCGCTCCGTCAGCGCGCCTACTACTTCGTCCCTCTCGCTATCGCCGATACCGGCGAAAATCTCGTCGCCCCTGCTTACAGTGTCGAGCTCGGTGACCGCGCCGTTTGTCATCGCAACGCCAGCTTCGGCTCCACTGAGGCGGTTTTTATCTCTACGCGCCTCGTTGAAGATCGCTTCGGCCTCGCCTTCGAGTTTTTCATCAACGTCGCCCACAACTTTGTTGAAGTGGCCAGCGTCCCGGAAAGTTTTGCCACTCTCGTTTGGGCGCAGGCTGAGGCACAGGCGCGCGGCGAAACCAGCCAGGATGCATGGGAAACTCGCCGCCGCGCCCTCGAGCCCCGCGCCGGCGCCAAAGTCATTGACGAACGCGCACGCAACGGGTTCTTCGAGTCATCGTTTTCCGATGCGCTCGCTATCTACATGCTCTCTCTCGCTGTCGACTTCGACTACCACGACCTGCGCGAGCGCGAGTATCCGTTGCTCGCCGCTCCAGCCCTCGCTGAGCGCCTTCGCCACGTCGCCGGTCTCTTCCCCGCGAACGCTGGCTATGAATTTCAAATCCACTATCGCCGCAAAGGTTGAATTCGGAACCATGCCTGATCGATCGCCCGCCGATCAGCGCGCACTCACTTACGAAAGCTGGCCTGCATGAACATCCTCCTCTTCGGCGCTACCGGAATGGTCGGCCAGGGAGTTCTTCGAGAATGTTTGCTCGATCCCAGCGTCGCCTCCGTCGTCTCCATCGGACGCTCCGCAACCGGCGCATCTCATCCCAAATTGCGCCAGATCGTTCACGCAGACCTCACGAACTACGCACCCATCGAGGCGCAACTCTCCGGCCCAAGCCTCCCCAAACTCGACGCCTGCTTCTTCTGTCTCGGCATCTCCTCCGCCGGACTCAGCGAAGATCAGTACAGCCGCGTCACATTCGACATCACGATCGCCGCCGCGGAAACCCTCGCGCGCCTCAATCCCGGCATGACTTTTGTTTATGTCTCGGGGCAGGGAACAGATAGCTCGGAGCGCGGCCGCACCATGTGGGCGCGCGTCAAAGGCCGCACAGAAAACGCGCTGCTTCGCCTGCCCCTAAAGGCTTTTATGTTTCGGCCCGGCATCATCGTGCCCCGCTTCGGAGCGCGTTCAAAAACGGCGCTCTATCGCATTCCCTACACGCTCACTCGTCCGTTTCTTCCGCTTCTGCTCCGCGCCTTTCCCAACCAGGTTCTTACCACTGACGAAATCGGCCGCGCCATGCTTCTTGTCGCCCGCGGCGGCGCTCCCAAGCCCATCCTCGAAACCAGCGACATCCGTTCGCTGCTCCGCACCGGCTCCTGAGCGCTACACCACTCTCCACGCATCGCCCGTGTTACCCTGATTCAACTTCGGCTCGTCGGGAGCTTCCCCAGGATGCCAAAACGCCATCGCGTCCCTGTCTGGCTCATGGGGTTAACCAACCTATCCTATGGCCTTTATGGCGGAGTCATCGCCTTCGCCATCCCGCAGCTTCTCGGCAACCGCCAGGTTCCAGAGTCCACCATCGCCGGCCTCACCGCCGTCGCCATCTCGCCCGGTTTCTGGGCGTTTCTCTTCAGCCCCGTCCTCGACGTCCGCTTCAGCCGCCGTTTCTACGCCGTCGCGCTTGCCCTCTTTGCCGCGCTCACCCTCGTGGTCGCATTTCTTTCGTTCGGCCATCTCATCCTTCTTGAGGTCGTGCTCACGACCGGCTTCTTCGCTGCTTATCTCTATCAAAGCGCTCTCGGTGGTTGGCTCTCATCCATCACCAGTGCCGACGAAGATAACGTCGTCAGCGTCTGGATGACTATCGGCAACACCGGCGGCTTCAGCCTCATGGCCATCGCATGCAATCAGATCGTGCGCCATCTTGCTCCGCTCACCGCCGCTCTCGTGCTTGCCACATCCACGCTTCTGCCCATCTTTCCGTTTCCTTTCATGCAGGCGCCCGGGCCTGACCGCCGCCTTGCCAGCGAATCGTTCTCGCAATTCTTCCTGGATATCGTTGCGCTGATCAAGCGACGCGAAGTGCTCGTGGCCCTCGTGCTCTTCATCTCGCCCGCTGCCACCTTCTCGCTCACCAACTTCCTCGGCGGTCGGGGCGGCGACTTTCACGCCTCCGCCGGTTTCGTCGGCCTGGTCGGCGGCGCTGGCGTCGCCCTCGGCGGCATCGTCGGCTGCCTCATCTTTCCCCCGCTCAGCCGCCTCTTGCCGCTTCGGTCCTTCTATCTCGCCGTGGGAATCGCCGGCGCCATCTGCACTCTTTCGCTCATTACGCTGCCGCGCGTGCCCTCGTCCTTCGCCATCGTTCTCATCGTCGAGAATCTCTTCCAATGCCTGGCGATCACCGCCTGCACTGCCATCACTTTTGAAACCATCGGCCAGAACAATCCCCTCGCCTCCACCACATTCTGCTTTCTCGGCTCAGCCTATGGCGTGCCCATCTCCTACATGCTCTATGTCGACGCGTTCGGCTACGCGCGCAAGGGAATCTCGGGCGCTCTCGGCATCGATGCCATCGTTGGCATCGTCGCCAGCACTCTCCTCGGCCTCATGCTCTTCTCGCTCGCTCGCCACTCCAGAAAATCACCCTTGGCAGCGAGCTAACGACCCACGATCCACGATTCACGATTCCCGATCCACGACCCACGGATCACTGACCACTGACCACTGACATCTGGCAACCGCTCACCGCCCACCGTTCACCGCACACCGTACCTCCCCGGCCCCAATGTCACAATCGCCAGGTTCATCGCGATCATGATCAGGTCGTAGTGCCAGCCCATCGACTTCTCGCCCCAAAATCCTGTGTGCCACTTGAACGCCTTCATCCCGATCGCGCCCAGCATAATCAGGATCAGTCCCAGCGCAGCCCACTCTGCCAAGAAACCCACAGCAACGGCGATCGCGCCCGCCAGCTCAGCCGCGCCCAGGAAAACGGTGAACGGCACGCTCATGCCGATGCTCTTTGCCCGCTCGCTAGGATTCTTCAGATGACCGAATCCGCTCCACCCAAACACAATCGCAATCATCACCCGCAAAAACAGCAGGCTCAGATCCGCAAACGCGATCGCCCCCGGAATTGTGAACATCCAGAACTCCTCCTTCTCATGGCTAAGCTAGCCGGCCGATTCGCGTGACCTTCGCACGCGAACTCCGAGCCATGTCGCTCTTTGGATGCCGATTCTTCACGAAAACGAAAGCCTGCCAAATGTTGTCAATACCCTCGCGTAAATTACCTCGACAGGCTGCTCGACCGAAGTCGCTGGTTCCAATTCACTTATTCACTCACTTCACTCCTTAACTTTTCTATTTGAAGTTTGCCGGTAATTATCCCCAAAAGGGGCATAATGGCTCCATGCTGAAACTCAACCGACTTCTCGCCGGCCCGTACGGCCAGGCGCCTCACAACCAGCAATCCATGTTTACTGATCGGTACACAGAACCCGCCAACGCGAAAATAAATACCCCTCGTTTTTTCTGGGGGAGCGTACATTGGATAAACGCTTAACTCATTTAAAATCATCAAGCACTGCACCAGTCTTGGTGCAAGTTGACCAGAAAATTACTGTTAATTTTGTAGATAATTTTGGTGGGCAGGGGAGCAGCCCTTGAATGCAGAAACCATCGATGCGAATCCTGGGCTACGAAGCTTGAACTGCCGCCTCGGCGCTCGCGTATGCAATCTTGCCTTCGCTCACCGTCCAGCGCACTTTGCCCTGCATCGCCCAGCCATCGAACGGAGTGTTCTTGGCCTTCGAGAGCGATTCGGTCGCGCGATAGGTCCATTCGACTTTGGGATCGAACACAACCACGTCGCCATAGCTGCCGACGGTCAGCGTTCCGCGCCCCTTCAATCCCAGCAGCGCAGCAGGCTGCGCGCTCAGCAGGCTGATCACGCGGCCCAGCGGCATGCGCCACTCGCGGTGCAGCCAGCGCACACTCAGTCCCAGGGCGGTCTCAAGGCCGGTGATTCCGTTCGGCGCAAGCTCGAACTCCACTTCCTTCTCATGCATCGCGTGCGGCGCGTGATCGGTGGCGATCGCGTCCACAACGCCGTCCAGAATGCCTTCAATCATCGCCTCGCGATCGGCCGCCGACCGCAACGGCGGATTCATCTTCGCATGCGTGTTGTAAAGTCCCACATGCTCATCGGTCAGCAGGAAGTGGTGCGGCGTCACTTCGCACGTCACGCGCAATCCATTGCGCCGCGCCTGCCGCACCGCAGCCAGCGCCGCTGCCGTCGAAAGATGTGCCACATGCAAATGCGGATGCGCATCCCTCAGTTCTGCAACCAATCGAATGTCGCGCTCAACAATGTTGGTCTCCCCTTCGTTCGGCATCCCGCGCAGTCCCAGCTTGAACGACGTCGGGCCCAGATTCATGCTCGCACCCTGCGTCATCCGCGTGTCCTCTGCGTGCTGGATCACCATCAGCCCCACGCGCGCCGCCGCCGCCAGGCTCTCGCGCATCGTCCCGTCTTTCAGGATCGGCCTTCCGTCGTCGGTAACAGCGACCGCGCCCGCGGCCTTCAGCGCCGCATAATCGCTGAGCGTTTCACCTTTCGACCCCCGCGTCGCCGCCGCTATCGGAAACACTCTCACCTGCGCGCCACGTTCCGGCGCCTGCATCCATCGCGTCACTTCGGGCGAATCGTTCACCGGCGTCGTGTTCGGCATCGCCGCCACGCTGGTGAATCCGCCCGCCGCCGCCGCCGCCGTTCCTGTCGCGATCGTCTCCTTGTAGGCCTGTCCCGGCTCGCGCAAGTGCACATGAATATCGATCAGCCCTGGCGCAACCACGAGCCCCGTAGCGTCCAGCACCTCGATCCCGTTCGATGTCTTCAGCTTTCCCGCGCCCGCAATCTCCGCCACGCGGCCGTCGACCACCAGCAGGTCCTTCTGCGCATCCACGCCCGCCGCCGGATCGATCAATCGCCCGCCCAAAATCGCCAGCGCCTTCACGCCCGGCCTCCGTTCTTCGACGCCGCGGAAGAATGCGTTGCTTGCCCAGCTCCGGCTTGCGCAGTCAGCGCGCGCTCCATCACTGCCATGCGAATCGCCAGCCCATTCGTCACCTGTTCCAGGATCGCCGACTGCACGCCGTCCGCCACGCCCGCAGTGATCTCCATGCCCCTGATGATCGGCCCCGGATGCAGAACAACCGCCTGAGGCGCAAGAGCCGCCAGCCGCTGTCCTGTCAGCTGGTAGTTTGCCTTGTACTCTTCAAGATCCAATTGCAGCCCCGCCAGCCGCTCGGCCTGGATGCGCAGCATCATCACCACCTGCGACTGTTTCAGCGCCGCCTCGAAGTCTCGTTCGATCTCGATTCCCGGCCCCGACCGCGCCGCCTGCTCTGGCAGCAGCTCCTTCGGCCCGCACAGCAGCACACGCGCTCCCACGCGCGGCAACAGTTGCATGTTCGACCGCGCCACGCGGCTGTGCAGAATGTCGCCGGTGATCATCACCGTGACGCCTGCCAGCGTGTCGGCCTTGACTCCGCTCACTCCCGGCCGCAGGTGCGTCATGATCGTCCGCAGGTCCAGCAGCGCCTGCGTGGGATGTTCGTGCATGCCGTCGCCCGCATTCACCACCGGCAGCCGCGTCGCCTCTTCCAGCAACCACGCCGCGCCCGACGAGTTGTGGCGCAGGATGATCGCCTCAGCCCCCAGCGCGCGCAACGTCAGCCCCGTATCTTTCAGGCTCTCGCCCTTCTCGATGCTCGAGCTCAAATTTGAAACCAGCGTCGTATCCGCGCCCAGCGCCTTCGATGCCAGCTCAAAACTGGTTCTTGTTCTCGTCGAAGACTCATAGAACAACAGCGCGATCCTGCGCTTGGCCAGGATGCGGTCGCGCACGATTGGGTCTTCGTGCTCCAACTCCGTGGCGCGAATCAGCAGCCGGCTCACGTCTTCAACCGTGAGATCGAGAACCGATAACAGCGAGCCCGGATTGTAAGGAAAAGAAGAGCTGGGAGCAGGCGGAGTGGTGAGTGCGCGGCGGGTCGCGGGTGCGGCTGGAGTCATAATGGGTCGTTCATGAGCTTATTGCGATCACTAACCACTAATCACTAACAACCAACCACTGATCACTGATCACTGACCACTGCATTTACGTCTTCTCCACCAACAGCACCTGCTCGGTGGAATCCACTTCCTGAAACTTCACTTCGATAATCTCTCGGCTGCTGGTCGGCACATGTTTGCCCACATACGTGGCTTCAATCGGCAATTCCCGATGTCCGCGATCGATCAACACCGCCAGCTGCACTCGCCGCGGGCGTCCGTGGTCAAACAGCGCGTCCAGCGCGGCGCGAATCGTCCGGCCGGTGTAAAGCACATCGTCGCAAATCACGATGTCGCGGCCTTCCACCTCGCATCCAATCGATCCCGGCGTCACCACCGGCCTAACACCTGCCGTCGAAAGATCGTCGCGATAAAACTGGATGTCCAGCACTCCGGTATCGACCGGCCTTTTTTCAATCGTTGAGATAAGCTTGCCCAGCCGCTCTGCCAGCGGAACGCCGCGACGTTTGATGCCCACCAGGGCCAGGTCCTCGCTGCCATTGCTCTTCTCGACGATCTCGTGCGCCAGTCGCACCAGCGTGCGCTCAATCTCCGAGGCGGACATGAGCCGCCCTTTCACTTTCAGTCCCGTCTTGGTTTCAAGGTCGCTCATGGTGGTTCGCTCGTGGCACTTTCAGGATTGTCACCCGCTGTCCGTGTTCGACTCCGATTCGGCTTTGGTCCGTTCGGCTCCGGTCCGGTTGGGCTTGAGCCCGCTGCTCCGCTCGTATCCGTCGACGCAGTCTGCTCGGAACATCCAGCTGCGCGCGTCGTCAATCGATGGAAGTGCTTCTGCCGGATGATACGAGGGGCCGCGCCCTGTGAGCAAGCTGTGGAAAGGTCAGCCCGGCTAAACATCTGCAGGCGAAGGGACATCGGCCACGAAACGGGCAGCGCCAGCCGCCCATTCGGCCCCATAATATAGAGGCGTGCCCGGATGGCGAAATTGGCAGACGCAGCGGACTTAAAATCCGCAGACCCTAACCGGTCGTGGGGGTTCAAGTCCCCCTCTGGGCACCAGCATCAATTTGCCAGAGAGCGAATCAATAATCGGATGGCATGGACGCAATCGCCAACTTGTGCCAAATGAGCATCAGGAACGCCGTATTTCAATTGGAGAATCCTGCCGCAGGGCAGAAATCTGCTGGAAACCTCCGACTGGCCGTAACAGCGGCTAACGAGAGAACTGGATTCCGAAGCGGAGCACGGGCTGGAATCCATCTGGACGTGTACCTCTATTGGACTGTGAGGCTAACAGCGCCCGAACTTGTTATCTGCTGGGTCTGAGAGCCGCCGCCCCCTCCACCGCCTCCGCCGCCACCGCCGCTGCCACTTCCACCTCCACCGCAGCCAATGTTGAAAGCGACCGTGGCCAGCAGGAGCAGCCCAACGCACGCGGTAAACCAGATACCACGTCGTGTCAGCTTCTTCCTCAGCATCACGAGCGGAAGCAGGAGGATCGGAAGCAGAATGAATGCCGCCGCGACGGTCACCTTCTCGTTGAAGACAACCGTGATCTGATACGTCCCCGCCGGTGTTGCTGACGAAGTGGTAATTGTGAGGGCACTAGGTGACGAAGAATAGCTGCACGTTGCCCCCGGGGGTAGGTTCAGGCATGTGACAGAGACACTCGTTACGGCCGAGGGTAGAGTCACCGGATAGGTGGCCGAGGAACCGGCCTTCACTGTTGCTGTCGTTGATGTGAACGTTGGTCCCGTTGTTGAACCCGATGCGGAATCGACCTCGAACTGGAATGCACTGGAGGTACCTCCGCCGGGCGCTGGTGTTGTCACCGTAATTGCGACAGTGATTCCGCCGGTTGCTATATCGGTAGCTGGGACTTGTGCGGTAACTTGTGTCGAGCTTACGTAGGTCGTAGTGAGGGCGGAAGTGCCCCAGTACACCATAGAGCCTGTCGTGAATCCCGATCCGTTGACCGTCAGAGTGAAGGCCGCTCCTCCCGCGTTGGTAAAGGCAGGCGACGCGCCAGTGATAATCGGGGTGGGATTCGTCGAAGAGTTGATGGTGTAGGCAGCAGTTGCCACCGCGCTAGCGGCATATCCGCTGGCCGCCGCTATGGCCTCAATCGTCTCTGACGAAGACACGGAGATTGGGCCGCTGTACACCGTCGAACTCGTGGTCGGTGTGGTTCCGTTGGTGGTGTAGTAAATCGTCGCGCCGGATGTGGTGTCAGAGATCGTCACTGATTGCGCCGACGGGTAGGTCCCGGCAACAGGAGAGAATGTTGGTGTCGCCGTCTCCAGCATGGCGATGGCGGCAATGCCTTCAAGATCGCCGATGCTCCCAAATCCGATCAAAGTATTCGACGCGGTTTGAGGATTAATCTTCAATAAGGCGTAGCTGAAGTTAGTCGCATAAATGCTTCCATCTGGAGCATAAGTCATATCCTCGATCAAGTAAGAGCCGACATTCCCGATATCGCTCACTGTCGCACCGCTTGCGGGATTAAGCGTAATCAACTGCTGGCTCAATCCGGAGCCGGGTTGACCTTCCTCCACACCGTAGAGCGTTCCCCCCGGCGAGAAGGTCATCGCTCGCAATGTATAACCCGATGCCAACGAGAGTGTCCCAACGGTCGAAAAGACACCGGTGGTTGCGTTAATCGTTCCGAGAGTGTTTCCAGACAGACCGTAAAGCGTACCTTGAGGCGAAGCAGCGATCGCCGAAACGCTCTGTGACAAGGTCACCTGGCCTGAGACGGTTCCGGAATTTGGATTAATGGCGTACAGCGTGGTTTCGGAGCCGGAACTTAAAAGGCCGGTGCCATAGAGGACGTTGTTGAGCGGATTGGCAGTCAGCCAAGCCACGTTTATGGATTGTCCGGATTGCCCAACTAGCTGTTGTGTGCCCGTTGTGGGATCGACGGCGACGAGTGAATTGGGGTACAGGGAATAGCTGCCGGCATTACCTACCGTTGAATAAAGAACAAACCCCTGAGACGCGCCTGGGTTGATGGTGTAGGCAGTGGTTCCCACCGCGCTCGTTGAATAGCCGCTGGCCTGCGCGATGGCCTCAATCGTTTCTGACGAAGAAACAGTGATCGCCCCGCTGTAAACGGTCGAGCTCGTCGTCGGTGTGGTTCCGTTCGTGGTGTAGTAGATCGTCGCGCCGGGCGTTGCGTCGGAAATCGTCACCGACTGCGTGGCAGTGTAGGTGCCGGCGATGGGTGAGAAGGTTGGCGTGGCCGTCTGTGGCGCGATGTTGATTGTGTAGGTCGCGGTGGCCACCGCGCTGGTGGTGTATCCAGTGGCCACGGCGATTGCTTCCAACGTTTCTGACGACGAAACGGTGATCGGGGCGCTGTACACGGTTGAACTTGTTGTTGGTGTCGTTCCGTTGGTGGTGTAGTAGATCGTCGCGCCGGGTGTGGTGTCGGAGATCGAAACCGATTGTGCGGCAGTGTAGGTGCCGGCAACAGGCGAGAATGTTGGTGTGGCTGCTGGAGACTGTGCCACCGCTGTCCCGTTTACGATAAATGTGGGGGCGACATACGTGATGCCGTTAATCACGCCGCTTTGGAATGTCCAGGGTCCGGCGAGAGAACTGCTGTACCACTCCCCGTTCGAAACGGTGCCCGCATTGGTAAGATACGTGCCGTTCGAAACAAACCACCCAGGCACCGTCTGGGTCGATGCGGCGTCCTTACTTGCGACTAGGTAATACGTGCCGGCTGGAAGCGTTGCATTGACGGTCATCGCTTCTGTATTCGACCCCGAGTTAGGCGCGGTGATGACTGCCTGGGCGTAAGTCGTTATGGTTCCTGTCAATGAATTCTGAAGTGAAAAATCGTAAATGCCACTCCCCAGGATCACGACATCGATCGTCGTTACATTCGCACTGGTTGAGAGCGTGAATTCCGCGGCGAAGTCCGTTCCATACATTCCGTAGTAGGAGCCGGCGGAATTTGGCGCCCCCACCAGAGTCGCCCCTGTTGACGAAGTGATGGTGTATGCCGCGGTTGCCACCGCGCTCGTGGAATAGCCGCTGGCTGTTGCGATGGCCTCGATGGTCTCAGAGGAAGATACAGTGATCGCACCGGTGTACTTGGTAGACGACGTGGTTGGCGTGGTTCCGTTGGTGGTGTAATAGATCGTCGCGCTGGGCGTCGTGTCGGAGATCGTCACTGGCTGGGCTGAAGTGTAGGTCCCTGGCGCCGGCGAAAACGTCGGCGTCGCCGCCTGGGTGGCAATGTTGATCGTGTAGGTCGCAGTGGCCACCGCGCTGTTGGTATATCCGGTCGCCACGGCGATTGCTTCCAGCGTCTCTGACGACGAGACAGCGATCGGGGCGCTGTAGACAGTCGAACTTGTTGTCGGTGTTGTTCCGTTGGTGGTGTAGTAGATCGGCGCGCCGGGTGTCGCATCGGAGATCGTCACCGACTGCGCGGAAGTGTATGTGCCACCTACAGGTGAGAACGTCGGCGTCGCAGTCACATTGGAGCTGGATGCAGTCACCGTGACGGCAACAGCCGTGATTGCGCTCAATGACCCCGAGGTGCCTGCAATCGTTACTGTCGCAGGGCTGGAAGTTAAAGCCGCCGAGGAACTGGCAGAGAGAGTCAACACCTGGGTTCCGGCTGTGGAACCCGCAGCAAACGAGGCCGTAACCCCGTTAGGAAGTCCACTTGCCGTGAGCCCCACGGTCCCGGAAAAGCCTCCTTCATCCGTGATCGTGATCGTGCTGGTTACGCTGCTGCTTTGCGCAACGCTCACAGTGGCCGGCGAGGCCGAGAGCATAAAACCAGGAGACGGGGTGGTGCCGCTGTCTATGGCGAATTGTGAGCTGGATGGCCCGAAGGCACACCAGGTATTGCAGGGTTGCGGAGAAGTGCCGGCAGACAAGGTTTGTGCGTCGGGGACAGACGCGGGACCACCGACAACCCATCCGACATAAGTATCGGGTGCTCCAGGCATGACAACAAGCCAGTAGGGAACCCCGGCGCTTAGGGCCACGGGCTGGCTGAACCATGCGGTAAGAATCGCCGCGTTGCAGCAATACGGCGCCAACAGACCTGTAGCTGTGGTGCTGATCTGGGTTCCCGGTAATCCGTTCGCGTCGGAGAATATGGCTACATTCAAAAGACCAGACGAGCCGAGGCCGGGGCCGGGCTCATTCTGAACAGCCATGATTCTCGCGTCTGTGGCGGAGCCGGCCGCCGACGGGGTAAATTGCGCAGCAGCGAACTCAGAGAGCGGAACTGCAAAATCTCCGGTGGGTCCGAAGACCGGATAATAGCCGCAACCAGGCTGCATCTGCGAATAGGGACTGCAAAGATTCGCGATATTGTTGAAGATCGAGCCGGTCTGCCCAGTGATTGTCAGGGCAATAGTTGTGGATGCGGAGAGCGCCCCGGACGTTCCAGTAATGGTCACAGTCACCGGGCTGGATGTAGTGGCGGCTGAGGAACCGGCGGAAACTACGATCTCCTCGGTTCCCGTTGGAGAGTTCATCGCAGTTGTGGCGCTGACGCCGCTGGGCAGGCCGCTCACGGAAAGCATAACGCTGCCAGAGAAGCCCAGTACGTCCGTCACTGTGACGTTGATGGTTGCGCTGCTGCCCTGGGCAACCGATAACGATCCTGGCGACGCGGAGAGAGTGAAGCCCGGCGCCTGAATCGTGTACGCTGCAGTGGCCACGGCGCTGTTGACATAGCCGCCGGCCGTGGCAATTGCCTCAATCGTCTCAGACGAGGACACTGTGATGGCGCTGTTGTACACAGTTGAGCTCGTCGTCGGCGTTGTTCCGTTGGTGGTGTAATAGATCGTCGCGCCGGGCGTTGTGTCTGAGATCGTCACCGATTGCGCTGAACTGTAGGTTCCAGCGATGGGCGAGAACGTCGGTGTTGCCGCAGGCTGTGTTGCAGCATTCACCACTTGGCTGAGCGCACTCGATGTGCTCCCGGCAAAGTTCGAGTCGCCGCTATAGGTAGCCGTAATCGAGTCAGTGCCAACGGGCAGAGCTGTGGTTGCCAATGTTGCCGTGTTGTTGCTCACTGTGGCGCTGCCCAGGCTTGAAGCGCCATTGTTAAAAGTCACCGTGCCCGTCGCGACGCCCCCAAACTGCCCGGAGATGTTGGCGGTAAGGGTCACAGACTGACCCGAAGTTGAAGGATTGAGAGACGACTTCAATGTCGTGGAAGAACTGGCTTTGTTGACTGTTTGGGTGACCGCTGCCGAGGTGCTCCCGGCAAAGGCAGAATCGCCGTCATACACCGCTGTAACGGAGTCAGTGCCCACCGGAAGATCTGTGGTGGTCAGGCTGGCTGTACCGCTCGACAGTTGCGCCGTTCCGAGTGAGGTGGCGCCGCTCATGAAAGTAACGCTCTCACCGTTCGCAGGTGTGCCGCCGGTGGAAGAGACGACTGCGGACAAAGTAACGGGCTCCTGATATATCGAGGGATTTGGCGTGGGAACTGGGGTGAGCGTCGTCTTGGTCGCGGTCAGGGACGGCGAGTAAACAAAGCCATGCAGTACGGAATTGACATCGAGGTAGCTTCCTGCGATTCCGATTCCGCTGGTCTCCGAGTTGATGGCGATGCCGACTGTTCCGTTCAAAGAGCCGCTGGTGCCTGCGTTGGGATCGTCAAAGGAAGTAAAAATCCCCGTTGAGACGGGGCGGAGGAAGCCGTGAATTGTTCCATTGGCGTCTATGTAACTGCCAGTCAGGTCGCCCGCCGCGTCGGAAAGAACGAGGAAAGTTCCGCAGATTTTTTGGCCGGGCCCCCCAGCCGAAGTACACGGGGTTGACGCTGCTCCAGGCACTGC